>Ga0079224_100012072_pt1 | contig 11941 bp, 24 predicted proteins | sample Stecom2015_FD_80414 | JGI IMG/M metagenome (GOLD analysis project Ga0079224, IMG submission 80414) | Agricultural soil microbial communities from Utah to study Nitrogen management - Steer compost 2015 | ecosystem: Environmental > Terrestrial > Soil > Agricultural land | place: USA: Utah... | reverse complement strand
CCTTTTTTGTTTACTGTTAATTGTTAATATCGTTTTTGTAAACTGTTAATAATGTGTGAACAAATCCGAACTTGTTGCAAATTTCCTACATTTGTTAAAAGCAATCAAACACATGATATTTGGACAAAATGCAAATCACATTATTGAAGGCGTAAAACTTGGATACCCTACAATAAAATTTCTTGACCCGTTAAGACCATTAATATTTAATGTTTTTGATGAGGCAAGTCGGGTTCAATTAAATAATATTATTATTGACCCCGTTGACCCAACAAACAGACACGTTTTTTACGCAATGGTTAAATTTAATATTACGGCAACAGGTACAAATAATCCCTTTACATTACTTGACCCGCTTGGTAATAAAGTTTACGAATATTTAGATACACTTTTTGCAATCGACCAAAATACATATACTTTCCCAGTATTAATTAGCAGTATTAGCGCAATACCTCCGGGCGTTGTGTTTTCCGCTTTTTTCTCAGGATATTTAATTAAAGTTGGTTAACATGGAAAAAAAAACCGAAACAGTTGCGCACATAATTAGCGATCAAGACCCGCAAAAGTGTTGGAATAAATACAATGAATTTATAAAATCAAAAGACAAAGAAGATTTGGAAATTCATTGGAGTACAACGCCAATTGTTATTAATCAACAAGGGCAAAGTATTATAATTCCGACGTGCTTAATTTTTTGGAAGTGTACGCCCGAACAAGCAACAAGTTTTAGAAACCAACAAATGTTATTACTAAAAAGTTAAGCAATGGTTTTTCAGGTTAAACAATTAGTTGAATTGTCCCCATTCAGTAAAACAACTTTCTTTGCCCGGTTTGCTGAAATAAAAGCAAAGCGTAAAATAAAAAAGATTGGAAGCTTTATACCACAAAGCGAAGCGGAAAAAATTGCAAAGGAATTAGGATTTAGTGAAGAGTTACAAAAGTATATTGAAACAAAAAGCCGCAAGGCATAAACCGTTATGAGTACACAAGGAATAATTTTAACCGTTCTATTATTTGTATTTGCAGTTTTAGAGGTTAGCGCATTAGTGGCGCATTGGTTTGAAAAAAGTAAAGGCGCATTTTTATTTAAGAATAAAAACCAAACTATTTGGCAAATAGTTATACATTCAAGTTTTGAGCAAATTGCAATTGGTTTGATTGTGAATTATGAAAATGTGCGTTTTATTTCATTACACATTTTAAACTTACATTTTTGTATTGCATATACGCCTAAAAAATTACGTGCGCCCGTCCCGGTTAATTCTCTTCATTTTGAAAAACCAACAATTTCAATTACTGAATGGATGAGAAACGGAATTGAAAATATGGAAAAAAATTTCCCGGATGCACTGGGTGACACTTTTTATTTTAGAGCTTTAGAACAAGGTTATACAATGGATGACGTTTACGAAGCAATCGAACATTGGCGATTTATTGGCGCATCTTGTTCATGGGATGAAAAACAACAAGAAATTATTTTAACTATACCAAATGAAAATCACAATTGATATTGAAATTGCCGACGAAGTTTTATTAGAAGCAATTAAAAAAGGTGAAGCATTAGAAGATTTAACACCCATATTAACTGCAATTCAAACTAACATTGCTTTGAAATTAAAAGCGGATGCCGCCAAAATATTATTGGAAGTTTGTAAACAACAAAACGTCCCATTAGCAGATTTATTGAGTAGCAAGGATTAGACCGTTATGGAAAATATTTTATATAACAAACAAGTAAGGAATAAGAAAAAATCTTTTTTTAATTCGTTTACGTTTTTTCCTTATTATGAAATGGAAAAAATTTCATTCAAAGAGAAAATTTATACTTTCCTATATAATTTAGAACGAACAGGACTAACTACAAAAGGGGAATTAGATTGGGCTGAAAGAATGATGAAAATTGATTATAGTAGATATTCAGAGTTAGAAAAACAATTTAAAGAAGATTATAAAAGCTTCGCAATGAGTAGCAATGATTAGACCGTTATGAGCGAAAACAAAATAATATCAAATGCAAATGAATTAATTGCCCAAAAAGAAGAGCAAATAAAGCAATGCAATATAATGATTGATAAATTTAGTTTTGATGCTTTCATGCAATTTGGATATATAAAAAGGAAAGAAGAGTTAGAAAGTGAAATTGAAGCTTTAAAATTAATTGATGATTCAATACATAAAGCATTTGATAAATTCAATACAGACGTACAAAACACTATTAAAAAGTCAAGCCCGAAATAATCCCATTCAGTTCGGCAAAGTTCAAATTATTCCCACCTCTTTTTATTAAACACTAATTGGCGTAATCTTGTTTACGTTATTTCATTTAGTGTAATGCCTGAAATCAATTACAATGGTAAGCGACGTTTTAATAAAACTGTTAGCCCGGATGCAACAGGGGACGACACCGTTAAACTAATTGTTCAAACAATCAACACTTACAGCCAAACCCCTTTTGTCAAAAAGACGGTTGAGATTCTAAAAAAGCAAAGCCCGGATAGGATGAGTTTTTTAAAAAATCTTTTTGGCGTTGCTTGTAAGAATGTAAAGTATTTGGCAGATAGTCCCGGACACGAAGTTGTTTACACTCCCTTATTGCTTATGAGAATGGGCAAAGGTGATTGTAAAAAATTTACAACTTTCATTGGTGCGGTTCTAAAGGCGGCGGGTTATGATGCCGTGCCAAAGGTTGTAAAATATGACCTAACAAGAGATTGGGAACATATTTACATTATTTCAAGAAACCCGGACGGGAACGGTTATATAACACTTGACCCGGTTAACCATTGCAATTTTGATTCAGAGGTTCGTTACGCAAAAGCGAGAGAAAATTATTTAGACGGTACAAACTCAAATATAATGGACGGAAATAAACTTAGCTTAATGGGAAATTTACCAACTGACATGGATGCCACAAAATTCATGGGTGCAGTAAATGAAAGTGCAAATACAATATTAACCGACCTTGCCGCAATTACAGGAACGGGATGCGCTTTTAAATCTTATCATAACCGGGCGGCATTACGTGGTTTACGTGATGAGTACATAAATGGCGTTAATGATGAGGACATGATTAATGGCGACGAAGAGGGAATAAGCGGAGTTGGTGACATTGGAAAAAAAAGGCGTAAAGCTCAAGGCAGTAAAAGATCCGCCAAACCAAAAAAATCAAAAGCGGAAAAAAGAGAACGCCGTAAAAAGTTTTTCCAAAAAGCTAAAAAGTTTTCACCTGCATTGGCTTCCGTTCGTGTTGCCTTTTTATCATTAGTAAAATTAGGCGGCGCACTTCAAAAAATGAAGGGTATAAATATTAACCTTGCTAAAAAATTAAATGAGGCAATACAAGACCCGGTTAAAGGCAAACCCGTTTTAGATATTTGGTACAAGTTCGGCGGAAGCAAAGAAGCTTTATTAAAAGCAATTGCACAAGCCGCAAAAACAAAAATGCACGGCATTGGTGAATTAACACCTGAAGAAATGTTAGCGCAAAATATGAGTGGTGGAATTGGTGTTGCCCCGGCAGTAGCCGCCGCCGCCGTAATTACAGCCGCAACACCTCTTTTAATTCCCGTTATAAAAATGCTTAAAAAGGATAAAAAAATCAGCCCCGAACAAGCGGACATAATTGAAGAGGGAATAGATACGGCGGAACGTGTTGCAATGACAACACAAGAAGAGGGCGGATTAACACCAAAAGCGGCAAAAGCACTTGTGCAAAGTAAATTAGTTCGTGAAAGTATGGAAGAGGACAGAGGCGGAAATCAAGCAACAACAAGGGATATTCAACAAGAAGCCGCACAAGAGGACGAAGTAGGCGAACCAACAACGGATTTTAAAGAGGCTTCCCGCCCAAGTAACAAGCAGGAAGCCGCACAAAACAGGAATGTTGATGAATCGTTAACACCTGTTAAGTTACAAGATACCCCACAAGCAGTTGGCAAAAGTTCTTTGAGTAGTTTAATGCTTCCAACTGTTTGGATTCGCATTTGCTTACTTGTTGCAGTTACTTGCAACTTTATAAGCCTACCTAAAACGGTTTTAAATCCAATTACAAGCATTTGTTTGCTTGGTATGGTAATAACCTTCATAATTCAATTTACTAACAATAAAACAAAATACAATGGCTAAAAAGAAAAAACTAAAGCACAAGTATAAAAAATCTAAGATTTCCGGGATTAGAGGTGCAAAGGATATTGTTTCAAACGCTAAAGAACCCGCTATGCAAATTGCATTAGCAACCGCCGGGGTAATTGGTACGCAAAAGTTTTTGGACTTTCAAACTTTAATGAAGGACAAATATGCCAAAGACCCTAACAACTTTATTTTTAAACAAGAGGGATTAATAAAAGTTGGTGGCGCAATTATAGCCGTTGCCGCTTGGAAAAATATGCCGGAATGGTTAAAGTGGTTAGTAATTGGTGTTGGTATTCAAGGCGCAATTAAAGCCGTTCGCCAATATACAAAAGACGATAAAGGCGAAAGTAAAGTGCCTCAAATTGGTGCGGCTGAAATGGAAGAGGCAATAAATTCATTGGCCGCCGAAATAAAAAGCGTTGCAGAAAAAGAGCGCACAAGCGTTGGGGACATTGGCGAAGTTGGTGCGGCTGAATTAACCTTTAATTCAAGTACGGGCGTTGGGGCTGTTCATGGAATGGGTGCGGAGGATTTTGATTAATAAATCGGTATAAAAAATCAATTAGTAAAAACATAATTTAAAAAACAGAAACAATGGGAAAATTTGATGTATTTTTTGCAGCACAAAGAAGAGCGTTTGATATGCTCGACAAAAATAAGCCTGAAATTGGCGACCCTAAATTTAAGTTAGACCCGAAGCAAATTACAAGCCCGGCAACTTTAATTCAGGAATTGCCGCTAACAAGCGCAACCAATTTATTAATTTTCAACTATGGAAGTAATGCGCCGCAACCAAGTGCAACACTAAACAATTTCCTTTTAGGTGAAAATGATATTTTTTGCATTTACGGTTATCAAATGTTAATCGGACAAGGTGCATTAATTACTAATCGTATTTACCGTGCTTATGGCCCGAGTGTACAAGATAATGCGCCGTACAATTCGCAATTGCGTTTACAATTAGAAAGTAATATTGCAATGAAGCTTATTGATACTTTGCAAATGCGCAAAGAGGACGGCACAAAGTTAGAGCAATACGACGGCGCAGTAATTACAAACCCATTGCGTACAATTACCGGGCGTGTTAGTACATTCCAAGTTCAAGTTGTAATGCCGGATGTAAGTACAACGGTATTTACTCCAAACTTGTTTGTGTCTATGCGATTACTTGGCGTATTAGGTCAGGCACAAGCGTAATTTATTAATCATTCGTAAAAACTTATTTGCAATGCGCATTTAAGTTTTTACGATTAATTTTTTATACAATGACAGGTAATGTAGAAATGTTTTTATTGCGTTTAGGTATTCGTACTTATTCGTACCCGGTTATAACTCAATTTAACGGAAGCGGTGCGCCTCCTGCCGGACAAATTGAAGTACAAATAGGGGATAGCCTTTCAACCGAATTAGGTTGGATTTATGGCATTAGCACGGAAGTTGAAGGCGTTACGCCAAAAGATAAAAATGTGCCTTTACCAACAATGGCACAAGCCGCAAATTTATATTTGAATTTGCAGAACGCCCAAACTTGGTATATTAATGATTTTCGCTTTACAAACATGGTTTATTACAATCCAGTAACAGGACAGCCTTTTCCTTCCGGCGCACGTTATTACCCTGTAAATATTCCAATGCAAACCGATCTAAAGCAAAGCATCATTAGAAACCCTTTACAACAATTTGGATTCTCTACAATGATAACTTTTCACTATATACCACGCGCAACATACAATCAATTAGTTGCGGACGGTATTATGAAAACAAATATTGATAAGGGTATTAATTCATAGGATTGAGTGCAATTGATAAATATTTAGACAGTCAATTTTTTGGGCTTAACAATAAATATGAGCCAGATTATCAATTACTACAATGGATTGAAAGCACATTAATTGGCGGAGTGCAAACGGTAGATATTCCGTTAATGCAAAGCGGAAATGTTCTTTTTATACGATTGGAACAGATTGCAATAAGCACGGACGGTTTAGGAGGCACGGTTAGTTTTAGAGATTCAAGATTGGCTAACAATCTTTTTTCTATTAACAACAATGTGAGTTATTTTACCGTAACAAAATTTGATTACTTAGTGAATAATACAAGTGTGCAAATAGTTTCAACAAGTGCAACGGTATTATTTTCAATTGGATTTAGTCGAATAAGTACAAAGGAAAAAACGAAAAAATGAAATTTGAACAGGCTTTAAAATTAATTGAAGAACAAGATATACTCTTTGTTAAGATTGAAGATTTTAACAAAAAGCGTTTATTGGCTTTAGATGCGAAAACCGCACCGCAATTAGTTATTAAATTAAATCAGTACAAAGATTCATTAGCAAGTTACGGCAAAGTAATTTTTATTTGTGCGGATGAGAAAATAAAAAATTCAAGTTGGCGTGATGCTTTACATTGGCAAGTTAGTGTTAGTGATATTGCGCCGCAATCTAATTTACCTTTGCCCGGTGTTAGTGTTGTTCCTCCCGGTTTTGTTTCAGCAACGGAAGCAACTTTACAAGCTCAATTAGCCGGACTTAAAATGCAAATGGATTTCCAAAAGCAAATGGCAGATTTAGAGAAGCGAGTTACCAAACCCGCTTCGAGTGCGGATGAGATTTTTAAATTTATGCCAATGCTTGGTTTATTCATGGATATTGATGAGAAAAAAATGACCCAAATGATGGGATTAGCTCACTTATCAAGTGCAATGAATGGAAGCCCAACAACAACAAATGCAAATGGCATAGCGGGATTAAAAGAGAAAAAAAGCGAAACAACAACAACCGTTGAAACAACGCCGGAAGAGGAAGCCGTATTAGACAAAATTGAAGATGAGATAATAGAGTTAACTGGCAAAATTCCAATGGAAGACGTTTTAGCATTTATTAAAAAGCTGAATGAAAAACCCGAACTTGCAAAAACATTAAAAACTTTTTTATAATTTTATACAATGGCAAAACGCAAAAGACATATTGTACCAAAGAAGAAAACAACAAGGCGCAAATATCCAAAGCGCCCGAAACGTCCTAAAGCTTCTGCAAGTCCAAAAACTTGGATGCGCTTTGAAGAGAAAATGAAGCGTTGGGAAAGTAAGTGTAGAGAAATTGATTCGGCGCAAAAGCGTAAAGAAACCATTATGAAAAAATATTGCTAACATGGCAAAAGCAAGTACAGAACAAATAGTAAAATTAGAGCGTGAACACAAGGGACAATTTGTTGACCTTGTATTGGCTAATAAATTATTTTTGTCTTTGCTTCCAAAAATTGCGGGTAAGAGTAAAACAAGCAAAGAATATTTAGCCGTTTTAGCATTGGGAAAAAAAATTGCTCAACTTGTTGGAAGTTGGTATAAACGTCAATTGTTGTATGAACAACGTGCCGGAATCCCAAAAGTTCCTAAGGATTTATTTACTTATTTTTTGAATCCAAAAACACAAGATAAAGTTATTGCACAAGCCAAAGCATATTTAGTTCCGGGAGGTAAAGGCAATCAAATTTTAAGCATTTACGGAATGGGTATTGTACCATTAATTGTGTGGGGTGTACTTGCTTTAGTTGCGGCATTTACAGCGTACGAAATAACCGACCAATTAACAACAACGGCAGAAGAGAAAGCAGATTTATTGAAACAAACACAAGCGACATTAAAAGACTTAAATATAACCGGGCAACAAGCAGCAAATATCATTACAGATACACAGCAACAAGCGACAGAAGGTAGCGGCGTATTTAGTGGCGTGGGTTCAATAATGAAATTCGTGCCTTGGGCAATTGGACTTTGGGCGGTTAATGAATTTGTATTAAAACCTCAAAAGAATGTGGCTAAAGGATAAAATCAATTCACTATTTAATAATTTAAAAACTGATACAATGGCAAAGCAAGAATCAAACTTATTTAAACAAAGCCCTACAAATAACCACCGTGAAGTTGCAACGGAATTTACCAAATTAGATGCTTTTATTGAAGCACATGAACAAATTAATGAGGTAGATAAAAATAAAGTCAAAAGACTTGTTGAAGGCTACAAAGAACGCACAGGTGAAAAAATTAGCCACATTAACAATGTTGCGCTTTTGACTACGGCAGTAACTTGGACAAATAATTATATTCAATCATTAACCAAATAAATTATATACCATGAGTCAATTAAATAGTGAAAGATTATCGTTAGCCTGTGACTGGCAATTTAGAGTTGAAGGCGATCCGTCTCCGGCAGGGGTTACAGGTATTCCGATGGGATTATCATTAAATCCGGGACATTTTATTGAATCCGCATTTTATAACATTATGGAACCAATTACAACAACAGGAAATCCGGCAGTTGATACGGTTCGCATTTTCTTTTGGTTAGATTTTTTTGGTGTGACATTATGTTTAGCCGATACAATTGCCAATATTAATGCCTTGTTATTAAATACTTGGTATACTGGTATTCAAACTCCGGGTTATGCACTTGCAAATAATGTTGCAGTACAGAACCCTAATGCAATTGCAACGCCGGGCATATATCAAATTTTCATTGCATCTACCGCACCACTAACAGGCGGAAGAATTGCAACGGTTTGGAATACTTGCCAATTACAAATCAAGTAATTTGGGAAAGGATAATAAAAATAAAAGTGTAATTGCGGCAGGTTTTGGACTTGCCGCACTTGTTTTAGCAAGTACAGGCGACAAAAAAAGTACGCCGCCAAAAGTTTATGCACCAAAGATAACAGGCGGGAGCGTTGAATTTATTAAAAAGATGTACCCGGTAGCATTAGCCGCACAAAAACAATATCCAAAAATACCTTGGCAATTGTTTCTAACATTTTCAGGTTTAGAAAGTGGCTTTGGCAAATCCGCCCCGGAATGGAATTTTTTTGGTACAAAGCCCGGCAAAGCATGGAAAGGTAAAACACAATTGTTAACCACTACGGAAGTATTGCCAAAGAAAACAGGATATAATTTCCCGGAAGTAATAAGCGTTACACCAAGTACAAAGTATCCGGGCAAATACACATGGAAAGTTAAAGACCGTTTCAGAGCGTATAACAGCCCATTAGAAGCATTTTTAGACTTTGGGGCATTCATTAGTAAGGGATGCTATGCAAAAGCCGCTAATTTGCCTTATATCAATCAAAAATTGCAACAAATAAAAGACTGTGGTTATGCAACCGACCCCGGTTATGTTGCAAAGCAACTTAAAATGGTTTCATTAGTTCAGGAAACCGTTAACAAACTTCTTAAATAATTTATTAATTTAGTAGTTCATTTTTGCGCCGCTTAGCGGCTGTAATAAATGAGTAGAAATGCGAGGCAGTGCCTTGCTATAAAGGTTTCGACCGACAAACGCCCCCGACGATAGTCCGGGGCTTTTGTTATTTATACCATGCGCCCCGGCGTAACTCTTCTAATTCACTTTCAAAAACAATTTTTTGCCTTTCTTTTGTTGTTTGCCAAATTGAAAGTATTTCAATTGCTTCAAAATAATCATTAGCTTTTATATAACATTTTGGAGTTTCATATTGCTTAGTCTTTAAACAATATCCATTCTCTTCCATTATAACAAATTTATTTGTTTGGAAGTGCGCCGCAATTAATTCTAAATCTTTTATCATGGCTCAAATATAAAGTTGATGTGTGCAACTGATATGCACAAGTTATTTTTTTGGTTCAATAATAATTGCAATTGTTAGCGGTACAATGGCAGAAGCAAAAAGCACCAAACCTAAATTTGGATATGTACCCAAACCACAAGCGAGAGAAACAATAAAAGTTCCAATGCCAATTGTGTAAAGTAAATTACTTGCTAATCTGTTTTTGGTTTTCGTCATAATTTCGATTTTAAATAGTTTTCAAATTCCTTATTTAATTTCCGGGCTTTGAGTAATACTGTTATCCCAAAGATTCCAAAACCAAGATTTACAGTTAAGCAAATTAGGTTTAATAATGTGATTAAGTCTAAAGTTTTCATTGGCTCAATTCTTTTTGTATTGTATAACATAATGCTTTTTTTATTCGTGGGTTCGTTAAATCTAATTTTTGAACCTTGGCGGCGTAAATTGCCGCTTTACAAATCATTAAGAAAGTTTCCATGTTAGCTTGTTTTAAGGTTTTGAAGTTTAAAAGTTACAATTTAATTTGTTGATAATCAATTACAGGCTTTTATTTTGCCCCTGAATTACTTTTGAATTTAGCAAGTTTTCAGCGCATACAATTACCCAATAAGTTTATACCCACTTACAGCCTGTAATATTTGCGGTTCGGCGTATTGCTTAATAGTAATGAAGACACTTTTTGCATACTGTGAAACAATGTTGCCGCATTCATTCAGCGCATTTTTTAAAGCTTCGTAATGGTTAATATCAATTGTGAATGAACGTACTTTGTTAAGTTGTTTCTTATTAAAGTGAAAATCTTGCATTCGTTTTGTACCTTCAAACCAAAAGAATTTTAAGTTTATCAAATCTAAATTTGTAATTGCAATTTGATTGTAAGGTAAATTTCCAACTATGTTTACAAGTTCGCCGTATTGTTCGGGTGTGCATTTAAATTTTATTTTCATGGGTTAAATCTTATTTTGTCCGTTCTTAATGCTTTATCTAACATTTTATTAAAATACCGTGCGCCTGTTTTTTCACTTGTCATAAATTCAAGATCAGTTAACCGGGTGCGGGACATATTTTTAGTATCAAATGAATAGACCATGTGTTCATATCCGTTCACACGATCCATTAAATAAATTTGTGCGGCATCCATTCGTGCGCATTGTTTTAGCACTTTATCAATTAAAGTATTTAACCCTTGTTCCTCGTCATATACTTTATTTACCAAATCAACACTTGGAATTGTTCGCCTATTCTTTGGCGGCTTTTCCATTTTTTCGGCAACGGTGTAAGGTCGCCCCCATTTATCAAAAGTCCAATAAACAACCAATTTGAATTTGCAAGTGCCTAATAGTACTTTATACTCTTCCAATTTGCCGTGTGCGTAACTGTCAACACCATGATTGAGTAAGTGCGCTATACTCTCTTCATTTGTGTTGTAGGCGGCTTTTTCCCGGGCTTCAAGTTCTTTGTTAGCCTTGATCTTGTTTAAAAATTCGGTGACGTTTTCCATGTGTGCAAAGTTTTTAAGGTTAATGAATAGGGCGCACGTTCTCTTTATCCGGGTGCGCCCGGATTACTTCTTAGTTAATAAAAAAAGAAAATAAAAAATGTTAGATTGTTAGCTTTGAAAGTTTGTTAGCCTATGAGCTTATAAGCTAAGAAGAGAAACGCCACTTTTGTTAAAGTTAGGGGTGTTGTATTCCATTCAAGGAATTTTCGTATATTTGTCCCTGTTAACTTAGTAGCGTTAGTTCAGTTCGTCAACCTTTCTAACACTTATGTTTTGAGTTCGGGATTGTTGCCCCGGTAACCTCCTTTCCGACAAGCTAAAAAATAAAAGCCTGTGTGTTTATGCACTCAGGCTTTTAATTTATCTTATTAACATAACCTCTGTAACCCGCAATTGGCGTGGGTTTCAGGGCTTCGTTATTTAAAAAATGTGTTGATAAATTTATAGCTTTCCGTGCTATACTAAAGTAGTAATTTTGTATCTTTAAAGTACGGGTGCTTGAATTGTTTTTCAACACTTTTTATCCTCAATCCGCTTTCTGTGCAAAGTAAGCTATGAGGCTGAAAATCGGGAGTTTAGAGCAATCTAACTCCCTTTTTTGTTTACTGTTAATTGTTAATATCGTTTTTGTAAACTGTTAATAATGTGTGAACAAATCCGAACTTGTTGCAAATTTCCTACATTTGTTAAAAGCAATCAAACACATGATATTTGG
>Ga0079224_100012071_pt1 | contig 11941 bp, 6 predicted proteins | sample Stecom2015_FD_80414 | JGI IMG/M metagenome (GOLD analysis project Ga0079224, IMG submission 80414) | Agricultural soil microbial communities from Utah to study Nitrogen management - Steer compost 2015 | ecosystem: Environmental > Terrestrial > Soil > Agricultural land | place: USA: Utah... | reverse complement strand
GGCGACCAGCGCCTCGAGGGCGGCGCGGTCGGGGCGCTCCGCCTTCTTCATGTAGTGGACGACCGTGCAGGTGAGACCCTTTTCCTCGGCGACCGCCAAGGCGTACGACGAGGTGCTTCAATGCTCGTTGTGGTAGATGGTCACCTGGTCTGACGAGCGCGGCTTCATTCCCATGCCCCGCAGTCTACACGCTTCGCCGAGCGTCGGGACGCTCACGGTGCCGGGAACCGATCGGTTTCAGCTGTCGGCCGGGCGGGCCGGCTCGAGGCCGAGGCCGCGCTCGACCAGGGCGTGGCCGGCGTAGATGAGCGGGGTGAGGGCGACGGCGACGGTGACCTTGAATACGTAGGAGGTCCCGATGAGGCTGGCGATCTGCGACAGCGGCAGCGTCTTGCCGAAGGCGATGAACAGGATCACGCAGGTGTCGATGAGCTGCGAGATCACGGTGGATCCGGTGGCGCGCAGCCAGAGGAAGCGGCCGCCCAGCCGGCGCTTGACCGCGTGGAACACGGCGATGTCGATGAGCTGGGCCACCAGGTAGGCGACGGTCGAGGCAAACAGCATCCACTGGGAGTTGGAGAACACGTTCTCGAACGCCGCTGGCGTCATCCCCTCGTAGCCCGGCTCCCTGGCGAAGGGCGCCCACGGCACCACCGCGGCCAGCTGCAGGACGCCGATGGTGAACAGCGCCATGGCGAAGCCGACCAGCGTCACGTAGCGCGCTGCCCGCGCTCCGTAGAACTCGTTGATGAGGTCGGTCAGGAGGAAGACGACCGGGAACGGGATCATCCCGACCGAGATCGTCAGCACCAGCCCGGCCACCTCCTTCTGGTACAGCTTGCCGCCGATGAGGTCGCCGACGATCAGCGACGTCACGAACAGCCCGGCCAGGAAGACGAACAGCTTGAGGCGGGCATCCAGCTTCACGGGCGGCAGCATACCCCGGCCCCCTCCCGGGTGGCGCGCTCGCCAGCGGACGGCCTGCGGCACGGCCGACGGCCCCGAAAGGCCCGAAACTCGACAGAGCTGCACGCCGATGCGGGGCTCGGAGGCAACCGCCGGCCCGCCGAGTCCGATGCCCTTTGCCGTGGCGCCAAAGCGCCCGCGGAGGGGCCTTGTACAACCGAGCAGGCGAGAACCAGATCGAGCGCAGCAGGCAGGTCGAGGAGGTGGGCGCCGAGCGGCAGGCGCGGCGGGGAGGCCCGGTGCCGGGCAAGCGAACCCGGACCGAGCGCCTGGCGCTGTGGTCCGCGGTCACCTCGCCCGGCGGCGCGCTCGGCCCCGGGCCGGCCGAGGCCGAGATCGATCATCAGGCGCCGCCGGCGCAGCAGGAGCCGCCCGCAGGGGAGGGCGCGCAGGACCGCATGGCAGGGTGGGGCAGCCCGCTGGGGTCCCTCGGCGGGGCGTCGGGCCGGCAAGAGAGCGCCGCGGCCCGCGCAGAGGATCCGGAGGCAATCGTCGCCGAGCAGCTCGCCGGCGGCGACCACGCCGCCGGCGCGCCGGCGAGCGCGGCCGGGCAGCCGCAGGCACACGGCGGCGCGGGCGGGCGCGGGCTCGAGCGCAAGATGGCGCTCGATGTTCCACCGCCGGCGGACTCGGGGCCCTCGCGCCTGAGCGGGGAGGCGGTCACCCACCGGCACGAGAACGAGATCGAGCTCGGCGATCTCGGAGCCGCGATCGCCGGCGAGCAGCGCGCGATCTCGCTGGAGCTGCCGCGTCCGGCCCACGTCCCCGAGGGGGGCGCGAGCCGGCGCGAGGAGGCCGGCGCGAGCGCGGAGAAGTTCGACTGCATCCAGAGCGCGTTCGCAGCGGCCGGCTCCAACGCGATGGGCCTGCTCGACTCCCTCGAGGAGCAGCGCCAGGTCCAGCAGCAGGCGCTCACCACCGCGGTCGAGGCGGCGTGTGAGCAGATCGCCGGCGACGGCCGGCAGCAGATCGAGGCCGCCTACGATCGGCTCGAGGGTGAGATCGACACCCGGCTGGACGAAGCGGAGCAGCGGATCCAGGCCACCGCAGACCGGATGCTCGCTCGCACCGGCGCCAGCGAGGCGGCGCATGGGCGGGCGCGCGCCGCCGAGTTCACCCGGATGGACTCGATCGTGGTCGGCATGGCGGCGCTGACCGATCCGGCGGTCGCCACGCTGGTCGATCTGTCGAAGCAGGTGGGAGAGAGCGCCCGGGCCTACAAGCAGCGCAGCCGGCAGTTCCGCGAGGGCAAGGAGGCCGCCTGCGCCGCCGGCCCGGATGCCGGGCGCGTGCCGGACCCGTCCGCGGTGCAGCCGCCCCAGACGGACGCTGCCCGCAAGGCGCTCTCGGCTGACGTGGGCGCGTCGCTGGCCAGGAAGGCGTCGAGCGAGTTCGACGACCAGGTCGACGCGGTCTTGCCGCCCCTGGCGCGCGCCCTCCGCGCGCAGGCGACCGCCCTGGCGTGGAGGATCATCCGGCCGGCGCAGTCGCGGCTGGCCGAGAGCAACGCGCGCCACCGCGCGGCGGCCGCCGAGGATCTCGCGCGCTCCGGCGGCATCAGCGCGGGGGCGGTGTCGGATCTGCGCGCGGCGGCGCTCGGCCAGCTCCGCGTCGCCGCGCGCCGGCAGAAGGAGCGGATCCAGCAGGAGCGCCGCGCGGCGCTCGCGCGCTTCGACGAGCAGGTGGCCGGCCTGGCTCGCGAGGTCCGGCTGGCCGGCCGCAGCGGCTCCGCCCGGATCGACGGCGCCGCCCGGCGCGGCAGCGAGCGCATCCGCCGCGAGTGGGAGGCGCTGCGCGAGCGGGTGGCGGCCGCGGCGTGCCAGGTGCGCGGTTCGGACCGGGCGCTCCAGCAGATCGGGCGGTGCGGGGAAGATCTGCAGGCTGCGCACGAGGCCCACCTCGCCGAGATCGAGGAGGTGCAGGCGAGCGCGGCGGCCGAGGTGGCGGCCGCCGCGGCCGAGCGCGCGACCGCCCTCGGCCGGGCGGCGGCGGAGCAGGTGGGCCAGATCGACCAGGTGCGGGCCGGCGTGCTGGAGGAGCTCGAGCGCGCCGAGTCCACCGCCGGCGAGCGGATGCAGTCGGTGGCCGCCTCGTTCGACGACGCCGCCGAGCTGGGCTCGTCGCACATCGCCCAGACCGCCGAGGAGCTGCCGGGGCAGGCGCGCGGGCTGATCGAAGACAGCGCGGCGGCGCTGCGCGCCGAGCTGGAGCTTCAGCACGCGGCGCTGCGAGAGGAGCTCGATGCCGCGTTCGGCCAGCTCGAGCTGCGCGTCGCCTCGGGGCTCGCGCAGGCGATGGCGGCCAAGGTGGCAGAGATCGAGGACAGGACCCACGAGCTGCGCGGCGCCATCACCCAGCTCGGAACCGACGAGGAGCTGATCCACGCGACCTTCCGCGGGCTGAGCTGGGCCGAGATCGACTACCTGCACGCCTACTACCAGGGCCGCTTCAGGAGCTCCGGCTGCGACTGGCCGTCCACGCTCGCCTACGACCTCGACGACGAGATGGGCGGGCGCGAGCGCGACATCGCCCTGGCCTACCTCGGCCACGCCCGGAAGGTCGCGCTGAAGCTCGATCTCGAGGAGGCGTATGCCGGCCGGTCCCCCCATACGATCGACAGGCAGCGGGTGCGCGACGTCCTCGAGGCGGCCGGCAAGGAGGAGCGGGAGGCGCTGGCCGCGTCCGAGCAGATCGCCGTGCTGCGCGATCAGATCTACCCGACTCAGCGCGATCTGGTCGACGCGCTGCTCGACACCCGGCTGGACGAGGAGGAGCGCGCGGCCAGGATCGCCGCCATCGAGCTGTTCGACGCCATGGAGGGCTGGGGCACCGACGAAGCAGCGATCGAGCGCGTGGTCGGCCGGGCCGACAGCGAGGAGGAGCGGCAGCGGATCCGCGACGCGTTCGAGGCCTACGCCGGCCAGCGCGGCTGGAACCAGACGCTCGACGAGGCGCTGGAAGACGACCTGAGCGGCTCGGAGCTGGTGCTCATGAAGGAGCTGGCCAGCGTCGAGCGCGACGAGTCGGCGGTCGCGATCGCGCGCATGGTGCGGGCGGCCGACGACCTGGCCCCCCCGGGGGGGCTCGATCGCCAGCTCCAGGGGGGCATGGGCAACGCTGGCTGGAACGGGGGGCTGCGCGCGCTGGGGCACGCGCAGAAGCGGACCATCCTGGCCGCGCTCGACGACGAGGGCTTCGCCGCTCAGATCCGCCAGGCGCAGGCGAGCCCGAACCCGAGCCAGGCGGTCGCGGCGCTGCGAGAGCAGCGCAAGAGGCAGCTCGGCCAGGCGCTCAGCCGGGCGACCGGCGGCGCGCACGACGACATCGAGCAGTTCCTGGACCAGGAGCTCGGGCCGAGCGACGTCACCTACCGCGAGATCTGCGCCGGCGTCACCCGGGACGGCGTGACGATCACGCCGGACATGATCCGGGCCGGCAAGGTGCCCGGCGGCGGGTACATCAACCTCGCCCGCATGGTGGCCCAGGTCAAGGTCGAGGACGGCCGGGCGCCGCGCGATCTCCTGGTCAAGTACGCGCTCGACGACGAGCTCGGGGTAGACAAGGCGACGCTCGAGCAGGCGCTCTCGCGGGGCGGCGGGCCACTGCCGCAGGCCGAGCTGGCCGCGCTGATCTGCACCTTCCGCGCCCACTGGGGCGAGGACCTGGTCGCGACCGAGGGCGAGTCCGGGACCACCGAGCTCGACTACCTGCGCCGGCTGCCGCGCGCCGAGGCGGAGCGCCGGCTCAAGGGCAGCCGCGCGATGCTGCTCGGCGGGACCCCCGGTGAGCGCATCGTCCACTTCTTCTCGCCGGGCGGCAAGGTCGAGCGCGAGGTGGGCGGGCGCGCCTGGCAGCGCGTGCGCGTGCTCCTGTGCGGCAAGCCGCGCAGCCCGATCGAGTCGCGCTACGTGGCGCTGCTCGAGGGCGCCAACGCGAAGTCGGGCGAGCTCGACTGGCTGGCCGGTCGCGCGGAGGAGGACCTGGACCGGGACATCGGCACGATGGAGGAGAGGTACGGCGCGCTGCGCGGCGACCAGCGGACCCGCTCCTACGGCGATCTGATGCTGGGCGCCCGCGACGGCGAGGCCGCGTCGTCCGCCTGGCTGAGCGACACCGCCCTCGGGGTGAAGGAGGGCGCCGAGGACGTCCACACGACCGCGAAGATCATGGCCGAGAACAAGGACGCGGCGGTCGACAAGGTCACCATGGTGGGCGAGATCGCAGCCGCCATCGCGGTCACGCTGCTGACCTGCGGCGCCAGCCTGGCGGTGATCGGCGCGTCCCTGGCGCTGCGCGCCGCGCTGGCCGCCAAGATCGCGAGCGCGGCGGCGGCCACACTCGGCCGCCGGGCGGCGCTCGGGGAGGCGTACTCCGGTGAGGAGATGGCGCGCGATATCGCGGCCGGCGTGGTCGAGATCGCGATCACCGGCGCCAAGGCCAAGCTCGCCGTGAGCGCGTCGAAGGCCACCAGCAAGCTCGGGGTCGAGATCGCCAAGAAGGTCCTCGAGGACCAGGTCGAGGCGCTGCCGGGGCTCATCCGCAGCTCGGGGGAGGAGGACCGGCCCGGCTTCGTCCACAACCTGGCGGCGGTGGCCGGCGGCGCGCTGGTGGAGCGGCGGCTGGGCAATGCCGCCGGCGAGCTGAGCAAGCAGATGATCAAGTCGATCGACCACCACGACGACGAGATCGACCGCACAGACCTCGCCAAGAGCCTGATCCAGGACGGCGCGCCCCTCGTCAGGATGAACCGCTAGAGCAGGCCGCTGCGGCGGAACGGGGCGTGCTGCTCGGTGATGCGGTGCGCGATCGTCTCGTGCAGCCCGCCGGCCCGCTCGATGACCGAGGTGAGCTCGCGGCTGCCTTCGTCGATGTAGTCGATCACCGCGCGCCAGCGGTGGGCGTGGCTCTTCATGGTCCAGGGCAGGTCGAGGCTGCGCCGTCCTCGGGGCGCCAGCGCGCCAGCGCCTCGGAGTCGAGCAGCCGCCCGCCGCCGCGGCCGTCGAGCAGCCAGGCGGGCACTGCCTCGTTGCGGCTGGCGGTCACGCGACCGCTTCGGCGCGGGCGCCGCGGGCGGCGATGGCGAGGGCGAGCCACAGGACGCCCTGGGTGATGAGGTGGATGCCGATGTACAGGCCGAGGAACCACACGCTCGACAGCGGGAACTGGGTGAACAGGATGATGCCGAGCACGACGCTCAGCACGCCGACCGCGATGGTCCAGGTGCGCCCTGGGTAGTGATCGGACGCCGCGTGGACGATCTCGCTGATGCCGCTCACCAGGAGCAGGGTCGCCACCAGCAAGGTGAGCACCCCGGCGCCGAGCGCCGGTCGCGCGAGGAGCAGGAACCCGACCACGCCGCCGAGGACGGCGATGAGGAGGTGGAGCGAGAACCCGCGCCAGCTCCGCGCCGACAGCGCCAGGACGAGCTGGGTGATCCCGCCGGCCAGCAGGAAGACCCCGAAGGCGATCACCGTCGCCATCGTCGCCACGACGAGCGCGCTGAGCGACATCATCCCGATCACGACCAAGAAGATGCCGAGCGCGAGGAACCAGCCCCAGCGCCGGCCGAGCTCTCGCTCGAGCCCGGGCGGAGCCAGACCCGGCCCTTCCACACCGCGCCTGCGATCGAACGTCGTCGTCTCGGCCATCACTCTCCTCCTCGTTTGCCCATCGCCGGCGCCGCCCGCGTGGGCAGTCGTCAGCGGCGCCGCTTCACCTGGTCCCCTGCCGAGGACGCTGTCTCTCCGTGCACGCCGCGCGCCAGCGGGCGCCGCGTACACGGAGTGAACGGAGACCGGGGACGCACCCGGGGAGGGCCGCCCCGGTGTGAGCACCGCAGTTGTCACCTGGCGGGTCGGGCGGCCGGCCGCGCGCGCGGAAAGAGCGCAACATGTCTGGCCCGCCGAGCTGGTCGGGCACTTGCAGTCGCGGTGCGGGATGCGCGCGCCCCTGCTGCTTGCTCCGCTCTGCCTGTCGCTCGCGTGCAGCGCCGACAGCCCGGTGGAGGACTCCGGCGGCGGCGAGCGGGCCGACGCGGCCCCCGCGGCGGACGCCGGCGGCGGCTCGACCCCCGACGCCGGCGGTGGCGACGACGGCCCCGTCGACGCCGGCGTGGGCGAGCACGGGATCGAGGCGTACTGCATGCCGGACGACACCCCGGGCCTGCGCATCGCGGTGACCGAGCTCTTCCAGTCAGGCACCTGCTTCCCGCAGGACGGCCACGAGAACGTCATCCTCTTCCTCGCCGAGGACGCGCCGACCGCCGGCCAGACCGTCCCGCTCGGCGTCGGCGGCAGCCACGCCTACGTCTGCCCCGCCGACACCGGACAGAACTGCGTGCGCCACGAGGTGGGCGAGGTGGTGTTCGACACCTTCGAGGACGGCGTCGGCGCCTCCGGGATGTTCAGCTTCGACGGCGGCGCGGTGAAGGGCCTCTTCGACGCCCACTGGTGCGAAGGCGGCTTCGGCTGCTGACACCCCGGCGCGGTCGGCTCCCCGCGGTCGGGCTCCCGCGATCGGGCTGCCCGCGAGGCTCCCCGCGATCGGGCTGCCCGCGAGGCTCCCCGCGATCGGGCTGCTAGGCGGCGCGGGCGGGGAGGGCGGCGAGGTGGCGGTCGACCGCGCGGGCGGCGTTGCGGCCGTCGGCGATCGCCCAGACGATGAGGCTGGCGCCGCGCATGGCGTCGCCGGCGGCGAACACGCCGTCCACCGAGGTGGCGTGGTCGTTCACCGCCACGCGGCCGCGCGGCGTGAGCGCGACCCCGAGCTCGGCGGCCAGGCCGCAGTCCTCCGGCCCCTCGAAGCCGATCGCCAGGATGACCAGGTCGGCCGGGATCTCGACCTCGCCGCCCGGCCGCGGCACCGGGCGCTTGCCGCCGTCCGGCGTCCGCTCCATGTCGATCGCCACCGCGTCGATGGCGCGCACCCGCCCGGAGCCGTCGCCGAGGAAGCCGCGGGTCATCAGGCCGAAGTCGCGCTCGCCTCCCTCCTCCTGGCTGGTCGAGGTGCGGAAGACGAGCGGCCACTCGGGCCACGGGTTGTCCGCCGCGCGCCTGGTCGGCGGCGCCGGCCAGAGCTGGATCGAGCGGACCTCGGCCGCTCCCTGTCGCAGAGCGGTGCCGTGGCAGTCGGAGCCGGTGTCGCCGCCGCCGAGGATGACCACCCGCTTGCCGGCGGCGTCGATCCGCTCGCCGGCCGGGACGCTCGCCCCGGCGATCACCCGGTTCTGCTGGGTCAGGTACTCCATCGCGAAGTGGATGCCGCCCAGCTCGCGGCCGGGCGCGCGCACGTCGCGGTGCTGCTGGGCCCCGATCGCGATCAGGATCGCGTCGTGCCGGCCCCGCAGCTCGCGCCAGGAGAGATCGCGGCCGACCGCCACGCCGCAGCGGAACTCGACCCCCTCCGCCTCCATCTGGGCCAGCCGCCGGTCGAGCGGCCACTTCTCCATCTTGAAGTCCGGGATGCCGAACCGCAGCATCCCGCCCGGCCGCTCGTCCCGCTCGTACACCGTGACCCGGTGGCCGGCGCGGCGGAGCTGCTGCGCCGCCGCCAGCCCGGCCGGGCCGCTGCCGACCACCGCGACCGTGCGCCCGGTCTCCACCGCCGGCGGCCGCGCCACCACCCAGCCCTCGCGGTAGGCGCGCTCGATGATCTCGAGCTCGATGTGCTCGATGGTGACCGGCGCGGCGGTCGGCTCGATCGCCAGCACGCAGGCCGCTTCGCACGGCGCCGGGCACAGCCGCCCGGTGAGCTCCGGGAAGGTGTTGGTGGCGTCGAGCCGCTCCCACGCCGCTCGCCAGCGGTCGCGGTAGACCAGGTCGTTCCAGTCGGGGATGTAGTTGCCCAGCGGGCAGCCGCTCTGGCAGAAGGGCACGCCGCAGTCCATGCAGCGGCCGCCCTGCGCGCGCGCCTGCTCCGGCGCCATCGGCAGGTAGACCTCCTTCCAGTCGCGCACCCGCTCCTCTTTGTCGCGCTTGTCCGCGTCCTGCCGCGGCCACTCGAGGAACCCGGTCGGCTTGCCCATCGCTACTGCCCTCCCGCCTTGCTGCCGGGGATGACCTGGAGCCGCGGCGGGATGGTGCGCGGCCGGCGCGCCGCGCGCCGCTCCGCCATCACCCGCTTGAACTCGAGCGGCATGACCTTGACGAAGTGTCCGACCATCATCTCCCAGTTGTCGAGGATGCGGTTGCCGAGCGGGCTGCCGGTGGCGCGCACGTGGTCCTCGATGAGGTTGTAGACCAGCCACACCTCGCTCTCCTCGCGCAGGGACTCCAGCTCGACCATGCCGAGGTTGCAGCGCTCGCGGAACGTGTTCTCGCGCTCGAAGACGTAGGCGATGCCGCCGGACATGCCGGCGGCGAAGTTGCGCCCGGTCGGGCCGAGCACCACCACCACGCCGCCGGTCATGTACTCGCAGCCGTGGTCGCCCACCCCCTCGACCACCGCCTTGGCGCCGCTGTTGCGCACCGCGAACCGCTCGCCGGCCTGGCCGCAGATGAACGCCTCGCCGCAGGTGGCGCCGTACAGGCAGGTGTTGCCGGCGATGACGTTGCGCTCCGGCGCGAAGGTCGCCTCGCGCGGCGGCCGCACGATCACCCGGCCGCCGGACAGCCCCTTGCCGACGTAGTCGTTGGCCTCCCCCTCGAGATCGAGGGTGACTCCGGCGGCCAAGAACGCGCCGAAGCTCTGCCCGGCCGAGCCGGTCAGGTGAACCCGGATGGTGTCGTCCGGCAGGCCGCGCGAGCCGTGCTGGCGCGCCACCTCGCCCGACAGGAGCGCGCCGACCGCGCGGTCGGTGTTGCGCACCGGCAGGGTGATGGCGACCGGGGGCCCGCCGTCGAGCGCCTCCTGGGCGCGGCGGACCAGCTCGCGGTCGATGTGGTCGTCGAGCGGGACCCGCTGGCCGTCGCCGGTGCAGGCGCGCGCGCCGTCGCCGCGCGGCTCGGCCAAGAGCGGGCCGAGATCGAGCCGCGCCGCCTTCCAGTGCGGCGGGCCGTCCTTGCGCCGCAGGAGGTCGACCCGGCCGACCAGGTCGTCGAGCCGGCGCGCGCCGAGCCGCGCCATGAGCTGGCGGACCTCCTCGGCCACCATCAGGAAGAACGCCACCACCTGCTCCGGCGTGCCGGTGAAGCGGGCGCGCAGCGCCGGGTCCTGGGTGGCTATGCCGACCGAGCAGGTGTTGAGGTGGCACTTGCGCAGCATCACGCAGCCGGTCGCGATCAGCGAGGCGGTCGCCATGCCGAACTCCTCGGCGCCGAGCAGCGCGGCGATGACGACGTCGCGGCCGGTGCGCATGCCGCCGTCCACCTGCACCCGGATGCGCTCGCGCAGGCCGTTTTGCACCAGCACCTGCTGGGTCTCGGCCAGGCCGAGCTCCCACGGCAGCCCGGCGTGCTTGAGGCTCGACATCGGCGATGCGCCGGTGCCGCCCTCGTAGCCGGCGATCACCACCCCGCCGGCGCCCGCCTTGGCGACGCCGGCCGCCACCGTGCCGACCCCGACCTCGCTCACCAGCTTGACGCTCACCCGCGCCGCCGGGTTGACCGCCTGCAGGTCGTAGATGAGCTGCTTGAGATCCTCGATCGAGTAGATGTCGTGGTGCGGCGGCGGCGAGATGAGCGACACGCCCGGGGTCGAGTGGCGCACCCGGGCGATCCGCTCGTCCACCTTGTGGCCGGGGAGCTGGCCGCCCTCGCCTGGCTTGGCCCCCTGCGCCACCTTGATCTGCAGCTCGTCGGCGTTGACCAGGTACTCGGCGGTGACGCCGAAGCGGCCGGAGGCGATCTGCTTGATGGCGCTGCGCCGCGAGTCGCCGTTCTCGTCCGGCAGGTAGCGGTGCTCCTCCTCGCCCCCCTCGCCGCTGTTCGACTTGCCGCCCAGGCGGTTCATCGCGATGGCGAGGGTCTCGTGCGCCTCGGCGCTGATCGAGCCGAACGACATCGCGCCGGTGGCGAACCGCCTGACGATCGCGCTGGCCGGCTCCACCTGGTCGAGCGGCACCGGCTCGGCGCGCTCGAAGGCCAGGTCGAGCAGGCCGCGCAGGGTGCACAGCGCGCCGTCCTCCTGGTCGACCAGCCGCGAGTAGTCGGCGAAAAGCTCCTGGTCGTGGCGCGACACCGCCGCCTGCAGCGCCGCGACCGTCGCCGGGTTCCACTTGTGGCGCTCGCCGTGGCGGCGCCACTGGTAGTGGCCGCCGTCCGGCAGGTGCGGCGCGCCGGCGTCGCCCGGCACCGGCAGCCGCCGGGCGAAGCCACGAGCGTGGCGCTCGAGCACCTCGCGGTGCAGCTCCGGCAGGCCGATGCCGCCGAGGCGCGACGGCGTGCCGGTGAAGTGCCGCTCGATCAGATCGAGGTCGAGCCCGACCGCCTCGAAGATCTGCGCGCCGCGGTAGGACTGGATGGTCGAGATGCCCATCTTGGACATCACCTTGAGCAGGCCGTCCTCGAGCGCCTTGATCAGCCGCTGCTCCGCCTGCTCCGGCGTGACCTCGCCGAGCTCGCCGGAGGCGGCCATGGCGCGCACCGAGTCGAGCGCCAGGTACGGGTTGACCGCGGCGGCGCCGTAGCCGACCAGCAGCGCGACGTCGTGCACCTCGCGCGCGTCGCCGGTCTCGACCAGGAGGCCGGCCTGCATGCGGATGCCGAGCCGGGTGAGGTGCTGCTGCACGGCGGACAGGCCGAGCAGCGACGGGATCGGCGCGCGGCTGGCGCTGACCCCGCGGTCGCTCAGGATGAGGATGTTGCGCCCCTCGTCGATGGCGTCCACCGCGGCGGCGCACAGGCGATCGACCGCCGCCTCGAGCGCGCCCGGCTCGTCCGACACCGGGTAGGTCATGTCGAGCCGGGCCGGGTCGAACACGCCGTCCGACACGCGCGCGATGGCGGCCAGGGCGCGGTTGTCGAGGATCGGCCCCGGGATGCTCAGGCTGTGGCACTGCTCCGGGGTCTCCTCGAAGGTGTTGCCGTCGGGCCCGAGG
>Ga0079224_100012070_pt1 | contig 11942 bp, 8 predicted proteins | sample Stecom2015_FD_80414 | JGI IMG/M metagenome (GOLD analysis project Ga0079224, IMG submission 80414) | Agricultural soil microbial communities from Utah to study Nitrogen management - Steer compost 2015 | ecosystem: Environmental > Terrestrial > Soil > Agricultural land | place: USA: Utah... | reverse complement strand
GGTGCTCTCAGGCAGTGAGGTGTTGGTCCAAGATGCTCTTTTTGCCACCTTGGACACAACGGTGAGACAGCTGCACCCGCCAACTCAGCCCGGCATTGTGGTGGCGGACACCGTGGGATTTTTGCGCAACTTGCCCAATCATCTGCTCGCTTCTTTTGGTTCAACTTTGAATGAAGCACTGGATGCGGATCTCTTGCTCTTTGTCATTGATGGCTCAGATCCTGAGTGGGAAGCGCACCTTTTCACGACCAAGGAGGTGCTTGACAAAGTCGGGGCGGGTGAGATCCCGGCCGTTTACGTGGTGAACAAGCTGGATCAGATGACTCCCCAGCAGAAGGAGACAACTCTATCCCAACTTCCGGATGCTCTTTTGGTCTCCTCGCGAGACGAAGCAGACGTGCAAAATGTCCGTCTCAAGATCATGGAATTCTTTGACCAACGCCTGACAGAAGCAGAGCTGCGTATTCCTTTTTCACAGGCCGCATTGAGAGCAGAAATTCGCAGCAGTGCCAGAATCCTTTCAGAAGCCTTTGACGAAACTGGGGGTCTTTTGCGCGTACGTGCCGACGAAGAATCCCTCAAAAAATGGCGGACTCGATTGGAGGCTTGAGGGTGGTCGAGGACTCCGCGGCTCATGACGCGACGACTGAGCGAAGCCAGAGAAAGTCTGTGCTATTGCTCGGTCATGAGGCCCCCCACTCTTTGTCGCCTTGCTGCCCTAGTGCTCGCGGCTTGCCCGGCTCTGGCTTGTGACTCTGGGGTAAATGAAGCCGACGGGGAGGTCTCGCAAAGCGGAGGCACAGGGAGCGGCGCTGCGCCGACCAACCAAGTCGGGAGCGGTGGCTCGGCGAGTGGAGGCTCGGCGAGCGGTGGTGTGGCAAGCGGCGGACAGGGGAGCGGCGCGTCCAATGCGGCCAGCGGCGGCAGCTCTGAAGAGCCAGGCATCACGTGCATCTGCGGATCCGAGTATCCGGACATTCCCGTTCTGCGCGTGGAAGACGCGGACGCTTGTGAAGTCTATTGCGCGGAGCAAGAAGCCGAGGCGCGGCTCAACGCCGAGGGTTCGGGCGGGGCAGGTGGCAACCTTGATGACGCGTCAAGCGCCGCGCTGCTGGCCTTGCAAGAATGGCTGGAGGATGAGCCCGAGACACGCACCGCGCTCGAAGTGGAGGACTTTGCGCAGACACCCCTGACTCAAGCTGACTCCGCCGCAGCCAAAACCCTCCTGTGGGATGACCGTGCGACTCAAATTCGCGCCTCAAGACAGAGTGAAGTCGACGCAAAGTCCATCACCATCGACGACGCCACCCTCAAGTATGAGACGGTCCTCCTGGGCGCAGAACCTGAAGGAGGCCGCAGCCTCTTCATCTCGATGCATGGCGGCGGCAGTGCCCCGGCGGAAACGAACAACGAGCAGTGGCAGAATCAAATCCTGCTGGCTGACTCCTACGCGCCCCAGGATGCTCTATGGATCGCTCCTCGGGCGCCCACCGACGATTGGAACATGTGGTTCAAGGACCACATTGTGCCTCTTTTCGACCGCTTGATCACGAACATGATCGTCTTTGAGGGCATCAACCCGGGCAAGGTGTATCTCACAGGATACTCAGCCGGCGGTGATGGCGTGTATCAGCTGGGGCCGACCCTGGCCGACAGGTGGGCGGCGGCGGCGATGAGCGCCGGGCACCCCAATGACATGACGCCCGTGAACCTGCGAAACATTGGCTTTGCTATCCACGTCGGGGGCGATGACACCGCCTTTGATCGCAATCTGGTGGCGGCTGAGTGGGGCGCGCAGCTGGACGCCTTGCAGGCAGGCGATCCAGAGGGCTACTCGCATCAGGTCCAGGTGCACGCGGGGCTACCCCATTGGATGAATTTGGCGGACCAGCCTTCAATCCCCTTTGTACAAAGTTTTGAGCGCGATCCTTTTCCATCAAAGGTGATTTGGAAGCAGTCGACCCTGCTGGAGACGCGCTTCTATTGGCTTCAGATTGAGCCGGAGGCGGCGGTGAAAGACGTGGAAGTGGTCGCCACCATCGAAGGGCAAACGATCCAAGTTGAGAGCACCGACTTGAGCACCCTTCGCATTCGGCTTTCGGACGAAATGCTCGATTTGGACCAAGCTCTCGCAGTGCAATTCAATGGAGCGATGCTCTTTGAAGGCATCGTCCCGCGCACTATCGTCGCGCTGCATGCGACTCTGAGTGAGTGCGAGGATCCTCAAGTGGTCTATTTAGCTCAGCTGAGTGTGTCCGCGAACTAACTGGGAGCGCTTCTCGTCCGGGATACGAACGCCGAAATCATGCGTTTCGCAAGTCGCCCGGCGGCCAAGTTCGACGAGCCCATCGGTCTGGACGTCGCTCGTGGTACGTCGCGCGGGAGAGCGCTCGTTCTAGAAAGAATGCTAAATTGAGCGAGACGCTGAAGTTATTCTGAAAAATGCTCAAATTAACATGAATTTGAGCAAAGTTGTCGATCTGGAAGTGGCGCTTTTTTGTTTGCCCCGTGCGGGCTCTCGAATTTGAGTGGGCAGCTTCCCAGGCGTTCTTGTCGCTTCCAGACTTCGTCGTCACAGGGGCTGCGTCACCCGCCTCGCCCCATCAGTCCGCTGACGCATGAAAAGTCTACTCCTACTCGTCGGATACTCAGAGTCGCTCCCCAAGCGGTTGGCGCATCAACCTCCCGACACTATCCTACCCGACCACGACACCGTTTCGGTCAACGTTCCGCGTTGTTCTTTCTCTTCCACCCGACGTCGTTTTCAAAGCCTTATGAGTCGACTTTCTGCTCCCTCACTCTCCCTTTCGATCCTTGTCCTTGCCTCGATCCCGGCATTCTTGTCGGGTTGTTCCGATGGGGGTGAGGTGCCCTTTGGCTCAACAGGGGGGGCAGGGGCCGCGCCCATCAACGCGGGCTCTGGTGGTGAAGGAACGACCGAAGGAAGCGGCGGGGGCGCTCCCATGAACGTGGGGGGAACCTTCGTGGCCGGTCCGAATACGGGTGGCGGTCCTCCTAGCGGTGGCGGTCCACCTGCAGGTGGTGGTCCCCCCAGTGGCGGTGGTCCACAGAGCGGTGGCGCCCCCGCTAGCATCTGCATGGTGGGCGACCCAGCCTCCACGCAGGCTGAAGTGATCGACGACATGGAGGCCGCCGTGAGCGGATGGTTTGCGTCGAACGACGGTGCTACTCCGCAAACACCGAGTGCTGGTTCGTTTGCTGCTGGGTCCGGTCTTGAAGGACCTGGCGCGGCGGGGAGCGCCACCGCCCTCCACTCGACGGCGAACGTCGCCGACGGTGCCGAGTGGGGTGCCACTGTGCAGTTTGATTTTGGTGAAACCAGGGACGCAAGTCAGTGGGATGGCGTGAAGTTTTGGGCGAAAGGTTCAGGTAGTCCACGGTTCAACCTGGTCACCGCCGACACCCTGCCCCCTGATGGCGGGGGAACGTGCAGTGGGGAATGTTACGATTCTCACGGCACGAGGATCTCACTCGGCGCTGACTGGACCGAGATCAAGGTTTACTTCAGTGACGTCAGGCAAGAGGGCTTTGGTACGGCCGTTGATTTCAATCCTGCCTCCCTCATGGCTTTCGCTCTTCAAACCAAGGCTGCCGGCAACTACGACATGTGGATCGACAACCTTTCGTTCTTTTCAGAACAAGGCATGCCCGATTGCGTCAACTATCCCGGGGATTCACTCTGTGAGGCGACCGACGCCTACTGCGCCGAGTGCGGCGAGGACCCGCGCTGTGAGTGCGTGCTCAGCACTTGTATTGAGACGGGTGTGCTCGAAGGTCCTCTTTCATGCAACCAGCAGACGATGAACACGCGCCAAGGTGGCAGCACGCGCTATTGGATCAACCAAGCAAGCGCGGATCGCGATACGAGTGGTGGCTACGAAGCGCTCGCCTGTGGATTTCCCGTTGTCAGCAAGGGCAACGACCAAGGGTCGGCCGCCAGTCAAGACAAAGTCGCGGGCGCGCCCGGTGATGGCACGATGTTTGGGGCGCTGAACAGCGCTGACTTTGGCACGGGGGCGTCCTTGTGCGGCGCGTGTGTTCTCATCAATGAAAGCGTCAAGATCCAGATTGTTGATGAGTGCCCCAATCGCCCCGGCGCCCAGGGTAACCCTTCGTGCAACTCCGGACACATCGATCTGTCGGTCGCGGCGGCCAATCGGGTGGGGGGGGACAACCCCGGGATTTCTTGGCGCGTTGTGGAGTGTGACAACGCCGAGCCGGAGTATTACTGGCACTGGGATAGCACCAACTTTTGGGGAGCCCTCTCGATTGTCGGTTTGCGCTATCCAGCGGCCAAGGTGGAGTTGAAGGACGGAAGCACCTGGCTCGAAGGCAAGCGCAAGGACTACTGGGGTGCGTGGATCTTTGGCCAGGATGAAGACATTCCCGGTAGCTCGGGCTCTGTCCCGCCTTCACCTTGGACGGTGCGCATCACGGACATCCACGGCCAGGTGCTGCAGGATAAGTTCAGCTCGCCCAGCGGGAACATCCCCAATCAGGTGCAGAACGGCCAGGCCGTTCCCTACCCCAGCGAGGGCATGATCCAGCTGCCCGTCTGCAGCATGTAGACCGGCGGAGTTTGTCAGGTGCGCTTTCGCCTATCGGAAGCGCACCGCTACGCTTGCAGTCAGCCCCGCCAGGCCGGCTCTCTCAAAAGCGACGACGCGAGGTGAGCGGTGCTGAAGACTTTTCATCACCCGGCACGTGTGTCGCCACCAAGTAACGTCAGCACTTCGCCTGTGATGTAGCTTGAGTCTTGCGACGCCAAGAACACATAGGCCGGAGCAATCTCTTCGGGCTGGGCGGGGCGTCCATAGCCGGTACCTTTGCCAAACTCTTCGACCTCTTCTGCTTTTCGTTCGGCATCATTGAGAGGCGTCCACACCGGGCCCGGAGCAATGCAATTGACGCGAATACCACGCCGCAACAGATTCTGAGCCAAGGCCTTGGTGAAAGCATGGATGGCTCCCTTGGTGGTGGAATAGTCCACCAGACGTCCAGAACCTTCGAGCCCCGTGATCGAGCCCGTATTGAGGATGACCGAGCCTTCGTCAAGATAGGGCAGGGCCGCTTGGGTCATGTAGAAGTAGCCGCTGATGTTGGTTTGAATGGTTCTTTCCCATTGTTCGGGAGTCAGATCTTCAAATTGGTCGATATGATTTTGAAATGCTGCGTTGTTGACCAAAATGTTGAGCGAACCAAAGGTGTCGATGGTTTCTTGGACGACTCGTTGGCATTCTGAGGGCGAACGGACATCGAACTGGAGCGCCATTGCGCGTTGACCTAGATCTTCGATCATAGAAACGACGCGCTGAGCGTCCACTTCTTCTTCCGGCAAGTAGGTCAGAGCGACATCCGCTCCTTCTCGAGCGTAAAGGTAGGCGACGGCGCGTCCGATCCCCGAATCGCCTCCGGTGATGAGGGCGACGCGTCCGCGGAGCTTTCCCGCTTCCTCGTATTCCTTTGCTTCAAATGCAGGAGCCAGCTCCATGTCCTCTTCTACGCCAGGAGGCTGCATAGGATCAGCAGGGAAGGGCGGGTATGGATGGCGCTTGATGGGATTGGACGTCGACATGGCAGGGTACCCAGCAATCGGCGTGCCAGGTGGGGCCGACGTGAGAGGACGAACGAAACGGCCTCCTCCTGCCTGCCAATTGTGTGAGTCATTGGTGAGACAAATTGTCCCACTGTTCTACGGAGTGTGGCGCAAATGCCTAGCGGGCCGACTCTCAACGGGGAGGACAAACTGTGTGCTGGACCTCGTCCGTGCTTTCAGACACAATTTGAACGATGTTCGCGTTACCCGGGCAACAGGAACTCTTGAGCGTGGGCGTGCTCGACGCTTCATTTCGACTTCTGGTCGCCGTTGTTTTGGGCGGCCTCTTGGGATGGGATCGAGAACGGATTGGTAAACCGGCTGGTCTGCGCACGCACATGATGGTGACGCTCGGCGCCGCACTCTTCGTGCTGCTGGGTGTAGAGCTCCTCATGGAGTACTCAGCGCGCGTGGAGGACGCTCAGCTGGACCCGACACGCGTACTTCAAGGGGTCGTCGGCGGGATTGGGTTTTTGGGAGCGGGGAGCATCATTCAAGGCCGCGGAGGAGTAGAAGGCGTCACCACCGCGGCGTCGGTTTGGGTAACGGGTGCCATCGGAGCGGGCTGCGGGTTGGGCTACTATTCTTTGGCCGCTATCGTCGCCGGAGTCTCGCTGGTCACATTGAATATCGTGGCGCGTCTGACGCCTGGCGACCAAGAGAAGAACAAAGGAAAGTCCGCGGATTCTCAGTAGAAAAAGTCGCGGCCCTCGATTCGAGCGATTTCCTCAGCGCTGAGACATCTAATATCCACACAAGCGGCGAGACAACTTGGCAAAGTTCGTAGGCGAGTTCTTGTCAACCGATCACGAAAGATCCACCCTGTGAACGATATGCTCGAAGCCACCAGCCAATATTTTCAAAAAGCCGCCGATCGACTGCGGCTGAATCACAACGCCCGCTGCATTCTTCTTTCGCCGTTTCGTACTGTAAAAGTAGAGATCGTCGTCGACGGCGACGATGGCAGTCTTCTGCAGTTTTTCGGATATCGTGTTCAACACGATCACTCACGTGGTCCAATGAAAGGCGGCTTGCGATTTCATCCCTCCATGGACGAAGACCATGCCGGGGCGCTCGCCGCGTTGATGACTTGGAAAACCGCCGTCGTGAACGTGCCTTTTGGTGGTGCCAAAGGAGGCGTCAATTGTGACCCTGCAAAGCTGAGTCGACGCGAACTCAATGCTGTGACAAGGGCGTACGTCGCACAGCTGCATGACGTGATTGGCCCAAACCTAGACATCCCAGCGCCCGACGTGAACACGAACGAGGAAATCATGGGTTGGATCATGGACGAGTACTCCAAATACAAGGGGTTTTCCCCTGGCGTTGTGACGGGTAAGCCCCTTCAACTATTTGGATCAGAAGGCCGCACTGAAGCCACCGGCCGGGGCGTGATGTACGCGCTCGAATGTGCTCTTCAGGCTGACGGCAAGAAGTTTGGCGATATCACCATTGCGCTTCAGGGATTTGGAAACGTGGGTAGCCATGCCGCGCGCTTGATCCACGAGCGCGGAGGAAAAGTCGTGGCGGTGGCTGATCATCTGGGGGGAGTGGTGCGTCGCAGTGGTCTGGATATTCCCGCTTTGCTCAAGTTCGCCCAGGCGGAGTGTACAGTCAACGGTTTCCCTCGGGCAGAGTCGATGCCCCACACGGAGATCATCGCCTTTGACGCGGATGTGCTCATTCCCGCCGCGCTGGAGGGCGCCATCACCAAAGACAATGCGCAAAAGGTTCAGGCTCGCTACGTTGTTGAAGGAGCCAACGGACCAACGACTCCAGAAGCTCATGACATTCTGATCGACAACGGTGTGACTGTGGTCCCTGACATCTTGGCTAACGCTGGAGGAGTGACCGTTAGCTATTTTGAATGGGTTCAGAATATTCAGAAGTTTCGTTGGGACTATGAGCGAGTGATCGCCGAGCTGGAAAAGACGATGAAGCGTGCTTATGAAGATGTCAGCGAGCTAGCAAAACGCCACGAAGTGGATCTGCGCACCGCCTCCTTCATGCTCGGCGTGCACCGCGTGCGCGAGGCCTCATCGGCGCGCCAGTATGCGCAATCAGCCGACGTTCCGAGTTCTCAGAAATTCCTCTGAAAGAAGCCCCCGCCCGTCGTTCAAAGACGGGCGGGGGGCTGCTTTTCTGGATGGCCGAAACTTACTCACCCACGTAGAGAACGCGCCACAGCTTTCCGCCGTAGTCGTCGCTGATATAGAGCGACCCGTCATTGGCCAAGGCGACTCCTACCGGGCGTGATGCTGCCTCTTCAGGTAGGGGGCGTTCAGATCCCGCAAACCCGTTGGCAAAGGTCACAAAATCGTCGCCAGGCATCCCGTCATCGAAGGGCAAGAATCCCACTTGATAGCCGGGAAGATCACCCGTGGCGTCGGGTTCAAATCGTGAACCGTGGAACGCCACAAACATTCCTCCTTCATACGATTCAGGAAACTGGGTGCCATCATAGAAGACGGCGCCCAGCGGAGCCCAGTGCGCGGGGAAGCTGAAGTCGGGCTCAGGATACTCGTCACAAGGTCCGACCGTTCCTCCGTCTCCTCCGTACTCAGGAGCGAGAACCATTCCGAGCGCTGGATCGTGGTAGCAGAATGGCCAACCGTAGGTCTCATCTTCTGCGATCCGTATCAACTCCTCGGTCGGCAGACCTAGGTCGTCGTCCTCATCGTAGTACTCGGGCCAGTTTTCAGCGAGCTGGTCACGGCCATTCTGCACCCCCCAGAGATCGTCGCTGTCAGGTTGAATCGCCAGCGCGTTCATGTTGCGAGTTCCTGTGGCGTAGCGTGTTCCGTCTTCGACCGTCTGGTCCACGACAGTGGGGTCGAACACCCAGATCCCTGCTCGTTCGTCAAGTTCAGGACAGGGATCTTCTCCGGGGGATTCCAGTTGGCGGTTGTTCACCTGACAGGAGTTCGTCGCGGATCCAAAATTGACGAACATGGTCTCGTCGTCCAAGAAGGCAATGGTCTTGCTCTTGTGATCCCCGTCGGCAGGCAGATCTGAGACAATCACCTCGAAGTCCTCGGTGGGTTCGAGCTGCCCGTCTGGCATCGAGTATTTGATAATGCGGTCGTTCTCAGCGAAGAACAATTCGCCCTTGCGCCACACGATGCCGTTGCCGCCGACGGTGTTGAAAGTTGCGCGCTCGTCGAACTGACCGTCGTCGTCGGTGTCGCGAAGGGCCACGATTTCACCAGGTGAACTGCCGTCGGGCGAGGGATTCACTGCCACGAAGACGTCGCCGGATGGTGTCACGGTGAGGTGGCGCGCACGCCCCAAATCTTCAGCAGAAAGTACCGCGCAGAAGCCCTCGGGAAGCTCAATGCCACCGTCATCAGGGTCACAGAGATCAGCTGGCGTGGGGCCTTGGCCTCCTTCACCGCCCATCGCACCCATGCCGCCCATGGCGCCCCCCGTGTTGGAAGCACCAGTTCCGTTGGCACCGGTGCCATCGGTGCCGCCACTGTTTTCAGCTCCCGAGCCTCCCGAGTTCGAGCCTCCTGAGTTCGAGCCTCCCGAGTTCGAGCCTCCATCAGAGCCGTCGTCGTCGGAACCGTCGTCGCTACCGTTGTCTCCGCAGGCTGCTAGCGAAAGAGCGCCTAAGAGCGCAGTGGAGAACAATGTGAGCGGAAGGTGAAGGTGTCGTCGCTTACTGGAATTTCGATTGGATATTGTTTGCATGTAGAGAACCTTTCGATGTTCCCGACGAATGCAACGTGCATGCCAAAGTTCTGAGCCGAAGACTGCCCGGCGGTCTTGTCCGTTGAGGCGGGAACCCTCGCTTGGTTGATCAAACAGCGCCCCTTTCTCGAAAGTAACCCAAAGTCACGATGAGGGATGCCGTGACCGGAACGGCCAAAAAGATCCCTGCAATCCCCCCAAGGATAGCTCCTGCCGTCATTGCGAATAGGATCACAGACGGATGCAACTTGACGGCCTGACTCATGATGAAGGGTTGAAGAAAGTTGCCTTCGATCTGCTGGACAGCGACGGCCACGACGACAGCCAAGGCGGCTTGGCTGAGACCGCCGCTGGCCAATCCGATGAGCGTGGCGGCAAGACCAGCGACGAGAGGCCCCAGGAAGGGAACGAAGGCACCCACAAACACAAGAAGCATGAGGGGCAGCACCAACGGCATCCCTATGATCCAAAGACCGAGCCCGAGCAAGAGCGCGTCGGCCGCAGCGATGAGGAGCATTCCTCGCATGTAGCCTCCGACCGTCTCCCAAATGCGGCGACCCACTTCCTCGGCGTGAACGCGTTGGTGCACGGGGAGCACGCGCACGAGGTATTGAAATTGTCGATCACCGTCCCAGGTGAAGAACCAGGCAAACACCAAGGCGAGGGCTAGAATCGTCACGATCCGCAGGGCGTTCTTAGCCTGATTGGCGGCCGCACGGGCGTAGGAATCGGCTGAAGCACGCAGTTGACTGAGATGGGAGTCGATCCACGCGATCACATCGGAGCTAGGTACACCCACAAGATCTGCGACCCACTTGATCATTTGGCGGTAACCAGTTTCCAAGCTGGAACTCAGCTGATCTGCTTCTCCGGCGACAGCAAAGCCCACGACTGTCATCGAACCTGCCAGGAGCGCGAGACCAATGAGGATCGAGAGTGCCGCGGCCAGCGCCCGAGGTGCCTTTACGCGTCGTAGGAGTCGAGCGATGGGGACGAGAAGCGTCGTGAGGAGAAATCCCAAGAGCACAGGCAGGACGGCCGCACGCAGGAAAGAGAAGACGTAGCCGGCTGCGTACAGGGCTGCCGCCATTGCCACGATCCTCCAACCCCACGCCCCTCCAGCCGCCAGCCAGCGTGGAATTGGGACCCCGCGAGAGGGACCTCCTTCAGGCACTGCAGGCTCAGCCACGGGGACGCGCCCCCTGCATCCGCGCCACACCTTCTACTGTGATTCTGTGTAATTTTGCCACAACGCCGTACCTTCTTGCCACACCTCTCAGCGGAGGTGAATTGTTCGGTGCTTTGAACGCACCGAAACCAATGGATTCGTTCAGGGCTACGACGCGCAGATCTCCGCTGTATCCCACGAGAGGGGTGCTCGCACTGTCACGCGGGACGCCGAAGCGCGTCAACCGTCCAAAGACCCGGATTCGGGTTCGCCCGGACCCCTGCCTACTCCCAAATATCCCGCGGTTTTCAGCCACTGATCAAAGCGGTGCTGCATTTTCTCCATCTGCTCGACATCAACGTCTACCCGACTGGCGGCGGCGAGCGTACGGTCGAGTTCACGCTCGAGCTCTGGTGTGACTTTGTCGCGATGAGCGTTGAACCAAGCGACCCATCGCTCCAAGGCCTCGTGGCGCTGGGTGGGATCCATCTGTACCACGCTGGAAAGCCGTGGAAGATGGGCCGATGGGTCCAAGCATGAAATATTGTTGATGGGGGGGGCGCTCATCTCACCCCGGCTGCAAGAGCCGATCCAACTTCCGTCAGAGGCGGGGTGGAACCTCTTTTGAAGCACCCCACGCCACGCGGTGCGTGTGAGGCTGGACGCCGGCGGCTTGGAGCGCTTGGGTTACGTTCTTGCGCATTTCTGCGCAGAGATACCAGGCGTCGTCGGGGGAGGCTGCCCAAGCGGCCAGCCAACACTCGATGCTTTCCGGATCAAGGGAACGGACCCAAAAGTGGGGGGCTTCTTCACCCACATGGTACTTACTTCTACGGGCCGCCGCGATCGCCAGCTCTTCGACTGCATCCAGGTCGGCATCGTAGCTCACGCGAAACGATACATTGGCCCACAGGTGTTGATCCTTGTGGCTGTAGTTGAGGAACTCTTTTTGTAACATACGCCCGTTGGGAACGATGTACCGCTTCCAGTCCCACAACTTGATCACCGTGTGGGTCAGATTGATGTCTTCAACCGTGCCGTATTGGTCGTTGTCCAACTTGACGGTATCACCAATCCTCAGTTGGTTTGAAAACGAGATCACGATCCCGGAGATGGTGTTTTCAACAAGAGGGCGTGAGGCAATGCCGACAATTGCCATGGCGAGACCGGCAAAAAATGAGGCAAGCGCTTTGGGAACGGCGTCCAAGAACGGAAAGCTCCCGATGAAGAGGGCTACCAGGATCAAGGTCACGGTCAGCAGACGTCGGATGATGCTGTAGCGATTGCGCACGCTGAGACGGGCCTGATTTCTGGCCGTGTTCAATGAGTTGTCGAGGGGCGGCTCGGTGGAGACCGCATCGAAGGCGTCGAGCTCGTCGACGTGTTGGAGACGGCCTTGGAGTCGACGCCGCACGACCACAGAGCCAGCGACCCAGAGGGTCAAGGCAAGCCCCCCGCCGATGG
>Ga0079224_100012068_pt1 | contig 11943 bp, 9 predicted proteins | sample Stecom2015_FD_80414 | JGI IMG/M metagenome (GOLD analysis project Ga0079224, IMG submission 80414) | Agricultural soil microbial communities from Utah to study Nitrogen management - Steer compost 2015 | ecosystem: Environmental > Terrestrial > Soil > Agricultural land | place: USA: Utah... | reverse complement strand
GCACACTAATTTTAATAGCAGGATTGTTCAAAGGCAATTCTTGTACAACTTTATTGGTAAAATAAAGTAGCACAACAACTCCTATTGAAAAGATTGACCAAAGTGTTATTTTAACCCATTTATTCACTCCAATTTGCTTTAAGCTGTGGAACAATTCTATCAATATCTCCTGCACCAATTGTTAAAAACACACCCTCGTTTTTTGTCTTCAAATAGTTGATGACTTCTTGTGGTGTTAACAATTGTTTTTCTTTAGCTGTAATTTTACTTAGCAACGAATTGCTTGTAACTCCTTCAATTGGTTCTTCTCTTGCAGGGTAAATTGGCATCAAAATAGTTTCATCCAAACGCGAAAGTTGTTCAGCAAAACCATCAAAGAAATCACGTGTTCTCGTAAATAAATGTGGTTGGAAAACACCTGTAATTTTCTGATTTGGATACATCAATTTTACAGAATCTATCAATGCTTTAATTTCGGTTGGATGATGCGCATAATCGTCAATATAAATTAAATGTTGCGATTTTACGTGGTATTCAAAGCGTCTTTTGACTCCCTTGAATGTTTTGATTCCTTCTAAAATTACGGGTAATTCCAAGCCAATTAAGCTACATAAAGCGATACAAGCAACAGCGTTTTCTGCATTGTGCTTTCCTGAAATGCCAAGTTCTACGTCTGTCAACAGCTGATTGGGTAACTGGACATCCATCAAGAATTTTCCTGCGACATATCTTAAATTTTGACAGTAGAAATCTGCGTCTGGTTGATTGATTCCATAGGTATATGATGTTGCTAGAGTTGCTAATTTCAAACCATGTTTTTGTACTACAAATCCATTTGTCGGATGTAAATTGGCGAACATTTCAAATCCTTCACGAAAATGTGTTGCATCGCCATAAATATCCAAATGATCTGGATCAGCAGAAGTGATGATACTAGCAAATGGATGTAGACGTAAAAATGAACGGTCGAATTCGTCTGCCTCAATTACAGTATATTGTGCCTCTGGATGAAGGACTAGATTCGAATTGAAATTTGTTGAAATCCCACCCAAGAACGCAGTGCACTTGATGTCACTTTGGTTGAGGATGTGAGCCAACATGGTACTTGTAGTTGTTTTACCGTGAGTACCTGCGACGCATAATCCTTTGGATGTTTTTGTAATCAATCCAAGCACTTCAGATCGTTTAACTATTTCAAACCCATTTGTTTCGAAATAATTTAATTCACCATGATTTTTTGGTATTGCTGGAGTTAATACAATTAACGTTTGTGATTTGTCATTGTATTGTTCTGGAATATTGGTGTTGTAATCAGTATAATGAATTTCAATTCCTTCTTGTTCCAATTGCGCTGTAAGCGGTGAAGGTGTTTTGTCGTATCCTGCTACTTGAAATCCTTGTGATTTGAAATATCTTGCCAATGCCGACATACCAATTCCTCCAATACCTAAAAAGTAGATATTTTTAAAATTGTTTAAATCGATATTGATTGTTCTTATTAACATGGAATTTTGTTTTATCCGTTTCGTTTTTTGCAAATAGCTACAATTTCAGCAACGATGTCAGCTGTTGCATTTGGTTTGCCTAGTTCAGCAATATTTTTTGATAAATCCTCTTGCAAAGGTTTGTTCTGAATGAGCGCAATTGCCTCATCAATTAATGTTGTTCTTGCATCTTTGTCTTTTACAATCAAAGCAGCTTCTTTGTTGACCAATGCCATTGCATTGTGTGTTTGGTGGTCTTCTGCTACATTCGGTGAAGGAACAAGAATCACTGGTTTTGCTACTAGTGTTAGTTCTGAAACCGAGATAGCTCCTGCTCTAGAAATAATGACATCTGACATGGCATAGGCATAATCCATGCGAGCGATGAATTCAGTTAGCTTGATACCTGTCATGTTTCGCTCTCTAACCGCTTCGGATAACTGATTGTAGTACAATTTTCCACATTGCCAAAGTGTTTGGATGCCACTTCGTTGTAATTTATCCAATCCATCAAGCATGGAGTCATTCAACGTTTTTGCTCCAAGTGAGCCTCCGATAATCAACAAGGTTGGTTTTTGTGGATCCAAGCCATAAAATTCAAAAGCACTTGCTCTTTTTCCTTCAATTTGTGCAACTTCCGATCGAACTGGATTTCCCGTTACAACAATTTTGTTTTTTGGGAAAAATTTCTCCATTCCTTCGTATGCGACGCATATTTTCTCTGCTTTTTTACCCAATAATTTATTGGTTTTGCCAGCAAACGAATTTTGTTCTTGAAGAACAGTTGGAATATTTAACAAGTTAGCCATTTTCAATGTTGGTCCCGAAGCATATCCACCAACTCCAATAGCAATCTCTGGTTTGAATTCTTTCAACGTTGCTCTCGCCATCATCATACTTTTAAATATTTTGAAGGGTAGAGACAGATTTTTTGCAGTTAATTTTCTCTGAAGACCAGCAATTGGTAAACCGATGATTTTGTAACCAGCCTGTGGAACCTTTTCCATTTCCATTTTCCCTTCTGCACCAACAAACAAAATGTGTACATCTGGAAATTGTCGTCTAATTTCATCAGCAATTGCAATCGCAGGGAAAATATGTCCACCAGTCCCTCCTCCAGAGATAATTACGCGTTTCATGCCTTTTCTGCTATTAATTCATTATCATCAACTTGCTCTTTTGGAGCATCTTTTTTCGAATCTTTTTCTTGTTTGGCAGCAATACTTTGTATCATACCAATGGATGTACAGGTCATGATTAATGCCGATCCTCCCATGGCTAGTAGTGGCATGTTTTGTCCTGTTACCGGAAAGATTCCAGCACAAACCAACATATTAACTGCGGCTTGTGTCATGAGCAATATACCAATACCGATACAAAAATAGGTTTCAAATAAGCTATCTGATTTCAATCCAATTCGAATAAATCGAAAAAAAAGAATCAAGTACATGGAAACCAAAATGATGGCTGAGATCAATCCAAATTCTTCTACGAAACTTGAGTAGTAGAAGTCGGCATAAGCTTCTGGTAAATATTCTTTCAATTTACCATCTCCAACACCTTGACCGAATAAGCCTCCATTGTAGATTGCTAGTTGAGCATTGACGGCCTGAGCATTTTCTACAACATTCGTTTCGGTATCTATCCGATTCAAAATCCTGTTTTCCCATGTTGCATAACGGGGCAATAGATTTAAATCAGGTAAAGCTTTGTGGACGCCAATGATGAGTAACAATCCTAATACTGCTATACCTCCAATAGCTGCAATTCTTGAGAAAGGATAACGACCGATGAACAGCAATGTGAGGGATAATACGAAAATGATTCCCGCTGTCGAAAAGTTATCTTTGACAATCAATGCGCAGACCAAAGCTATTGGGACGAAAATTGGAATAAAACCTTCTTTCCAATCCAAAAACTTATCTTTACGTTTCGCAAGTTGCCTCGACAAATAAAGTATCAAAGCTAGCTTCGCAAAGTCGGATGCTTGAAAAGTCAGTCCAATAAACGGAACTTTTATCCAACGTTTGGCATTGTTGACCTCGTTGGGAAGCAATAAGGTTAAAATCAATAATCCAATTCCCAAGTAAAGAGCAAATTTTGCGATTTGAGAAAAGTATTTTGGGTTTTGCTTGTGAACGATGTACATGGCTCCAAAACTAATTAGCACATATGTCAAGTGTTTTGCCAAATATTTGAATGGTGTACCTCCTTCAACTTTAACCAACACTGGGACAAAGCTGAAGACAGTAACGAGTGAAAAGCCAAGCATCAGGATAGTAATAATCCAGATTACGCGGTCACCTTTGAGATACTTAAGATATTCCTTCATGTTGGCTTATTTAACGGCATTAATTTGATGAATACTTAAGTAATTGTTGAATGCATTTTGCAAATATTCACTGTCAATTCCGTCTGAGCAAAATAGGACTATTGCTTTTGTAGAACGGATTTCGTAAACCTTTTTGAAAAGTTCTTGTACATCGTTCGATTCAAAAAATGAAACATGTGATGTGTTTGATTCAATTGCTATTTTGTGCTCATTTTGATAGCATAATAGCATATTGAGATTTGTCGATACAGTTTTATCATGTGTCAACAATTCGAAAAGGAGAGAAGTATTTCCAATCAGGTTTACATGAAATGGAAATGAATGAATGGTAGAAGCTAAAAGTTCTACCGTTGGATTTTGCCAAGAAAAAACATCTAATCCCCATAGTTTTCCATGTGCTCTTAGTTGACTGCTTTGTAGGCTTTTCAACGATTCACTTCGAACATCTATCAGATTATTAGGAGTTTTCGTTTCTTTCATTCCAAATTTCATTTAACATTCCAATTCTAATAGCAAATTTAGAGAATTCATAAAACGGAATTTGGACTCGGAAATTTGGTTATGAACAATATAGTGATAATAAACTATGGGATTAGCAGATGATTTTCGGTTTCAATAAGATAGTTGATTGAACTCAATTCTAATGCTTATATTTGTCATTTATCTCGTTGAAGTTAATCTCACATGAAAAAAATATATAAATTCTTACTCAATAAATTACCCCGTCCATTGTTGATTCGTTTGAGTTATCCATTCAAAAAAATGGCACCGATTTTATACAGAGGAAACAATGTGACTTGTCCAGTGTGTGAAAAAAGTTATTCTAAATTCCTTTCCTACGGAGCAAATAACAGAGATAATGTTTTGTGTCCCGGTGATTTAACGCTTGAAAGACATCGTTTGATGTGGTTGTATTTAAAAGATCATTCAAATTTCTTTACGGCTGAGAAGTTAAATGTGTTGCATATCGCTCCGGAACAATGTTTCCATAAAAAATTTAAAGTACAAAAGAATTTAAATTATCTAACGGCCGATTTGGTTTCACCGATTGCTGATATGCATTTTGATTTACATAAAATTCCACTAGAAGATAATCGTTTTGATGTGGTATTTTGTAATCACGTGATGGAGCATGTTGATGACCCGTTGACTTGTATGAAAGAATTATATCGCGTGATGAAACCTGGAGGTTGGGCAATTATGCAAGTACCTCAAGATATTAATCGAGCTGAGACTTTTGAAGATCCATCAATTGTTACTCCTGAAGATCGAGAAAAATATTATTGGCAAAAAGATCACTTACGTTTGTTTGGTTTGGATTATCCTCAATATTTAGAAAAAGCTGGATTTCGAGCAGAAATTTTTGATAAAGAAACTATTATAGGTAAAGAGTTAATTACACGTTACCGTTTAATGGAAAGCGAAATTCTATACATTTTCCATAAAGATTAAAAGTAAATTGTCATGAAAAGAACGTTCTTTTTTACTATTGGATTTATTAGTTTGTTGATTTTTGGTTGTGAAAATACCGTTGCACCCAAGGTTGAAGAAATTGATCGAGTGGAGGAGGAACGTTTATTGGGACAATTGTTGTTTCACGAAAGAAGATTATCGAAAGATAATACTGTTTCTTGTGCTCATTGCCATATGGAAGGCTTGGCATTTACCGATGGACTTGCTAAATCAAATGGAATAGCTGGAAGAAAGGCATTTAGAAATTCTCCAACCTTGTTCAATATGAAAGATTTTGATTTGTTCATGTTTGATGGTGTGATTGAATCATTGGAAGTTCAGGCTTTGAGTCCCATTCAAGATCACAATGAAATGGGTAGCACAATGGCAGAAATAATTGCCAAATTGAAGGATGACAAGGTGTTTAAAGCACAGGTTCATAAAGCTTATGGGCGCGATTTAGATGCAAGAGCTGTTACCCAAAGTTTGGCTGCTTTCCAACGATCATTAATTTCTACAAACTCACGATTCGATTTATACAAAAAAGATAGCGTTCAGTTTTCGTTATCGCAAGATGAGTTGCAAGGTTTTCAATTGTTTAATGAAAAATTTCGATGCATCCAATGTCATGCATTACCACATTTTTCAAATGGTAAACCAGAGAGCAACGGAATTCATCTAACAGCTGACGATTGGGGGAGATATCGAGCTACAGGTTTGCTGGAAGATAAAGGTAAATTCAAAGTTCCTTCGTTACGAAACATCGAAATCACAGCTCCGTATATGCACGATGGACGTTTTGCTACGCTCGAAGAGGTGCTTAAATTTTATAATAGTAAGAAAGAATCGCATGGAAATCAATTGGTGATGAATTATAACATCACACCAAAAGAGCAACAACAAATTATTGCTTTTTTGAAAACGCTAACGGATACGGTTTATTTGAAATAATTAACCGATTAGCTTGTTCATTTTACCAGTATCACCAACAATCCAAACAATATCTCCAGCTTCGATAATCCAATCTGATTCTGGGTTGATGTGGCGAGTGCCATTGCGTTCTACTCCTACAACCAATCCTTTCACCTTTACTTTCAATCCAGAGTTGCGAATTGATTTCCCGATGAATGGAGAATCAGCTTCCATCTTAATTGCTTGTAATGAAACATTCGGATCATCAATAACAAAATCTTCGTGACCTTTTGGTGCGATGATCTCTTGAATTTTAGCTAAGTCTTCGTCAGTACCGATGAGACTCAATTCGTCATATGGAAAAATGTATTCGTCGGCATTTGGAATTCGAATATTGTGATTCCCACGATGTATACAAGCAACGTTGACACCTGCAGCTTCTCTCCAGCCCAACTCTTTCAATCGTTTACCGATTACAGGTGAGTTTGCAGGAACTGTGATTGTTGTAATGTGCGTATCCCAAGGAGCTAAATGTGAAGTATTATTTCTATCAAGCTCTTCTTCTTCTTTTGCATTTAGGTTTGTTTTGAATTGATTTTCAATGACCTTGTAGAATTTTTGTATGCGTTTACGGAGTAATATCAACATGGCTATAATGATAATTGTGGCAACAGAGGAAGCAATTCCTGACAAGAAGATTCTGAAAGCAAAGATTACAAAGAATAATGCAAGTCCCATTTTTACCAAACTTACGAGATAGACAAGACCTTTGTACTTATCTTGCGCAAGGAGCTTGTTTCTTAATTCAGATTGATGATTACGTGCTACCAATGCCCATAAGAAAGGCGACATAGCTAACAATGTAATAGATGCAATAACATAACTAGATACCTGTATGCTAAATTGTTCATTAACAAGCGGTCTTAAATATTTTGAAGACGCAAGTATGATACTTAAAATCAAGACAGAATAGATGACTGAATTGGTGACTGATATCTTGATTAGTTGTTGCCAGTCTTTAGTAGCAGATGCCGATTGAGCATTTAAAGTATAGCGATTCAACCGTTTTTTGATTCGTGGTGGTAGTTTCCTGTCGATAAACTCGTATACAGGAACCGATACTTTAATCATATAAGGCGTAGTTAGTGTCGTAATAGCTGATACCGCTACTGCAATAGGATATAAGAAGTCGCTAATTACACCAAGTGATAATCCCAATGTAGCAATAATGAATGAGAATTCACCAATTTGAGCCATACTCATACCTGTTTGCACTGAGGTTTTCAGTGGTTGACCAGACAAAAATGCTCCGGCTGTGGTGAAGAATCCTTTTACAAAAATCGTTACAAATGTTAGAATGATAATAGGGACGATATGCGTAACCATTTTGGAAGGGTCAATTAACATTCCTACTGATATAAAGAATATTGTCCCGAATAAATCTTTTAATGGTTTAACTAAATGTTCAATTTTCTCAGACTGTTTTGTTTCTGCGAGAATAGATCCCATGATGAAAGCACCTAATTCTTTGGAGAATCCAACTTGCACGGCGATAACAACCATAACCAAGCATAATGCTATTGAAGTTATTAGAAGTGTTTCGTCGTTCATTAATTTTTTTGTATTCTTTAACATAGTTGGAATGAAAAAAATTCCAGCTACAAACCAGAGAATCAGAAAGAATACCAATTTTAACATCGACTGGAATATGTCAGCATTTTGTGAATCTCCAGCGTTAGCTCCTATTGTGGAAAGTAAAACCATCATGATGATGGCAATTAGATCTTCTACAATTAAGGTCCCAAATACAACTCCGACAAATTTTTGTGTTTTCAGTCCGAGTTCATCAAATGCACGAATGATAATGGTTGTTGAGGACATGGCTAACATACCTCCAAGGAATAAGCTATCCATTGTTTCCCAACCGAGAAAATTTCCGACAATAAAACCAAAGATACCTACTCCAGCTATTTCTACAAGAGCAGTGATAGAGGCGGCTCCACCAACTTTGCTTAGCTTTTTGAAACTAAATTCTAGCCCTAAACTAAATAGTAGGAAGATAACTCCTATTTCTGACCAAATTTCAATATTCTTTGTCTCTGTGACAGTTGGTAATAAATGAAAATGTGGGCTGATTAAAAAGCCTGCTAAAATATAGCCAAGTACAAGAGGTTGTTTTAACTTTTTGAAGATAATTGTAATTATACCTCCTGCAGAAAGAATTAAGGCTAAATCAACAATCAAGTTCGGTAAGTGATGTTCCATATATTTAAGTTGTAGCGAAATTAATAAAAAAACCTTGATTTTTCTAGTGTTAGATAAAATATAAAAGGAGGAATTGCTTCCTCCTTCTACATTAACCTAAACTACTACTACTACTTATGAAAACTAACTCTTACTACTACTAATTTATACTACTCAAACACTGTGCCAATTCTCTCATTAAGAATTTCTAAGTGTTTTTTCGTTGTGATTGATTCACATGACAAAGATAATTCTTTTTACTATGCGTGCATACAAATTAACATACTTTGACAATTCTTTAACATTTTATTAAGGAGTCTTAATTTTTTGTTATAACGATCTTGTAATCAAATTATTGTTTTAATGAACAAAAAAATGGAATCGCTATAAATACAAAAGAGAGAATCGTAGGGACTCTCTCTTTTGTATAACCTAAACTACTACTTATGAAAACTAACTCTTGGTACAAAGGTAAGATGTTTTTGCGTTTTAAAATAATTTTTTTCTTAAAAAATCGTTAAAAATATTATGCGTGCAGTGTAAATTTCTGCTAAAACCTTTTATTAAACGATTTTGTAAGATTTAGGATGCTGCAAAAAAAAGTTGTAATTTTGTCCTTTCTTATTTTTATCAGGCATTAATGACCACTTTAAGGAAAAAAATAATCATACTGTCACCATATCCATTTGGAAGTGCTCCGTCTCAGCGATTTCGTTACGAACAATATTTAGATTACCTTGAAAGTAATGGATTTATCATTGAATTAAAGCCATTTTTAAATCAAAAGGCTTGGGATATTTTATATCAGCGAGGTAAATATTTAAAAAAAGTAATGATAATGCTGCAGAGTTTTATTCTGCGTTTTTTCTTAATTCCAAAGTTGAGAAGGTATGATTACGTCTTTGTGCACCGTGAGATGGCTCATTTTGGACCCCCGGTATTTGAATTGATTGCTGCTAAAATTTTTGGTGTTAAATATATCTACGATTTCGATGATGCAATTTGGTTACCGAATTATTCAGATTCAAATGCAAAGATTCATTGGATAAAGTGTTATTGGAAAGTGCCATTTTGCATTAAATGGGCTGATAAAGTGACAGTTGGGAATGATTATTTGGCTGCTTATGCAGGTAAGTACAACAAAAACGTAATGGTTATACCAACAACAATCGATACGAAAAATTATCATTTTAAAAATTCATCTGTTCAAAATGATAAAATTACGATTGGTTGGACTGGCACAATTACGACAATGGGTTATTTAGATGTACTTGTTCCGGTGATAGAAAAATTAGAACGGGAATTTGAATTCGATTTTGTTGTAATATCTAATCGTGCTCCTGCTTTTCAATTAAAGTCATTACAATTTATTGAGTGGAATAAGGATACAGAAATTGCTGATTTGTCACGTTTGGATATTGGTTTAATGCCATTGATTGAAGATAAATGGTCGAGTGGTAAATGTGGTTTTAAGGCTTTACAGTACATGTCGCTCGGTATTCCATGTGTTGCTTCTCCTGTTGGAGTAAACGTAAAAATCATTCAAAATGGCGTGAATGGAATTTTAGCAACAACACAAGAGGACTATTATCTTGCATTGAAATCTCTATTGCAAAATGGAACATTGAGAGCTGAATTGGGCAATCAAGGAAAAGTTACTGTAAATGATTATTATTCGGTTGAGGCTAACAAAAGGAATTATTTGAGCTTGTTTAATTAGTCGTTTTCATCTAATTCAAACCAAACTTTATTGAAAAATGATTGAGCTCTTTTTGAATTCATGAACTTGTTTCCTCCAAAAGCTTTCAATACGGCAAAATAATTTTCAGATTCAATAATTCGTACCCATGATAAACCTTCTGGATATGAATCGGAAATCCCTTCGATGTAATGAGTTCCGTCTTCAGTGATTCCAGATGTTGGTTTCGAATCTCCTGGACTTTGGATGAAATCGTATGCCGCTCCTTCGAGTGTTTGTCCTTCCAATTTCTCGAAAAGTTCAATCGAATAAGTATTTCCTTGTCCCATTTCTCTGAAAATCAGATTTCGAAAGACACTTTCTTTTTCGCTTTCATATGGTTTGCCAGGAAATATTGCTCTCAATTGTGTAATTGTGTCGAAATAAATATATGATCGTGTGTTGATTACTTCTTGTTTTTCAATTGGACTAGGGTTTTTAATAGACCAGGTTACCGGTCTGACTTTGTGCCCCTTTTCTCTCAATAAATTGATAACACCTTTTTCTCCTCCGAGATGACCAGCTCCAATTGCAATGAATAGACTTTCTTTCTTTAGTAATGTGTCAATTCCTGTTGCCATGATTTGATTGCGCTTTAAAATCAAATTTTCATAGTATTGTGGGTTGAATTTTAAACTTGTTCGCATGAGTTTGTCTAAAGCGTCAACATTTCCTTCTAGATACAATTTGATGGCTTTTTCTTCGATGTAGAAATATTTGTCAGCGTATGGATTGTGAAAGTTGAATGGATTATCTAAAATATTCATTTGATCTTCCAATGATTCAAGTGCATAAAAATCTTTATTCGTATTGTGTCCATACTGAATGATGAACATATCTAAGAATTGAGGCATGCCATCTTCGTTACCGTATGATGTTCGTGATGCATGTTTTGAATTTGTATATGGGTGACCACTGTTGTCGAAGTTTAAAGTCAAATTTTCGTCACGTGTATCCCAATCTCTGAATAACGCATAAATATCTGTTTCAGCAACGATTGATTTGGCGTTGTATAAGGCAATATATACCGAATCGGAAAGTTGAAATACTTGTTTGTCGTTTGAGTGAAAGCTTCCAAATAAATAGCTTTTGTGATTACTTGCTCCTTTTGGAGTGATTTCCCACAATAATTTGTTCTCATGGTTTATTTTAATGTTGTCTTGAGATAAACAAACATTGGAAATGAGGGCAACGAAAAAAGAAAAAATTAATAGCATATGAAATCAAACTTTCGATAAAGGTACTGCAAAAATAAATAGGAAAATTTAGATAAAAAAAAACGGTTCGTTGACCGAACCGTTTCCTAACCTAACCTAACCACTATTCACTGAAAAAGACTTCTAGTTTGATTGTTATATCTATTTTGATTAACTATCAACTTTCTTGACACAAATATATAAACTCTAAACAGATTTAGCACATTAATTTCGACTAATTAGTGAAATTTTTAGACGACTTTGTGATTTTTTTCATTTGAATGTTCTATTTCAATGGGTAAACCAGCTTTGTATATTTTAAGTGTGTGAATTATTGAGTAAAGTGTGTAAAATTGCATTTTATCTGTAATTGTATGTTGATTTAATTGACTTACTTTGTAGTATGAAATTTTACAACGAATGTTTATCATCCCTAGGTTTTTCGGGTTTTACAGAGATTCAGGCAAAGACAATTGCTGAATTCGATAATTATCAAGAGTTTATATTGTATTCACCGACTGGATCCGGAAAAACATTGGCATTTATTCTGCCAATATTAAAAAAGATGAATGAAAATAGTGGATT
>Ga0079224_100012067_pt1 | contig 11943 bp, 8 predicted proteins | sample Stecom2015_FD_80414 | JGI IMG/M metagenome (GOLD analysis project Ga0079224, IMG submission 80414) | Agricultural soil microbial communities from Utah to study Nitrogen management - Steer compost 2015 | ecosystem: Environmental > Terrestrial > Soil > Agricultural land | place: USA: Utah... | reverse complement strand
CGCCGGCCGTTCATTTCTCCCAAAACCAACGCGTACGCACCCGATTGGGTCTGACTATAGGATAACCCTACGATATCTAACCGGATCTTCTTCATTTTTCTCTTATCGGACAATTTACGTCCTTTCCTTAAGGGTTTTAATCAATTTGGGGATTACTTCGAAAGCATCTCCAATTATTCCATAATCAGCGGCCTTAAAAAAGGGCGCTTCCGGATCTTTGTTGATTACCACGATTACCCTGGAAGAGCTTACTCCCGCCAGGTGCTGTATGGCTCCGGAAATTCCCACAGCGATGTAAAGATTCGGTGCAATTGTAATGCCGGTTTGTCCCACGTGTTCCGAGTGGGGACGCCATCCGGCATCGGACACCGGTTTGGAGCAGGCGGTAGCCGCTCCAAGCAGACTTGCCAGTTCCTCCAGCATGCCCCAGTTTTCAGGGCCTTTCATGCCGCGACCGCCGGAAACCACGATTTCCGCCACAGGTAAGGGCACTTTCCCGCTTTCCCGCACCACTTCCCGTACCCGGACACGCGGTATTTCGGTTGCAGGGGCCTGCATGTCCACAATCTCCGCTTTTTCTTCACGCGGAATCACCTGGAACGTATTGGGCGCCAGGGTGAAGATAGCCTGCCCGGTTTCGGTATGAATCGTTGCGAATGCCTTTCCTGAAAATACATTCTTCTTTACCGCTAAACGATTGCCGCTGACCTCCGGAAGATCGGTTACATCGGTCACCAAAGCGGCCCCCAGTTTCACTGCAAGCCGGCTTGCAAGTGCGTTGCCGGAGAAAGATCCCGGAAGAACAAGCACCTGCGCGTTTTCCGAAGCACTTACTTCCGCGATGGCCGCCGCGTAGGTCCCGGTGTCGAACCGGTCAAGCTGTTCTCCCTTGACCAGGACCGTTTTAGATGCTCCATAGGCGGCGGGCCTGGCCAATTCCGAGGGATCGAGAGCTCCTGTGATCACCGCTGTCAGGGTCGTCTGCAAACGGATCGCGATTTCTTTGGCAAAGGAAACAAGTTCGAAGGCAGGCTTCTGGAACCGTCCTTCGTTATGTTCAATATAAACTAATACGGCCATAACCTTATAATACTTTCGCTTCGCGCAGCAGGTCGATCAGTTCTTCGGGGTGATCGGCGTCAATCAGTTTCACCTGTCCCCGGGCAGGAGGGGTTTCAAACGATGCAAATTGCTGAAGTCGCGGGACATCTTCCGCCTCCACCACATGCAGGGGTTTGCTGCGGGCGCTCATGATGCCGCGCATGTTTGCTATTCTGGGCTCGGCAACTCCTTCACTGCAGCTCGCTACAAAGGGAAAGGTGGTTTCCACGATTTCCTTGCCGCTTTCTATCTGCCTTTCCATTACGGCAAGATCACCCTGGATGTCTAGGCTCTTGATCACACAAACCGCCGGTATCTGAAGCCATTCTCCGATCATGGAGGCTAGCTGCCCACCGTTGTAATCGCTTGACTCCCGGCCACAAAGGATCATATCGAATTCTTCTTTTTCAACTGCCGAAGCAATCTGTTTCGAAACAAAATAGGCATCGCGGGGCTGCGCATCCACGCGGATGGCTTCCGAAGCTCCGATTGCAAGCGCCTTTCGTATAACCGGTTCGGCGTCGGCGGTTCCCACATGAATCACTGTCACCGATCCATTCCCGTTTTCAGTAAGTTCCAGCGCTTTTGCCAAGGCAATTTCGTCGTACGGATTGATAATAAATTGTACATCGGAACGGTTGAATTCGGTATTATTATCAGTGAAGGTTATTTTTGTGGTCGTATCGGGAACACAGCTGATACAAACAAGTATTTTCATATAACGCGAACGGTTTACTCGAAAAAACAAATATAAGAAACAGCGATAAGAATGAAGAATACAAGACTGGAGCAGCTTCGCGAATTCCTCGCCGGTCAGCCCCACGATCCTTTTCTCAAATACGCCATTGCGACCGAATACCTCAAACTCAATGATCGGGCCAATGCGCTCTCCTGGTTTGAACGGCTGTTGCGTGAACATCCCGACTACCTGGGGACCTATTACCACATCGGCAAGTTATACGAAGAGCTGGGACGGATCCGGGAAGCCAGGGAGAGCTATTCGGGAGGCATCCGCCTCGCGAGGGAACAGGGAAACCAGCAGACGCTCGGGGAATTAAGCGCCGCCTTGCTGGCCATCAGCGAAGAGGAGGATTGAGAATGAAAATCATTTTATAAATTAGGTTTTTATTTTATACTCCTTGAGCAAGCGTAAAATTATATTTTTAAAAGATGTGCTGGTGTTCACCTTCACTGCCTTCGGCGGGGGGCAGGCCCATCTTGCGATCATGCTCAAGTTGTTTGTAAGGGACAGAAAGTACCTGACGGAAGAGGAACTGTTGGAACTCAATGCGCTCTGTGCCGTCCTGCCCGGACCCTCCTCCACACAGACCCTGGCAGCGATTGCCTACAAACGCGGAGGAATTGGGTTGGCCGTAATCAGCTGCCTGATCTGGTTGTTGCCGGCCGCCGCCATGATGGCGATCGCCGCGCTGCTGATCGGCAGGCTTTCGCCGGAAATAGGGTTTACCAGTATTTTTCGGTTTATCGAGCCCATGGCGGTTGGCTTTGTATGCTACGCGGCGGTCCTGCTGGCTGAAAAAGTGATCCGAACCCGTTTTTCGGTACTGGTCGCCTTGATTGCCGCGGCCACGACGGTTATCTTCAGATCGCCGTATTTGTTTCCCCTGCTCATCATCGGAGGTGGGGTGCTGTCCTCGATTGTGCACCGCAACAAAGAGGAAAGGGAACTGGAAGAGACGCTGATTGTGAATGTCAATAAGAAAAAGCTGGCTGCTTTTTTTGGTATTCTGATTCTGTTTGCCCTTTTAGGAGCCTTGATTAACCGAAGTTCCTTCTTCTCGCTGCCGGTCCGTCTTTTTGAGAATTTTTACCGGAACGGCGCGCTGATTTTCGGCGGTGGTCAGGTTTTGGTTCCCCTTCTTTATACGGAGTTTGTTGAGTTGAAGGGGTATCTCACCTCGCAGGATTTTCTTTCCGGTTTCGCTTTGCAGCAGATCGTGCCCGGCCCTACGTTTTCATTCACCTCCTATGTGGGTGGAATGGCTCTGAAAGATCAGGGGACTGCCGGACAGCTCCTGGGAAGCACGGTGGCCATGATCGGGATCAATCTTCCCGGCCTGATATTGATCCTGTTTATTGTGCCGTTCTGGGAAAGCCTGAAAAAGATCACCCGGATCAAGAATTCCATGATCGGGATCAATGCCGTGGCTGTTGGCCTGATGATCGCGGCTGCCATTATCATGTTCGAACCCATCGCCGTCGGTTGGCTGCCGGTGGGCCTGGCGCTGATCACATTTGTCATTCTAAGCCTCACCCGGATCCCGGTGCCGGTTCTTTTCATCGCCGGAATGTTGCTGGGGATCTTTCTGTGATCTTTTTTTTCTCGATTGGCGCGATGACCGCAGCCAAACGGCTCCGCCGGGGAAGTCAGTCGTTCCTGTCTTTTTTAAGCCCGGTAACAGACCGCTGAAGATGCTGCACCATTTCGGTCAGCTTCTCCAGGGAAGGTTCCTCTTCCGGATCGGGGAACACGGTGCTGATGTACGCCTTGGCTTTCCATATTTCCAGCACATCTTCGGCCGGGACGTAGTAGGGGTCGTAGGCTGTGTTGTCTGAGATCAATCGGAACGCTTTCTGTTCCCGCAATTTGTTTTGCACCCGTTTATAGACGATGCCGTCGTTCTTGGTCAGCAAAACATAGGTGGCTCCGGACTTAACCTGATTCCAGTTGTCCTGGTATTCGGCCACCACAACCGTTCCGGGAAGCAGGGGAAGCATGGAGTCGCCTTTCAGTTCAAATGCCCGGAAGGTGCCTCCTTTAAGCATGGGGAGATGAAACCGGGGTAATTCCGCAATGAATTCCGGATCTGCATACCCGTTCAGGTATCCGGCACTGGCTTTGGCCGGAACCAGCTCAATATTCTCCCGGTCCTCTTGGTCTACGGTGATGCTGAGAACCCGTAATTGGTTCCCGATATTAAATTGTTCCTGCTCCAGTCGTTTCTTTTTCTGCTCGAAGTAGCGGTCGCTCTGCTGTTCGCTCACCATTTCATCTACCGTAACGCCAAAAAAATTTGCAATTTCTTTTAGCAATTCGGTTTTCGGTTCGGCCCGCGCTTCTTCGTACGCCCCAATTACGGGTCTCTTAACACCAAGTATATCAGCTAGTTGCTGTTGGGTTAGTCCTTTCTTTTTGCGGAAATATTTGAGGTTGGCGGCGATATATCCCATTTCGATACTAAAATTTGTTTACTAAAATATTTAGCGTATATTTGCTAATAAAGTTAGTAATAATATTTCAGCTTTAAAAATAATTATAATGAACAGAGCCATCCTGCACCTACGACCTGAGAATTTTTATGTGGCGGCCGAACGGCTTCGGAATCCGGAATTGAAGGGAAAAGCCTTGCTGATTATCGACCAGGAGGGAGGAAGCGTACATTCCGCCAGCGCGGAATGTGAAGTGTTCGGGGTGTATCCGGGCATGGAGCTGACCGCAGCCAGAAAAGCAGCTCCGCATGCGATTGTAGTGCCGGCCGACGGGGCATGGTGGCGGCAGCAGTCCGAGCAGTTTGCCGGCGTACTTTCCGATCTGGTGCCGGTTTTTGAAAAGACGTCCATTGACCGCTTTAACGCGGATATCTCAGCCATAGGGGATTATCCTGCTTCCTGGAAGTGGGCAAAGGAACTGCGACAGCGCGTGATCAGGGAAACAGGTTTGCCGGTTTCAATCGGCTTGTCGGCAAGCAAATTCGTATCCCGCTTGGCTGCCGCCCACGCCGGACCGGAAAAATATATCGCACCGGGTGCGGAAAGAGGTTTTCTGGCCCCTTTTCCCATTCAGGAGCTCAGCTTTCCACATGAAGGCATGCGGGATCTGCTTCTGAAGAAAGGAATTCTACGGATCGGGCAACTGGCCGGCATGAGTCCGGGCCACGTGCAGCGCCTGCTGGGGAAGAAAGGATTGAGCGCCTGGCAGGAAGCAAACGGCATCTGTCATCAGGGACTGGCTCCTTACCGGGATCCAGGTTCTGTTTCAACCGAGGTTACATTTCCCCGGGATTGTCACAGCGTGCCCCGGCTGCTTTCCATTTTAAGCTCGATGACAGACAAACTCTGTTTTTCACTTCGGAAGAACGGCATGGCGGCTTCCCTGGTTTCGGTGAAACTGGGTTATCCCGATCTCACGGTCGCGGTGCATAAGGCACGTGTTCCTTCCATGAACCTGGAGAAAAAGCTGGCTTCCAAGGCACACGATCTGTTCCACACGCTATACGATCGAACCAGACGGGTCCGGATGATCGGCTTGCGTTTAGGTGACCTGGAACTGCGTAATCAACAAATGCAGTTATTCGCGAATACGACGGGCTTATTTCCCGGTCACTTCTCCAATAGGCAAACCAATCGAACCGTTGGGCTCCAGAATGTGTAACAGCTGCGCCACCGTGGGAGCAATATCGGTAATATGGGTTTTACGCGAGGTTTCTCCAGCGGGCACGGTGAAGCCATACCATAACAACGGAATGTGTGTATCGTAGCTATAGATGGAACCGTGCGTTGTGCCTTTGCTGCTTCCCTGAAACCAGTTGGGTTCCAGTAATACCAATAGATCTCCCGATCTTTTCGGGTTGTAACCGTTCCGTATCTTGTTCAGATATGCTGCCGGGACGGTTGCCGAAGACAGATCATGAAGGTTAACGACATTATATACCCCGTCTTTTTTTAACAGAAACTCCTGGGTGATTTGAAAGACGCGGTCAATCGGAATATTCTTTGAAGCAAGTAAATCACGGTTCAGATACAGCTGGTAATTCGCGTTCCGGATGATCCATTTTCCTTCTCCCAACTGCTCGTTCAGGTGCTTGTCTAATTCCTTAAAGGCATCCCCGCTGAATATGCCGGAGGGAATTCCTTCTTCGGCTGAATAGGCAGGTACATCGGCTGCCCCGTGGTCGGCCGTGAGGAATACCAGCACGTTTTCTTTTCCAATGTGCTCGTCGATGTAATTGAGCAGTCTTGCAATGTCACGATCCAGGCGCAGGTAGGTGTCCTGCGCTTCCACAGAGTAAGGCCCGAATGCGTGCCCCACGTAATCGGTGGAGGAGAAACTAAGCGCCAGAAAATCGGTGATTTCGTCCTTGCCCATTTCTTCTCCTTCAATGGCTGCCAGGGCAAAGTCCAGGGTAAGCGAGTTTCCAAACGGAGTAGAACGGATGATTCCGTAATTCGTATCACTGTATTTCAGCTTGTGTGGAAACACCGGCTGCTCTTCGCCCGAAAGCGTGTGCTCATACGGTCTGTTGTCCGGTCCGCTTTCTACGTAGTCTTCAAGCGGCAAAAGCAGCTCCCAGTCCTGCGACAGGTATTTTTCAGGTAGATTCCGCGCGTTGAACTCGTTAACCCATGCCGGAAGCTCATCCAGATAATACGTGCTGGAAATAAAAGCGCCGTTGGATCCGTCAAACCAGTACGCCGCATTGGGCATGTGCCCCGCAGGCAGAATACTGCCGCGGTCCTTTAAGGCGACACCGATCACTTTGGAACGCTTGCGGCTCGCCAGCCGGAGCTGATCGGTTACCGTGGAGGCGAGCAGGTTCCGTGGCGACATTTTACCCGCATCGGAATCACTGCCTACCGAGGTGACCGACTTGTCTTCGGCGCAATAAACCATTTTATCATTGTACCGGTCATACCAATCGTTTCCGGCAATTCCGTTGATGGCCGGCGAGGTGCCGGTATAAACCGCCGCATGGCCCGGTCCGGTAAAGGTGGGCACGTAGTCGTAATGATTATTCCTGCAGTTGAAACCTTCGTTCATTAACCTTTTCAACCCGTCCTCGGAATACTTGTCGTAATACCGGTAGAGGTAATCGTACCGCATCTGATCCACCACAATTCCGACAACCAGTTTGGGGTTTTCCTGGGCCCAGGCGGGCGCACTGATAATGAAAAAAAGAAAGAAAAATACGCGTTTCAGGATATTCATGTTTGGGATTTTACTAATCATGGGATCCAAAAATAAAAAAAAATCCCGTATCAGGCGGCAAGTTCTTATCCGGCTACCCGATACGGGATCATCATTCGCTGCTTCCCGTTAAAATCCTCCGCCGGAGATGTACAGCCCAAACGTGGGTTGCGGGTTGTAATGCTGGAAGGGATAAGCCATGTACGGTTCAATGATTGCAAAACCGAACAGGTTGATCCGCAGCGATACACCTGCACTGGTTACGATCGGGTTGTCGTCGAAACCAAAGAATTGTTGATTCGGTTGCGGAGTGGAGACATAGGGGTTGGTGTAGGAATAGTTCCAGGCTTTGCCTGCGTCAAAAAATACGATCAGGTCGGAAAACAGGAAGCCCGATTTGATTTGGGCCAGCTGTTCCGGGCCGGTAAGCGGCAGGCGGAATTCGGCATTGGCCACGGCCAGTTCGTTGCCCAGCAGATTATCGACGGAAATATCATCGGCATTGGGTGCCTGGCTCTCAAAGGAACGGGTCATGCTGTTGTAATTGTAGCCCCGGATAAAATACTCGTTCCCCAGGAAAATAGGATACATCAGGTCGTTATTCTGGTCTTTGCCTACCCGGCCGAAATACATGCCCCGGAAAGCCAGGGTAAACGGTTTCCTGTAAAAATATTTCCGGTAATCGGCCGTGAGGCTGTAGAGATCCAGTTCGCCGAGCATTTTTTCGGCCGAGAACCGGAACCGGCGGCCGCGTACGGGAGAGGTCAATCCGAATTGCGCGTCATCGCCTACGAATCCAAGCATGGCACTATAGAGATTGAAACCGGGGCGGGAGGGAAGCTTTTCTTTTTCCTGATAGATCGGATAGCCAATAAACCCTCCTCCCAGGTCCTCGTAGTGCGTCCGGATCCGGTCTATCCGGAACGAGTAATGCGAAAACGATACCGACGCTTCCCAGCGCAGGGTCTGGGATAGCGGGAACGCGCTGAAAAAGCTCGCCTGATCCACAAAAGTCCGGTAATTGTAAATATCGTAGGTAATCGTAGGTACGTATCCGTTCTGCACCGAAAGACTGTCGCGTCCCAACCCAAGAAAGGAGGAAAGGTAGGGGATGTGCCCTACGCCAAATCCGTAATTAATTCTTCCGGCCCGGTTGAGATACATGGCCTGTCCTCCGATATCGTAAATTTCGCCGTTGACCGAAAGAACCGAATAAATCTGATTGCGGTTGAGCACATCCCCGAAAAGCGCTGCGACCCCTCCTGCCAGGCCGGTATAGGTTCCCCCGCCGCCGTAGGTTCCAACCCCCACACCGATTCCCGACTGCTGAATGGTGGTGAGGCTGAATTTGGGACGGTACGGTTTTTTCTGGAAGTCAGCAACATTCACAACCGGAGGAATTTCCGGATTGCGGAGATTTTCAGCCACGATGCTGTTGGGCATGCCTTCGGCGGGCGGCAAGGTAGAAGCGGCGAAATCAACCTGGTCCGGATCCACCGGGTACCGTTCAAAGTCGTTTAGTTTGGCTTTGTAGATCAGGTAATTTCCACCCCGGAAAAGAATGTAGGCAATGTCTTCGGTCGATCTGGCGATGCTCATTGCCGGTGCGTTTTCGGTAATTCCGCTGATTCCGGTAAAATATTTGGTGAGTTTAAATACCTCTCCGCTCTGGAGCCGGTATTCATACATATTGCGCATCCCGTCGGCGTTGGACAGAAAATAGATCGACTGTCCGTCGGGGGAGAACTGCGGGTTCAGATTATTGGCTCCTGGGAAGAAGTCAAGAACTTCCATGTCGCCCGAATCCATGTCCATCACAGCCAGCTTGTAGCTTCCGAATTGAAGCGCCTCCAGATTGGTGTCGAAACCGCGATCGGTGGCAAATACGATTTTGCTGCCGTCTGCGGACCAGGCAGGCTGGATCTCGGAATAACCGTCGTCGGTCAATTGCCGCACCTCACCGGATTCCATATCGTATAGAAATAAATCGGAATGCGTATCGACCAGGCCGGAGATAAGCAGGGAATTTCCATCCGGTGACCAGGCCAGGTAATTATAGTATTCTACGCCGGGCACTTCAATGTTCCTGATGTTCCTTCCCGTTTCCACGTCCACAATGACAATGATGTTGTCTCCCTTGCTGAATACCGGATAGGCGATCCGGCGGCTATCCGGTGACCAGGTTGCGGTAGATTCAATGTAATTGTAATCGTCTACATGCGCACGCTGGGTAGCGGAAGAAAGGGTACGCAGGATGCGTCCGGTAGCCCGATCGGCCAGAAAGAGATCAATGGAAAACAGGTTTCTTTCCGAATAAAAGATCACGTATTTTCCATCCGGGCTCACGATGGGCGAAATATTGATATTTCCCGCATCATCCGGATTCTGGAGACGTTCACCCACCGCCCCGATCGTATCCTGCATGAATGGCGTATAATAATCGGTAGTGCGCAGTTTCCACATGCTGGAAACGACTTTTTCGTCGTAGCCCAGTACGCTGTCAACCGCCATTTCGTAACCGTATTTTGCGGTCGTGATAAAAAGCGGCTTGATAATCCGGTCTCCCCAGAGGCCGGCCACAAAAGCCCAGAACCCCTGCCCGTAGCGGTAGGGAAAGTATTTGTTGGTGGTAGTCAGGTCCCTGAGACTGGGAAAATCCTGGGTCAGGACCGCATCCCGCATCCACATCGCCGTATGCGCGTCCACCCGTCCCAGGGAAAGGTATTCAGCCATCCCTTCCACCATCCAAAGCGGCAGATTGCCGATATTGTACAGGCTGAGTGAATCCCCTCCGGTCTTCAGCAGATTATACTGGAAAGCATGCACCAACTCGTGTCCCAAAACGTGGTCGGTTTGCTGATTGGATTCAAAGTAGGGCATGAATACCCGGTTTTTAAAACCCTCGGTCACCCCGCCCGTACCCACACCGATGTTTTGGTCCATCAGGGTGGTTTGCTGGAAGTCGGAATGGTTTTTATAGATGAAAATGGGGTTTTTTTCGTTTAACGTATCCCGTAATAGCTCCTGATGCCGGTAATACCAACGTTCACTCATCAGGGCGAACGCGTTGATGGTGGTATCGTCGTCCAGGTAGTGGTATATATCGTAATGATTGGTTTGCAGGACCCGGAAGTCGAACCGTTCATATTGAACGTGGTTGCGCCCAAAATACTGGGCTGTGGCAGGTAAGGCGGCAAGCAGAACCAGCATGGTCATAGCCGGTAACCTGATCCCCTGAAACAAGAGTAAAAATTTTGAGCGCATGATAAAAAGCGTTGAACACATAATGGTTTAACATATATACGAAAAAATGGCCTCAGGCGCAACGTCCGCCGCTAAAAAAAGTTTGGGACCGCCGTTGAGTCCACCTGGACACGATCGGTTTCAAGCGTATCCGGTTCCGGCAAGTAGGAGCGGCATCTGTACTGTTTGGTGATCACCACCTCCGGTTCCGGAAATTCCCCAAAGGTATAACCGGAATCCTTGTCTTCATATACTTTTTCCATATATTTTCCGAATATTGGAAGGGCGGTTTTGGAACCTTCCCCGGTGGCGCTGTTGCGGAAATGGACGTGACGGTCCGAGGCGCCCACCCAGACTCCGGTTACCAGGTCTTTGGTTACGCCGATGTACCAGCCGTCGGAGTAATTGGATGTCGTGCCGGTTTTCCCTCCGATCTGGTTGCCGTCGCGCCATAGATCGTACTCCCATAGGGCCTGCGAGGTGCCGCCAGGTTCTTCCATGCCGCCCCGAAGCATGTACAGCATGAGCCAGCCGGTTTCCGCATCCAATACGCGCTCGGTTTCGGGGCTGAAACGGGCGATTAGGTTTCCTTCCAGGTCCGTGATGTGGCTCACCAGTACGGGACTTTTACGGATGCCCTGATTGAGAAAGACCGAGTAGGCCGAAACCATTTCGTATAAACTGACGTCGCTGGTTCCCAATCCGATGGAGGGGACGGCTTTAATCGGACTCTGTATGCCCATGCGCGCGGCATACCGCGCTACCTTATCCCAGCCGATCGCTTCGGTGAGTTGAGCCGTGACCGAATTGCAGGACTTTCCCATGGCCCATCGCAGGGACATGTTATAGCCGGTGAATACCCAGTCGCTATTCTGGGGCGCCCAGGATTTTTCCTCTCCGTTTTCGACGTAATTTATCCTCACCCGCCTGTCCACGAATTTGTCGCAAGGGGAGTAGCCGTTGTCCAGCGCCGTCAGGTAAACAAAGGGCTTGAAGGTTGATCCCGCCTGGCGCCGAGCCTGATCTACGTGGTCGTATTTGAACCGCTGGAAATCAATTCCGCCGATCCAGGCTTTGATGTGGCCAGTGGACGCATCCAGGCTCATCATTCCGGTATGGAGAAAAGCTGCGTAATAGGCAAGGGAATCCAGCGGGGACATCTGCACGGTCGTATCGCCTTCCCAGGTGAATAAGACCATTTCCCGCGGTCTGTCCAACAAGGAGAAGACGGTATCCTCCTGTCCATTGTGCTTATCCATAAGCAGCTTGTATTCAGGAAGATTTCTTGCCTTTTCTTCAATAAAACCTTCAATTGGATCGCCCTCATCGGTCCGCCAGGGGACCTGACCCTGCCAGTGCTGGTTGAAACGGCGCTGCAGAGTGGCCATGTGTTCTTTCACCGCTTCTTCGGCATGGCGCTGCATACGGGAATCGATGGTCGTGTAAATCCGGAGGCCATCGGCGTAAATATCGACGTTGTTTTCTTTCGCCCACGGGTCCAACCACCGCCTGACGGCGGCGCGGATGTAACTACCGGAGTTTTCCGTGTCCCGGCCGGCTGTATTCAGACCAAGGGGAGTGGCTCGGTATTTTTCGTGTTCCTCCTTCGAGAGAAAGTCATACTTCAACATTTGCGATAAGACCACATCGCGTCGTCCCACGGCGTTTTCGGG
>Ga0079224_100012066_pt1 | contig 11945 bp, 9 predicted proteins | sample Stecom2015_FD_80414 | JGI IMG/M metagenome (GOLD analysis project Ga0079224, IMG submission 80414) | Agricultural soil microbial communities from Utah to study Nitrogen management - Steer compost 2015 | ecosystem: Environmental > Terrestrial > Soil > Agricultural land | place: USA: Utah... | reverse complement strand
GAAACCGTTTCTTCACCGAAAAGACACCCATGCGAAAGCTGATCCGGGGGCGCACGCTCTCATTCCATGCCGACCCGGTCGAGGTCGAAAACGCGTTTACCTATCACGAGGATGGCGCCGTCATCGTCGAGGATGGCAAGATCGCCGCCGTCGGCGATTACGCCGATCTGCGCCAGCCCGACCTGCCGGAAACCGATCACCGCCCGCATCTGATCCTGCCGGGCTTTATCGACACCCATATCCATTTCCCGCAAGTGCAGGTGATCGCCAGCTGGGGCGCGCAGCTTCTTGATTGGCTGAACACCTATACCTTTCCCGAGGAATCGCGCTTTGCCCAGCAGGGACACGCCCCGGCCATGGCCGAGCGGTTCCTCGACCTGCTGCTGGCCCATGGCACCACCACCGCCGTCGCCTTTTGTTCGGTCCATCCGCAATCGGCCGAGGCGCTGTTTTCAGCAGCCGAGGCACGCAGTATGGCGATGATCGCCGGCAAGGTGATGATGGACCGCAATGCGCCCGAGGCGGTGCTGGACACCCCCCAACAGGGCTATGACGACAGCAAGGCGCTGATCGCCAAATGGCACGGCCGCGGCAGGCTGCGCTATGCGATCACACCGCGCTTTGCCATCACCTCGACGCCCGAGCAGATGCAGATGGCGGGCCAGCTTGTCCGCGAACATCCCGACTGTCATGTGCAAACCCACCTGAGCGAGAACCGCGACGAGATCGCATTTACGCTAAGCCTATACCCGCAGGCGCGCGACTATCTGGACATCTATGAGACCTACGGCCTGCTTTCGGATAAGCTGCTGCTGGGCCACTCGATCCACCTTGAACCGCGCGAGATTGCCCGCATGGCCGAGACCGGCTCACGCGCGGTGTTCTGTCCGACCTCGAACCTGTTCCTCGGCTCGGGCCTGTTTGACGAGGCGGGCTTGCGTGCTGCGGGCGTGGTCAGCGGCATCGCCACCGATGTCGGCGGCGGCACCAGCTATTCGATGCTGCAAACCCTGAACGAGGGTTACAAGATCCTGCAAATGCGCGGGCAAAAGCTGCATCCCTTTGCCGCCTTCCATTGGGTCACGCGTGGCAATGCGCTGGCGCTTGGCATGGCCGACCGCATCGGCACGCTGGACACCGGCAGCGACGCCGATCTGGTGGTGCTCGACAGCCGCGCCACCCCGGCGATGGCACTGCGTATGGATCGGGCCGGGACGCTGGCCGAAGAGCTGTTCATCCTGCAAATCCTGGGCGATGACCGCTCGATCGCGCAGACCTATGTCGCCGGAGAACCGATGCTTGGCTAAGGGCCAGACCAGCTGACGGGTTCAGTCCCGCCAGCCCCGGTCTGCCTCGTGAATACGTTCCGCAAAGCGGACCAGATCGGCAAGCGACTGTGCCCCGATCTTGCGCATCACCCGGCCGCGCCGGACCTTGACGGTGATTTCGCTGACATCCAGCATCCCGGCGATCTGTTTGTTCAACAGCCCCTTTATGACCAGATCCATCACTGCGCGTTCGCCTTGGTTCAGGCTGGCATAGCGGCGGCGCAGATCCTGCCTGACCGCCTCTTCCTGCCGGCGGATGCGGTCCCGGGCGATACCCTGCTGAATGGCATCAAGCAGGTCCTGATCCCGAAAGGGCTTGGTCAGAAACTCGATGGCGCCGCCCTTCATCGCACGGACGGACATGGGGATATCGCCATGGGCAGTGATAAAGACGATGGGGATATGCAGCCCCTGCCGCGCCAGCTCGTCCTGAAAATCAAGGCCGCTCAGCCCGGGCATACGCACATCAAGCACCAGACAGGCCGGGGCATCGGGCCGCTCAGCCTGTAAAAACTCCTGGCTTGAGGCAAATAGCATGCTGCCCAGTCCGACCGAGGCCAGCAGATCCTCAAGCGCGTCCCGGACCGATCTGTCGTCATCGACGACAAAGACCACAGGCTGATCCTGCTGACTGTCTTTAGGCATACTGTCCCGGTTCATAGGCATCATCACCCCCGTGTCTGGCGCGCGCGCAGGGTAAAATGAAATACCGCCCCGCCCTCGGGTTGCGGCTCGACCCAGATCCGTCCGCCATGCGCCTCGACGATCGAGCGGCTGACGGCAAGCCCAATCCCCATTCCCTGAGGTTTGGTGGTGTAGAAGGCATCGAATATGCCTGCAACCGCCTCGGGCGGGACACCTGTGCCATGGTCGCGGATCGAGAAGCGCACGAAGCCCGGCACTTCGCACGCCAGATCAATCGCCAGCTCGCGTCGCTCGGCCGGGGTGGCGGCCATGGCGTCGATGGCGTTCAGGACGATGTTCAACAGGACCTGCTGGACCTGCACGCTATCGGCCAACACAAGGGGCAGGCCATCGGCCGGTCTGACACGCACCCGGACCCCGTTCCGGTCCAGCTCACCGCGGCTTAGCGCGACGACCCCGGCGACCAGTACCGGGGCCTCTTGCCAATCTGCCCGCGGATCGGCGCGTTTGGACAGGTTGCGCACCTGCGCGACGATATCGCTGGCCCGGTTCGCATCGCCGATGATCCGCTCAAGCGCCTGTCGCGCCTTGCCAAGATTGGGCGGACCCGCCGCCAGCCAGCGCAACCCCGCATTGGCGCTGGTTACCACCGCCGTCAGAGGCTGGTTCACCTCATGCGCGATTGATGCGGTCATCTCGCCCAGCGTATTGACCCGGGCAAGCCGGACAAGCTGAGCCCGCGCCTCATGTTCGGCCAGAATGACCGAAGATCGGGTCAGGGCCAGATATGTGGTGATGGCAATGGCGCAAAGGCTCAGCGCGCAATTGATCACGCCAGCTTCGTAAGCCCCGGCGTGAGTAAAGAAGAAACTGGCCAGCGTCAGCACGATGCAGCTGGCCGCCACTACCAGCACACCGCGCCGGCGCAGGAACCCATCGGCGATCAGCACCACGGCGACGTAAAAGACCGCCACCGCGATTTCCAGCGCAGTGATGGTATCGGCGACGAATATCACCACCATCAGCCCAAGCATGAATGCCCAGCGCAGGGTGACGGCGATTTCTGCAAGACCCGGACGATTTTCGATCACCCCATCATCCTTTTCGGCTGTACCGACTGCTGTCGGGCGCGGTTCTACACCTTCGACGCGGGCGGAACGACGCATTAATCCCGCCCCGTCCCGGCCGCGTCCAGACGCCATCGGGCGGCAGTGACCATCGGCTCAAGGCTCAGCCGGCCGACGATCTGCTCAAGCAGCCGGTCCTGCCGGTTGTCGGCGCGCACGAAGGCCAGGACCTCGACCCGGTTGCTGTCCTCGATATTGCTGCTTTCCAGCTCGTGGATATGCAGGGCTGTGCCCAGATCGCGCAGCAGCAGCGCGCGGATCTGGGCCTCGACCTCGCCATGACAAACGATCGAGATGTGGTACTCCGCCCCGGCCTCGCTGGAGGCGACGGGGCGGCGTCCGATGACCCGCACCAGTGGTCGCAGTACCAGATTGACACCGATCACGAAACAGGCGGCAATGGTGGCGTGGGGATAAAAACCGGCGCCACACAGCACCCCCACCGCCGCCGAGCACCAAAGCGTCGCTGCCGTGTTCAGGCCGGTGACGTTAAGGCCTTCCTTGAAGATGATGCCGGCGCCCAGAAAGCCGATCCCCGAAACGACCTGCGCCGCCATCCGGGTCGGGCTCATCTCGCCCGAGACAAGGCTTGCAAACAGCACGAAACTCGCCGCACCCAGCGCCACCAGCGTGTTGGTGCGCAGACCGGCGAGCCTTTGGCGCCATTGCCGCTCAAACCCGATCAGGCCGCCGAGCAACACCGCTGCGCTGAGGCCGAAAAAAGTCTGCGGAAGATGGTCAGTATTCAACATCGCACTCTCTCCTTCTGCCTGGGTCAAAGGGTCCGCGCCGGAGCGGGTAGCGGGGCCACCCCCTCTGCCTCGCGGATCGGCGCAACGAGCAGCAGGAGCGTGATCAGCAACAGATAGACGGCAACCGTGACCCAGCGGGCTGCACGAAGCGCAATAGGCACGGGCTGGACAAGAGGCTGGGGGTTGCGTGACATAAGGATCGGACGTTGAAACATGGCGAAACTCCGTGGCAGGCAGTAAGAGAACGCCTCATCCGCCTGCCGTGGTGCCGCGCTCAGAATATCCAGATGAACTGGCCGCAAACAGACCGGCCGCAACTTGAAGGGTCGTCCATTGTCCCTGTCCTTTCTGTCATGCAGTGATCCGGCCAACGGCATCGCCGGGACGCGCCGCTGGCCATTCCGGTTCTGACCGCGCCTTACAGCCAGGCCTTGAAACGGCGGATGTAGAGCGTTTTCACCAGCTGGGTCAGCACACAATACCCCGCCAAAGTCGCCACCAGCCAAGGAAAGTAGGACCAGGGCAGCGGTTGCAGCCCAATCATGCTGCCAAGCGGCGAGAAGGGAATATAGATGCCCAGCACCATGATCGCCCCGGTCAGCAGCAGAACGGGCCAGGTCGCCGTGCTCTGGACAAAGGGTATCTTACGCGTGCGGATCATATGCACGACCAGCGTCTGGGACAGCAGCCCCTCGATGAACCAGCCCGACTGAAAGAGCGACTGTTCCCCGATCGTGTTGGCGCTGAAGACGAACCACATCAGGCAATAGGTGGTGATATCAAAGATCGAGCTGATCGGACCGATGACCACCATAAAGCGGGCGATGTCCCCCGCATACCATTGGCGCGGCTTTTCCAGATACTCCTCATCCATGCGGTCCCAGGGCAGCGACAGCTGCGAGACGTCATAGCAAAGGTTCTGGATCAGCAGGTGGATCGGCATCATCGGCAGAAACGGCAGAAAGGCCGAGGCCACCAGCACGCTGAACACATTGCCAAAGTTCGAGCTGGCCGTCATCTTGATATATTTGATGATATTGCCAAAAACCTCGCGGCCCTTGATCACGCCCTCTTCCAGCACCATCAGGCTTTTCTCAAGCAGGATGATATCGGCGGATTCCTTGGCAATATCTGCGGCGGTATCGACCGATATCCCCACATCGGCATCGCGCAGCGCCGGAGCATCGTTGATCCCGTCGCCCAGATAGCCGACGGTATGACCCAGCGATTTCAGCACCTGAATGACGCGCGCCTTGTCCAGCGGCGACATCTTGGCAAATACCGTCGTACGCCCGGCAACCTCGGCCAGCTGCGTATCGTCCAGCCTTGCGATGTCGCGCCCAAGCAGCGGGGTGCCGACCTTTAGCCCGACTTCATGACAGATCTTGGCGGTGACGACAGCATTGTCACCGGTCAGGATCTTGACCGCTACGCCATGGGAATGCAGCGCGGCAATCGCCGCCCGCGCGCTGTCCTTGGGCGGATCGAAAAAGGCGAGGAAACCGTGCAGCGTCAACCCGGCCTCATCGCTAAGCGAATAGGCAGATTTTGCCTCTGCGCTGGTAAATTCGCGGGTGGCGACCAGCACCACGCGCAGACCATCCTCATTCAGCGCCCGCGCGCGGGCAACCAGAGCGGCGCGCCGCTCGGCATCCAACGGGCACATGCCGTCAGGACCCGCGACGAAAGAGGAAATCGCCAGCATCTCTTCGACAGCGCCCTTGCAGACAAGCAGGTGCTCCCCCCCTTCTCCGGCGACCACGACCGAAAGGCGGCGGCGGACAAAATCAAAGGGGATCTCGTCCACCTTGTGATAGTTCAGGGGCCAGTCCGTGCCTTTGCGGTTTTTGTTGGCCGCGGCATAGTCCAGCACAGCAAGGTCAAGCAGGTTCTTGACCCCGGTCTGATGGTGGCTGTTCAGCCATGCAATCTGCAACACCCGGTCATCTGGCACGCCTTCGGTATTGAAATGCGCCTCAAGAATGACGCGGTCCTGGGTCAGCGTGCCGGTCTTGTCGGTGCAAAGCACATCCATCGCGCCAAAGTTCTGGATGGCGTTCAGGCGTTTGACGATCACCTTGCGCCGCGACATGGCAATCGCGCCTTTGGCAAGGTTCGCGGTCACGATCAGCGGCAGCATTTCGGGCGTCAGGCCGACAGCGACAGACAGCGAGAACATCAGCGCCTCAAGCCAGTCCCCCTTGACCACGCCATTGATGACCAGAACGATCGGCACCATCACCAGCATAAAGCGGATCAGCAAATAGCTGACACTTTTGACGCCGCGGTCGAACGAGGTCTCGGCCCGGGTGCCAACGATGGCTTTGGAAAGAGAGCCGAAATAGGTGTGATTGCCGGTCGCAACCACAATCGCGTGGCCCTGTCCGCTGACGACATTCGTCCCCATGAAGCAGATGTTGCTGAGATCAAGCGGCCCGGCATCGGCGGGCGCGACGGCACCGGCCGATTTCTCGGCCACCGCGCCGAGCGTGTCGTATTTCTCGACCGGGATGGATTCGCCGGTCAGGACCGCCTGACTGACAAACAGGTCCTTAGATTCGATCAGCCGCACATCGGCGGGGATCATGTCACCGGCACCAAGGCGTACAATATCGCCGACGACCAGTACGCGCATGGGGATCTCGGACCATTGCCCCTCTGGCGCGCCCCCGGTACGGCGCAGCACGGTTGCGGTGGTGCGCACCATGGCCTGCAACGCCTCGGCCGCGCGGGTCGAGCGGAACTCCTGCCAGAAACGCAGGATAACGCTCAGCACGATCATGGTGCCGATGATGATCGGGCCGGTCAGATCCTCGGGCTCAAGATAGACCGAAATCGCCGCCAGCATCGCCAGAACCAGGATGAAGGGGTTTTTCAGTGTTGCAAGCAACTGGATCGCCCAATGCGGAGCCTTTTCGTGGACGGTCTCGTTCGGACCGTTCCTGTGCAGGCGACGTTCGGCCTCGGCCGCAGTCAGGCCGCTCAGCGAGGATTTCAGGTTCGCAATCGTGATGGTCAGGTCGTTGTTTGCCTCACGCACGGCCCGCATCGAAAGAAGGGCCGCAGGTTTCTGCGGCGTCTGCCTGTGTCGCTCGCGGGTGGAAAGTATCTGGTTCATTATCGGTTCTGCCTTGTCGTTTTGCACGCAGCGGCGCGGCAGAAACGGTACCCTGTCTCAGAAAAACAGCGACCCGTCCCTCGCTGGCACGAGCCGCGTGGAGCATTGATCAAATCGCGTTTCTGCATGGGGCCGCCGCCCGGGCCTCAGGGCAAAAGCGGCGGCCGGTCAAGGTCCGCTATCCGTGTCGGAGCCTTTTCCCCGGCATCCTGCGCGGAAACGCCCGTGCGCCCCGCAAAAGCCCAGGCTCGGTGCCAGCGCCTTCATCGACAGTGACACGGGCGGCGTGCCAGGAAACCGTCAGTTGCCGGGTGTCAGGGCTGACGGACCAGCACATCCGCAGACGCGGCGCGGCCTGCATGGCCGACACCGGGCGGATGGGACGGATAACGTGATTGCGCCGGCCCTGGACCGGCACCACATTCCTGATGCGAATGCTGTTGTTCATGTCTCACCTCGTTATCCGCTGCAACGGACACCCCGAGGAGAGACCTGGCGGCCTAGCCCGTGCGGAGCATCTTTTGCAGCGCGTTAGATCGACTACTGTCGCTCGCCATTTCTGTACTTTCCTGTAGATGTCCGGTCGCGCAGGCGTCGGACGGCGTGGTTGCTCTTTAGACCAGGCGCGCACTCCTGACGAGTGCGCGTGAGGAAAGAACGGCCTGCTATTGGTATCCCGTTGATATACTTTTGTATAACCGCGCCCCGGACAGAGGGCCTGGCCGATCCGGGCTCAGCAGGGTTTGGTTGCGGCCGGGCGGTGTGGCGCGACCCGGGCTATTGCCGGGCCAGCCATTCGGTGACCGGGCGACGCAGATTGATTTCGCCCGCAGCGCGCGCGTCATCAATCTCCCGCTTCAGCTCGCTCAGGTTCACCCGGCGGATCAGATGCTTGACCGGCCCGATCGAGGCCGGGCGCATCGACAGCCGCCGAAAGCCAAGCGCGGCAAAAGTCACCGCCTCGATCGGGCGGCCGGCATCCTCGCCGCAGAAAGATACGGGCACCCGCGCCTCATCGCAGCGCTGCACGATCTGCTCCAGCAGCGTGATGAACGAGGTGTTGAGCGTGTCATAACGCCGCCGCACCATCTCGTTTTCACGGTCAGCAGCAAAGAAGAACTGCTTCAGGTCATTACCCCCGACCGAGATAAAGTCGCACATCTCAAAGAATTTCTTCGGGGCAAACGCCATCGACGGCGTCTCAAGCATCGCACCGACCCGGATATCCGACGGCAGCGCGTGACCCAGACGCTGTTCACGGGCAAGCTGCTCCATCAGCAGCTTATGCGCCTCTTCGAACTCGTTCATCTCGGTGATGAAGGGAAACATGACATGCAACGGCTGGCCAATGGCGGCACGGATCAGCGCCTGCAACTGCATGCGCAGCACCCCCCGCTTGTCCAGCCCGACACGGATCGCCCGCCAGCCCATGGCCGGGTTCGGTTCGTCCTGTGGCTTCATATAGGGCAGCACCTTGTCCGAACCGATATCGAGCGTTCGGAACATCACCGGCTTGCCATGGGCATTGTCCAGCACATGGGCATAAAGCGCCGCAAGCTCACCCCGGCGCGGAACCTTGGTACGGGTCAGGAACTGCAACTCGGTGCGGAACAGCCCCACCCCCTCCGCGCCCGAGCTTTCAAGGCTGGGCAGATCGGCCATCAGCCCCGCATTCATGTAAAGCTGAATCGTCGTGCCGCATGTCGAGGTTGCAGGCAGGTCACGCAGCCCGGCATAGCGCTGTTGTGCTTCGGCCTGCATGGCCATCTTGTCGCGGAAAGCCTTGGTGACGGTCTCTTCCGGGCGCAGATGCACCGTGCCCATGTCGCCATCAACAAGGATCAGATCACCGTTAAGCGCCTCGGAGGTGATGCGCTCGGCATGGATCACCAGCGGAATTGCCAGCGCACGAGCGACGATGGCGGCGTGGCTGCCAACAGAGCCTTCCTCAAGCACCACGCCTTTGAGCCGTCGGCCATAGTCCAAAAGCTCGGCCGGACCGATGTTGCGGGCGACAAGGATCGGATCCTCGGGCATTTCGGCCCCGGTATCGCGACCCTGCCCGGTCAGGATGCGCAGCAGCCGGTTGGACAGATCGTCAAGATCGTGCAGCCGGTCGCGCAAATAGGGATCGGCGGCGCTTTCCAGCCGGGCGCGAGCCTGGCTTTGTTCTTTTTCGACGGCCGCTTCAGCCGAAAGGCCAAGGTCGATCGCCTCTTCCATCCGGCGCAGCCAACTGCGCGAATGGGCAAACATGCGATAGGTCTCCATCACCTCGGCAGAATCGCCCGAGCCCATATCGGCGGCGGCCAGCAAGGAATCGACCGTGGTGCGCAACATGGCCACGGCCTCATTCAGCCGCGCCTTTTCCTTTAACGGATCGTCGGCAACAGGGTTCGTTATCACGACGCGCGGCTCGTGCAGCCAGACATGACCTTCGGCCGTGCCCTCTTGCCCGGTCGTGCCGCGGAACATGATCGGGAAATGGTGCAGGCTGTCCGCCTGCGAGCCAAGAAAAGCGCCCAGTTCGGCCATTTCGGCCAGAACCATGGCGACGACCTCAAGGCCATAAACCTCATCCTCGCTGAACTGGCGGGCACTGCGGGACTGCACCACCAGCACACCCAGTCTTTCGCCGACGCGCTGAATCGGCACGCCCAGAAAGCTGGAGAACACCTCTTCGCCGGTCTCGGGCATGTAGCGAAAACCGGGCTCACCCGGGGCATCGGCGGTGTTTACATGTCGCCCGGTGCGGGCAACACGACCTACCAGCCCCTCACCCAGACGCAGACGGGTCTTGTGCACGGCCTCGGGCTTCAGCCCCTCGGTCGCGCAAAGCTCCAGCGTTTCGGGGTCGCGAAACAGATAGATCGAGCAGACCTCGGTCCCCATCGAATCAGCGATATGATGGGTAATCTGGTCCAGACGATGCTGCCCCCCTCCGGGGGCCGCCAAAGTCTCGCGCAGCCGCCGCAGCAGCTTGCGCGATTCGCTGTCTTTGCGTTCGGGCATAATCCTCCCGCTTCAGCCGTCAGTCTGGTTCAGGACTGTTCCAGTTCAAAGGCATCATGCAGTGCCTGAACCGCCAGTTCCATATATTTGCGGTCGATCAGCACCGAAATCTTGATTTCGCTGGTAGAAATCACCTTGATGTTGATGTTTTCATCGGCCAGCGCCTTGAACATGCGCGCCGCAACACCGGCATGGCTGCGCATACCGATACCAACGACCGAAACCTTGGCGACCTCGGTATCGACGACCAGTTCGTCATAGGCGATGTGACCGGCGGCCTTGGCCTCTTCCATTGCCTTGCGGGCGCGGGCGACCTGGTTGACCGGGCACGAGAAGGTCATGTCGGTGACGGCACCCGGATGGTCCTCGTAGTTCCGTTCCGAAATGTTCTGGACGATCATATCCACGTTGACGCCAGCGTCGGCCAGCGGCGCAAAGATCGCGGCCGAAATGCCGGGACGATCCTCGACTGTGACCAGGGTGATCTTGGCCTCTTCGCGGGAATATGCGACGCCGTTAACGACTTTCGATTCCATGATTTCATCCTCATCGCAGACCAGAGTGCCGCTGTTTTCGTCGGTATCTTCGAACGAACTCAGCACCCGCAGGCGGACCTTGTAGCGCAGCGCCAGTTCGACCGAGCGCGTCTGAAGCACCTTGGCCCCCAGACTGGCCAGCTCCAGCATTTCTTCAAAGGCGATCTTGTCAAGCTTGCGCGCCTTGGAGGTGATGCGCGGGTCGGTGGTATAGACCCCGTCCACATCGGTATAGATATCGCAACGTTCGGCCCCAAAGGCGGCGGCAAAGGCAACGGCGGTGGTGTCCGAGCCGCCCCGGCCAAGCGTGGTGATGCGGTTGTCCACGGTGATGCCCTGGAAACCCGCAACCACGGCAACCCGCATGCCTTCGGCAAATTTCTGGTCGATGTTGTCGCGCGGAATATCGACAAGCCGCGCCGCCGAATGCTGGGACGTGGTATGGATCGGCACCTGCCAGCCCTGCCAGCCGCGCGCGGGCACACCCATTTCCTGCAGCGTCAGCGCCATCAGCCCGGCCGTGACATTCTCACCCGAAGCAACGACAGCATCATACTCGCGCGCGTCAAACAGCGGCGAGGTCGCCTCGACCCAGCCGACCAGTTCGTTGGTCTTGCCCGACATGGCACTGACGATGACGATGACGTCATAGCCGCGTTCGACCTCGCGCTGAACTTTCAGCGCGGCATTCTTGATGCGGTCCAGGTCGGCCACCGAAGTGCCGCCGAATTTCATCACCAGAAGCGGCATTTCTTGCCCCCAGCATCACCAGTTTTCCGGGGCGCGTTCTATGGGCCGCACAGGAAAAGAACAAGGGGCGGCGGGCAGTTCCAGCCGTTTCGGCTGCATTATTTTGCCAACCGCCCCGCCGCTCAGGCCCCGTAACGGTCGCGCCAGCGCAGATGGATATTCTCGCAATGGGCGGTTTCACGGAACATGCGGTCCATCAGCGCCATGAAAAAGCTGCGCCACAGCGACGGCGGCTGGCGATAGACACGAGAGCAAAGCGGCTCTGATCTTTGCCCCCCAAGTGTGCGGTTGATGCAGACGGATGCGATCCACCAGGCGTTCATGAAGACCTCGCTTACTCATCGAGGGTCTTTCAGCAGAGGAATGTGACATCTGGAAAACAGCCGGATCGCAGCCACAAGTTCACGCCATAGTGATACCACAAGGCCACACCTGCGGAAAAGCCGACGGGACCCGGGAAAACCCTGTGAATACGCAGATCAGACCGGGCAGATCAAAAAGCCGACGCAGCGTCAACAACCACAAGGTGTGTTGTGTATTTCCGGCGCATCAATTAGGGTCAGGATTCATAACCAATAGATGACGAGAGCCGCGAGGGCGATGGCTGAGAGGAAGACCTTGGGGCATCGGTCATAGCGGGTCGCGACGCGCCTCCAGTCCTTGAGCCTGCCGAACAT
>Ga0079224_100012065_pt1 | contig 11946 bp, 8 predicted proteins | sample Stecom2015_FD_80414 | JGI IMG/M metagenome (GOLD analysis project Ga0079224, IMG submission 80414) | Agricultural soil microbial communities from Utah to study Nitrogen management - Steer compost 2015 | ecosystem: Environmental > Terrestrial > Soil > Agricultural land | place: USA: Utah... | reverse complement strand
TGAGTTTGGAGATGATTTAAAAGGATCTTATCTTATTAAAGTGACCAATCGTTCTTTTTTTATATCCTATGATATAAAGGCAAATATTGAGAAACTTATAGCCTATCATGTCAATAATGGAACTAATGATAGATCATTTGATTTAGAATTAGTTGATCCCACTACAAATTTCCTATCTGGAAGAAATTTGTTTAAGAATGATGGGAAAAATGCTTTTCTATTTCGGACTACGGAAGATTTAAGAGAGATTTTAAAGGATAGTGGTACTAAAGTAAGATTCACTTTAATGGCGAGAAATGGATTTAGTGGATTAACAAAAATGTTTAGACAAGAATATAATACTTCTTCAAGTGTTATAAATGGGCATTTTGGCTTTGGCAAGGATTTTGATATTAAACAATAACAATATTTTGTGTGTTATTTAACTAGTTATTTAAATGAATTTGCTTATATTTAATTAACCTTAAAAAAATGATTATGAAAAATGCAATTAATAAATATTCCGATACAATGGGTGGTTAGTTAATCATCTTTGGTGGAAATTATATATTTTAAAGGGATCACGTATGTGACCCTTTTTTATTTTAAAATCCCTACTTTTTCATTATACTCTTTAATCATATTAAGGGTAGTGGTGTCACTGGCAAAAACATTATTAAGGCCTTGAGGTTCTTGTGGCGGGTCGGCTGTAAAGTCGTCTCCCGGTTCCCATTTGCCATCGGTTCTATTTGCAGATTTTCCATAGCCGCCAAATCCCCAGAAATTGTAACCTGCTAATGCTCCTTTATTTTCTTTACTTTCCACTAATAAAGAAAAAACACTACTGTAAAATTGATCTCTGTTATCTGTGTTTTCTTCAGGTGAAAGACTTTCGCCTGCCCTGGCTAAACCAAATTCAGACATCACAATAGGTTTGTTCATTTTAGAGGCCAATTCAACATGTTCATTAATATATTCCTTGGCCTTGGTAATGGCATCATCTACTTTTTTACCTTCTTCCCCTTCAACATACCACCCCCAGTTTTTCGGCCACATGTGCATGGTTAAATAATCAATTTTCGGGTTGGTATGGGTTCTCCTATATAAATCTATATCCCATAAATATCCTGCTGCACCTTCACCACCGGTAGAAATAAGGTGCTTGCTGTCCAACGAATCCATTAACGCTACTGTTTCATTGAGCCATTCGGTAAATGCCGGTTCATGTTTTTCACTAAATACCCTGGGTTCATTAGCTACTTGCCATGACATCACGGTATTGTCATCTGTGTACTTTAAACCTGTGTATTTATTGGTTCTGCCCATTATAAATTTAATGTGTTCCCTGAAAGCTTCCATACAGGGTTCGCATGTATGAAACTTTTCAGTGTACTCCATATACTGCGGCCATGTAAATTCCGGTAAATTAGGAATGGGCACATCGCCATAACCGTTCCAGCTAAGGTATTGTGCCATACCGCCGCTCCATTCCCAATTATTGTTCATATATAGCACAGCGTACATGTCACGTTTCCGCATTTCGGACATAAAAAAGTCGAGTCCGTCTAAAAGTGTGTCATTGTATTTACCTTGTTCATATTGCAATGCAGGACGAACAGTATAATCATTTTTGCCTCCTTCAGCACCTACTAAAACACGTAAGTTGTCTATACCATGTGCTTTTAAAAGATCGAGTTCTTTTATTAACCGTTCTCTTCCTGCAGAATCTTTCGCAGCCAGGAGCGGGCCATACCAATAGTTGGCTCCTACATAGTAATACGGCTGATCCCCCTTGTAAAATTGGTTGCCCTTTACAGTAATAAGTTCAGGCTCTTTTTTTACTTCTTCAATAGTGGTTTCTGCATTTTCTTCTGGTTTTGTTTCAGATTTTTTGCATGAAATGATACCTGCTATGGTTATAAGTAATAAAATTATTTTTCTCATAATTTGTATAAAAAAGTTTTTAATTTTTCTTTCCTCTGCTAAGCAGATTTTAATCCAGGTTAATTTGTATTGCTGCCCTGCTGTTATGGTAGGGACATTTCCACATTCCTACTTTTTCGTCTTTAGGGTTATAATTACCGTTTTCATCAATCAGCCAAAACCATTCCCCATATTTGTGGTCTATGACTTTTTTCTCTATAAAATTCCATATTTTAACTGCTACATTTATATATTTCTCGTCATTTGTAATTTGAAATGCATAGTACAAGCCTACAATAGCTTCGGCTTGTTGCCACCAGTGCCTGTCTGTATCCATACTGCCGGTTTTGATATTTATTTCGTTCATAACAGCCCCATCCTTATCAATTGCCTCAGAAATAAACGTATTTGTAATTAAAAGGGCAGCATCCTGAGCCTGTTTTAGAAATCCGGGATCATTTAAAACTTTGGCAGCTTCAATGAGCAGCCATGCTGTTTCTATATCATGGCCAAATGAGTAAACCGAACTTTTTAAATTCCACCTTTCATCAAAGAAAAGGTTCAGGTGGCCATTGCTATGAAGGAACTTTTCCAGAAAAACCTGGATTAATTTTTCTAAAGCATTTTTTACCTTTTCAACCGGATATATTTTGTACAATGTAGTATATGCTTCAAGGATATGAAGATGTGTATTCATGGTTTTGGCTTCATTATCATCTTTCTCACTTAAACGCATGTCTTCTATCGGGCTCCAATCTTCATTAAATGCTTCAATATAGCCCTCATGGCCAACATCAAAAGCATGCTCTTCAATTAGATTAAAGATTTCAACAGCCCAATTTTTAGCTTCTTCATTATTAGAAAACAAGTAGTATTCAGACAAGGCATATATGGTAAAAGCCTGGGCATAGGCCTGCTTCCGTTTATTAACCGGCTTACCTTTAAAATTTACTTCCCAATAGACCCCGCCATACTCTTTATCTTTAAAATGAGATTTCAAGTAATTATAACTCCTTTTGCAGAGGTCTTCATACCTTTTATCGCCATAAAAGTTAGATGCAGCAGCAAAAGACCATAATATTCTTGTATTGAGAATAATGCCTTTATTTGCTTCAGGTCTTTTGATGTCTGGATAATCTATATGTCCTATAAAACCCCCATTTTCATTGTCGGGGGTATTATTTTTCCAGTATGTGAGTATATTGCTTAATTCGTTTTTTAATGCCGATTTTAAATTTTCGAGCTTTTCCATTAATCCCTTATGTTATTTTATAAAACAAGCAATTTGTTTCTGAAGAAATCTGGCGTAGTTACAACCCCAGACAGTCTTGAAACGGATCTAATTATTTATTGTATATCTTTTTGAAGTAAAATATCTTCTTTATTTACAAATTCAATAAAATTTTGTGCACTGTTGTGCCCTTCAAAAGGGACATAATGGTGTCCTTTATTTGCATTTCTCCAAACCAAAGCATAAGAGGCACCACTGTTTTTTATCGCTTCATAGAAAGTATCTGTCCACCAATTATTTTCCGGGATTTTTTCCCTGCCGGTTTCTGTAAATGAAAAAGGTTTGTTTTTGGAAGCCGCGATATATTTAATAAGTTCCAGGGCATTGGTGGTCATTTTTACATAATCGTTGTTACCTGAATCATAAATATCTATGCCAAACATATCTACCCATTCATCTCCCGGATAGTTTTCCATATACTCGGTATTATGGTAAATTTTGTCGGTAGAGTAGGCATATAATAAATTATGTACATTGTGTTTATCCCTTAGAAGCTCGACCGTTTCTCTAAAAAGTTGTTTATATTCTTCAGTAGTACGGTTTTCGCCCCCCCACCAGAACCAACTGCCCGTCATTTCATGCCATGGTCGGAAAACTATCGGAATTAAATTACCATCTTTATCCTTTAAATCCAGGAAAAAACCGGCTACTTTTTCAATATATCCTTCAAATTTTGATCTGAATTCACCGTCTTTTAAAATTTGTGCTACAGCGGGTGTTTTATCCCATGAGTTACCATCAGTTACAGGATTATTTGCATGCCAGCTAATAGTTACAATAGTTCCATTTTGGTGTGCCTCCTGAATAAGTTTTTTCATTAAACCGAAATTAACCGAATCGAGGTTCATTTCACGGCCAATCTCGAGATCGCCAATTTCAAAACCTACTACCGCCGGATGATCGCCGGTGAGTTTCTTTACGTCACTATCACTTGGAAAACCTGCGTGTTTCCACCCGATACCATAAGCTGTCGCATCCTGATGGCCAAAAGCAACACCTTTTTTAGCGATGTTCACTAATTTATTATGAAGTGCTTTAGTTTCGGGGGTTAAATTCTGGTCTGTAAACATGGAATTGTCTTCCTCAACAACTTCAGAGGTATCTGTTATTTTTGATTGCTCTGTTTTATTTTCACAGTTTAGAAATAAAATGAGAATAAAACATATGAATAGGTGCTTAGATAGGATATTAAGTTTCATTTTACTGGTTTTAATAATAGTTTCTCAATATTACTAAATAATGAGATAATCAAAGCAGTTTTGACTTTTGAGTATAATACTTTGATTTTATTGTATCACTACTTTGCCTGCCTTGTATTGTTAAGTACAGAAATATACTTTTTCAGAAAGTTCCTGTCAAAACTACTTAATATAGATAAACTGCAAAGAATCATTGTTTTTGGCTGCAATAACGGTATTTCTATTGTTGATATTGATAGTGGCTAAGTCTTTCACATCACCGGGAATATAGAGGCCACTTTGATAAGGCTCTACTGCTTTAAATTTTCCTTTTCCATTACCTGTTAAATAGAGTCCGATACTTGAATCATTGCGGGTTGTTTCTATTTCAGAGGAATATAAATTACCTGCAATAAGAATGTCTTCATTACCATCATTGTTTATGTCAGATACGAGTATTTTATTTACTGATGAAAACTGGGCTGCGTTGGGGAGATTTGATATTTTAAATTTTCCATTGCCCAAATTCTCGATATAGCTGGATGCAAAATTTTTGGCTTTATAATGTATTTCGGCAGTTTTAAGTTTTTCTTCTCCATACACTTCACTAACGTCAGCTACTGCAAATGAATTATAATTTTCAAATTTAGTGGCGATGGAAGGTATTTGTTGTGAAGAGCATGAGCGTCCTCTTACGGGAAAAAGTGTTCCGAAATTATAGTAGCTTAATACAATATCTTTCCTGTTATTATTATCAAAATCATCTGCAAATACTTCAAAAGGCTCTTTTGGTGTAGCCTGGTACTTATAATTTAAACCCAGGTTACCGGCCACATAGTCCATATCCCCATCATTATCAAAATCAGCCTGTTCAATGCTAAACCACCAGCCTTCAGTATTCTCTAATCCGGTTGTATGAGAAACGTTTTTAAAAGTTCCGTTTTCATTAGCAAAGAAGCTTAGGGGCATCCATTCCCCTACAATGATCAGATCTAATAAAGAATCATTGTTAAAATCTGTCCATACAGCATCATTAACCATTCCTATATTCTCAAAATCCGGGGCTATTTGAGAAGTGACATCTTCAAATACGCCACTATTATTCTTTAAGATATAGCTATTTGTTGGCCAGGGATATTGTCCCGGGGTAAGCCGCCCGCCAACAAAGAGGTCAAGGTCTCCATCATTATCAAAATCGGCAGGTTTCACTCTAGAGCCACTTGAAAATATCTCAGGAAGATTTTTTTCTCCCTTGCTGAATTCACCTTTCCCATTATTTATATACAGCCGGTCCTGTAATAGAGGAGAATTTATTTCAAATTCATTTCCTCCACTAACCACATATAAGTCAGGGTCACCATCGCCATCAGCATCAAAAAACAGAGCGTGCATATCTTCAGATTCTTTATCCTGTTCAAATACATTTTCATTAGTTACCTGAAATTTACCATCAGGGGTTTGAATATAGAGCACGCCACTTTGCTTAGAAGCCCCACCAATATAAAAATCATCCAGCCCATCCCCATTTATATCGGCCACAGCAACACCAGGGCCCAGTAAAGAAGTTTGGTGGGGCAGGAGGGGTTCTTTTTCATAATCGTCATACATATTTTCGCTGTGTTTAAAGTTTATGTTTAAACTATCAGGAGAAACAGTCTCGAATATTTTTTCTGTAATGTTCAGTATTGGATTATGAGTTTCAGATTCGCTGTATTTAAATGTTAAAGTTTGATTAGCTATTAAGTTTTCTCTGGCGCTCATTCTACCATTCGGCCAGATCACTTTTATTTTTTCGATGGTATCATTTTTTTCCAGGCCAAAATGCAATTCAGGGGCTACAGAAGATTGGAAGCCCCTGGTAAGGGTAAGTTCCTGCATCTGGCTTGAGCTTTTTGTTGTAATATACACACGGGAGCCTAAAGCATTCAAATTATATTCCGGGCCATTAAGGTTAATTTTGATGAAATTATTTCCTTTAAGATTGTTGTTTCTGTAGACTGAAGCAGTTTCGTCAATATTGTTAAAAACAACATCCAGGTCACCGTCATTGTCCAGGTCTGCATAAACAGCACCGTTAGAAAAAGTGCCATGCTCGAGTCCCCATTCATCTACAACATTTTCAAAAGAATAATCCCGATTGTTTTTAAATACATAATTGGCAATTTTTTCTGAAGGGATATTTTTGATTTCTTCAGCGGACACAGTTTTATCAAATTTTAGTTTTACATTCAATTTTTTAAAGTAGTCCCTGTTGTTTATGTCACGCCGGGTACCATTACTTATAAAAATATCTTTCCACCCATCATTGTCCAAATCAGAAAACAGTACTGCCCAACTCCAGTCTGTAGTGGCAATTCCGGCAATTCTGCTCACTTCACTAAAATTTAGATTCCCATTTGTATCAATCCCCTGGTTGAGCTGTAAACAATTTTGCATGTACTGATAATGTAAGCCATAATTAATCATTTTTGAAAATGACTGGGGGTTCATGCTGGACATATTTGCTTTTAAACGGCGGTTGTCTTCCGGTGTCATATCTACTTGTGCAAAATCGAGTAAATTATCATTGTTATAATCTGCTATATCGGCACCCATTCCGTATTGCGAAGTGTGATTGAGTACTGTTTGTGAAACCTCTTTAAATGTCCCATTTTGATTGTTTATATAGAGATAATCAGGAGTGTCAAAATCATTGGAAACATATAAGTCTGTCCAACCGTCATTATTAAAATCGCCTGCGGTTGCACTTAATGAAAGCCCGAAATTCAGAATTCCCGATTCAATGGTCACATCAGTAAAAGTCCCATCCCCTTTATTTTCATACAAAATATCCGAAGCTTGTATCCTTGGGTTTTTTACTCTGTACGCATAAATTTCCACAGGTGTCTGAAAACTTATTGGCGGATAATTTGCAATATATAAATCCAGGTCCCCATCATTGTCATAATCAAAGAAAGTACTTTGTGTAGTATGTCCATTATTGTCTATTCCGTATGCTTTTGCTTTTTCAGTAAATGTGAGGTTTCCGTTATTAATGTATAAAAGATTGTTTCTTTTTTCCCCTTTTCCCGAAACGCTTACATAAATATCCAAATACCCATCATTGTTGATATCAACCATTGTACTTCCTGTAAACCACCTGTCATCACCTGTTAACCCGGCATTTCCTGTAATATTTTCAAATTTGAAATTCCCTTTATTTAAATATAATTCATTGGATAGCATATTTGCTGTGAAGAATAAATCTATAAGCCCGTCATTATTGATATCCCCTGCCGATATGCCCCCTCCCATATACATATAAGGATAATTAAAATAGTTAAGGGAGTCACTCTCGGTTATGCTATTCGAAAATTTTATGTTGGTGTCCTCAGGAGCTAATAAAGTAAATAGTTTTTCTTGATCAGCATTATTTTTTGAACAAGCAAATATTAAGGTTAAAAGTATGAGTCCTGCCTTTTTCATAACGATGTAATATAATGCTTTTAATTGAAATTTTTGAAAGGTAAAAAAGAGCTTTGAAAAATCAAAGCCCTTTTTAATTAAGAATAAAAAAGTCTGCTATTTGTATGCGTCATTTTGTTCAAGATTCGGATTGATATCTATTTCTATTCTAGGAATAGGTAATAAATCACGTCCAGGTGGTATAGTCACCCCAAAAGTATTTTGAATGTATTCTATGTGATCTCCTGACCTTCTTAAAACTGGCCATAATGAGAATTCTCCGCCAATTTCATGCCTGTATTCATTTAAAATTGCATCCATAATAGGTCCGGGCGGTTCAGATGTTAACCCGGCCCTGTTCCTTACTTTCATGATGTTATTCATAGCTTCTGTGTCATTTCCGCTTTTATGATATGCTTCGGCCAAGCTTAAAAGAACCTCACCATATCTTAACCATATTTGATTTTCCCCACCAAAGAGATCAGGTCCGTTCCAGCCTTCAACAACAGGGTTTCTCCAGGTTTTAACACCATAATAACCAGTTCTTCCTTCGGGTGGGCCAGAATTTCCGTCGTTGCCGTACCATGGATTGTCAACAGTACCGGCTGTATTAATATCTACATTGGCATAATTGATAATGTCTATTGAAGGGTCCGGATGTTCACCCCCCGGTGGGATTATGGTGGCATCCCTTCTTTCATCGCCCGGTTCAAAAGATTCGTAAAGCTCTTCTGTAGGATATCCTCCATAACCACCACCGTTTATTTCCTGAGGCATACAAAAGGATTGTAAATAAGTATTATTGTCATCTCTATTCCAGGTTAGGTCCCCATTATTGGTAAACTGAATTTCAAAAATGGATTCCGGTCCGTTTTTGTTTTCATAGTCATGAATATTCAGAAAATCTTCCTCTAAGGTATAATGGCCTTCAAGGGCTTCAAAAGCCTGAACAGCATCCTCATATCTCCTTAACCACATATACGTACTTCCCAGGTATGCATAGGCAGTTCCTTTAGTTACCCTACCTTTTTCTTCAGGACTATGAGACCAGGGTAATTTATCAACGGCATCCTCTAAATCAGATGCCATCTGCTGAAAAACTTAATCCAGATTATTTCTTGGTTTAAAAACATCATTAGGGTCTATTTCCAGTACCAGAGGGACACCGCCCATTGTTGAAGCTAAATAATGGTAAAAAATACTTCTTAACACAAGGGCTTCGCCTATTAATCTGTTTCCTAAATCAGTATCAATATTTCCGGCATCGATAGCCACCGGAAGGTTGTCTAAAGCTGAATTGCATCTTCCTATGCCTAAATAATGCACATTCCACATTTTGGCTTGAATTTCCCCATCGGGATCATAATTATATGTTCTGATCTGTTCGTCGGCATTATTGCCTTTCCAATCTTGTGTAAACCTGTTTAAAACAAATATTGCTTTTGTGTTATACTCATTTGTTGCAGGGCCTCCATCCCGGGCACCTTGAAAAGCGTCATAAATGCCATTTACAGCTGCAATGGCCGTAGCATCCCCTGAATATACAATTTCGCTGCTTATACCATCTGTTTTTTCATCTTTTAAGAAGTTATCAGAGCACCCATATATAAGCATTATGGTCAGTGCCGTGAAAATTCCTATAATTTTTGATTTTTTCATAAACATTTTTTTAGAATTTTAAATTAACACCTAATGTATAAGAACTTGTAACCGGGTATGCCCCAAAATCTACACCCCTTGTTTGTGCACTAGAGCGGGTTGAACCATCGGCTTGAGGAATATCGGCATTTTGTCCAATTTCAGGATCCCAGCCTGAGTATTTGGTCCAAGTCAATAAATTTTGACCGCTAACATATATTTTAGCACCTGTCATGCCTAAACTTCCAACAACGGAAGAGGGAAGGTTATATGCCAATCTCAAATTTCTTAATTTTAGGAAAGAGCCATCTTCCATGAAGTGGTCAGAAACCCTGTTGTTCTGAATATTTACATCCTGAGATTCATCTATTAAAGCCCTGGCGTATGTGTTAGAAGGATTTTCAGGGGTCCATCGGTTATTATAATATTCCCTGCTGACATTCGTATAGGTATTAGGTAAACCAAAACCGCCCAATGTTTCCAGTTCCACACGCGTAAAATTCATGATCTCATTCCCGTAAGTTCCATAAAGGTCTATACCAAGATCAAAGTTTTTATAACTTAACGTAATATTTAAACCTCCATAGAAATCCGGAATGGGACTTCCTATTATTTCCCTGTCGTCGGAAGTAATGGTGCCATCACCGTCCAAATCCCTGAACTTTCTGTCGCCCGGAGAAGTTTCTTCAACCTGATACCAATCAGCACCAGCTGCCAGTGCATCACTATTTAAGGCATCAATTTCTGCCTGGCTTTGGAAAATCCCATCGGCCCTATAGGCATAAAATGAGCCAACTTCCCCACCAACGTAAGATCTTGTAAACCCAAGCCAGTTGGTAACAAAATTTGGAACAAATTCTGCAGGGAAGACAGTATAATCAAGTTCTGATGTTAAAGAGGTAATTTCATTATCAATAAATGTTACATTGGCTGATATATCCCATTGGAAATCACCTTCAAAATCTCTATAGCCAACTAAAACCTCCAAGCCTTTATTAACTACGCTCCCTGCATTTACAGCCCTGCTTGTATAACCTGTTTGAGTAGGAATGGTTTCATTGAACAAGAAATCTGAAGATTCCTTTTTAAACCAATCTGCGGAAAAATATAATCTTCGCGCCAATAGTTCACCCTCTAACCCTATATTGGTCTGCTTTTGTGTTTCCCATTTTAAATCAGGATTTGGTAATCTTTCGGCATACAAACCTTGAGCAGGGGTTCCTTCTTGTCCACCACTGGCCCCGAAAAGATAACCGGCATTGTTAAAGCCGCTGCCGTTTCCATAGGTGACATTAAAGCTAAACGGGTCAATACCGATAAAGCTTCCTGTCTCACCATAGCTTCCACGAAGTTTTAAGATGTCAAAAACACTTGTGTCCATAAAGGATTCCTCATCTATATTCCAACCTGCGGCAAAAGCAGGAAAAACCCCCCATAGTTCATTTTCACCAAACCTGTCGCCCACGCCATCGCGTCTAATAGTTGCTGTTAAATAGTATTTACTGTCGAAACTGTAGTTTAATCTGCCGAAAGTACTGGCCAGGGTACTGGTTGATGAATAGCCCTGGGCAGATGAAATATTATCGGCCTGTGATATATCCCGAACAGTATTGTTCAAAAATCCTGCACCTACTGTACGGATATATTTGTAATTGCTTCTTTTAATGCCTCTTCCTTTAGTTTATATTCTTGAACCATCTTCCTGTTAATACTAAGCATTTCATTTAGTTTGGCAATAAGCATATTAGTTCCCTTTAAACTAAATCTCTTAGTTATTACTTTATTAGTTTCATGGTTATTTATAAAGTTTATTTGATTATACACATCTCTAATATATATGCACTGCATTATGTTCAAAGATATAGATAGTATTGCTATTATAGAGACAATTATAGATAACATAATATCCTCCACTATGTAATAGTTCTAGTTTACCTCAACTCTCTTTACCCGAAATAAACTAAGTATATTATATAATAAAAAGTATGCTGTAGATATTATTATTACTCTTTTATATATCTCCGGCTCTGAACTGAATTCCAATATTCTTATATTATTTATTATGGACAAATTAGATATCTCAATATTAGCTATATTAATTAGTTTATCTAATTGATTTAATATCATAGCGTGTACATTCATACCTAATAAAATTCCAATAGATATTGTTACTGATTTACTTCTAAATAAATAACTTATTAATATCATTAAAGATGCAAAAGCCATTTGTAATAATATTTGCAATCCTATATATATTATAATACCTTTGAAGTCTAAAATACTGACCTTTCCAGATACTAATACATTTGAACCCATAGCCACAAATATGCTAATTATACCTTCAATAAGAATAAATAACAAAACAATAATGTTTTTTGACACCACTAAATTAACTCGTGAACCATTGAGGGGAATAATATTTTTCACAAATCCTGTGTCCCATTCAGAACATACAAATTTAGCTATAAATGCTGCCATCACTATCGGTATCTG
>Ga0079224_100012064_pt1 | contig 11946 bp, 7 predicted proteins | sample Stecom2015_FD_80414 | JGI IMG/M metagenome (GOLD analysis project Ga0079224, IMG submission 80414) | Agricultural soil microbial communities from Utah to study Nitrogen management - Steer compost 2015 | ecosystem: Environmental > Terrestrial > Soil > Agricultural land | place: USA: Utah... | reverse complement strand
GCCAGCGAGGCACCCGTCGAGACCAGCGGCCGAAACCGCGCCGGCTCTGACCGGTCGGCCAGGCGGAACTCGCCGTCGCTGAGCAGCAACCGGCCATCGGCGTAACGCCACGCCCCGCCTGCGCCGAGCACATCGAGCGGGACCGCGTTCAGCCTGACGTCGGTGCCGGCGAACCGTCCTTCGAGACCCTCGCCGATACGCGCGTTCAGCTCCTCGATCGAAAAGGTGCTGGCAGTGTCGCCCGGGCCGAGCGTGACGAAAAGACGCCGTGCCGACACGGCGCCCGGGTAGGCGAAGCCGATCGCCCCACTGCGGATCGCGATCGGCGTTTCGCCGAGCCTGCCGTTCACGTCGAGCGAAGGCGCTCCGGCCGCGATGCGCAGCCCGCGAGCGTCGTAGCGCAGGATCGCTCCGCTGCTCGGCGGGCACAGCGTGAGGTCGCGCCGTTCGAGCGCGAGGTTGGCGAGTTGGAGCCGGTCGAAGCCCAACCGGGTGCACGCGGTCCACATCGCGAGTCCGCCAGCCTGCGACCAGGTGCCGCTCAGGGGCAGGACGAGCCCGTTCGCGTGGCCTCCGGGCAAGGCTCCGCTCAGGCGTGCGTTGCCCGAGAAGGCGAACGCGCCGTTCCGGCCCTGCACCGCCTCCAACCGCGGCAGGGCCACACTGGCGTTGCCGGCCTCATAGGGCGCCATGCTGATCGACACCCCGAGCCCTCCTGCCGGACGCTGGTCGACCCGCCCGGTGATCCGCGGGAGGCCCTCGCCGCCGGTGGCGAAGCTGCCCGAGAACCGCGGCGCTGCCGGTCCGCTCGCGGCGAACTGCGCCCGCGACAACGACAGCAGCGTCGCCCCGCTGCCCCCGCGCCAGGTCGCCTGCGGCACGAAGATCGTCGCCCTCCCCTCGCCCATCCGCAGCGTGGCCTCGGCGATGAGCCGGCTCGCTCGCCCTTCTGATGCGAGCTGACGGCGAATCCGCTCGAGGACCGGGGCGAACAGTGTGTCGGCGGCCGCGCGCGACGAGTCGGCCAGGGCGCGGTCGACGGCCGCGCCCGGACGCACGCCCTGGCCGTCGATCCGCGCGTCGACCTCGACCCGCTCGATACCGTTGCGCGTTCGGACGGCGCCGTCGAGCACAACCCGCGCGACCGTCGCCTGGGGCGCGACGAGGCCGGTCCCTTCGCCGCGGTAGCTCCCGGTCAGCGCGCCATCGCGCCAGCTCGCCCGAACGGTGCCGGCCACGGACGCCAGCTCCGCATCCCCGAGCGCGAGCGCGCCCGTTCGGATGCCGGCTTCCCCTTCGAAGCTGGCGAGCAGGCGGTCGGCGCGCCCGTCGATCTGCACGGCTGCCCCTTCGATCGCGATCCCTGTATCCGGACAGGCGAGGCCAGCGATGCGGAGTGGCCCGCTGAAGGCGGGCCGGGCGTTATCGATGCTCACGCGGCCGTAGAGCGTCGTCCGTTGCGTTTCGCATCCGCCCAGTGCGAGTGCCGGCGACACAGCCGCGAATTCGCCGACGAAGCCGCCGCGCAAGTGCCCGCTGCCGGCGAGCTTGATACCGATCGCGCCATGATCGCCGTCGAGACGGCCGCGACCGTCGTCGATCCGCAGGCGCAGGTCGGGAAACTCGAACGGCGCTTCCTCGCCGGTGAAGATCAGCGGGTCGAGCGCGCCGAAACTCAGCTTGCCGTCGCGGTAGGAGGCGTAGAGCCGAGGGCGCAACAGGCGAATCTCGGCGACCTCGGGAAAACCGAATCCATATCGGATGAAAACCTCGGCCCGCTCGACGGTGAGGTCCGGGCTGTCGGGATCACCGACCACCAGGTTGCTCAACACCTGCCGTCGGCCGCCGATCGATTCGACCTCGTAACTCGCTGGAATCCCGCGCTTGGCCAGCTCGTCGGAGATGAAGTTGTCGGCAATCTCCACGCGGTTGAACCACGCGATCGCGAGTCCGGCCGCAATGATGAGCAGCGTGGCCAAGGCGGCCCACGCCCCGACGCGCAGGCCCGTCCGCCGGGGGGGCACGTCCTGATCGGGATGCGACGCCATCGCCGGCACACTTGCGCGCGAAGTTCGGCAAAGGCAATGCATGAGGCTGGCGGCGCGGGGGGCGCACTTGGCTGAAGAACGGCCTGCAACGGCTGGAAAAAGCGATGGCGTCGGCCATCGCGCACGGCTGCGCGAGCGCCTGCTCGAAGGCGGAAGCGAAGCCCTCGCCGACTACGAGGTGCTCGAATACCTGCTGTTCGGTGCGCATGCGCGCGGCGACACCAAGCCGCTGGCCAAGCAGCTCCTCGCCCGGTTCGGCTCGCTCGCCGGAGTACTCGACGCCGAGCCGGGCGCGCTACGCCAGATCAAGGGCGTGAGCGAGGCGAGCGTCGGCGCGCTCAAGATCGTCCCGCTCGCCGCCCGGCGCATGAAGCGCAGCGAGGTGCGGCAGAAGCCCGTGCTCGGCAGCTGGCAGGCGCTGCTCGACTATCTGGCGATCGACATGGCGAACCTAACCGTCGAGCGGGTGCGCGTGCTCTACCTCAATACCCAGAACCGCCTGATCCTCGACCACCACGTCGGCGACGGCACGATCGACGAGGCCGCGATCCACCCGCGCGAAGTGATCCGCCGCGGGCTAGACATCGGCGCCAGCGCGCTGATCCTCGTGCACAACCACCCGAGCGGCAACCCCGAGCCGAGCCGCGCCGACATCCAGCTGACCCAGCGCATCGTCGAGGCCGGCCGCCACCTCGGCATCACGGTCCACGACCACGTTATCGTCGGCCGCGAGGGCCACGTCTCACTTCGCTCCAAGGGGCTGATCTAGCGCCGAACGGGCATCACGAAGCCGGCGTCACCCCGTGGCGGGCATAGAAGTCGGCCAGTTGCGGCGCCATGCGCAAGGCCGTCTCGATGTCCTTCCGCCCCGCCGGATCACCCTTCCTGAGGCGGACCACGCCGCGCAGGTAGCGCGATTCGGGGACCTCGGGGGCGAGCCGCAGCACGGTGTCGAGATCGGCCAGCGCCGCATCGTAGTTGCCCAGCCGGAACTGCACCATCGCGCGGCTGTCGAGCGCGGCCATCGGCGTTTCGGCGCGCTCGACCGCCAGCGTGCAGCTGCGGATCGCGTTCTCGACGTCCACGTTGAACAGGCCACGGAACCAGCAGTCAGCGTTGAGGACCTGCGAATTCTCCGGCTTGCCGGCGACCTGTTCGGCGAGCAGCGAAAGTGCGCCGTCGGTATCTCCGGAGAGGCCGGATACCGTCGCCCAGGTGTCGGCGTAACTGATCCTCTCCTCTTCGCGGATGGGCAGCCTGTCGAGCAGGTCGAGTGCCTCGGCTGCGCGCCCCGCGTAGGCCATTTCCCGCGCCAGAGAGAACGCCGTGCCGTTGAGCGGCTCGAGGTCGTAGGAGGCCTGGAGGTCGTCGATCGCATCGGCCCGGCGCCCCAGGGCCAGCAGCACCGCCGCGCGCCTGAAATGAGCCCAGGACGAAGGCGAGCGTTCGACCAGCTCGTCGTAGACCGCAAGCGCCGCGTCGTGCTCGAAGACGGTTTCGAGGAACAGGCCCTTCGCGATCAGGGGACCGAAATCGTCCTCCCGCGCGAATGCAATTCCCTCGTCAAAGGCCGCGATGAGCCGCTCGACCTTGGCGCGGCGCTCGCGCTCGTCGAGCTCCCAGCGCCAGGTTACGTCGCCCGAAGCGACGAGATCGGCGGCAGCGGCTTCGATCCGGCGCGCCTGGCGCTTGGCCTCGGCAACGTCGTCCGGTGCGATCTCGCCGAGCGTTTGCCGTACCTCGGAATGCAGGCGCAGTTCGGCGCCCGCGAGCGAAGCCAATGAGATGACCCGGACATTGCCGAAGCCCGTCTCGAGCTTCTCCGGAGCGGTCAGCGAGAAGCCCTTGCCGCCGTCAGGCAGGGTCATCGACGCGTCCACGACCATATAGGACGTCCCCGGGGTCGCCACGGGAATGGCGCGCCATTCGGGCCGCGCGCGATCGGGATTGAAGCCGATCTCGCTCGCGTTGGTCGGCAGGTCGACGACGAACTTGCCGTCTTCCCAGCGGAAACCGGGTGTGGAGACGCCCTCGATGACGATCCGGCCGAGCGCGCTCTCCTTGTCGTAGGCAATGTCGAGCGAGGTCAGGACACCGCCTTCGAAACCGTTGCGTTCGGTCAGGCTGCCGGCGATGCGGCGGCGCATTTCGGGGTCGTTCGCGTCCGCCATGGCCTCAACCGCGGCTCCGGCCAGGCCGGACAGCTCGATCGTCACGGTGAACAGCTGGGGAAGGTCGATGCCGGCGGAGTGATCGACCGCGACCTCCATCCGCATGTCGGGGACGGCCTTGTCGCGCTGGGGCATCGGCGCGAGATCGGCCCCTTCGACCCGCAGGGGCAGCGCGTAGTAGAACGGCGGCACGTCGCCGATATTCGACAGGCGCGTCGCGGTGGCGGTCCCGTCGAGCCAGTAGTCAACGCCGTCGATCCGCGCGCGGACGATGACGTGATCGAAGTCCCCCGGCAGCGGCAGGAGTTCGGGCAGCGCATCGCCGCCGCTCGTCGTCACCAGCGCCGGCTCGGCATCGATGTCCATCCGCCTGAGCAGCGCGAGCAGCAGGACCGACTTCGCCTTGCAGTCGCCGTAACGCTTGTCCCAGGTGAACTCCGCCGGCTGGGGGAGGTAGTTGCCGCCGTCGAGGCCGTCGAGCAGGTAGCTCACCTTGTCCTGCACGAGCCGGGTCGCGAGCGCGATCCGTTCGAGCGGGTCCCGGGTCGACCGCATGATGGTCGCCGCCTGCTCCGCAACGTCACCCTCGTCCGCGACTTCGGCCGCGGCGATGAAATGCGGCGCCATCACTCGCGACAGCTCGTTCCAGTCGGCGAAGCTGCCGACGCGAAGCACGGTCGGCCGCTGATAGCGCCAGGGCGCATCCTGCGGCACGGGCCTGGGCTCGGCGAGCGGAAGATCGACGCTCAGATAGCGATAGCCGTCGCGCAACTCAGGCTCGCCGAGCGCGGCATTGTCTTCCGCCTTCCAAAACATTTCCTCGTCGGCCGGCCAGCTGACCACGGTGCGGCCCCTGCCCACGCGCCACGGCCGCGCGCCGAGGAACTGCAGCACCTGCACCTCGTCGCCCAGCGCCTGGTCGTCGATCGAGACCGAGTAGGCGGTGCGCAGCACGTCCCCAACCCTGAGGCCCGGAATCGCCAGCGTCGCTGTCAGCTCGCCGTCGAGCAGGCGCGCTTCGAGGCCCTGCTCGCGCCGGATGACGTCGAATTCGGATCCGCTCGCGAGCAGATCGATGACCTCGCCGTCGCGGTAGATCTCCAGCCGGTGAACGGTCAGGTCACCCTTGTCGGGAAGCCAGCCGATGCTGAGCGTGTTGTGCTCGACCAGGGTCTGCGAATTGTCGATCCGAACCGCGTTGTCGTAGTAGGAGTAGGCGACGCCGTCCTCCAGCCGATGCTGGCTGTCGAAGATCAGTTCGGCCGGCCCGCGCTCGACGTCGAGACCGTCGAGGCTCGCGGGGGACACCCACTCCGGTGCCTTTCCGGTGAGGACCTTGTCTCCCGCCTGGGCGACGCCCGGCGGCAGCGCAAGCACCGCTCCGCAAAGCAGCGCAATCTTGAATCGCATTCATTGACCCCTGTCTTGCACGCCGCAGCTAAATCGCCCGCCGTGCGAAGGGCAGGTTAGTATCTTGCCTATTGTAAGCAATCCCTCCCGTTGGGGCACGACGGCTACAGAGACGGCAGTGTCGATTTGGCACGGCGCCGACTTGCCTTAGGCGACCGTCGCCCCTAGCGGCTGCGGCATTCCGTCGGATTGGAGTCTTGCATGGTCCCCCGCTACGCCCGCCCCGCGATGACCGCCATCTGGGAGTCCGAGGCGCGGTACCGGATCTGGTTCGAGATCGAGGCCCACGCGACTGAGAAGCTCGGCGAGCTCGGCGTGGTGCCCGAAAGCGCGGGCAAGGCCCTGTGGGACTGGTGGGCCAAGCAGCCGACGATCGACGTCGCCGCGATCGATGCCAAGGAAGCGGTGCTCAAGCACGACGTTATCGCGTTCCTCGACTGGATCGCCGAGCAAGTTGGGCCCGAGGCGCGCTTCATGCACCAGGGCATGACCAGCTCCGACGTGCTCGACACCACGCTCGCGGTCCAGCTCGCCCGCGCCTCGGACATCCTGCTCGAGGATCTCGACGGGCTGCTCGCTGCGCTTCGGCGCCGGGCCGAGGAACACAAGTACACGCCGACGATCGGCCGCAGCCACGGCATCCACGCCGAACCGGTGACCTTCGGCCTCAAGCTGGCGCAGGCCTACGCCGAGTTCTCGCGCTGCCGCGCGCGGCTCGAAGCCGCGCGCGCGGAGATCGCCACCTGCGCGATAAGCGGCGCGGTCGGCACTTTCGCCAACATCGCTCCCGAGGTCGAAGCGCACGTCGCCGAGCGGCTCGGTCTCGCCGTCGAGCCGATCTCGACCCAGGTCATTCCCCGCGACCGTCACGCGATGTTCTTTGCCACGCTCGGCGTGATCGCCAGCTCGATCGAGCGTCTGGCGATCGAGATCCGCCACCTGCAGCGAACCGAAGTGCTCGAGGCCGAGGAGTATTTCTCGCCCGGGCAGAAGGGCTCGAGCGCGATGCCGCACAAGCGCAACCCGGTGCTGACCGAGAACCTGACGGGGCTCGCCCGAATGGTTCGGTCGTATGCCCAGCCGGCGATGGAGAACGTCGCCCTGTGGCACGAGCGCGACATCTCGCACTCCTCGGTCGAGCGGTTCATCGGCCCCGACGCGACCATCACGCTCGACTTCGCGCTCGCCCGCCTCACAGGGGTGATCGACAAGCTGCTCGTCTACCCCGAGCGTATGCAGAAAAACCTCGACCGGATGGGCGGCCTGATCCACTCGCAGCGGGTCCTGCTCGCATTGACGCAGGCCGGCCTCGCGCGCGACGACGCTTATCGGCTCGTCCAGCGCAATGCGATGAAGGTCTGGGAAAGCGACGGAACGCTATCGCTGCTCGAACTGCTCAAGGCCGATCCCGAGGTGACGGCGGCGCTCAGCCCGGCGGAGCTCGAAGAGAAGTTCGACCTCGGCTATCACTTCAAGCAGGTCGACCGGATCTTCGAGCGCGTCTTCGGCTAGAGCGTGCCGCCGGCTCCGAAGACGCCGATCAGCAGCGGGTCGCGCGTCGCATATGGGTCGGCACGAATGGCCGCTTCCTCGCGCGCGATCTCGCCCCAGATGGCATCGTCGACCTGGCGCGCGAAAGTCATCGCCATGCCGCCGACGTCGACGCCGGTGAGCCCGGCAATCAGCTGGCCGACGAGCGGATCCTGCGCCGCCCGCAGCGCCTCGCCGACGCCCGGCACCATCGCGTCGATCAGCGCGGTGCCCATCTCCTGGCGCAGGAAACTCGAGGCCGCCGTCGGCCCGCCGCGGATCAGTGCGATCGCGTTGGCGTAGCCGACGGCGCGGACAGCATCGGCGACTATCGGGGCGGCACGATAGGACGCGTCGACCGCCATCCCAGCCGCCACGTTCTCGAGCCGGCTCTTGAACAGGGCGGACGTGAGGATGTTGGCGAGGACGTTGCCGCGGTTGCCAAAGAACCGGTCGAGACCGATCTGCGCCACTTGCTGGTCCCAGTAGCCGCCCGGAGCTGTGAGCCGGACGAAGGCGCGTTCGCTCGACAGCACCAGCAGGCGACGGATCGCCTCGGTGAAACTGATCGGCTCGGTGGTTGCGCAGCCGGGCAACGCCAGCGCCGCGGTGGCGGCGAGCGATCCGGCGACGAAGGTTCGGCGGGAATGGATCGGATTCGGGAGCATCATCCTGTGCTTTCTCCTGTCGGGCGCTTGCCCCGCCGCCTGGCAACCGCCCATATAGGCGGCCTCGCATGAACCGTGCCCGACTGATCATCTTCAACGCCGCGCTCGGTCCGCTCGACTACCGCGTTCCGGAGGGAATGGAGATCGGGCCGGGCTCGGTCGTCGTGGCCCCGCTCGGACCGCGCCAGATCGTCGGAATCGTCTGGGAAGCCGAACGGCTGCCCGCAACCGAGGTTCCGGAAAGCAAGCTGCGTCCGCTCGTCGGGACGCTTCCCGTACCTCCGCTCCGAGCTGAGTTGCGCCGGCTGATCGAATGGACCGCGGACTACTACTGCGCCTCGCTCGCTTCGGTCGCGCGCATGGTGCTCGCGAGCGGCGGCGCACTGCGCGGCCCGGCGACGACGATCGAATATCGCCTAAGCGGCGGCCTGCCCGAGCGGATGACCCCGCAGCGCCTTGCCGCGATCGAGGCGCTCGAGGGCGAACAGGCGACGATCCGCGAGCTCGCCGGGATCGCCGGGGTCAGCGAGGGGGTGCTGCGCGGGCTGGTCAACCAGGGTGTGCTCGAACCGGTCGAGGTCGACTGTGACCGCCCCTACCCCCGCGCCGCAGCCGATTTCGCGGTACCCGAGCTGTCGGGCGAACAGGCGGCCGCAGCCGAGCGCCTGGTGGCGTCAGTGCGCCGCGGCGGCTTCGCGCCGTTCCTGCTCGACGGCGTGACGGGGTCGGGCAAGACGGAGACCTACTTCGAGGCGATCGCAGAGAGTCTGAGGAAGGGCGAACAAACGCTTGTTCTGCTTCCCGAAATCGCACTGACGGAGGCATTCCTGCGCCGCTTCGAAGAGCGCTTCGGCGCGGCCCCAGTGGCGTGGCACTCCTCGCTCAAGTCGACCGAACGCCGCCGCGCCTGGCGCGCGATCGCGGCAGGGACCGCGCAAGTCGTCGTCGGTGCGCGCTCGGCGCTGTTCCTGCCTTACGCCGACCTCGGCCTGATCGTCGTCGACGAGGCGCACGAGATCAGCTTCAAGCAGGACGACGGCGTCCGCTACAACGCCCGCGACGTCGCGGTGATGCGCGCCCGGTTCGAGGGGATCCCGGTCGTGCTCTCCAGCGCCACCCCCGCGCTCGAAAGCCTGCAGATGGCCGAGAGCGGGGTCTACGAGAAGCTGGTCCTGCCCTCGCGCTTCGGCGGCGCCGAGCTCCCCGAGATCCGCACCGTCAACCTGACCGAGGAACGCCCGGAGCGCGGCCGATGGCTCGCGCCGCGCGTGATCGAGGCGCTGCACGAGCGGCTCGCCAAGGGAGAGCAGTCGCTGCTGTTCCTCAACCGCCGCGGCTACGCCCCGCTCACGCTGTGCCGCTCGTGCGGGTTCCGCTTCAAGTGCCCGAACTGCAGCGCCTGGCTGGTCGAACACCGCCTGAGCCGGCGCCTCGCCTGCCACCATTGCGGCCACGAAACCGCGCCGCCCGATCGCTGCCCCGAATGCGGCGAGCCCGACTGTCTCGTCGCCTGCGGCCCCGGGGTCGAGCGCATCGCCCACGAAGTCGAGGAACTGCTGCCCGGCGCGCGGCTGGCGATCGCCACCTCGGACACGCTCAATTCGCCCGACAAGGCGGCCGAGTTCGTCACCCAGGTCGAACAGCGGCAGATCGACGTCATCGTCGGCACCCAGCTCGTCACCAAGGGCTTCCACTTCCCCGAGCTGACGCTGGTCGGCGTGGTCGACGCCGACCTCGGCCTCGAAGGCGGCGACCTGCGCGCAGCCGAGCGCACCTACCAGCAGGTCGCGCAGGTCGCCGGCCGCGCCGGGCGCGGCGCAAAGCCGGGCGAAGTGCTGATCCAGACGCGTCATCCCGAGGCCCCGGTCATCGCCGCGCTCGCGGCTGGCGACCGCGACGCCTTCTACGCCGCCGAGACCGAGGCTCGCCGCCACGCCGGAGCGCCGCCGTTCGGCCGCTGGGCGGCGATCATCGTCTCGTCGGAAGACGAGGCCGAGGCGCGCGAGGCCGCGCAGCGGATCGGCGCGGCGCGGCCGCATCTTGACGACGTGATGATTCTCGGCCCGGCCCCCGCCCCGCTCTCGCTGCTGCGCGGCCGCTACCGCTACCGCCTGCTGCTCAACGCCCGCCGCAGCGCCGAAGTGCAGCGCGTCATCCGCGACTGGCTCGGCGCGCTAAGCTTCCCGCAAGGCGTCCGCATCGCGGTCGATGTCGACCCCTACAGCTTCGTCTGACCTCCGCCGCGCCCACCAGTTGCGCACCACATTCCCGCGTCGCACCGCGCGCACGACGAGCCAGGCGCCGTAGGCCGTCGCGACCACCATCGTGATCGCCGAGGCTTCGAGCCCGAACGCCCCGCCCGAAAGGATCGGGTCGCCGACGAGGCGCGACTCGACCCAGCCATCGAGCGCGAGGCCCGAGATGGGGACATCCCAGACCAGCCCCTGGGTCACGTTCCAGCCCGCGTGCAGGCCGATCGCCAGCCACAGGTTTCGAGTCAGCATGTAGGCGCCGCCGAGCAGCACTCCGGCCGCCAGAGCGATCGACAGCGACGAGATCAGCGTCGCGTTCGGATTGACCGCATGCAGGAAGCCGAACAGCAGCGCCGACAGCGCCAGCGCGACCCAACTGCCGCCGAGCTCTTCGAGCCAGTGGAACACGATCCCGCGCAGCAGGATCTCTTCGGTTACCCCGGCCATCACGCCGGTCACGACCAGGATCGGCAGCCAGTCCTCCGCCGGGCTCAGCCCGAGCGCCTGATAGCTGCCGAGCAACGCGGCGACGCCGACGATCGCCGAAAATACCATCGCGCCCTGCAGGAACCCGCTCCCGACGTCGCGCGCGCGCGCGTCGAACGGCAGGTCGTCGCGCGGCTGCTCTCCCAGGCGGACGATGATCAGCTTGTACGCGAGCACCATTATTACCGTGGCGACCAAGGCGAAGAGCAGGTCGTTCCCCCTCGCCAGCTCATCCACGGGAGTGCCCGCGAGATAGCTGACCGCGCCGGCCAGCGACTGCGCTGCGACCATGATCGCAACCGCGAGTACCAGCGTGACCAGGGGAAACTGCAGCACCCGCTTCCACAGCGGCTTCGGGCTCGGGACGACGGCCGCTTCCGCTGGATGTTCTGTGATGTCCATCGACCTCTCCTCTCCCGCGCAAGCCTTGCGCAGGAGCAGTGTGGCGGCAAGGCGGTCGCGGGCTTCTTACCCGTTTTCGTAGAGCGCCCGCGCCTCCTCCGTCAGCCGGTCCATCGCCCAGCGCCAGGGCCGCGGGCCCCAGCTGATCCGTGCTACGCCTGCCTGCGCCAGCGCCGGGATCTCGAGCGCGTCGCCCTTGATCACGTTGACCGGCAGCGGCGAGGCCGCGCAGACCTCGGCGATCAGGTCGATGTCGCTCACGCCGGGAATGAAGAAGCTGTTAGCCCCGGCCTCGGCATAGGCGTGCGCCCGTTCGAGCGCCTCGCCGAGCAGCGAGCGGTCGTTGGGGTTCTCGCCCGCGATCAGCTTGCGCAGGAACAGGTCGGTGCGCGCATTGACCCACAGTCCGCTCTCGACCACCGCCGCCACGCGCTGCGCCTGTTCGGCAATCGGATGCAGGCCCGGCCCGCCGATCTCCTGGTCCTCGAAGTTGCAGCCGACCACGCCGGTCTCGGCGAGATAGCGCGCGTGTTCGGCGACACGGGCCGCATCGACCGCGAAGCCGCCTTCGAAATCGGCGGTCACCGGCAGGTCGACTCCCTGTGCGATCCTCCGCGTCGCGTCGAGGAACAAGTTGAACGGCATGCCTTCGCCATCGGGGAACCCGTTGCTCTCGGCCACGCCGTGGCTGCCTGTCGCGATTGCCTTCGCACCGCCCGCCGCAACCGCTTTCGCGCTGCCGACGTCCCACACGTTGTAAAGCAGCACCGGATCGCCCGGCACGTGCAGCGCGGCAAAGGCCTCGCGATTCGCGGTCATGATCGATTCTCCTCAAAATGAGGGACAGTCCCCCTTTTTCGAATGGCGGCTGCCCTATTCTTCGAAAAAGAGGGACTGTCCCTATTTTCGTTCGCGTTCGAGCAGCTTGCGCTTGATGTCGAGCCCGTAGGCGTAGCCACCGAGCGAGCCGTCCGACCTG
>Ga0079224_100012061_pt1 | contig 11947 bp, 12 predicted proteins | sample Stecom2015_FD_80414 | JGI IMG/M metagenome (GOLD analysis project Ga0079224, IMG submission 80414) | Agricultural soil microbial communities from Utah to study Nitrogen management - Steer compost 2015 | ecosystem: Environmental > Terrestrial > Soil > Agricultural land | place: USA: Utah... | reverse complement strand
GAGTTGCAGCTGGTCGGTCTGCAGTTCTTCCTTGTACTTGGCGAAAAACAAGACGGTGATCATGGCTGGCTCCTGTCAGTCCTGGGTGCGTAAATAATGGCCGGATTTGCCGCCGAGCTTTTCTACAAGGTGAACCTGCTGAATCTGCATGTCCTTGTCCACGGCCTTGCACATGTCATACAGGGTCAGGGCAGCGATCGAAGCGGCGGTCAGGGCTTCCATTTCCACGCCGGTCTGACCGGCCAGCTTGCAGGTGGCAGTGATCAGCACATGTTCCGGCGGTTGCGCTTCGAGATGGACCTTGATGCTGGTCAGCAGCAGCGGATGACACAGTGGGATCAGTTCATGGGTGCGTTTGGCGGCCTGGATGCCGGCGATGCGCGCGACGGCAAATACGTCCCCCTTGGGGTGGCCGCCGTTCTGGATCATGGCCAGGGTCTGCGGTTGCATCTGGACCCGTGCCTGGGCGGTGGCCTGGCGCTCGGTGACGGCCTTGGCCGTAACATCGACCATATTGGCGCGGCCCTGATTGTCGAGGTGGGTAAGCATGTCTAATCCTGTGCTGGCGTCTGGGCCAGCAGTGCAAGTTCGTTGAAATTGGCCAGCCGCGGGTCATCGCTCGGATAGTCCAGCGCGATGGGCTCCAACCCGAGCAGGGCACGCTGGACACTGCGTTGCCCGGCCTGCCACTGTTGCTGCAGATAGGGCAGCGCGGTGGTGGGCAACAGACTGAACAAGGGTTGCCAGTACGCGCCCTGGCGTAGCATCACCGGGCGCGTGCCAGCATGTTGCTGCAGGTGTTGGAGGACGCTGGCGTCCAGCCGGGGGGCGTCACAGGGCAGGATCAGCAGGTAGGGGTATCGGGCGATCCCGAGTGCTTCGATAATGCCGATGAGGGGCCCGGGAAAGTCGTCGCCGGGGTCGCTGATCAATTGGTCGGCCAGAGGGCGGTAGCGGTGGTGGTTACGATTGCAGGAGATGATCAGGTCGTCGGTCAGCGGCCGGGCCACACGCTGCACATGCTCAATCAGCGCATGCTCGCCCCAGCGCACCCAGCCCTTGTCCTGCCCACCCATGCGCTGGCCGCGGCCTCCGGCCAGCAGCAGGATACTGCTGGGAGGGAGCGGGGTGGACATGGGTGTGCCGGACATGCTCGAAGATACCTGTGTGAGGGGCGGTGTAGATTCGCGATGGGCGCTAGTGTGGCACAATTGAATGGGCGCGTAGTTGATCGAGGTCACCTCGTCAGCAATACATTGCGTGTAGACTCGTCCTAATCTGTGCAGCCTGGCTTACGCTGCAACTCAAACCCCCACCGGAGTTCTGGTATGACCTCTACCTGGGTCGATGGCTATGGTCGCGCGATCGACTATGTTCGCATGTCAGTGACAGATCGTTGCGACTTTCGCTGTATCTACTGCATGTCGGAGAACATGACCTTCCTGCCGCGCCAGCAGATACTGACGCTGGAGGAGCTCTTGCGCTGTGCCAAGCTGTTTGTTGCCAACGGGGTGACCAAGATTCGCCTGACCGGCGGCGAGCCGCTGGTGCGCAAGGGAATCGTTGAGCTCTGCCAGAACATCAGCGCCCTGCCGGGCCTGCGTGAGCTGGTAATGACCACCAATGGTTCTCAGCTGACCCGCTTCGCCAAACCCCTGGCCGAGGCTGGCGTCAAACGCCTGAATATCAGCCTGGACACCCTGTGCCCCGAGCGTTTTCGCGAGATGACCCGGGTCGGTGAACTGCAACGGGTGCTGGACGGTATTGAGGCAGCCCGTGAAGCGGGCTTCGAGTCGGTCAAGATCAACGCTGTGGTCATCAATGGCCGCAACGAGGATGAAATCCTGCGCCTGACCGACTTTGTGGTCAGCCGGGGGCTGGATATCACCTTTATCGAGGGAATGCCGCTGGGCCATGTCGGTCGTAGCCGTGAACAGTCCCTGTTCAGCAGTGATCAGGTGCGTGATCTGCTGGCGCAGGAGTACCGGTTGCTGCCGAGCAGCGACAATACGGGTGGACCGGCGCGCTACGTGCATTTGCAGGACCATCCGCACTCCCGGGTTGGTTTTATTTCTCCGCACAGCAACAACTTCTGCAGCACCTGCAACCGGGTGCGACTGACCGCCGAAGGCAAGCTGCTGTTGTGCCTGGGCAACGAACACGACCTGGATATGCGCTCGCTGTTGCGCCGTCATCCGCTGGATGACCAGCCGCTGCTGGATGCGGTCAGAACAGCACTCAAATACAAGCCCGAACGTCATGAATTCAGCGCCGACGGTGATGTACAGATTGTGCGCTTCATGAACGCCAGCGGCGGTTAACCGCACTTTTTTATCAAGGAAAAATCAATGAGCCATGCGAACAAGGTCTTCGTTCCTCTGAATGTTGCCGTACTGACCGTCAGCGATACCCGCACCCTGGAAACAGACACCTCGGGCCAGTACCTGGTCGATCAGCTGGAAAAGGAAGGCCACAAGGTGGTTGCCCGCCAGATCCTGCAGGACAACCGTTATCAGGTACGCGCCCAGGTTGCCCAGTGGATTGCCGATGACAGTGTGCAGGTGGTACTGACCACCGGCGGCACCGGTTTCACCGACCGTGACAGCACCCCCGAGGCCATCGAATGCCTGCTGGACCGCCGCATCGACGGCTTCGGCGAGCTGTTCCGGCAGATATCCTATGAGGATATCGGCACCTCCACCATCCAGTCCCGGGCCTTTGCCGGTCTGGCCAATGGCACCCTGGTGTGCAGCGTGCCTGGCTCCACCGGCGCCTGCCGTACCGCCTGGGAAGGCATTCTGCAGAAGCAGATGGACTCGCGTCAGGGCCCCTGCAACATGGTTCCTCACCTGACCCCGGCAGCCGCCTGCGAGACCCGGGGCTGATATGGCTCTGATGCCGCTGGATCAGGCTCTGAGGTTGCTGCTGGATCAGGCTGATCAGCGGCGAGTGAGCGACGTCGAAACGGTCGGCACGCATGCTGCAGCCGGGCGCATTCTGGCCCGGCCGATCATTGCCCAGCATACCTTGCCGCCCTGGCCCAACAGCGCCATGGATGGCTACGCCGTGCGCAGTGCCGAGGTACAACCGGGCCAGCCGCTGCCGGTCAGCCAGAAGGTGTTTGCCGGGCAGATGCCGCCGGCGCTGCAGCCGGGTACCTGTGCCCGCATCTTCACCGGCGCGCCGCTGCCCGAAGGCGCGGATGCGGTGGAGATGCAGGAGAACGTCCAGGTGCAGGACGATGGCCAGGCGGTCTTCACCCAGGCGGTACGCGCCGGCCGCTTCGTGCGCCCGGCCGGTGAAGAGGCGTTGCCGGGACAGGAAAAGCTGGCCGCCGGGGTGCGTCTGGGTCCGATCGAGCTGGCCATGGCCGCCTCGCTGGGCCTCACGGAACTGGACGTGTACCGCCGGTTCCGCGTCGCGGTGTTGTCCACCGGAGATGAGCTGGTGCAGCCCGGGCAACCGCTGCAGCCCGGGCAGATCTACAACAGCAACCGTGTCCTGTTGCAGCAGTGGCTGCAGCGACTCGGCTGCGAGGTGCTGGATCTGGGCTGTCTGCCGGACAATCTGCAGGAAATCCGCTCGCGACTGTCGAGCCTGGGCAATGTCGACCTGTTGCTCAGCTCCGGCGGGGTCTCGGTCGGCGAAGCGGATTATCTGGGCCAGCTGCTGCGCGAGGAAGGCGAGGTCGGCTTCTGGAAGCTGGCCCTCAAGCCGGGCAAACCGATGACCTTCGGCAGCTATCGTGGCACGCCCTTCATGGGCCTGCCGGGCAACCCGGTATCCACCCTGGTGACCTTCGCGCTGCTGTCGCGGCCCTACATCCTGCGTTGCATGGGCATGCAGGAGGTCGCACCCAGGGGCTTCCCGGTACCCGTGGATTTTGCCGTGTCCGAACCCGGCAGCCGCCGGGAGTTCATGCGCGTGGGCTGGCGCAACGGGCGAGCGCAGCAGTATGACAACCAATGCTCGGGCATCCTCAGTAGCGCCGCCTGGGCGGATGGCCTGTTGGAAATACCGGAAAACACCACCTGCCAGCCGGGCGACCTGCTGACCTTCTATCCCTTCTCCGAACTACTCGGCTAACGCGGCGCCCTTGAGGCGCCCGGCCTCGACCTGCAGCACTGCGGCGTCGAAGAACGCCAGATCCTGCGGGTCGTGGCTGATGATGATCATGGGGATGCCCAGCTGACTCTGCAGGTCAGCCAGCTGCCGGCGCATATGCTGACGTAGCGCCGGATCCAGTGCGCTGAAGGGCTCATCCAGCAGCAGGGCCTGCGGCTCGGTTATCAACGCCCTAGCCAATGCCGTGCGCTGGCGCTGGCCGCCGGATAGTTGGTGTGGGTACAGGTGCTGGACGTCCGTCAGCGAGAACCGTTGCAACCAGTCATCTATTCGCTGATCGCGAATGCCGCGCCGCGGATTAAGCACGCCGCGGCGCAGACTGAACGCAATGTTCTGCCGGGCGTTGAGGTGTGGAAACAACGCATAGTCCTGAAATAGAAACCCCAGCTGCCGCTGCCGGGCGGGCACATTGATGGCGCGTTCCGAGTCGAACAGGGTGCGCCCGGCAATCTTGATCAATCCTGCATCCGGGGTCTGCAGACCTGCCAGAGATTGTAAAAGCAGGCTCTTGCCGGAGCCGGATGGGCCATAGATCAGCAATCGCTGGGCGTCGCTGCTGAAGGCCAGCTGCAAGTGGAAGCGCCGCGTGGGCGAAATCAGGGTCTTGTCCAGTCGCAGTTCGATCATGCCTGGCGACTCCGGTCGTGTCCGCGCGATAGCCAGGTGGCGCTGAGCAGCACGCTGATGCACACCAGGGAAGTGATGGCGACCAGCAGGTTGGCAGTATGATCCTGGCCGGCCTGCACTGCCTCGTAAACGGCAATCGACAGCGTCTGGGTCTGCCCGGGAATACTGCCGGCGATCATCAGGGTGGCGCCGAACTCACCCAGCGCCCGGGCAAAGGCCAGCAACAGTCCGGCCAGAATGCCGCGCCAGGCCAGGGGCAGAGTAATACGGAAGAACACCGCCAGCTCGCTCTGGCCGAGTACACGGCCAGCCTGTTCCAGTTGTGGGTTGACCTCCTCGAAAGCGGCGCGGGCCGGTTTGAATACCAGCGGGAAAGCGACTACCGAACTGGCCAATACCGCGCCTTGCCAGGTGAAGATCAGGTTGATGCCGAAGGTGTCATGCAGCCAGCTGCCTAAGGCGCTGTTGCGGCCGGTCAGCACCAGCAGGTAATAACCCAGTACTGTCGGCGGCATGACCATGGGCAGGGTCAGCAGGCTGTCGAGGAGGTTGCGGCCCGGAAATCGCGTGCGGGCCAAAAAGAACCCCGTGGCGACACCCAGTACCAGGTTGATGACCGTCGCCCAGCCGGCCACCTTGAGGGACAGCAGCAACGGAACCCAGACGTTATCCATCACACTCAGTTCGCCGGGCCGAAGCCGTAGCCGGACAGAACGTGCTGTCCGGGTCCGTCGAGCAGAAACTGCATGAACAGTGCGCTGGCCGGTTTATCCGCGCCGTCGGTAGTCACCGCGACCGGATAGCGGATCGGCTGCGGTGTCGGCACCGGCAGTTGCACGCGGACCTTGTCGGGCATCAGCGCCGCATCGGTGGCGTAGACAAAGCCGGCGTCCACCTCGTTGCGGGCCACATAGTCCAGCGTCTGGCGTACGTTCTGGGTGCGGATGAACTTGTCGTGCAGCGGCTGCCACAGCTGCAGGCCGGCCAGGGCGTCGCGGCTGTACCGACCGGCCGGTACGCTATCCGGATTGCTCACGGCAATCCGGGTGATCTCGGACCTGCGCAGGTCCTCGAGCGACTGAATGACAGCGCCGGCGAGCGGTGTGATCAGCACCAGTTCGTTGCTGACGAAGTCGCGGCGGCTGTCTGCATCCACCAGCTTCTGCTGTTCGGCCTGATCCATGCTGTACTGGTCGGCGCTGGCAAAGATATCCACGGGTGCCCCGCGGCTTAGCTGCTGCAGCAGGATGCCGGAACCGGCGAAATTGAGCCGTACCCGGTGCTCGGGGTGGGCCTGCTCGAACGCCCCGGCGATCTCCCTGAATGCATTGGTCAGGCTGGCGGCAGCGGAGACGGTAATGTTATCGGCATGGCTCAGCGGCACCCAACAGAGGAGCAGGGCGGCAAGCAGGGTTTTACGCATAGTGGCTCCCGGCGTGAGACAGTTTTTGCCCTGAAAAGATTAGACCTTAGTCGCAGGCCGTCAGGCGTGATCGGCAGGAGCAAGAGTATACCCCAGTAAGAGCCCCGCTTCGCCTGAGCATCAGGACAGGCCGGCCCCACTTGCCCTGGGTCAATGGTTATTTACCCGCGCTGCGCTTAGAATATGGAAATGAGACAAAAGGTCACACGGCGGGGCAGCCCGGTCATGCCTCAACCGATTGGCGTATCGGACAGCGACAGCGCACTGCCGGATGCGGCAGCGAGCCGCTACAGCTATGCGGAACTGAGCTCGACCGAGCTTCCCCAGCAGGCCGCGCTGGCTACCGAGACGGCTCTGGCCATCAGCTTCAATGGTCTGAACCAGGCCGTGATGATGGTCTCCCCGCTCGACCTTGACGATTTCGTGGTGGGCTTCAGCTTCTCCAACGGCATTATCCAGCACATCGATGAGCTGTATGACCTGCAGCTGCAACAGGTACAGGGCGACAGCTGGCATGCGGATGTCGAGATCAGCAGTCGCGCCTTCTGGAACCTCAAGCAGCACCGCCGGCAGATGGCGGGAACCAGTGGTTGCGGCCTGTGCGGGGTAGAGGCGCTGGAGCAGGCCCTGCCACCCCTCACACCGCTGGTACCGTCCAGACTCCCGGATATTGCGCACTTGCAGAACCTGCGTCAACGCATGGATGCAGCGCAACAGTTGGCCCGGCACAGTGGCGGGTTGCACGCCGCCGCCTTTGTCGATCGGCAGGGCAACATGCTGGTATGCCGGGAAGATATCGGTCGTCATAACGCCCTGGACAAGCTGATCGGCGCCCTGTTGCGCTCGGACCAGGATATGCGCGACGGCTTTGCCGTGGTAACCAGCCGCTGTGGCCTGGAATTGCTGCACAAGGCCGTGCGCGTGGGTATCGGAACCCTGATCAGTCTTTCAGCGCCGACCAGTCTGACCGTGGACTGGGCCCGTCGGCACCACCTGAACCTGATTCATGCACCGCACCGCGACGCGCCCCGGGTCTACAGTCCGAGCCCTGAAGCCGCGCGCGAACAGCCTTAACGCACCCAATTACCGCATCCAGTCACTACGAAGCTGGAGCAAAAGATATAAGCGCAGATTGCGCCTGATGAGGAAATGACATGGAACTCGGCAGAAGACAGTTCTTCAAACTATGTGCCGCAGGCGCTGCCGCGGCCAGTGCCGCAACGCTGGGCTTTGCTCCCAGTGTCGCCCAGGCCGCGCAGCCCCGGCAATACAAGCTGCTGCGCGCCAAGGAAACCCGTAACAACTGCACCTATTGCTCGGTCGGTTGCGGTGTATTGATGTACAGCCTGGGGGACGGTGCGAAGAACGCCAAGGAGCGGATCTTCCACATCGAGGGCGACCCGGACCACCCGGTCAGCCGTGGCTCGCTGTGCCCCAAGGGCGCCGGCCTGATCGACTATATCCACAGTGAACACCGTCTGCAGTACCCCGAGTACCGCGCGCCGGGTTCCGACAAGTGGGAGCGCATCAGCTGGGACAAGGCGATCAAGCGTATTGCCCGCTTGATCAAGGATGACCGCGACGCCAACTTCATCGAAAAGAACGAGCAGGGCACCACGGTCAACCGTCTGTTGACCACCGGCATGCTGGCCTCCTCGGCGGCGTCCAACGAGACCGGCATGCTCGACTTCTATTTCAGTCGCGCGCTGGGTCTGCTGGGCATGGACTGCCAGGCACGCCTGTGCCACGGCCCGACGGTATCGGCGCTGGCACCAAGCTTCGGCCGCGGAGCCATGACCAACAACTGGGTCGACATCAAGAACGCCAACGTGGTGCTGGTCATGGGCGGCAACCCCGCCGAGGCGCACCCGGTCGGCTTCAAGTGGGCGATCGAGGCCAAGGTGCGCAACGGTGCCAAGCTGATCGTGGTTGACCCGCGTTTCAACCGCAGTGCCGCAGTGGCCGACATGTATTCGCCGATCCGTGCCGGCTCCGACGTCGCCTTCCTCATGGGCGTGGTCAATTACCTGCTGCTCAACGACAAGATCCAGCATGAATATGTCAGGCATTACACCAACGCCAGCCTGATCATCAGCGAGGACTTCCGTTTCGACGAGGGCATCTTCAGCGGCTACGACGAGTCCGTGAAAAAGTACAACCGTACCAGCTGGGGCTACGAGCTGGACGAGAATGGCCATGCCAAACGCGACCTGACGCTGCAGCACCCGCGCTGCGTACTGAATCTGCTCAAGCAGCATGTCAGCCGCTACACACCTGAGATGGTCACCAACATCTGCGGTACGCCCAAGGAAGACTTCCTTGAAATCTGCCGGATTCTCGGCGAGACCAGTGCCCGGGACAAGACCGCGACCTTCCTCTATGCGCTGGGCTGGACCCAGCACACCAGCGGCGCGCAGATGATCCGTGGCGCGGCCATGATTCAGCTGCTGCTGGGCAACATCGGCATGGCCGGTGGCGGCATCAACGCCCTGCGCGGTCACTCCAACATCCAGGGGTATACCGACCTCGGGCTGCTGTCGATCCGCCTGCCGGGCTACATGAACCTGCCGACCGACCAGCAGACCGACCTCAAGACCTACCTTGAGCAGACCACGCCGGTGGCCCTGCAGGAAGGACAGGTCAACTACTACAAGAACATCCCGAGTTTCTTTACCAGCCTGATGAAGGACCTCTGGGGCGACAAGGCCACAGCGGACAACAGCTGGGGTTTTGACTGGTTGCCCAAGTGGGACCAGGAATACGACATGCTCAGCATGACCGACCGCATGCGCGAAGGTAAGGTCAACGGCTACATCGTCCAGGGCTTCAACCCGATCGCCGCCATGCCGGACAAGAACAAGGGCATCGCGGCCATGTCGAAGCTCAAGTGGATGGTGGTGATCGATCCGCTGCCCACCGAGACCTCGACCTTCTGGCAGAACCATGGCGAGTTCAATGACGTGGACACCGCCAGCATCCAGACCGAAGTCTTCCGTCTGCCCTCGTCCTGCTTTGCCGAAGAGAACGGCGCCATCGTCAACTCCGGCCGCTGGCTGCAGTGGCACTTCGCTGGTGCCGAGCCGCCGGGTGAAGCCTGGCACGACGGCAAGATCCTCGGGCATCTCTTCATGGCCGTGCGCGACCTGTACGTGGAGGAGGGCGGCGTCTGTCCCGAGCCGATCCTCAACATGAACTGGAATTTTGCCAACCCGCGCGATCCGCAACCGGAAGAGGTCGCCAAGCGCGCCAACGGCTACGCCCTGCAGGATCTGTATGATGACGATGGCAAGCTGCTGGCCCGCAAGGGCGAGCTGCTGTCCGACTTCTCCCTGCTGCGCGACGACGGCTCGACCTCCAGTTATTGCTGGGTGTTCACCGGCTCCTGGACCGAGGAAGGCAACATGATGGCCCGCCGGGACAACACCGATACCGGGCTGGGTTGCACTCCGGGCTGGGCTTTTGCCTGGCCGCAGAACCGCCGCATCCTGTACAACCGTGCCTCGGCTGACCCGCAGGGCAAACCCTGGGACCCGAAACGCAAGATCATGGAATGGAACGGCAGCCGCTGGGTCGGCAGTGACGTGCCGGACTATGGCGCGACCCTGCCGCCAGGCCACGACGCCGGACCGTTCATCATGTTGCCCGAGGGCGTCGGACGGCTGTTTGCCGGTGTCGGTCTGAACGAAGGGCCTTTCCCCGAGCACTACGAGCCGGTCGAGTCGCCGCTGGCGTCCAATCCGCTGCACCGTAATCGCAGGGACAGCACCAACCCGACCATGCGTCTGCTGGCCGACGACGCAGCGCGCATGGGTAGCCGGGAGGACTTCCCCTATGTGGCGACGACCTACTCAATCACCGAGCTGTTCCGCCACTGGACCAAGTTCGCCAAGCTCAACGCCATCGTCCAGCCCGAGCAGTTCGTCGAGATCGGCGAAAAGCTGGCGAAGGAGAAAGGCATCGTCAACGGCGACACGGTCAAACTCAGCAGCAAGCGCGGCTACATCAAAGGCAAGGCCGTGGTGACCAAGCGCATCCGTGCGCTGCAGGTGGACGGGCAGGAAATTCATCAGATCGGCATACCCTGTCACTGGGGATATGAAGGCGCAACCAAGAAGGGCTTCCTGGCCAACACACTGAGCCCGGGCGTGGGGGATGCAAACAGCAATACCCCGGAATACAAGGCCTTCCTTGTCAACTTGGAAAAGGCTTAAGGGGAGCGAACTCATGTCTATGCAATCTCAGGATATCATCCGGCGCTCTGCCACCAACGGCCTGACACCCGCCGCCCAGGTGCGTGACAAGAAGATGGAAGTCGCCAAGCTGATCGACGTGACCACCTGTATCGGCTGCAAGGCTTGTCAGGTGGCCTGCGGAGAATGGAACGACCTGCGCGACGAAGTCGGCGAGAACGTCGGTGTCTACGACAACCCCCGGGACCTGTCGGCAGACACCTGGACGCTGATGCGCTTCGACGAGTATGAAAACGAGGAGTCCGGCAAGCTCGAATGGCTGATCCGCAAGGACGGCTGCATGCACTGCGCCGAGCCGGGCTGTCTCACCGCTTGCCCGCAGCCGGGCGCCATCGTGCAGCACGCCAATGGCATCGTCGACTTCGTCTCCGAACTCTGTATCGGCTGCGGCTATTGCATCGCCGGCTGCCCGTTCGATGTGCCGCGCATCAACAAGAAGGACAACAAGGCCTACAAGTGCACCCTGTGTTCCGACCGCGTTGCCGTCGGCCAGGAGCCCGCGTGCGTCAAGACCTGTCCGACCGGTGCTATCCGTTTCGGCAGCAAGGAAGACATGCTGCACTACGGTGCGGAGCGCGTTGAAGAACTCCAGGGCCGGGGTTTTGCCGGTGCCGGCATCTATGACCCGGCCGGTGTGGGTGGCACCCACGTGGTGTATGTACTGCAACACGCCGACAAGCCGGAGCTGTACCACAAGCTGCCTACCGATCCGCGTATCAGCAGTGCCATCTACGGGTGGAAGGAATGGCTCAAACCGGTGGCGGCGGTCGCGTTCCTCGCTACCCTGGGCGGCACCCTGTTTCACTATATCGGTGTCGGGGCGCAGACAGTGGATGACGATGAGACGGACGACGGGGAGACCAAGGCATGAACAAGCACAACAAGCTGGCGCGCACTCCCTATGCGGTGCGCATGAGTCACTGGCTGATGGTGATCTGTTTTTTCCTGGTGGCCGCCTCCGGGCTGTCATGGTTCTTCCCGTCGCTGAACTGGCTGAACAACCTGTTGGGCGGTCCGCAGCTGGCGCGGATCCTGCACCCCTTCCTGGGTGTGGCGATCTTCGTGTTCCTGCTGTACATGTTCTTCCGTCTGGTTGGCTACAACCTGCCTGAAAAAGGCGACGGCAGGTGGTTTTCCAACGCCGGGAAAGTAATGAAGGGCGAGCATGTCGAGGAGCTGGATACCGGCAAGTACAACGCCGGTCAGAAGGTACTGTTCTGGGGCATCATGGGCCTTATTACACTGCTGCTGATCAGTGGCGTGATGATCTGGCGGCCCTGGTTTGCACCACTGTTCTCGATCCCGCTGATCCGTATCGGCCTGCTCGTCCACGCCCTGGCCGGGGTGCTGCTGATGCTGCTGATCATCGGCCACATCTATCTGGCGTTCTGGGTCAAGGGCTCGGTGGACAGCATGTCCAGTGACTACGTCAGCCGTAAGTGGGCGCGCAAGCACCACCCACGCTGGTATCGCGATGTTACCGGTGAGACCACCACCAGGAAGGAGCATTCATGAGCAGCAT
>Ga0079224_100012060_pt1 | contig 11948 bp, 8 predicted proteins | sample Stecom2015_FD_80414 | JGI IMG/M metagenome (GOLD analysis project Ga0079224, IMG submission 80414) | Agricultural soil microbial communities from Utah to study Nitrogen management - Steer compost 2015 | ecosystem: Environmental > Terrestrial > Soil > Agricultural land | place: USA: Utah... | reverse complement strand
TCGCGGCCGGTGGCCCGGGCGACGGCGGTGACGAGGACCTCGGGGCGGGCCGAGCGCGGAACGCCGAGCCGGGCGGCGACCCGGCTCGCGCACCCGGCACGGAGCCCCGCCGCCGCGTGCGGGTGGTCCCGCGCGCGGCGGTAGAGCCGGCCGCGGCCCAGGGTGGTCTCCGCCGAGCGGACGACGACGGGCATCGGCTCGGTGACGATGCGCCCGAGGCGCCGTCCACCCCACAGGACGACGACGAGGGCGACGACGAGGAGCTGGGTGCCGAGGAGCGCCGCCGTCGGCGGCAGCGCCGCGGCGACGCCGGTGGGCTGCGGGTCCTGCCCGACGCCGTCGCCGATCGTCGGCAGGTACCAGACGAGCTCCTCGTTCGCGCCGAGCAGGCGCAGCACGAGTGCGGCGTTGCCGGCCTCGGCGAGGCGCTCGTTGCGCAGCAGCGTGCTGTCGGCGAGGGCGGCGAACCGGCGCCCGTCCTCCTCCCACGTGGCCAGTGCCCCGGCGCCGCCCTCGGTGGGGAAGCACAGCTCGACGTCGTCGGCGAGCGGCAGGACGGCACCGGTGCTGTGCGAGATCCGCCCGGCGGCGCGGGCGTGGGGGTCCGCGCACTCGGCGGAGAGCGGCTCGGTGCTCCCGGCCGAGGAGGGCTCCACCCGGTCGGTGAGCGGCTCGAGGTCCGGCAGGAACGTCATCTGGGTGAGCACGACGTCGGCACCCGTCCCGCGGACCGCGGCGAGCTGGTCGTCGTCGAGCCGGCCCGCGACCGTGACGAGCAGTGTGGTCCCCGGACGCGCCGCCTGCACCGCCGCGTCCGTCGTCGAGACGGTCCGGATCCGGACCCCCTGCTCGCGCAGGATCGTCGCGGCGGCCTGCGCACCGTCCGGCCGGGGGTTGTCGGGGGCGAGCGGCACCACGGAGGTGGTCTGCCGTCCGACGATGATCGCGACGACGGCGGCCAGCGCGACGACGGCGGCGACGGCGAGGAGGAGCACCCGCCTGCGGCGGGACGGGGCGGCCGTCTCGCGGGCCTCCGGCGCGATCGTGGCGGTCACCGGACGCTCGTCCACGTCGCCCCGACGGCCACCGGGCTCACCGGTCGGGCGGCTGCGACCGCACGGGCGAGGTCCCGCAGCCGGGCGTCCTCCTCGGCGCCGGGCCGGGCGGAGCCGTAGCAGACGTCGTCGAACAGGCTCCCGGCCCAGGTGAGGCCGCCGGCGCAGTCGGGCAGCCGGGCGGCCGCCGCGATGCTGGCCTCGTGGGCGGTGAGCCCGGGCCGGTCGGTGAGGACCGCGCGTTCGTCGAGGGAGCGGATGATCGCGCGGAAGCGCATGAGGACCGCGCGCGACCAGTCCCCCTGACGGGCGGCGTCGTCGGCCGCGGCGGCGAGGTCCGCACTCGTCGCGTCGGCGTCGTCGAAGACGGCGTGCGAGCCGGTCCGGGCGCCGCGCGTGCGGCGGCGCACGGGGCCGGCGAGGTAGAGGGCGACGGCGAGGAGGACGACCGCCGCGACGACGACGATGACGGGCACGAGGTTCGGCGGGGCCGAGGCATCGAGCTCGAGGAGACGCTGCAGCTGCTCGACGAACCACTGCCACAGCCGCCCGAGCAGGCTCGGCTCGTCGCTGTAGACGCTGCGCGAGAGCTCCTCCTCCGCCCAGCGCCTCGCCTCCTCGGCGTCCGGCTCCACCGGGACGCCGACCGTGCGGACCCCGGTCATCCGCCCTGCGCGGCGCGCGCGAGCTCGACGTCCAGACCCTCCTTCCGCATCCGGACGTCGACGTAGAGCAGTGCGAGCACCGCGGCCATCACGGGGATGGAGATCGCGGAGCCGACGAGCTGCCCGATGGAGGAGATGATCAGCGGGAGGACGAAGTCGTCCTGGAGGGCGAAGACGCTGCCGAACATCGAGAAGGGCACCGACAGGATGCTCACGAGGACGCCGACGAGGACGACGGTGAGCAGCATGATCCCGAACAGCCGCCAGAAGCTGCCCTTGGTCAGTCGCCAGGACCGGCCGACCGAGGCGAGGACGCCTGTCCGCTCGAGCATGATCACGCACGGCGCGAACATCAGCCGCACGCCGAAGAAGGCGACGAGCACGACCATGGCGAGGAAGAGCAGGAAGGCGAGCAGGCCGGCGGCGGCGACGTTGCCGCCCGACTCCGCGACGCCGTAGACCAGCAGGACGATGACGACGACGCCGGCCACCGCGGCGACGATGCCCACGAGACCGAGGAGGAGGGACAGCCCGACGAGGCGCCAGAGCTGGCCGCGGGCGCGCTGCCAGACCTCGGCGAGGCTGATCTTGCGCCCGAGGACCGACTCGCTCACCGAGATGATCGCCAGCCCCTCGAGGACGAGCGTGGCGAGACTGACCGCCAGCGAGCTGAGGAGGAGGCCGACGAGGGAGCCGACGCCGAAGAAGGCGTCGAGATCCGAGATGCCCGCCTGCGCGGCCCGCTCGATCCGCCCGAACATCGCGACGGTGAAGCCGGTCTGGATGATGGCGCCCACGCCGACGACGATGATCGCCAGTCCGAACATCACCATGGGGTTGCTGCGGATGGCGCGGAAGGCGCCGTCGTAGATCTCCCCGAGGGTGAGCGGGCGGAGGGGGACGATCCCCGGCTGGACGGCCGCGGGGACCGGGACGAACCCGCCGGGGCCGTAGTAGCCGCCCCCGCCTGGTGCCTGCCCGTACTGCCCGTACTGCCCGTACTGCGGCTCGCCGCCGTACGGCTGCGCCCCGTACTGGCCGTACTGGCCGTACTGGTCGGGAGCGGGCTGCGCCCCGTACTGGCCGTGCTGGTCGCCGACGGGCTGCGTGCCGTAGGGGCCGTACCCCGGACCGGGCGGGACCGGCTGGGTGCCGTACTGGCCGTACTGGTCCGCACCCGGCACGGGGCCGGCCGGCCCGCCGGTGGGCGGCTCCGTCGGCTCCGGACTGCCGGCGCTCGACCCTGGCTCCTGGCTCATCGATCCCTCCGCTCTCGTCGCGGCCATCGTGCCACGCAGCACCGACACTCCGGGCTCGCGGTCACGACATGACCACCGGCACACCGGGTTCGCCCGCCGCGAGTGCGACGATAGTGGGCATGAACGCTCGAATTCTCGTGGTCGACGACGACACCGCGCTGGCCGAGATGATCGGCATCGTGCTCCAGTCGGAGGGGTACGACACCGTCATGTGCCCGGACGGTGGCCAGGCGCTCGAGGTCTTCCGGGCCGAGGAGCCCGACCTCGTGCTCCTCGACCTCATGCTGCCGGGCCTGGACGGCATCGAGGTGTGCCGCCTCATCCGGGCCGAGTCGGGGGTCCCGATCGTCATGCTCACCGCGAAGTCCGACACGATCGACGTCGTCACCGGCCTCGAGGCCGGTGCGGACGACTACATCCCCAAGCCCTTCAAGCCGAAGGAGCTCGTCGCGCGGGTGCGGACGCGGCTGCGGCGCACCACCTCGCCGCAGACCGAGCGGCTGACCATCGGCGACCTCGTCATCGACGTCGCCGGCCACCAGGTGACCCGCGGTGACGAGGTCATCCCGCTGACCCCGCTGGAGTTCGACCTGCTCCTCGCGCTGGCGCGCAAGCCGTGGCAGGTGTTCAGCCGCGAGGTGCTCCTCGAGCAGGTCTGGGGCTACCGGCACGCGGCCGACACCCGCCTCGTCAACGTCCACGTGCAGCGCCTGCGGGCGAAGGTCGAGCGGGACCCGGAGAACCCCGAGGTCGTCGTCACCGTCCGCGGCGTGGGCTACCGGGCGGGGAACCACCAGCGGTGAGCCGATGAGCGCACCCCACGAGGACGAGGTCACCCGGCCCGCGGCCGGGTGGTTCGGCCGTGCCCTCGACCGCTGGCGCTCCTCCCTGCGCCTGCGCGTGTCGATCACCACCGTCCTCGTCGGGGTCGCCTGCGTCACCCTGCTCGGCGTCGTCGTCAGCGTGACGATCCGCGACGGCCTCTTCGAGTCGCGGCGGGACGAGGTGCTCGCCGACGCCTCCGACCGGGCCCGCTCCGCGCAGCAGAGCTTCGACGCGGCGATCGCCAACACCGGGCCGCAGGTCCAGGACCTGGCCTACAACCTCGTCGCGCGCAACAGCGGCTCCGGCGGCGGCGTCGTCGGCCTCATGCTCCTCCGCAGCCCGGAGGAGACCTCCCAGGTGCTCATCAACGACGCCGTCATGGACACGCGGCTGCTCGACAAGACCGTCCTCACCAGCGAGATGCGCAAGGCCGTCGCGGAGGGCGGGCAGCACTGGCAGTCGATCTCGCTGCCGCTGTCCTCCGGCGGCGGCCCGGGGATCATCGTCGGCTCGGAGGTCAACCTCCCCGTCGTCGGGACCCACGAGTTCTACATCGTCTACTCGCTGGGCTCGGAGGAGGACACCCTCCGGCTGGTCATGCAGGTCCTCGGCGCGGGCGCCGTCGTCCTCCTCATCTTCCTCGGCGCGATGACGTGGCTCTTCGCCCAGCGCGTCCTCGCGCCCGTCCGGCAGGCGGCCCGCAGCGCCGAGCGCCTCGCCGACGGCCTCCTCGACGAGCGGCTCGAGGTGCGCGGCGAGGACGAGATGGCGACACTCGGCCGGAGCTTCAACGAGATGGCCGAGAGCCTCCAGGACCAGATCGAGCGGATGGCCGAGCTCTCGCGCCTGCAGCAGCGCTTCGTCTCCGACGTCTCCCACGAGCTGCGGACCCCGCTCACGACCATCCGGATGGCCAGCGAGGTCCTCCACGCCAACCGGGACAGCTTCGACCCCGCCGCGCGACGCTCCGCGGAGCTCCTCCAGACGCAGCTCGACCGCTTCGAGCAGATGCTCGCCGACCTCCTGGAGATCAGCCGCTTCGACGCCGGCGCGGCGCTGCTCGACGTCGAGGAGCGGGACCTCCAGGACGTCGTCGCCCACGCCGTCGAGCTCGCCGCCCCGCTCGCCGAGCGCAGCGGTGCGGAGATCCGGATCCACGGCCCCGGTCGGCCGTGCACCGCCGACATCGACCCCCGGCGCGTCGACCGCATCGTCCGCAACCTCCTCGTCAACGCGATCGAGCACAGCGACGGGAACCCGATCGACATCACGGTGGGCGTCGACGACACCTCCGTCGCCGTCGTCGTGCGGGACCACGGCGCGGGGATGACGGCCGAGGCGGCCCAGCGGGTGTTCGACCGGTTCTGGCGCGCGGACCCCGCGCGTGCCCGCACCACCGGGGGCACCGGCCTCGGCCTGTCCATCTCGCTCGAGGACGCGCGCCTCCACGGCGGCACGCTCGAGGCGTGGGGTGCACCCGGGAAGGGCGCCGCCTTCCGCCTCGTGCTGCCCCGCCGCGCCGGCCTGCTCCTCGCGCACCCGCCCCTGCCCCTCCATCCGGAGGACGCGCCGAGCGAGCCGTCCGAGGACACGTCGAGCCCCGCAGCGGTGCCCGACCTCGAGAACCTCGGAGGTCGCTGATGCGTCACTCGCCCCGCGCCGCGCGCGCCCGGCTCGCCGCCGCCCTCGCCGCCGCGGCGGTCGCCCTCGGCGGCTGCGTGAGCATCCCCGACGCCGGGCCGGTCACCGCCGCCGACGCCGCACCGCCGGAGCGCAGCTCCGTCTCCCTCATCGCCTACGGCCCGACCCCGGGTGCCACGGCCAACCAGATCGTCCAGGGCTTCCTCCGGGCGGTCGCCGCGGGCGGCGGGGACGAGTTCGCCGTCGCGCGGGAGTACCTCGGGGGCCCGGTGGCCGAGACGTGGAACCCGCGCGCCCAGGTACGCGTCTACACCAACCGGGACGTCACGTACTCCCAGACCGACGCCGGCGCCGTGCGGGCCTCCGCGACGGCGTCGGCGAGCGTCGACGCCCACGGCCGCTACACCGCCGCGGCACCCGACACCCAGATCGAGCTCGACTTCACCCTCGCCCGCACCGCCGAGGGCCAGTGGCGCATCGTCGACCTCGAGGACGGCATCCTCGTCTCGCCCGCCGTCTTCGAGAACCAGTACGACCCCTACCAGCTGTACTTCCTCAGCCCCGACGCCGAGGCCCTCGTCCCCGAGACGCGCTGGTACCCGGAGCGCAGCGCCGCCTCGCTCATCGCCCGGCACCTGCTCGAGGGACCGTCGGGGTGGCTCGCGGGTGGCGTCGCCACCGCCTTCCCCACCGGCACCCGGCTCGTCGAGGACTCGGTGACGGTCTCCGAGGCCGTCGCCCGCCTCGAGCTCTCCACCGAGGCGCTGTCCGCCGAACCCGGCCAGCGCGCCCTCATGGTCGAGCAGCTCGAGGAGTCGCTGCGGACCGTCCCCGCCATCCAGCAGGTCGAGGTGACCGTCGGCGGGAACCCGCTCGCGGCCGAGGGGGAGACCCGCGACCTGCTGCGCAACCCCTACGTCACCGGGAACCCGGTGGTCATCGCCGAGGGGCAGGCACAGCGCTTCACCGGCTCGGAGCTCGTCCCCCTGCCCGGCGTGAGCATCGCGCAGGACCCGCGGCTCCCGGCTCTGCCGTACGACGACACCCCCGGCCGCGCCGTCGTCCTCGACGGCACCGACCGGCTCGTCAGCCTGCCGAACGACGAGGACGGCGGCGCCGTGCTCACCACGGGGCCCGACCTCGTCGCCCCGTCGATCGACCGCCACGCGTGGGTGTGGACCACGCCCCGGGCCAGCGACGGCACGCTGCGCGCCGTCCTGCCGAGCGGCGTCATCACCTCGGTGCGGGCGAGCTGGCTGGCGGACTCCGACGTCCTGTCCCTCCGGGTCTCCCGCGACGGCACCCGGATCGTCGTCATCTGGGAGGACGACGGGACGTCCCAGGTGGACATCGCGGCCGTGCTGCGGGACAGCGACGGGAGGCCGGTCGCGCTCGGCGACCCGGTCCCGATCGGGGACGTCCTCACCACGGCGCTCGCGGCCACCTGGGTCGACGAGCAGACGGTCGCGGTGCTCGGCACGAGCGGCGGGGAGGGCACCCCGGCGGTCCACCTCGTGACGATCGGTGGGCCGACCACCCAGCTCCCGCCGGTGCCCGGCGCCACCCGGGTGACGGCGGCGACCGGGGACCGCACCCTCGTCATCGGTACCGAGGACGGTGAGCTCTACGAGCGCAACGGGCTCGGCTGGACCCTCGCCGCCACCGCCGTCCACGACCCGGTCTACCCCGGCTGACCGGAGGGCGCCGTGTCCCGCGGGACACCGCGCTGCTCCCCAGCCCGGTCCCGCGCCGCCCTCGGCACCGCCCGGACGACCGGCACCCCGGTGCCCACCGCGCCCGCGAGACCCTGGGCACCGTGGTCGCAGCACCCCGTGCCGGGCGCCTCACCCGTGCCCTCGACGACGCGCTCGCCCTCGTGCTCCCGGCCGACTGCGCGGGCTGCGGGGCGTGGGACGCCGCGGTCTGCCCGTCGTGCCGGGAGCTCGTCCCGGCGACGCCGGTGCGGAGCGACACGGACGCCCCCATGCTCGCCCTCCCCGGGGACGCGGGCTCCCTCCTGCCGGTCTGGTCGCTCGCCGACTACGCCGGCCCGGTGCGCGGGCTCGTCGTCGCGTGGAAGCGGGCCGGGCGCACCGACGTCGGGCGCGTCCTGCTCGAGCGGGCCGAGGCCGGCGCCCGGGCGTGGGCGCACGACCCGGAGCTCGTCCTCGCCCGGGCCGCCCGGGACCACCGGGCCGACGGGGAGGTCCTCGTCGTCCCCGCCCCCTCCGCCCTGCGCCGACGGCTGCGCGGGATGCTCGTCGTCGCCGACCTCGCGGACGCCGTCGCGGGCGGCATCGCGGCCTCGGGCGCCCTCCCGCCCGGACGCCGGGTGCGGTCCGTCGACGTGCTGCGCCGGTCCGGGGGCCGCGCGCACCAGGTGGGACTCGGCGTACGCGGACGTGCCCGCAACCGCACCTCCGGCGTCCGGCTCCTCGTCCCGCCACGGCCGGGGGACGTCGTCGTGCTCGTCGACGACGTCCTCACGACCGGGGCGACGCTCGCGACGTGCACCCGCGTGCTCGGAGCCGCGGGCGCCCGGGTGGCCGGTGCGCTCGTCCTCGCGGCGACCCCGCCACCGGGCCGCACCTCTCCCCGCGGCTGACCGGCCGGGCGTCCGGTCCGTGGACAGTGCCCGAGCTGGGACCAACATCGCGGGTGTGCCGGGCGAACCTCGACTAACGTTCATGTATGGACGCCCTGTCGCCCCGCAGCCCGAGTCCGGGCCAGGGCGAGCTCCGAGGAGAGGAGGTGCCACTCATCTTCCTCACCCGCCGAGGACGGCGGGACGCATGCGAAACCTGAACGGTTTCACTCTTCTACGGAGGTCACCATGGACATTGCCGTTGTTGCCCGAAACACCGAGGTGGCGGACCGCTTCCGCACCCACCTGGAGGACAAGCTCTCCAAGGTGGGCCAGCTCGCGCCGCGCGCGCACCGCATCGAGGTGGAGATCACGAAGGAGCCGAACCCGCGCCTCGCGGACCGCGCCGAGCGGGTCGAGCTCACCGTGGTCGACCGGGGACCGATCATCCGCGCGGAGGCCGCCGCCGGCGACCGCTACGCGGCTCTGGACCTGGCAACGACGAAGCTCATGGAACGGCTGCGGCGCGCCCGCGACCGGCGCAAGAACCACCACCGCCGCGGCGGCGCGAAGCCCGCGCCCGCGGTCACCGACATCGTGCCGGAGCCGGTGGAGGAGGAGCTGCCCACCACCCCGACCCCGCCCACCGAGCCCGGCGTGGCCGTCGAGGCCCAGCTCGGCGACTCGCCCGTGATCGTGCGCCAGAAGCTGCACGACACGCGGCCGATGAGCGTCGACCAGGCGCTCTACGAGATGGAGCTCGTGGGACACCCCTTCTACCTCTTCATCGACGAGGAGACCATGCAGCCCTGCGCCGTGTACCACCGGCGCGGCTGGACCTACGGGGTCATCCGGCTCAACCACGAGGTGGCCGCCAAGCAGCAGGAGGCGGCGGTCTGACGACGACGACGGCGGGCCGCGGTCCTCACCGCGGCCCGCCGTCACGCGTCGGTACGCTCGGCCCGTGACCCGCACGCTCACCCTCGCGCAGGCACGCCGGACGGCGATCGCGGCCCAGGGCCTGGACCGGCCGCGCCCCGCCACGGTGACGATGCGGCACGTCACGGGCACGGTCGAACGCCTCGGCCTCCTGCAGATCGACTCGGTCAACGTCCTCGCCCGGGCCCACCTGCTCCCCCTCTTCGCGCGGCTCGGGCCCTACGACACCGGGCTCCTCGACCGGGCGGCGGGCCGCGCCCCGCGCCGGGTCGTCGAGGCGTGGGCGCACGAGGCCTCCTTCGTCCCGGTCACCACCTTCCCGCTCGTCGCGTGGACGAGGCGCCGGTGGGCCGGCATGGACCCGGTCGCCCTCGAGCGGCGGCACCCCGGCCTCCTGCGCGCCGTCCACGAGATCGTCGCCGCGCACGGGCCGCTCACCGGCCGGGAGGTCGAGGCACTCGTCGACGCGCAGCACGCGGAGCGCTCCGACGGTTGGGGCTGGCGGTGGAGCGCGGCGAAGGTCGCCCTCGAGACGCTCTTCGACTCCGGGGACCTCACCGCCGCCCGCCGTAACGCCCAGTTCGAGCGCGTCTACGACCTCACCTCGCGGGTGCTCCCACCCCACGTCCGGGACCGGCCGCCGCTCGCCCCCGACGACGCCGTCCGAGAGCTCGTCCGCATCGCCGCCCGCGCCCACGGCGTCGGCACCGTCCGGTGCCTCGCCGACTACTTCCGGCTCGGTCAGCAGGTCACCCGCCGGGCGATCGACGAGCTCGCGGCCGACGGCGAGCTCCTCCCGGTCACGGTCGCAGGCTGGGGCCGGCCCGCGTGGCTCCACGTCGGCGCGCGCGTCCCGCGGCGGACGACGGCGCGCGCCCTCCTCGCCCCCTTCGACCCGCTCGTGTGGGAGCGGCGCCGCGTCCTCGAGCTCTTCGGCATGCACTACCGCATCGGCATCTACACCCCGGCGCACCGCCGCACCCACGGGTACTACCCCCTTCCCTTCCTCCTCGGCGAGCACCTCGTCGCGCGGGTCGACCTCAAGCACGACCGGGACGCCCGGCTGCTGCGCGTGCGCAGCGCCCACGCCGAGGAGCCCGGCCCGGGCGCCGCGGCGAGGGCGGCCTGGCCGGGGCCCGCCGTCGTCGTCGCCGAGCTCGCGGAGGAGCTGCGGACGATGGCGGGGTGGCTCGGGGCGGGCGGCGTCGTCGTCGACGACGACGCCGGGGGAGATCTCGCCCGTCCGCTCCGGGCGGAACTCGACTGACAGGGGGCCGCAGGCGCTTACCATGGAACGAGGTGTGCGCGCAGACTGTGCGCCCGACGCCGTGCACCGGCGCCGACCGTCGAACCGGGAGTAGAACCGCGTGGCTTCGATCCTCAGCAAGATCTTGCGCATGGGCGAGGGCAGGGTGCTCAAGCAGCTCACCGCCATCGCCGACCAGGTCAACGCGCTGGAGGAGAGCGTCAGCGGCCTGACCGACGCCGAGCTGCGAGGGGAGACGGACAGCTTCAAGGAGCGGCTCGCCGACGGCGAGACGCTCGACGACCTCCTGCCGGAGGCCTTCGCCGTCGTCCGCGAGGCCGCCAGGCGCACCCTGGGCCAGCGGCACTTCGACGTCCAGGTCATGGGCGGTGCCGCCCTCCACCTCGGCAACATCGCCGAGATGAAGACCGGTGAGGGCAAGACGCTCGTCGCCACCCTCCCGGCCTACCTCAACGCCCTCACCGGCAAGGGCGTCCACGTCGTCACCGTGAACGACTACCTCGCCGGCTACCAGGCCGAGCTCATGGGCCGCGTCTACCGGTTCCTCGGGCTCACCACCGGTGTCGTCCTTGCCGGCCAGAAGCCCGACGAGCGGCGCGCCCAGTACGCCGCGGACATCACCTACGGCACGAACAACGAGTTCGGCTTCGACTACCTGCGCGACAACATGGCCTGGTCCACCGCGGAGCTCGTCCAGCGCGGCCACCACTTCGCCGTCGTCGACGAGGTCGACTCCATCCTCATCGACGAGGCCCGCACCCCGCTCATCATCTCCGGCCCCGCCTCCGGCGACGCGAACAAGTGGTACACCGAGTTCGCGCGGCTCGCCACGCGCCTCAAGCGCGACGAGGACTACGAGGTCGACGAGAAGAAGCGCAACGTCGGCGTGCTCGAGCCGGGTATCGAGAAGGTCGAGGACTACCTCGGCATCGACAACCTCTACGAGTCGCTCAACACCTCGCTCATCGGCTTCCTCAACAACGCCCTCAAGGCCAAGGAGCTGTTCAAGCGGGACAAGGACTACATCGTCACCGACGGCGAGGTGCTCATCGTCGACGAGCACACCGGGCGTGTGCTCGCCGGCCGGCGCTACTCCGAGGGCATGCACCAGGCCATCGAGGCGAAGGAGGGCGTGACGATCAAGGCGGAGAACCAGACGCTCGCCACGATCACGCTCCAGAACTACTTCCGCCTCTACGAGAAGCTCTCCGGCATGACCGGTACGGCCGAGACCGAGGCCGCGGAGTTCTCCAGCACCTACAAGATCGGCGTCGTGCCGATCCCGACGAACCGGCCGATGCAGCGCATCGACCAGTCCGACCTCATCTACAAGAACGTCCCGGCGAAGTACAAGGCGATCGTCGAGGACATCGCCGAGCGGCACGCCAAGGGCCAGCCGGTGCTCGTCGGCACGACGAGCGTGGAGAAGTCCGAGGCGCTGTCCGCGCTGCTCAAGCGCAAGGGCATCCCGCACGAGGTGCTCAACGCGAAGAACCACGCCCGTGAGGCGACGGTCGTCGCGATGGCCGGCCGCAAGGGCGCCGTCACCGTGGCCACGAACATGGCCGGCCGCGGTACTGACATCATGCTCGGTGGCAACGCCGAGCACATCGCCGTGGACGCGATGCGCCGGCGCGGGCTCGACCCGGTCGAGGACGCGGAGGAGTACGAGGCCGTGTGGCCCGAGGTCCTCGAGGAGGCGAAGCGGTCGGT
>Ga0079224_100012058_pt1 | contig 11948 bp, 12 predicted proteins | sample Stecom2015_FD_80414 | JGI IMG/M metagenome (GOLD analysis project Ga0079224, IMG submission 80414) | Agricultural soil microbial communities from Utah to study Nitrogen management - Steer compost 2015 | ecosystem: Environmental > Terrestrial > Soil > Agricultural land | place: USA: Utah... | reverse complement strand
GTGAACTCGCGAGAATGGAATTCCTCGTGGAGGATGCCGCCGCCGGCCGTCATCCACTGCACGTCGCCCGGGCCGATCCGTCCGCCCGCGCCCGTGGAGTCGCGATGCTCGAGCTCGCCCTGGTAGACGATGGTCACCGTCTCGAAGCCGCGATGCGGATGGACCCCGACGCCCCGCGGCCGTGAGGCCGGCTCGAAGCGCGTCGGCGCCGCATGGTCGAGCAGGAGGAAGGGCGAGAGCTCGCGCCCGAGGCCGTCGTAGCCGAAGAGCGAACGGACCGGAAAGCCGTCGCCGACCCAGTGTGCGCCGGGCGCGCTGTGTACCCCGAGGATCCTTTTCAAGACGCTTCTCCTGGTGCCGGGCCACGGTGGATGCGCGCGCCCGTCATGCATAGATGAGGACGGCCGCCGTGTTTTCCAGTCCGCCGCGGAATTGGGCTATGGTCGGGCGAGCTTCGCGAGGAATGCCGCATGACGACCCAGTTGCTGCTCATCGATCCCCAGAACGACTTCTGCGATTTCGGCCCGCCCGCCGAGGGCGAGAGCCGTCCGATGCCGGCGCTGCCCGTGCCGGGCGCCGTGGCCGGCCTGGAGCGGGTGACGGCGCTGATCGAGCGTCGGGGCGGGGCGATCGACTCGATCGTGGTGACGCTCGACTCCCATCCGCTCGTCGGCATCGAGCGGCCCCTGTTCTGGGAGACGGGCGACGGCGGCGAGGTGGCGCCCTTCACCGTCATCTCGGCCGACGACCTGCGCGCCGGGCGCTACCGCCCGGCGGTCACCCAGCTGCAGGGCGACGACCGGGTGCCCGGCGTGCTCGCCGCCCTCGAGGCGCAGGGCAAGCCGGGGATCATGGTCTGGCCGGCCCACTGCGTTGTCGGCTCCTGGGGCCACCAGGTGTTCGCCCCGCTCGCCGCCGCGATCGAGCGATGGACCACGCAGCATCGCCGCCTGGTCCACTACATCCACAAGGGAAGCCATCCGCTCACCGAGCATTTCGGGGCCTTCGAGGCCGAGGTGGTCCTGCCCGACGCGCCCGAGACCGGCTTCAACCACGGGCTCGCTCGCCGGCTGGCGCGCGCGGGCACGCTGCTGGTGGCGGGCGAGGCGGCAAGCCACTGCGTGGCCGCAAGCCTGCGCCAGTTGCTCGGGGTGTTCCCCCAGCTCGCATCGCGCATCGTGCTGCTCACCGACTGCATGAGTCCCGTCGCCGGCTTCGAGGCGGAGGCCGAGGCCCTGTTTGCCGAGATGGCGCTGCAGGGCGTGCGCCAGATGACTGCGGCACAGTGGTGCGAACAGGGGTAGCGCCAGGGCGGGCCGTCGTGGGCCACGGCCCGGCCGCCGCTCACCACTTCTCGCCGTAAGGCCGGATCTCGAGTTCGAAGGTCCAGGCGTCGCGCGGCTGCTGGTGCAGCATCCAGTAGGTGTCGGCGACGGACTCCGGGCGCATCAGCACGTCGGGGGCGAGGTTCGCCACGGCCTCCTCGCCATCCCTTGCCCGGATGCGCTCGCGCACCCAGGCGGTATCGACGCCCGCATCGATGACGAGGTGCGCCACATGGATCCCCCTCGGCCCGAGCTCGCGCGCACACGACTGCGCCAGCGCCCGCAGGCCGAACTTCGCGCTGGCGAAGGCGGCGTAGCCCACGCCCCCGCGCAGGCCGGCCGTCGCGCCGGTGAAGAAGATCGAGCCGCGTCCGCGCGGCAGCATGTGGCGCGCGGCCTCCCGCCCGGCAAGGAAGCCGGCGAAGCACGCCATCTCCCAGACCTTGCGGAACACCCGCGAGGTGGTCTCGAGGATGGGAAAGTTGACGTTCGCGCCGATGTTGAAGATGCATACCTCGAGGGGCGCCGCGGCCTCGGCCTCGCCGAGGAAGGCGGTGATGTCGTCCTCGTCGCGCGCGTCGAGCGACCGGCCGAACACACGGCCGCCGGCGGCCTTGATCTCCGACTTGAGCGGCTCCAGCTTCTCGCCCTGGCGGCGGCCGACGAAGACGATGTAGCCCTCGGCGGCGAAGCGGCGCGCGATGGCCGCGCCGATGTAGTCGCCGGCGCCGATCACGGCGACGGTGGCATTGCGCGGCGCGGGCGCGCCCGCGGAAACGGAAGGGGTGCTCATGCCTTTCCTCGGGACGTGGCCAGCGCGGCCTCGACCGGGGCGGACAGCCGCAACGGGATCCTCAGGTAGCGTACCCCGCCGGGGCCGGGCGCGGGCAGCCGGCCGGCGCGGATGTTCACCTGGATAGAAGGCAGCAGCAGGGCCGGGGCGGGAAGGCGGGCGTCGCGGGCCTCGCGCATCGCGACGAACTCGTCCTCGCCGATCCCGTCGCGCACGTGCACGTTGCTCCGGCGCTGTTCCGCCACGGTGGTCTCCCAGGCCCAGGCGTCCCGTCCCGGCGCCTTGTAGTCGTGGCACATGAAGAGCCGCGTCCCGGGAGGCAGGTCGAGCAGGCGACGGATCGATCGATAGAGACGACGTGCGTCACCCCCCGGGAAGTCGGTGCGCGCGGTACCGTAGTCCGGCATGAACAGCGTGTCCCCGACGAAGACGGCATCGCCGATCCGGTACGACACGCACGCCGGCGTGTGGCCCGGCGTGTGCATCACCTCGATCGACAGGCCGCCGAGGGGCAGCGTCTCGCCGTCGCGCAGGAGCCGGTCGAAGTCGCCGGCGTCCGCGACGCTGTCGTCGAGGCCGAAGACCGGGCCGAAGTTCGCCTGGACCAGGGGCGTGTGCTCGCCGATCGCCACCGGGGCGCCCGTGCGTGCCTTCAGGTAGCTGGCTGCGCTCAGGTGGTCGGCATGGACATGCGTCTCCAGCAGCCACTCGATGGACAGGCCGTCCCGCGCGGCCGCCGCCAGGATCCGGTCGGCCGAGTCGGTGCCCACCGTGCCGCTCGCATGGTCGTAGTCGAGCACGGGGTCGATCACCGCCGCCTTGCCGCTGCCCGGATCGGAGACCAGGTAGCTCGCGGTGTGGGTCGCCTCGTCGAAAAAGGCCTCGATCCTCGCCTGCGATGTCATCGTCTTTCCTCCCCGGATAGGCGCGCCACGGGCGCGCCCTTCGACCGTCGGCGGCTCGAGGACGTCCGACCGGGCTCAGCCGCCCGGCGGTCGGACGCGGTCGGGTCGGCCGGACCAGTCCCACGCGACCGTTTCGCGCGAGATGCCGAGCAGCATGCCGTGCAGGCTGCGCGGATGGACCCAGCAGCCGTCGCGCTCCTCCTCGATCGGACCGCCGCGCGGCGTGAGCGTCGCGCCCGCCTCGAGCAGCCGCGCCTTGAGCGCATCGAAGTCGTGCGTCTCGATGTAGCACATGTAGAACGAGTCGCCACCGCGGCGCTCGACGAAGCGGCGCATCGCGCCCGGCCGGTCGGCAAAGGTCTGCGAGAGCTCGATGCGGTCCAGCCGGTCGGGGTCGAAGAGCGTGAGCGTGCCCTCGTAGCCGAAGCGGCTGCTGCCGATCGGCGAGAAGTGCCGCTCGTCCAGGTCGAACAGCTCGACATACCGGGCCGCCGCCTTGCGCCAGTCCGAGTCGAGGCTGTTGGTCGCTTCGTAGAAGAAGCTGACGGGCCCGACGCGCGGACGCTGCGCCGAGGGCGAGATCGCCATGGGCAGGCCGAAGGTCGTGGTGCCGGGCACATGCAGGCGGTCGCCTTCGCGGGCATAGGCGGCGCCGAGCCGGTCGAGCCGGTCGGCGAGCGCATCGATGGATGGCGTGCTGTAGCCGGCCGCGAACAGCCCCTCGCCCCAGCGTTCGAGGTGATCGCGCACCGGGCCCGCGTCGCGCGGCTCGTACAGTTCGAGCTCGCTCTCGCCGATGGCCATGACCGTGCAGTCCGCCGCCAGCCGGTCGCTCGTCGCCTCGCGAACGGGTTCGGCCCCCAGCAGCCGCGCGAAGGTCTCGCTCGCGCGCTCCCGGGAACGCACCGCCATCAGCATCCGGTCAACCCTGTCGAGCATTCCTGTCTCCCCTGTCACTCCCCGTTCCGGGTGTCGTCCGATTGTAGGGCCGGATCAGCCGATTGCGTCGCCGAGCAGCACCGCCAGCCCGATGACGGCGAAGACGACCGCGGCCACGCCGTGCACGAGGCGCACCGGCAGGCGCTCCGGGAGGCCGTTGCCCACCAGGACCGCGGGCATGTTCGCGATCATCATCCCGGCGGTGGTCCCGAGCACGACGGGCGTGAATTCGCCGAAGTTGGCCGCGAGCGCGACGGTCGCGACCTGCGTCTTGTCGCCCATCTCGGCAAGGAAGAAGGCAACCACGGTCGTCCCGAAGACACCGAGCCGGCCGCCGCCGCGGTCCGCCTCGCCGGCCTCGACCTCGTCGGGGACAAGCATCCATGCCGCCATCGCGAGGAAGGACAGGCCGAGACCCCAGCGCAGCACGGCCGGGCTGGCGAGCGTCTCGAGCCAGGCGCCGAGCCCGCTCGCGGCGGCATGGTTGGCGAGCGTGGCCACCAGGATGCCCGCGATGATCGGCCAGGGGCGGCGGAAACGGGCTGCGAGGATGAGCGAGAGCAGCTGCGTCTTGTCGCCGATCTCGGCCAGGGCGACGAGGCCCGTGGAGGTCAGGAAGGATTCCATGGAGCGCTGGCGTACGGGGGTCCGGCGGACGGTGACCGGGACGACGCGCCGCCCGCTGGACCCCGTGGGGCGCGGCGCATCGTCCGTGGTCTCGTCAATTGGCCGCTGTCGCGGCCCCCGCTGCGCCATGCCGGCAAGCCGGCAAGCATGTTGACGCAGCGCCTCCGACGCGGAGGCGACTACTCCCCAGGGACGGGGCGAAGTATAGCCCAGCGGCGGCGCGCGGCCCCGTTCAGGCCGCCGGGCGCTTGCGCAGCAGATAGCGCTGGCGTCCTTCCATCACCAGCACGCCGTGCTGGTTGTGGACCGTCGATCGCAGCCCGATCACGCCGGTGGTGCGCTGCGGAACCAGCTCGGCCACCTCGAGCACGCAGCGGAGCGTGTCGCCCACGTAAACGGGGGCCAGGAAGCGGCTGTCCTGCTCGATGAATCCCTTCATCGAAAGCTCCGTCATGTGCGGAAAGAGGCCGGCGCCGGCGGCGGTCTGGATCAGGATCTGGAAGCCGTGCGCCTGCATGTGCGGCATGCCCCGGGCGCGGCAGTACTCGACATCGTAGTGCGAGGGATGGTTGTCGCCGCTCGCGAGCGAGAAGGCGGCAAAGAGCGCGTCCGTGAGCGTGCGCGAAGGCAGCACGAAGCGCTCGCCGATACGGAAGTCCTCGAACCATCGTTGCGGGCACATCGGCTCGTCGACGGGAAGGTCGGAAGGGGTGGTCGTCTCCTGCGTCATGGGGTGGCCTCGATCGGGTTCGGTTTGGTGTCTCGGGCTGCCGCGGCCGCTTCAGCGGCGGCCCGGGCCGGCGCGCATGGGATGCAGCCAGCGATCCACGGCCTCCAGGCTCTCGAAGACCGGGACGTCCGCGACGTCCGCTTCCGCGGGAACGGGCCGATGGGCGAAGTCCGGCCTGCGTACCCAGGCCACGTGCATCCCGGCCGAGCGCGCCGGCGCGATGTCGAGATGCCAGTCGTCGCCCACGTGCAGGCAGCGTCGGGCCGGAACGCCCGCCGCTTCGCACGCGGCTGCGAAGATCCTCGGATCCGGCTTGGCGAAGCCCACCTCGTGCGCGCTTACCGCGGCACTGAAGTGGCGGCCGCAGGGGATGCGGGCGATGTCGGCATTGCCGTTGGACAGCGCCACGAGCCGGTAGCGCGAGGCCCAGTGACGGAGCACCTCGTCCACGTCCGCATACGGCTCGACCTCCTGGCGCGCCGCGAGGAAGACCTCGAAGGCGGGATCGGCGAGACGCGGATCCTCGCCCGCCTCCTCGAGCGCGAGGCGCAGGCTCTCGCGGCGCAGGAAGCTGACGTCGTGCGCCCGGTCCGGATGCCGCTCGACCAGTCGCCGGCGCAGGCTCGCGCGCCGCTCGGGATCGAGGCTCGCGGCGGTGGCGGGCGCCTTGGCCTCGAGCCACCGCGCAAGCCGGGCTTCCGCCGCCACCAGCGTCGGCCGGATCGGCCAGAGCGTGTCGTCGAGGTCGATCGTGATGGCCTCGATGCGCGCCTCGGTCGGCCTAGCGGGCATGGGCCGCCTCTCCCGGCGCGTCGCGGCCCGCCGGACCCGCATCGGGCATGCAGGCCTCGTCCGGCGCGCCCGCCCATGCGGGACCGCGCGGCATGTGCACCGTGCGGGTGGGCAGCGCGACCTCGGCGCCGTGCCGGGTGATGATGTCGCCGATACGCAGCAGCACGTCGTGCTTGATCTCGTGGAAGCGGACCCAGACCACCGTGTTGGCGAAGCAGTAGATGTAGATCTCCAGGCCCGAGACGTCGTACTTGTTGAAGGCCACGATGAGCGTCTGGGTGGTGTCGATGCCTTCATGGGACATCAGCATCGCGCGGATGTCCTCGACGATGGCCGCTATCTTCGGCAGGTCCGCGTAGCGGATCGCGATCTTCTCGTGCAGGCGCCGATGGGTCATGCGCGAGGGATTCTCCACGACCACGGTCGTGAACAGCGCGTTGGGCACGTAGATCGGGTTCTTGTTGAAGGCACGAACGCGCGTATGCCGCCAGTTGATCTCCTCGACGGTGCCCTCGATCGCCTTGTCGGGCGAGCGGATCCAGTCACCGACCGAGAAGGGGCGGTCCAGGTAGATCGTCAGGCCGCCGAGAAAGTTGGCGAGCACGTCGCGCGCTGCGAAACCGACCGCGATGCCGCCGATGCCGCCGATCGCGAGCAGGCTCGAGATCGACAGGCCGAAGGCCTGCATGATCATCAGGCTGGCCACGGTCACGACGGTGAGCCGCCCCAGCTTCGAGAGCGCGTCCATCGTGGTGACGTCCACCTTCTCGCCGCGCTCGAGCCTGCTGCGCATCGCGCTCTCGCCGAAGTGCCGGATGAACTGCACCAGGAACCAGGCGATGCAGACGATGATCCCGGCCTTCCGCATCGTCTGGATGGGGCCGGCGAGCGCAGGCGCGGCCAGGTAGTCGATGGCGAGCAGGGCCTGGGCGATCCCCGATACCCACACGAGCACCTGCAGCGGCCGCGCGGCGTAGCGCACGAGCGTGTCGCCCCAGTGGGCCCCGGCGCGTCGGGCGATGCTGCCCGCGAGGCGCAGCAGCAGCCCCGCCGCGATGCTGGCGACCAGCGTGAGCACGAGGATGAGCAGCACCTGGATGAACCAGGGCTCCCCGACGAAGTCGAGGCCGAGGCGATCGGCGATGGCTTGCATGGGCGTCTGGCGCATTGCCCGGGAAGGGGCGAAGGGAGTTCGACCGGCCCGCCGAGTTTAGCCGAGGGCCGAGGCGGGGCGTGGCCCGCACCGTACGCACGCGTCGCGCAGGGCCTCAGTCGGCGAAGCGCTCCTCGCGAAACAGGCCCAGGCGCTGCTGCACGACGCGGTCCGAGAAACTGAAGAGCACCGCGTCGGAGTCGGCTTCATGGCGCACCGTGCGCCAGCTCGGCACCACGAAGATGTCGCGCGGCCCCCATTCGAAGGCCTGGCCGTCGATGACGCTGCGGCCGTGTCCCTCGACCGGGGTGAAGACGGTGGCGTCGGTGGAGCGGTAGCGCGCCGTGCGAAAGCCCTTGGGCAGGAGCTGCAGGAAGGGCGCGATCGTGGGCATCGCGAAGTCGCCCGACTTCGGGTCGATGTAGCGCAGCTTCAGCCCGTGGCATGGGTCCCATTCGTCCTGGCGGCGCATGCTCTCCAGGGCCTCGCGCGAACGGGCGTAGGGATAGCTGAAGATCGGCGACACCGGCCGGCGGTCGTCGAAGTCCACCGGCAGCATGTTGGCACCGTAGCGGGCCAGGCTGTCGCCGGGCTCGCGCGTGAGGGGCTGCTCCTCCTGCGGATGGCGCTCGAAGAACGAGGCGTCGAAGAACTGGACCATCGGGATGTCGAGCCCGTCGAGCCAGATCATCGGGCGGTCGGAGGGATTGCCGTGGTCGTGCCAGGCGCCCGGGGGCGTGACCACGAAGTCCCCTTCCTCCATCGTCGTGCGCTCGCCGTCCACGGTGGTGTAGGCGCCGGAGCCGTCGATCACGAAGCGCAGCGCCGACTGGCTGTGGCGATGCGCCGGGGCGACCTCGCCCGGCATGACGAGCTGCAGGCCGGCATAGAGGCTGGTGGTAATGCGGCTCTGGCCGCGCAGGCCGGGGTTCTCGAGCACCAGCACCCGCCGTTCGGCCTCGCGGGCGCTGATCAGGGCGCCTGCTTCGAGCAGGTACGGCCTGAGCTCGTCGTAGCGCCACAGCCACGGCAGGCAGGCGCTTGCCGGCGTCGGCGTGATGAGCGCGCCGAGCACCGACCACAGCGGCGTCATCGCAAGGCGGTCGATGCGACGGTAGAAGTCCTCGCGGGCGGCTTCGTCGCGCGGGTTGCGGGGTTCGGTGGCGGCTTGCATCGCATGCTCCCGTTCGTTGGCCGGATCAGCCGGCGTGGCGGGTGGTGTCGTCCTCGAGACCATTGCCGCCGTAGATCCAGGCGAGGGTGTCGTACCAGTCCTGCGGCGTCTTGGCGCGCATCACCGCATCGCGCACCGCCGCCATCGCGCCGGCCGGATGGTAGATGTACTCGCCGATGGCGCGCGACATCATCTGCACCCGGCCGGTGCGCACGGCGCGGCGCCGGCAGTAGGCGTCGAAGGCGGACTCGAGCGAGTCGTGGTTCGCCACCATGTGCGAGAGGCACACCGCATCCTCCATCGCCATGCACGCGCCCTGCGCGAAGTACTGCAGCATCGGGTGGGCGGCGTCGCCAAGCAAAAGCACGCGGCCGTCCACCCAGTCGAGGATCGGATCGCGGTCGCACAGCACCCACAGCTTCCAGTCGTCGCCGTGCTCGATCACCTGGCGCGCCCGCGGGTGGACATGCTCGAAGCCGCGGCTCACCTCGTCGCGGCTCACCGGCTTGCCGGCGACCGCCTCCTTCACGTCGTTATGGTAGGTGACGACGAGGTTGAAGAGCTTCCAGCCCTTGAGCGGGTAGTGGACGATATGGCACTTCGGGCCGGCCCACAGGGTCGCGGCATTCCAGCGGAGGTCCTCCGGCATCCTCACGGTGGGGATCACCGAGCGGTACGTGGTATGCCCCGAGACCCGGGGCGGCCCGTCGCCGACGAGCTGGGCTCGCACCGCCGAGTTGATGCCGTCTGCGCCGACGAGGGCGCAGCCCTCCACGGAGCCCCCGTCGGCGAGCAGGGCGGTGACGACATCGCCGTCCTGGCGATAGCCGGTGACGCGGGCGCGGGTGCGCAGCTCAACGAGCGCGCTCGCCTCGCAGGCGGCCAGCATCGCGCCGTGCAGGTCCGCGCGATGCACCACCGCGTAGGGATTGCCGAAGCGCGCCCGGAACGGCTCGTCCAGCGGGATGTGGCAGATCTCCTCGCCCCCGACCGCATCCATCAGCCGCAGCTTGTCGATGTAGACGGCGCCCGCCCGGGCCGCGTCGCCGAGGCCCAGGTAGTCGAAGCAGTGGAAGGCATTGGGGCCGAGCTGGATGCCGGCCCCGATCTCGCCGAGCCGGCTCGCCTGCTCGAGCACGATGCAGCGGCGGCCCGCCCGCGCGAGACCGAGGGCGGCGGCGAGTCCGCCGATGCCGCCCCCGGCGACCAGGAAGGGTCGATCGGTCATGGCCCGAACCTCCCGTGCGGCCCGTCGGGGCCTCGCCGGGCCCCGGCGGGGAAAGCGCCTTCAGGCGAGGAAGCCCTCGAGGCGACGACGGATAATGGTCTCGGCCTCGGCCATGATGCGGTCGATGAGCTCCCTGACGGTGGGAACGTCCCTGATCAGGCCGCACACCATGCCGCAGCTCCAGGCGGCCGCGTCCATGTCGCCGTCCTGCAGGACCTTGCGGTTCTGCCCGCCGGTGACCAGGTGGCGGATGTCGTCGATCGTGGTGGCCGTGCCCTTCTCGGCCTCGATCCGCAGGATCTCGTCCACCGCCGCATTGCGCAGCACCCGCTCGGTGTTGCGCAGCGGGCGCATCACCAGCCGGGTCTGGAGCTCGTCGGCCTCGACGATGGCGCGCTTCACGTTCTCGTGGACCGGCGCCTCCTTCGTGGCGATGAAGCGCGTGCCCATGTTCATGCCCTCGGCGCCCAGCGCGAGCGCCGCGACCAGGCTGCGCCCGTCGGCCATGCCGCCGGAGGCGACGAAGGGGATCTTCAGTTCCTCGGCGGCCCGGGGCAGCAGGATGAAGTTCGGCACGTCGTCCTCGCCGGGATGGCCGCCGCATTCGAAGCCATCGACGCTGACGGCGTCGCAGCCGATCCGCTCCGCCTTGAGGGAGTGCCGCACCGAGGTGCACTTGTGGATCACCTTGACCCCGGCCTCCTTGAGCATCGGCATCCACTGCTCGGGGCTGCGGCCCGCCGTTTCCACGATCCGGACGCCGCCGTCGATGATGGCCGAGATGTACTCCGCGTACGGGGGCGACTTGAACGAGGGCAGGAACGTGAGGTTCACGCCGAACGGCTTGTTCGTCATCTCGTGGCAGCGGGCGATCTCGCGGGCGAGGTCCTCGGGGGTGGGCTGGGTCAGGGCGGTGAGGATGCCCAGGCCCCCGGCGTTGGATACCGCGGAGGCGAGCTCCGCGTAGCCGACGTAGTGCATGCCCCCTTGGATGATCGGGTGCTCGATGCCGAAAAGTTCGGTGATCCGTGTCTTCATGACGTCTCCTTGTCGATTTCCCCCGATCATATCGTGGCATCGGGCGACGGACTTCCCGCCGTCGTCCGGCCGTCACGGAACCGTCACGAAGGGTGCCTACAGTCGCAGCTGACGACAACGAGGCAGAGAACGGACGCACCATGACGAGACTCACCACCCGCTTCCTGGCGATGAGCGCGCTGGCGCTGGGTGTCGCCTTCCCGTCGCAGGCCGCGGAGATCACCGGCGCCGGCGCGAGCTTCCCGGCCCCGATCTACGCCAAGTGGGCCGAAGCGTACAAGGCCGCCACGGGGAACGTGGTCAACTACCAGGCCATCGGCTCGGGCGGCGGGGTCAGGCAGATCACGGCGAAGACGGTCGACTTCGGGGCCTCCGACGACCCGGTTCCGGGCGACCGGCTGGAGAAGGCCGGCCTCGTGCAGTTCCCGGCCATCATCGGCGGCATCGTGCCGGTGGCCAACCTCGCCGGCATCGGGCCGGGCGAGATGCGGCTCGACGGGCCGACGCTCGCGAAGATCTTCGCCGGCGACATCACCCGGTGGGACGATCCCGCGATCGCCGGCCTGAACCCCGGCCTCCAGCTTCCCTCGCAGCCGATCACGCTGGTGTACCGCTCCGACTCCTCGGGCACCACCGCCGGGTTCACCCTGTACCTGGCCGACGTGGAGCCCTCGTTCAGGGGGAAGATCGGCGCCGGCAAGACGGTCAACTGGAAGTCGGGCCTCGGTGGCAAGGGCAACGCCGGCGTCGCCGCCAATGTCGCCAAGCTCGGCAACTCGATCGGCTATGTCGAGTACGCCTATGCCAAGCAGAACAAGCTGACGCACATCGCCATGGTGAACAGGGCCGGCAACGCGGTCCAGCCGAGCGCGGAGAGCTTCGCGGCGGCTGCCGCGGGCGCCGACTGGGATGCGAAGCCCGGCTTCGGCATCGGGCTCTCGAACCAGGCCGACCCGAATGCCTGGCCGATCGTCTCGGCGAGCTTTATCCTCATGCACCGGAAGGCCGATGACCCGGCGCGCTCGGCCGAGGTCCTGCAGTTCTTCCGCTGGGCCTTCGAGAACGGCAGCCAGATGGCGCTCGAGCTCGACTATGTCCCGATGCCCTCGTCGGTGATCGAGAAGGTCGAGGCGTCCTGGGCGGCGATCAAGGACGGTTCGGGCAAGGCGGTCCTTGCGGCAAGGTAAGCTTCAGGGTCAACCGCAGACGTCCGGCCGGGCGGGTCACGCGACCTCCCCGGCCGT
>Ga0079224_100012055_pt1 | contig 11949 bp, 10 predicted proteins | sample Stecom2015_FD_80414 | JGI IMG/M metagenome (GOLD analysis project Ga0079224, IMG submission 80414) | Agricultural soil microbial communities from Utah to study Nitrogen management - Steer compost 2015 | ecosystem: Environmental > Terrestrial > Soil > Agricultural land | place: USA: Utah... | reverse complement strand
TCACCAACCTGTGCGGCCTGTCGGTTCAGGTGACGGCCGATGCTACTGCGGCGCTCAATGGCACGCTGCAGATCCCCGGTGCGCCTGCGGGTGCTGCTGGCGGGGCGGCTGGAGCCGCGGCAAATGCTGTCTCCCTCACCAACGGGGCGCTGCCGCCCCCGAACGTGGGTGCCTCGGGTGCGGTTGCCGCTCCAATCGGCATCTCCAACTCGGTCTTCTCCGGCGGAAACGACAGCATCAGCGGCATCTCCTGGGTGAACAAGCCCCTGCGCGGCCTGCTTGATCTGGTCACGGCCCGCCTGGGCCTGGGTTGGAAGTTCCAGGACAACACGGCCACCATCTACTACCTGGACACCCAGGTCTTCAAGCTCTACGCCATTCCGGGCACCACCAAGATGGAAACCACGGTGAAGTCCGGCGCCGAAAAGAGCAGCAGCGGCAGCAACAAGGAGACCAGCTCGTTCTCTTCGGACGGTTCGGCGCAGGAAACGGGCATCACCTTCGAAACCGACATCGTGCGCGATATCGAGAAGACGTTGCAAACGATGGTTACTCCGGGGCTGGGCCGCATCTCGGTGTCGGCTTCGACCGGCACGGTAACGGTGACGGACCGCCCGGACGTGCTGCGTCGCGTCAAAGAATACCTCGACTCGGAAAACAAGCGCATCACCCGCCAGGTGCTCCTGAATGTGAAGGTTCTGTCGGTGCAAATCGATGACACCGACTCGGCCGGCGTGAACTGGAATGCGGTCTACGAGAGCGTCAACAGCAAGATCGGCGTGAATACGGCGTTCACTGCGGCAACCGGCGGCATGAACAGCAATATCGGCATCGTCAAAGACAGCAGCCGCTGGAACGGTACGAACCTCATCATCGACGCGCTCTCGAGCCAGGGCCGGGTGTCCACGCTGTCTTCGCCCTCGGTGACCACGCTGAACCTGAAGCCCGCCCCCATTTTGGTCGGCACCCAGACCACGTACCTGGCGGAAGTCTCGACCACGGCCATTGAAGGGGGCGGCTCCTCGCAGCAGTCGCTCACCCCGGGCACGATCACCACGGGCTTCAACATGACGCTGCTGCCGTACCTCATGGATGGTCCGGAAATGCTGCTGCAGTACAGCGTGAACCTATCCTCGCTCACGGGGATGAAGACGGCCGAATCGGGTGGCAACAAGATCGAAATGCCTGAAGTCGACAACCGGATCTTCAGCCAGAGCGTGCGCCTGCGTTCGGGCGAGACCCTGGTGCTTTCCGGCTTTGACCAGTCGGTGAACAACGCGACCAAGCAAGGCGTGGGTGACTCGAACTTCTGGCTGCTGGGCGGCAAGGGCGAAGGAAGCAAGCGGCGCGACGTCATCGTGGTGCTCATCACCCCGGTCGTGACTGACTGATCCGTACGGGCAAAGGCTGAATATGAGCTCGCAACAGAACACCGAGGCGCGGATCGTCGAGATCAACGGCAAGCGATACTGCGCCGGGCTGTGGTGGCACCAGATCGTCAATCCCTCGCAGGCAAAGAAAGAGCTGCGTGAGCTGGCCAAAGAGCACCAGATGAACATGGCGACCCTCTATGAGGGGATGTCCATGTTGGTCGGTTTTGCCAACGTGCACGCCAGCCAACGCAAGCTTTTTAACGGCTCCTGGTGCCTGGCTTCGATTTTGATGCACAAGATCGAGCTGCAGTCGTGGCTGGGGGCGTTTGACCTCGAGGACGGCAACGTCGTCCTGGTTGGCGTGAGTGAAGGCCGGATTGTTCCGGGCCTGGATCTGGTGACCGACTTCGAAGATGCACGCCGCATCATCGAGGAAAGTGGACGCTATAACCAGTGGGATCGGCTTTTCATCACCGATTCGCGGCTTCGCAAGCTCTACGATGATTCCGACTACCAGTTGGAGTTCGATGAGCGTGGGCTAAAGGACATCCTTACCGACAAGAAGTGGCCCTCGTCCTTCAAGATGCGTCCGGCAACTGGCGGGATCGACCCGAAGGTCATGGCAGGGGGTATGGCTGTGCTCGCGCTTGGTGCGGCCTGGTACGGCTGGTCGTACTACCAGGACATGGTTGCCGAGGCGCAGCTTCAGTCCCAACAGGCGCAGCTCGCCCAGCTGCAGCAGCATAAAAAGGCCAAGGAAGTGGCCGAGGCAACCAAGCTCGTCAACGAGCGGGCGCTCAAGCCCACCTGGCCCGCCGAACCTGCTGCGAAAGACTTGCTTGCGGCCTGCAGCAAGGCAGCGCTGTCCATGCCCGTGAGCGTGGCCGGGTGGCAGCTGGAGATGATCGAATGCAACTCGCGTTCGGCTACGGGTCGGTATGGCCGCATCGAAGGAACCACGATGGCCGACTTCAAGGCGGCTGCCGAACGGATCAAGGCTTCCAGGGCAGTCACCGGTTACTCGGTCAACCCCGGCCAGTCGCGCCTGTCCTCAAACCTTGAACTGACGCCGCGCGGCGAAGAGTTCGACATCCCGGGTTATTCGGACTGGTCGATGGGCTGGATCTCTCACTTCCAACGGTATGCGATCGCCGGCGATTTGCGCCACCGCGCCCATCCCACCCCGAAAGAGCCTGAGAAGTCGCTGGTGAACATCCTGGGCAAGGAAAAGGCTGTTCCGCCGCCCCCATGGTGGGAGACCTATGAGTGGTCTTTCACTACGGATCGCCTCAACGCCCTTGATCTTCTGACCCCCGTGACTGGCCCAGGCCTGGTCATTAGCAAAGTGATCATCAAGATCGAATCGCCAATGTCCTGGAAATGGACTGCGCAAGGAGAAATGCATGTCAAACAATAAATTCGCCGCTCTGAGCCTTGCTCTGGCTCTGGGCGGTCTGGTTGCAAGCCCCGCCCAGGCTCAAACGACCGTCTTGGATCTCGAACAGGCCCAGGGAAAAACGGCTTTGCTGCGTAGCCAGATCGAGGAGACCAAGGCGCTGCTCGAACTGAAGCAGCTGCAGCTCGAGCTGCAAAAAAGCGTGCAGGAAGCCGCTGACACCCAAGTGGAAGGGGCCAAGCCTGCCGCCAGGGTTGGTGCCGGGAGTTCTCCTGCTGCCGCTCTGGCTGAGGCGCCCCCGCAGGTGTTGGCCATATTCGGGGTGGACAAGGCGCTTTATGCCTCGCTTCAGTACCCAAATGGCGTGCGCCAAGACGTGCGCGTGGGCGATGAAATCGATGGTGGCTATCGCGTGCGCCAGATCACTTCGAATCGGGTGGTGCTCACCCGGTCGGGCCAGGACATCAATCTGCGGATCTTCTCCGGCGTGAAGTCGACCGGCGCCCGATAAGGGCTGAAGCCGACAAGGGGGCTCGCCGTCCACCTCCCCAGGGCGGCGCGCCCCCAGCACTCCCCCTCTGACAATGAAAGAAGAAGCACCAGTAGATGAGCACCCCTGATAAGCACATCGACGACCTGATCAAAAAGCTGCGCGCCAAAAATCTGACGGTGCTGTCAGCTCCTGGCGGTCAGCTTCCGCTTGCCAAGAAAGAGCAGCGAGAATTGATGTGCCTGATGAGCGACCACACGTTGCTCGTGCGCTCTGGCCAAACCCAGAACTTTGAAGTTCTGTCGTACCTTGACCTGGTGCGCCGAAAGACAGGCAAGCAGGTCAACGTCAAGACCGTTACTGGCACTCAGCTGCTGAACCGGCTGTACGCCGAGCTCTCGGACGCGCCCGCGCCGAAGGTCAAAGTGCTGGATACGGCCGGCGCGCTGTCGGTCAACCAAATGGAGGTGATTCGCCTTATCACCGATGCGGTCAACCGCAAGGCGTCTGATATCCACATCAAGGTAAACGGCTCCTACGGCATGATCGCCTATCGCATCCACGGCGACATGTACAAGTTCCAGGAACCTCCGGGCGAGAAGTGCCGGGAGTATTGCCAGACGATCTACCAGTCCATGTGTGAGATCGCGGAGCCCACTTATAAGGAACACACCCACCAGGACGGCCGGATCAAGGAAGCGGTCGTAGCCAAGTGCGGGCTTTTCGGTGCTCGGGTGGCGTCCGGGCCGACGGATTCGGGTTCGCACATGGTCATCCGTTTGCTTTACGACTCGGGTTCTTCCATCCCGACACTGGACCAGCTCGGTTATCTGGGCGAGCAGATCGAGATGATCAACACGATGCGCAAGCACACCTCTGGGATCAACATCCTGTCTGGCGCGACCGGCTCGGGCAAGTCTACGAGCCTGGTCTCAGTGATGAGCATGATCATCCAGGATGCTTCGAATTCTGGTTTCGCCTCCAATAATAATGGGGCAGAGGGCTTCCTGGGCATTGAGGTGCTCACAATCGAAGACCCTCCTGAGTACAAGATCCGGGGGGCTACCCAGACCCCGCTGGTGGCAGACCGCTCGAGCGAGGAATCGATTCGCCGCGGCTGGGCCAATTCGATCAAGGCCTCCATGCGTCAAGACCCGGACATCATGATGATCGGGGAAATCCGTGATCCGGGTTCGGCCCGGGCAGCTTTCGATGCCGCCATGACGGGGCACGGCGTTTGGTCAACGGTTCACGTGACTGACGCGGTGGGGATCATGATGCGGCTGCGCGGCCTGCAGGTCGAATCCGACCGCATGCTCGACCCTGAAATTGTCACCGGCCTAATCAATCAGTCGCTCGTGCAGAAGCTGTGCCCAGTCTGCAGCATCCCGTGGGCTCACAACAGGCACCTGGTAGAGGAAGACCTCAGGAACCGAGTCGAGCGCTACTGCGAGCTCGAAGGCGTACGGCTTCGCGGACCTGGGTGCCCGCACTGCAAAGGCGAGGGAATCATGGGCCGGATGGTGATCGCCGAAGTGATCCTCCCCAATATCGGCTTCATGGACGCCTTTAGCGAGCACGGCAAGACCAAGGCCAAGGATTATTGGGTCAAGCACATGAATGGCATCACCAAGTGCATGGCCATGATCCGGCGCGTCAACGAAGGCTACCTCGACCCGCGCGAGGCGGAAAGCAAGATCAGCGCGATGGACAAGGACCTGATCACGATGGGCCTGGATTACAGCCGGCAAGGGGACTTTGCTGCTGGCCGCGCCCGCGTCTTGCCCGTCGAGCATGCCAATCCCGACCTGACCACCAAGTTCGTGGCGCCCCCACCCTACGAAAAAGAGGAAGAGGCCGCGTAGCGCGGCACTTCATGACAAGAGGATTTGATCATCATGAGTTTCCATTCAGTTTCTCGCTGGGTCATGCGGCAGATGTTCTCCGGGATGGGAGGCGTAATCGGCTCGGCCACCCGGATCGGCATCTATGAGACGCTCGAGCTGCTGCTGTCGAACCAGGTGTTGCTGTCACAGGCGCTGCGCGAGATTTACCTCATCGAAAGCCGCGACGGCAAGAAAAAGAGCGACGTGAAGGCGGTCGTACTGTACGAATGCATGCAGGCCATCGATTCGGGCAAAGGGCTCTCGGATGCACTGGCGGGCTGGGTGCCGGATCAGGAAGTGCAGCTCATTCGCGCCGGCGAACGAAGTGGTGACCTGGTCAATGCGCTAAAGGATGCCTGCCGCATCATCGAGGCCAAGAAGCAGATCATGGGGGCGGTGCTCGGAGGCACGCTTTACCCCATCTTGCTGGGCGGGATGGTGACCATTCTGCTTTACCAGATCGCACACAATATGGTGCCCCAGTTCGCCCGCATCCTGCCTATCGAGCAATGGACTGGGCCGGCGGCAGTCTTGGCGGCGATTGCGTACGGCGTGACGAATTACGGAGTGCAGTCCCTGGTGGGGCTGTTCATCTTTGTCATCTGGATGTTCTGGTCGATGCCCTACATGAACAAATCACGGGTGCGAAACATCCTGGACAAGATTCCGCCATGGTCGATTTACCGGATGCTCCATGGCACGACCTTCCTGCTGAACGTGGCGGTCATGCTGCGGGCAGGGATTCGCCTGCAGGAGATCCTGATCATGATGAGTAAGGGCGGCTCGCCATGGCTCAAGACGCGGGTGCTGGGCGCGCTACACGGCATTAACCAGGGCCAGAACATAGGCGTGGCGCTCCAGAACGCAGGATATGAGTTCCCAGACCCGAGGGCCGTTCGTTTTCTGCGAATCCTCTCGGATAAGGACAGGTTCGAAGAGAAGCTCTCGAACTTCGCCAACCGCTGGCTCGGCAAGGGTATTGCGGACATCTCCTCTGCCTCCAAGATCTTGTTGGGGCTGGGCGTGGTGACCGCAGGCGGTCTGATCCTGCTCATTTTGGCCGGCGTCATGTCCATCCAGGGGCTCGCGCAAACCGCCGCGCAACGCTAAATACAGTTTTTTTTGGGGGTTGCCACTCGGCATCCCCTTGATTTTCGGTTTTTGGCTTGCCTTCAGCACTTTGAACGCATAAATTTCAATTTGAAGAAGCGAAAATGAACGTACAACCCCGTACTAGCATATTTACAGCCTTACCGCATCGTTTTCACACCGGAGCCACCATGTCCAACGTTACCCAAACACTGCCACTCATTTCCCCTGCCGCGCGCGTGCGCAAACTTCGTCCGGCCGCATCATTGCTGGAAGTCACCTTCGTACTGCTGGTTATCATCGGCATCATCGCCGGCGTCCTGTCCATGGCCACCAACACCATGCGCCAAAGCGACGTCACCCAGGAAACGCAGACACTGACCAATTTGGCTGCGGCCGCAATGAAGGTCAAGTCGCCCAGCGGCTTTGACGGCGATGAGATCCTCCCCAGCATCGGCGCCATGGGCATGATTCCGGCCAATGTGACCAATACTGGCACGGCTGCCGCGCCGGTGCTGCTGAACTCGTGGAACGGCTCGATCACCTTCGATGATGATGACGGCGGCGGCGCCTTCACGATCACCTACACGAACATTCCGAAGGAAGAGTGCACGCAGCTGGTGATGGCGGTCAAGCAGGGCATCCTGAAGTCGGTGGGCAATGGTGCCACGGCCACCCTGAACCTGGGTTCGGGCGGTACGGCAGCTCAGGTCACTGCGGCCTCGGCAGCCACCACGGTCTGCCCGAGCACCTCCGGCAACACCGTGACCTGGAGTTCGGCTTTCAAGTAAACGGGCCTCAGGCCTGAGCCTGGCCCCTTGAGTCCGCCTGAGCGCGAGGCCCAAGGGGCTTTTTTCATTGGTGGTTCCTGAACATGAACAGAGCATTTTCCTCCACGATCCGCCCCCGAGTTCGTCAAGCCCAGTCGCTGCTCGAGATGGCCCTGGTACTGAGCGTCGCCCTGGCATTTCTGGCGATGGCCGCGGCGCTGTCTTACCACCTGGTGACAGAGTCCAGCGCGCGCGAAGAGGCCGAAAGTGTCGTGTCGCTGGCTGATTCCGTACGCCGGATCAAGAAATTTGACGGATATGCGGGGTCTGAGTCTTTGATGCGGGAGGTGATAGAGCTCCACCTGGCGCCCCCAACCCTGTATGTCGATGATGTGGCCATCACGATGACCAACTCCTGGGGCGGGCAAGTTTTCCTTACCCGGCAGAACGGTGGAGAAGCCTTTGCCATCACCTATGAGGGGCTGACCCCGCGGACGTGCTCGCTCATGGCCTTGTACGTACGGTCATCGACGCTGTTTTCCTTCGGCCCGGGTGCGGCGCCTGCCAACAGCGGGGGCGGGGGCAGTCGGCTGATTGCCACATTGACGCCCCAGGAAATCGGCGACATCTGCGAGAGCGACGTCGTGCACTGGTCGTCGGGGGCGCCTTAGGTCCAGTTGTAGTTTAGATCATATGAGATTAGACGTATGATGTAGTAAAACAAGGAACCCCACGCAATGTCAGAACAGAAAAAACTCAGTGAACTCGACTTCGTTGACCTCTACCTGGGTAAGGACTATGCCGTCCTGAAAGGTCTGAAAGGCTCGCCGAACTCGACTGACCCGGCGCCTGAATACCTCAAGCCGGTGCTCGAGCACCTGCGTGGACAGTGTCGATTCCTGGTCACGACTGAGAAAGACCCCGAGTTCTCGATTGCCCATGAGGGGGTGATGTACCGAGGTACGGCCATGCGTGATGTGAGCGGTACCGACATCTACACGCTGCGCCGGTCGACGGCCAAGGTGCGCGCTTTGAACAAGATTGGGATTCACCCCGGAGTGCTTCTGCCGCTGCTGGACCAGAACCTGAAAGGGCTGGTCCTGATCGCGGGCGAAACGGGAGCGGGCAAAACGTCGACGGCGGTGGCGATCCTCCGGGCGCGTCTTGAGCGTCTGGGGGGTATCGCCATTGCCATTGAAGACCCGCCAGAGGTGCCACTTAACGGCCCGGTCGGAATCGGTCGATGCATGCAGATTCGGGCAAGCCGGCGCACGGGTGGTTACAAGGAACACCTGACCCGGTCGTTGCGGGCCAACCCGGACATGATCTTTCTGGGAGAGGTGCGTGAGGAGGCTGCCGCGCGCGAGGTGGTCGAAGCCTCGCTCAACGGCCACCTGATCATCTCGACGGTGCACGCCGGCGGCGTGGTTGCCACCATCGAGCGGCTCGCCTCGCTAGCCAGCGGCAACGGGCCCACCGCCCCCACATTCAATAAGCTGGCCAACGGCCTGCAGGCGGTGATTTGGCAGGCACTTGAGCGCGACGCGGGCCAGGTGCGCTTTCGCTACGAGGCACTCAGCCTCATTGGCCCTGACTCCATGGGCGCGCGCAGCAAGCTGCAAAGCGGAAACATCCGCGGCATTGCCCAGGACATCGAGCAGCAGATGCTCAAGTTGAAGAACGCTCCCATCAGGAAGTGACATGGCTACCCTACGTTCCCACCCCTTGAAACAGTTCGCCGGCTCCGCGCGGATGCAAGTCAATAGATGGCGCCTTCGCGCGGCCATGACGCTTATCGAGACGACGATCGTTCTGATGATTGCGATCGCCGCGATGGCTGCCGGGGCGAATTTCTACTCGGATTACCTGCAGAACCAGGCCAACAAGGCGACCGCGGATCAGATGAATGACCTTTCGCGGTCGTTCTCCAAGTACCTGCAGGACAACTACTCCACGGTACTGACCGATGCGGCCGTGACTGGAACGACTGAAATTGCGCTGGAAGACCTGCAGCCCGAGTACATCAGCAACCAGTTCGTCAACCGCAACCCCTTCGGCCAGGAGTACGTATTTGCCGTGCGCAAGCCTGACCCGGCGATCAACAGCCTGGAGGCAATCATCTACACCCGTGGCGGCGAAGAGATCGAGCCGCCTCAGGCGCTGACCATCTCCCAGATGCTGGGCGCCGGCGGCGGCTTCACCCTCAAAGGCGGCAACCCCAACACGGTGCGTGCCACTTTCGATGGGTTTTCGCTCGATCTGGCCGATTACAACGCCAATCCCCAAGGGACGGGCAAGCTTGTCGCAGCGCTCTTTCTGAATGACATGGGCATGATCGCCTCGGACTTCCTGTATCGCAATCGCGTGCCAGGGCGTCCGGAGCTCAACACCATGAACACTGCCATCAACATGAATGGCAACAACCTGGATAACGCTGCCGACATCAACGCCACCGGGGTCATGACGTCGGGCTCGGTTGAAACGGGCATGATCAATGCGTCTGGCTCGATCACGGCCATGATCGCCGTGAAAAACGAGGAGTGCGGATCAGAACAGCCCGGCGCCATGGCTCGTACCGCGGCCGGCGAGATCCTGGCATGTAAGGACGGGTTTTGGAAGCCAGTTGGGGGCGGTACCGAAGGCCAGTACAGCTTCTTCATGGCAGCGGTATGCCCGGATGGTTGGGTGCGCGCCGACGGCAGCAATGGTACGGTCGACTTGCGTGGCGCATTCATTCGTAGCCTGGATGCCGGCCGAGGCCTCGACCCAGGCCGCGCGCTGGGCAGCTTCCAGGATTCGGAAAACAAAGCCCACTCTCACGTTGGTCGCACGGATGAAGCGGGGCGCCACCGGCACCAGACACAGATCACGAGATGGACAGGCAATCCAGGCATGGATGATGACAAAGAGGAATTCTCGCTCGAATCTGGCTATACGGATTACGCCGGTGAGCACACCCATACGCTCACGACTGACCCTTCGGGTGGCCCTGAATCTCGTCCGGTCAACGTGGCACTTCTTGCCTGCATGAAGAGCTTCTGAGGCGCATAGAACGCTGAGCATAGGACATGCTCCAGACGCCCCTTCCAAAACCCATTCCGAGCGGATGGGCCCCTTGGAAGGGGTTTTTGTCTGGACGGAAAGGAAAAACTCGACGAATCAGCCGGCGGAGCACAGATCGGGATTCTCGATCACCTTGCTCATGTTGGCGCGGGCAAGCGGCTCCAGTGGCGCAAATTCTGCCAGCTGGTAGAGCCGGGGGCGCGAGCACAGCATCTTGAAAAAGGCGGCGCGCCGCTGGCTGTACTCGTGCCGGCCGGCAACCAGGTGCTTGACCTCCTGGTACACGGCCTCGCCGTCGGCCAGAAAGGATTGCAGGCTTGCTCCCAGTCCGGCCAGGTCAAGATCCAGGACGAGCTTGGAAGATTCTCCCGTAGGCTTGTGCACGATGGTGTCGTGGATGATGCGGCTAGCCTCATCGATCTGCGCTTCAGTGGCATGCTGATGGGCGTGCTGGCGCAGCAAAAGGGCCGAGAGCTTCTCGTTCATTCCATCAGACGCGCCCGGCACGTAAACCGCATCATGGTAGAGAATGGCCAGCGCCTGCGCGCGAGTGGGGCTGAAGGAGCACGACCATGCAAGAGTGAACATCCTCTGGATGTGTCCGAGATTGTGGTAGCAGCGCTCAGGCTCGTTGTATCGCTCGATCACCCGGGCGACGACATCGTCGGGCAGGCCGGTGGCCACGGCGAGCTGCGCGGTCGACCAGGGGTGCTTAGAACTGGTGGTCTGGGTGGGCAGGGTCATGTTGGCTCCCGGGGCTGGAAGGAACGAGTCCAGCGGAATAGGGGGGGGACGGTGCTCTGGTCAATGCTCGGGCGGATACTTTGCGCAGCTACATGAATCGAATCCGCGGCCGCGCGCCAGTAGTGTCGAAGTGCCTTGAATCTTATGCCACCGGCACCGCGGTGTACCACTTGGATAGCCGCTCATCCCTCGGGGATTCAGCAACCCAGGCTTTGCGGCGTTGGCCGAGGTAGATCAGGGTCGATTCGTAGGAGCGGATGTCCGACTCCAAGCCTGCTTTCGTGCGGGCATACACCTCGGGCCAACGCGAATCGCTGGGCGTGATCGTCACCAGCTCCCGGGGAGAGCGCTGCAGGTAGGTCAGGGTTTCCTGGTTGGGAAGGCTCTCCAGATCGCGGCGCTCGCGGTTGAGCAGGGATTCATGCTGCTTGATCATCCAGTCCAGACCCGCGGGGGAGATCTCCAGAGGGGGGAAGTTCACCCCATGGCAGCTGCGGGTCTGAAAGCCGGTGCCAGGGCGCTCGTAGCCGTGATGGGCCATCTTGCCCTTGACCACCGCGATCTGGCGCAGGCAGCAGGGGCAGGTCTTGATGATCTTGTCCGGGTTAACGGGCGCGGGGGCGGCGGCAGGCGCACGGCCTTTGACAACCAACGGCTTGAGTTTGTCCATGGCTTCGGCCAGGGCCAGCAGCTCAGCGAGGATTGCACGCATCGCCACGGTGGCCTCGGACTGATCAAGGCTTGCCTGGGCTTTCTTGGCGGCAGCTTTCACGCTATGCAGCCCCATGATTGAGATGCTGTCGTAAAGGTCTTGAGCCGCCCGGGGCTGCCCCTGCCATTTGCCGGCGTAGAAGTACGGATCACCCACGTGCGACTCCCAGGCGCTTTCAACGGCACGGCCCAAGCTCGACTTGAGGTCTTGGTAGTCGACGTTGCGAATCTTGCCCAGGCGCAGCGCTTCGTTGATCTGCTCGATGTCCTTGAGAGCCTGCTCAGCTCTGCGCTCACTCTTGGCGCTGGTCTCGAGGATCGAGAAGAAGAGGGGGAAGTCCGCTTTGGTCATATGATTTCCTATGTATGAAACCATACTATCAAAGTGACCACCCCCCATACAAGGCACTTAGGGCTCTGGCGCAAG
>Ga0079224_100012053_pt1 | contig 11950 bp, 7 predicted proteins | sample Stecom2015_FD_80414 | JGI IMG/M metagenome (GOLD analysis project Ga0079224, IMG submission 80414) | Agricultural soil microbial communities from Utah to study Nitrogen management - Steer compost 2015 | ecosystem: Environmental > Terrestrial > Soil > Agricultural land | place: USA: Utah... | reverse complement strand
TTTGCCCCGTATGTACATGATGATTGAAGCTCGCGCGCCCTTACCATCGAATTGCGGGGTCGCGCCGATGGCTGAGCAATATTTTTCGGTAATGACGGTGCACAGCGCGCCTTTGATTGCTCATCTGCAACGCATTGATGAGCTGCTCACCAAGGCTGAGTGAATAGCCAGAATCAAACTGCCGACATCAGTAACAAACTTTTTAATGAGGATATTGCCGCACCAAATGTTTGGTGCGGCAGTAGGTGTTACATGCGCTCCATAACCTCAATGCCGAGCAGTTCCAAACCTTTTTCCACAATACGCGCGACTGCATGGCAGAGTCGCAAGCGGCTATCGCGGGTAGCCGGATCGACGCCGTCTTTCAAGATTGGACAAGCCTCGTAGAAGCTCATATAGAGACTGGCGATGTCGTAGAGATAACTGCAGAGCAAATGCGGTAAGGCTTCTCGAGCAACCTGATCGAGCACTTCGCTGAATTGAAGTAATTTAATCGCCAAGACTTTCTCGGCATCGGTGGCGAGTATGATCGGTTGCTCAAGTGCTGCCGGGTTTATCTCCGCTCGTCGGAAAATGCTTTGCACCCGGGTAAAAGCATATTGCAAATAAGGTGCAGTGTTACCGTCGAAGCTAAGCATGCTGTCCCACGCAAAAATATAATCATTGGTGCGCGTCTTACTTAAGTCAGCATATTTTACGGCGCCAATCCCTACTTTACGGGCGATCAGCTCCGCTTCTGTGCTGTTTAATTCGGGATTTTTTTCTTTCACGAGTGCACTGGCACGCTCGATGGCTTCATTGAGCAGCTCGGCTAATTTCACAGTACCGCCGGTGCGGGTTTTAAACGGTTTACCGTCCGCGCCCATCATGGTGCCAAATGCCAGGTGTTCCAGCTGAATATCCTCAGGCACAAAGCGGGCTTTGCGAGCCAGAGTAAAGACCTGCTGCATATGCAGTGACTGACGGGCGTCGATGAAATACATTACCCGGTTTGCTTGCAGGGTATTGGCGCGGTAGCGCAGAGCGGCTAAATCGGTGGTTGCGTATAAATAACCGCCGCCTTGTTTTTGAATAATAACCGGTGAAGGATTGCCGTCTTTATCGGCGAGTTCTGTGAGAAATACGACTTGTGCACCATCGCTCTCGACAGCCAGTCCCTGATCCTGCAGCTCTTTTACCAGGATGGGTAGATCGTTGTTATAAAAACTTTCACCGCGCACATGGTCGTCGGTCAAGGTCACATTAAGCTGACGATAAATTTCATTGCTGTGCTGCAGCGAAATATTCTTAAATTCCTGCCATAACTTCAAAATCTCTTCATCGCCGGACTGCAAACGCACGACATAGCTGCGTGCCTTATCGGCAAAGGCCGGGTCTTCATCAAAATGCGTTTTAGCCTGCTGATAAAAAACCTCCAGGTCTTTGAGCGCCATGCCGGCTTCACGATTTTCTCCGAGACGCTCTTCCAGCTCGGCGATTAACATTCCGAACTGGGTGCCCCAATCGCCGACATGATTTTGCCGAATGACATTGTGACCTTGAAATTCCAGCAGGCGTGCCAACGCATCACCAATGATAGTGGAGCGCAGATGGCCAACATGCATTTCCTTGGCGAGATTGGGGCCGGAATAATCAATGACGACTGTCTGGGGCTTGGCAACCTGGGTGATGCCCAGGCGCGGATGAAGCTGTGCGGTGCCGATCTGCTCGCCCAGCCATTCAGGAGCGAGATAGATATTGATAAAGCCCGGCCCGGCGATATCGACTTTCTCAGCAATGCCGTCGAGCTCCAAATGCGCAACAATTTTTGCCGCCAGCTCGCGCGGGTTGGTACCCATGACTTTTGCGGCGCCCATCGCGCCGTTTGCTTGATAATCGCCGAAACCGGCCTTTTTTCCGGGAGCGATCACTGCCGGCAGATCGGCGGGAATACCACAGGCGTGCATCGCCTGCTGGACTTTTTCGTTGAGCAATTCACGAATATTCATAACAAAGGGTTTTTACCTGGAAGGATTTGAAAAGAGCGCGGTCAAATTAGCCCGGAATTGTACCTGTAAGGCAGGGGTAAGTGCCACAAGGTAAGTACGAAAGCAGCAGGGCTGTCAGGTGTTGCTCTGCTATCAATGTCATTTCCGCGCTATGTTAAATGAGACTCATCCGAGATAATTCCGGGGAGGAAATATGACGGTGTTACAACACGCATGCGACCATATTCAGGTTGATCAACAGGGACAGACACTGTATCTCCGGCTTAATCGTCCCGACCGCAAAAACGCGATTTCACGCGCAATGTATAACGCCCTGGCAGAAGCCATAACTTACGGCAATCAGCAGCCGGATATTCGTGTCATTGTAGTGTCGGGTAATGGCAGCGACTTTAGCAGTGGTAATGACTTGCTCGATTTTATGAATGAACCGGAAATTCACGACGGGCATCCGGTGGTGTGTTTTATGCGCACCCTTCAAGGCAGTCACAAACCGGTAATTGCCGCAGTGCAGGGCGCCGCGATAGGTATTGGTGCAACTTTGCTGCTGCATTGCGATCTGGTTTACGCCGCTGCTGATACGCGTTGGCAACTGCCGTTTGTTAAATTGGGATTAAGTCCGGAATATGCGGCGAGCTATTTGTTACCGAGGCTGGTTGGTTATCCCCGCGCAAACGAATTACTTTTGCTAGGCGAGCCGATAACAGCGCAGCAAGCATTGGAATTTGGCCTCGTCAATGCCGTAGTTCCGGTCGATCAGCTGGCAGAGTTGGTAGCCGAGCGTGCACAGCAACTGGCAGCGCAACCTCCCGCAGCGGTAAGGCGTACCAAGTTATTATTGAAACGTGCCCAGCAGGCGCAAATTGACATCGCACTGGCCGCTGAATTTTCCGCCTTCGCCGAAGGGTTGCAATCGGCCGAATGCAAGGAAGCCATCAGCGCGTTCTTTGAAAAACGCCCCGCAGATTTTTCGGACTTCGTTTAACACGCGGAGAATAATCGCTTAAATTCACGGAGAAGATATGGACAATCCCTTTGATTTTGTCGAAAAAGTGGTGCTTGTGGTTGGCGGTACCAGCGGTATCAATCGCGGTATTGCCGAGGCCTTTGCCCGAGCCCGGGCAAGAGTAGCTGTTATCAGCCGCGCGCAAGAAAAAGTTGATGCAACAGTGGTAGCCTTGAAGCAGCAGGGGGCGGCCGAGGCGCTGGGATTTACCGCCGATGTGCGCGAACCAGAACATCTCAAAAACGCGGTTGCTGCGGTCCACCAGAAATGGGGAGATTTTTCGTTAGTTGTCTCCGGCGCCGCAGGAAATTTCCCGGCACTCGCTATGGAAATGTCGCCCAACGGTTTTCGTGCTGTAGTTGATATTGATCTGCTCGGCACCTTTCATGTGATGCAGGCGGTCTATCCTTTTTTGCAAAAGCCGGGGGCGTCGATCATCAATATATCCGCTCCCCAAGCGCTGATTCCTATGCCCGCACAAAGTCACGTGTGTGCGGCTAAAGCCGGTGTGGACATGATTACGCGCACGCTCGCACTGGAATGGGGAGCGGAAGGCATTCGTGTTAATTCAATTATTCCCGGGCCGATTGAGGGCACAGAGGGGATGAAACGTCTGGCGCCGACTGATGCAATTCGTCATGCGGTTAAGAATTCAGTGCCGATGCAGCGGATGGGAACACCTGATGATATTGCCAATGCGTGTTTCTTTTTGGCATCGCCCATGGCGGCGTACATTACTGGCGCAATCCTGCCGGTTGATGGTGGATGGTCCCAAGGTGGAGCGGCAATGATGGGAGCGGGTTTAACGGAGCTGGCGAATAAAAAGTGAGGACCTTGAATGTCAAAAAAGACAGAAATGTTTGATGTCCGAGTTGGAGCATACTTGTGTGTTTTGATTTGTCGCCGCTTATCCACTTGGTCGCGCGTTTGTCGTTAGAGGCTGTCGCTCAACAACAGAAGGACGAGTAACGCAGGATCACCTGTGGGGGCATAAGTGTCGAGACCGCTGAAAAGGTTAGGGCGTATCTCGACATTTTTACTTCAGCTGCGGACCGCAGCGCGCAAGCTAAGGTTTACTGATTAAACAAAAATTCAATCAGCGCTTTCTGCGCATGCAAACGGTTTTCCGCTTCATCCCATACTACGGCTTCAGGATCGTCCAACAGCTCAGCGCTGACTTCTTTTCCGCGATAAGCCGGCAGGCAGTGCATAAATAACGCCCCGGAATTAGCGCGGCTCATCAACTCATGATTCACTTGATACCCAGAAAAAACCCGTTCGCGTTCTTTCTTTTGTTCTTCTTGTCCCATCGATGCCCAGGTGTCAGTAACCACCAAATCAGCGCCGGTTACTGCCTCCTGTGGTGTGGCACAAAGTGAAACATGCTGCGAGTGGGCTTCAATCAAGCTCGCGCGCGGGGTAAAACCGGGCGGACAAGCAATGCGCAATTCAAAATCGCATAGGGCAGCCGCTTGAATATAGGTTTTACACATATTGTTGCCGTCACCTACCCAGGCAACATCTTTGCCGCTGAGTGAACCGCGGTGTTCTACAAAGGTCTGGATGTCGGCTAGTAATTGGCAGGGGTGAAAATCATCGGTAAGACCGTTGATCACCGGCACGCAGGAATATTCAGCAAATTTTTGTACGGTGGCATGGGCGAAGGTCCGGATCATCACGGCGTCCACCATGCTGCTCATGCACCGGGCAGCATCTTCAATGGGTTCTCCGCGACCAAGTTGCGAATCTCTGCTGGAAAGGAAAATTGCGCTGCCACCCATTTGCGCCATGCCAGACTCAAAGGAAACTCGGGTGCGTGTCGATGATTTCTCAAAGATCATCCCCAGCACTTTGTTTTTAAAAATCTCTGGTGATTGGCTTTTGCGCTGAAGGGCTTTCAATTCGATGGCGCGGTTGATGATCAGCTGTAACTCATCCCGCGAAATGTCATTAAGCGTAAGAAAGTGTCTTGGTTTTTTTCTGCTCGGTGCCGGTGATGGAACCATAATTATCTACTCGAATTCGGGGCGCAGAAGGTATGTCCGACCTTGCCCTTATTACAGTGCAGGAATACACCTGCACCCTGTGAGAGAACCTCTTGTTTATCGATCTCTGGTATAACCTGTGGCGGTAAAACCTGCGGCCAATATCGATAAAAACGATAGCGCGATACGCAAGAGGTTCTTAAAACTCTGTTATCAATTCAACCACTTTAGCAATCAGCTCATCGGCTTCTGCGTCGGTCAAAATCAGGGTCGGCAACAAGCGAATCGTATTGCCGGCGGTGACGTTAATGAGAATGCCTTTGCTCCGTCCTTTTTCAACCAGCTCGGCACAGGGAGCGTTCAGTTCAAGTCCGATCATTAAACCTTTGCCGCGGATATCTACGATCTTATCGTTGCCCGCCAAAGCTTGCTTGAAGCCTGAAAGTAATTTGTCACCCAAATTTTTTGCGCGTGCTATCAAATCATCAGCGAGCAGCGTTTCCACTACAGTGACACCCGCAGTGCAGGCCAGCGGATTGCCACCAAAAGTCGTTCCGTGATTGCCCGGTTGGAAGACTTCACCAGCGGTGCCCCGCGCTAAACATGCCCCGATGGGTACGCCATTGCCTAAACCTTTAGCCGTAGTGACCACATCCGGCAAAATGCCATTTTGTTGATAGGCGAAAAAGCTGCCGGTCCGGCCGTTACCCGTTTGGATTTCATCGAGCATCAATAACCAGTCATGACTGTCACAAATAGTCCGCAGGTGATTGAGGTAATCCGTGGCTGGAATTCGCACTCCACCTTCACCCTGCACCGGTTCAACCAGGATGGCCACAATATTAGGGTGTTTTTCTGCGGCGGCCTTGATGGCCTCTACATCGTTATAGGGAACCCGGATAAAACCTTCGACCAGCGGCTCAAACCCGGCTTGGACTTTGGTATTGCCCGTTGCACTTAAGGTTGCCAGCGTCCGTCCATGGAAACTGTTTTCCATCACAATAATGGCCGGGTGTTTTACACCTTTATCATTGCCATATTTACGTGCGATTTTTATCGCAGCTTCGTTGGCTTCTGCACCTGAGTTGGAGAAAAATACTTTTTCCATGCCCGACTGTTCAACCAGCAAATCGGCCAGACGCTGCTGTTGTGGAATGTTGTACAAATTGGACACGTGGATCAGGCTCGCCACCTGAGCGCTCAGCGCTGCAGTAACGGCGGGATGAGCATGACCTAAACCACAAACGGCGATACCGCTGATAGCGTCCAGATAGGATTTACCCTTGTCGTCCCATACGCGACTGCCTTCGCCCTTGACTAATGTCAGGGTTCTGGTGCCGAAGGTATTCATCAGTGTCGTCATTACAGTCTCCAACTACCGTAAACAAATCCAGTAACGCCAAAAACGGGGTCGCCCTAAGCCCATTAAAAAGAAACGGACTTTCGAGTTTAAATTTGGGAAATAACCAGAGAGTCTAAAACAAAATCGGCAGCATTTGCGCTGCCTTTGGGATGACCAAGGTCGCAATAGTATAAGTAAAAAGCAGGATTGGCAAATACCTGTAAGACCGTGTTTTTGGGGCTTATCTGACGATAGATGACTTTTACCGGCGCGGCTTCTAGACTGGATTTAGAGCGCCGGGGTCAATGGAGCTTGTCCCTGCTTTTTAGGGGACGCCGGTAAGGGTAGTGCCGGCAAATCGTCAAGGAAGTCACTAAGTCAGCTTCAAGGAGTGAAGTCATGTTAGTCATGTCTCGTTCTGGTGCGCGTATATCGCGGGCCTCAGCCATATGTTTTCTGGTTGTTCTTTTATTTCCCTTCTCTGTATCGGCAACCGGTGTTACACCACCCGCCCTAATGCTTGCCCAGACCTACCGCGGCACAGTCGCGCTCGAACACTATTGGGTCAGTGAAAAGCTTGATGGGGTGCGTGCCTATTGGAATGGCGAGCATTTAATCTCGCGGCAGGGCAATACCTTCAATGCGCCTGCCTGGTTTACCGCGCAATTTCCGACCACGGCGTTGGATGGCGAATTGTGGGCCGGGCGGGGCACCTTTGAGCAGGTGTCCGGTACCGTGCGCCAATTAGTGCCCGATGATGAGCGGTGGCGGAAGGTCCATTACATGGTTTTTGATTTGCCCGATTCGCCCTTAACATTTAACGAACGTCTGGCAGCATTAAAGAACCTTGTTGATGAGGTCGACGTTCCTCACTTGCAGTTTGTGCAACAGATTCGCATCAAAGATGAAACCAGTTTATTACGGGAGCTGGAAAAGGTGGTGAGTGAGGGTGGCGAAGGCTTAATGCTTCATCATGAAAACTCACGCTATCGCGCAGCGCGTTCTGACGATTTATTGAAGCTCAAGCTTTATGACGATGCCGAAGCGGTAGTCATTGCTCATTTACCAGGTAAAGGTAAGTACATCGGGATGATGGGTGCATTATTAGTAGAAACAACAGATGGCAGGCGCTTTAAAATTGGTACTGGATTTAGCGATGCTGTGCGTGCAGACCCTCCGCCCATTGGTACCATCGTCACGTATAAATATTTTGGAACCACCAACAAAAATATTCCGCGGTTTGCCAGTTTTTTGCGTGTGCGCCACGATCTAGCGCCGTAGCTGATTGTTCTTTTCACATCACATTAACCACATTAATGGCCATTCCCGGAACAGATTGCGGCGTGGCTTTGGTGTGATTTTGGCGTGATTTTGGTATGACTTTGAAGAGCTCCAAAGTAATTAATCAACAGTCAGGTCACGTAAATTAATGCAATCATCGGCAGGCGACCGCTTGAGTTATGAGAGCATCTTTGAATGACGACTATCCATGGTGCTGTTGCTTCAGTCATATCGCGTTGCGATAGTAAGGACACCTATTACTACAGGAATTTTATGCGCTACAACATATTATTAGGCTCATGTCTGGGAGCATTTTTAGGATTGACTGCCGCCAGCGCAAGCGCTGATGGCGTAATCGAAACACTTGTGGTTACTGCTTCCGCATCTGATGCGGTCAGCCTTGCTGCGGGCACTGCGACCATTCAGGTCAGTGAACAATTACCCGGTTTACGAATTGATAGCGCGGAGCTCTTACAGGGCTTGCCCGGTATACAGGCGGACTCACGTTCCAATTATGCTCAGGATACCCGCGTCACTTTGCGTGGTTTCGGGGCACGCTCGGCGTTTGGTGTGCGAGGAGTGGACCTGCAGGTGGACGGCGTACCGCTGACAATGCCCGATGGTCAGGGGCAGCTATCCAGTATTGCGCTGGACGGTGTCAACGAGGTGGAAGTTTTGCGAGGCCCGATTGCCGCGCTTTACGGTAATGGTGCTGGTGGAGTGATTTCCTTGCAGAGCCGGGCACCGGAGCACAATCAGGTGGAGCTGGGTTATGGCGCCGGTAACTATGATTTCTCACGGCCGTCGCTACAGGGACAATGGCGGAGCAATAACGTCGGGGTACGCGTACAGGCATCCCGCTTTACCACCGATGGCCACCGTGCGCACTCGGTAGCTGAAAAAGAACAGCTGGGCGCGCAGCTGTATTACACCTGGGCTAACGGCATAGAAGCTATTGTGCGGCTTGATCGTGATCATGATTCCTACCTGCAAGATCCCTTGGGTCTATCTCCTGAGCAATGGCGGGAGAACCCGCGTCAAATTAACAGCGCTACAGAACTTTTTGATACTCACAAAACCGTGGATCACGAGCAATTTTCGTTAACCCTGCGTCAAACACAGGGCCGGGGTCGCTGGCAGACGACCCTGTGGTCAGGCGCGCGCGATATTACCCAGCGTCTGGCATTTACCGGAGCAGGAATAGGGAGTGCTGGCGGTATCGTGGATCTGCGGCGCGATTTCTATGGCGCCAACGGCAACTACAGTTATGACTTTATGCCCGCAGGCACATTGCTCACTGCAACCTTAGGGGTAGAGCTGGCAGCGATGGATGATCGGCGCCGGGGTTACGTCAATGATTTTGGAGTTGTTGGTGATCTGCGCCGTGATGAATTAGGCCAAGTGAATAGCCGCGATGTTTACAGCCTTCTGCAGTGGCAACCGGGCGAGCGCTGGCAACTCTATGGCGGCGTGCGTTACAGCGATATGGAATTTCTGGTCGATGATTACTTTGTTGTGCCTGGCAACCCGGATGACAGCGGCGGCCGCGATTACAATCAGTGGTCGACTGCCTACGGGCTCAATTATCGCGTCGATGACCGGTGGACACTATTTGTAAGCCAAGGTCGTGGCTTCGAATCACCGACGTTGACGGAAATGGCTTACAGCTCGAATAACGATGGATTAAATATCGCGCTCGATGCGGCGGATAATCGCCAACGGGAAGCAGGTGTCCGGTTCGACACGGCGACAACAGAGCTGACCTTGACGCTGTTTGAGATTGATACCACCAGTGAAATTGTCGTGGATACCTCTGTTGGTGGTCGTACCACTTACCGCAATGCAGCCGGTACCGAACGGCAGGGGATCGAGTTTAGTGGTCGCTTTGCGCTGGCGAAGCAGTGGTCTGCCTGGATCAACCTGAACTATCTTGATGCCCACTACAACGCCGGCGATTGGAGCGGTAATCAGTTGCCAGGTATCGCGCGCGATAACCATCAGGCGCAATTGCGTTGGCAGCCGTGGAGCGATGATCGTCTCACTTTAGCCTTTGCGGTACGCCATCGGTCCAGAGTAGCTACCGGGGATGAAAATGAGGTTTGGGCACCAGCGACTACGACGGCAGATATTGCCGTTAGCAGCCGGATTGACCTGGGTGACTGGGCAGTGTCTGGATGGATAAAAGCGGTCAACCTTACCGATAAAAATTACGTCGGCTCAGTTATTGTTAATCAGAGTAATGGCCGGTCATTCGAACCTGCTCCCGGTCGTCATTTCAATGCCGCTATTGCGTTTACCTATCAGTGGTAGCCGGCTCAAGCAGTGATAACCCCGTTCAGGTAATGGTAATTGGATCACGCGGAGAAAATCTTAGCCGGGGATAAAGCCGGCGCACAAGGCTCGTCACAGCGGGCAATTCGAAAAATTAGCGCTGGCACCCCCGGCGTTAATTTTTATATACTCCGCCCCCTTATATTTATACGCCCGTAATCTGGTCGGTGGAGCGACATTCTCGCCGTTTGCTTGCCAGCGAATTCATCATGTGGCCTTTGGTAGGGGTCACCACTGAAATAAAGGAAATACCATGCCCGTAATTACTCTCCCCGATGGCTCTCAGCGCCACTTTGATAAACCTGTTTCCGTCTATGATGTTGCGGCTGATATCGGCCCGGGTCTGGCAAAGGCAACCATCGCCGGTCGTGTAAATGGCGTCCGGGTTGATGCTCACGATTTGATTACCGATGACGCCGAATTGGTGATTTTTACCGCGAAAGACGAAGACGGTCTGGAAATTATTCGCCATTCCTGTGCTCACCTTTTAGGTCACGCGATTAAGCAACTCTGGCCGCAAGCCAAAATGGCCATCGGGCCGACCATCGAAAATGGCTTTTATTATGACGTCGATCTCGACCAAGCGTTGACCGATGAAGATATTGCCGCGCTCGAAGCGCGCATGCTGGAGTTAGCCAAGACAGAATACGATGTGGTGAAAAAGAAAGTCAGCTGGCAGGAAGCATACGACGTATTCAGTGCGCGCGGCGAACCTTATAAACAGGAAATTCTGGAGCGTGATGTTCCGCGCGACTCAACCCCCGGCTTATATCATCACGAAGAATATATCGACATGTGTCGTGGGCCCCACGTGCCCAATATGCGCTTCTGCCTTAACTTTAAGTTGATGCGCGTATCCGGAGCTTATTGGCGCGGTGATTCAAATAATAAGATGTTGCAGCGTATTTACGGCACTGCCTTCGCCGATAAAAAACAATTGAACGCGCATTTACAGATGTTGGAAGAAGCCGTTAAGCGTGATCACCGCAAGCTCGGCAAAAAATTTAATTTTTTCCATTTGCAAGACGAAGCGCCGGGGATGGTGTTCTGGCACCCCCGTGGCTGGAGCGTCTACACGACGCTCGAAGCCTATATGCGTGAAGTTCAGCGTCTGAATGGATACAGCGAAATCAAAACGCCTCAAGTCGTTGATCGCTCGTTGTGGGAGCGATCGGGACACTGGGATAAATTCCGTGCCGGTATGTTTACCGTCGCATCAGAAGATCGCGATTTTGCTATTAAACCGATGAACTGCCCGTGTCACGTGCAGGTATTTAGTCAAGGATTGCGCAGCTATCGTGATCTCCCTTTGCGTATGGCCGAATTTGGTTCCTGCCATCGCAATGAGCCGTCGGGTACTTTGCAAGGGTTGATGCGGGTACGCGGTTTTGTGCAGGACGACGCGCATATTTTTTGTACGGAAGCTCAGATCCAGCCAGAAGTATCGACTTTTACCGACTTGCTGTTTCAGGTGTATGCGGACTTTGGATTTAACGACGTCATCATTCGGATTTCCACGCGCCCCGAACAGCGTGTCGGCAGTGACGAGGTTTGGGATAAAGCCGAGAAAGCGTTAATGGACGCGCTTGCAGCCAAAGGACTCGCCTATGAGTTGCTGCCCGGTGAGGGTGCCTTCTATGGTCCTAAAATCGAATTCTCATTGCGCGACTGTATCGGTCGGGTGTGGCAGTGCGGCACTATTCAGGTGGATTTTTCTATGCCCGGTCGCCTGGATGCTCAATATGTAGCGGAAGATGGTTCACGCCAGGTACCGGTTATGTTGCACCGCGCTATTTTGGGCTCCTTTGAGCGCTTTATCGGTATTTTGATTGAGCATTACGAAGGTGCCTTCCCAGCGTGGTTGGCTCCGGAGCAAGCCGTGGTCATGAACATTACCGATAATCAGGCCGAATTTGTTCGCGAAGTCACCAAAAGCCTGCAAGATAAAGGCTTTCGTGCGATTTCGGACTTGAGAAACGAGAAGATCGGCTTTAAAATCCGCGAGCACACCATTCAGCGG
>Ga0079224_100012052_pt1 | contig 11950 bp, 8 predicted proteins | sample Stecom2015_FD_80414 | JGI IMG/M metagenome (GOLD analysis project Ga0079224, IMG submission 80414) | Agricultural soil microbial communities from Utah to study Nitrogen management - Steer compost 2015 | ecosystem: Environmental > Terrestrial > Soil > Agricultural land | place: USA: Utah... | reverse complement strand
TCATTGGGGTAGCACGCTCTGGCACGAGCTTGCGCACGTATTCACGTTGGAAGCGACGGACCATCGCGTGCCGCGTTGGCTGAGCGAAGGCATTTCGGTGTTCGAGGAATGGCGCACGGGGCCGACGCCGGGAATCGCCGTGCCGCCGGAGCTGCTGCAAGCGTTGAAGGACGATCAACTGCTGCCGATCGCCGACCTGGATTCCGGATTCATACGCCCGAGCTATCCGGCGCAGATTCAAGTGTCGTATATGCAGGCGGGCCTCGTCTGCCTGTTCATCGAACAGCGTTGGGGTTTCGAGCGGCTCGCGTCGTTGCTCCACCAGTTCACGAAAGACGTAACGACGGTGCAGGCTGTACGAGCCGCGTTGGAGATCGAGCCAGCCGCATTCGACCGCGAGTTCGACGCTTTCTTACGCGAGCGTTTTACACGCGCGCTCGCCGAGTGGGAGGACTGGCAGGCCGCCTACCAAGCGGCGGGTCAAGCGGTCGAGAAAGAACAGTGGCGCGCTGCGATCGATGCTGCGCGCAGAGCAGTCGGCATCTATCCGGAGCACGTAGGTCCCGGCAGCCCCGCGCTATTGTTGGCGCATGCGCTCGAGAAGGCGGACCGCAAGGAAGAGGCAATCGCGGCGCTGCAAGCTTATCGCGCAGCCGGCGGCTGGGATCCCGGTGCGATGCGCGAGCTCGCGAGCTGGCTCGACGAGGCGGGACGCACGCACGAAGCGACGGAAATTCTGGCGACGCTGAACTACGTCGATCCTCTTGCCGCCGAGCTTCATCTGCAACTGGGTGAGCGCTTCCTCGTCGCAGGGCGACACGAAGAGTCGGTACGCGAGTTCCGTGTGCTGCAATCGATGCCCGATGCAGATCGACCCGCCGCTCATTTCGGCGCCGCACGCGCCTTACGCGCGCTCGGCAAGCGAGAGCAAAGTCGCCGCGAGCTGCTCGATGCGCTCGCTGCGGCGCCTCACTATCGTCCCGCCCAGGCCCTTTTACTTGAAACGATCGAGGAGCGAAGCGCGCCATGATTGAAATCGGTCCGCAATTCAGCGAGGAGCCCGAGGCGCGTGCGCTGGTCTCCAAGTTCCACGAGCGCATCGAGCGAATTCGCACGCAAGTCCGCCAAATCATCGTCGGGCAGGACGAGGTCGTCGATCATCTGTTGCTTACGCTCTTCGTCGGCGGCCACTGCTTGATCACCGGCATGCCGGGCACGGCGAAGACGCTGCTCGTGCGGACGCTCGCGTCGGTGCTCGGGCTGTCGTTCAAGCGCATTCAGTTCACACCGGATTTGATGCCGACCGACGTGACGGGCACCGACATCATCGAGGAAGACATCACCACCGGACATCGGCGTTGGACGTTCGTGCCGGGTCCGATTTTCGCGAACGTGCTGCTCGCGGACGAAATCAACCGCACGCCGCCGAAGACGCAAGCTGCGCTCCTCGAGGCGATGCAGGAGCATTCGGTCACGGTTCGCGGCGCGACGCACGCGCTCGCTCCGCCCTTTTTCGTGCTTGCCACGCAAAACCCGATCGAGCTGGAGGGAACCTACCCGCTCCCCGAAGCGCAGCTCGATCGCTTCTTGTTCAACGTGCTGCTCGACTACTTGAGTGCCGAGCAAGAGATGGAGGTCGTCGACCGCAATTCCACGCGCATGACGCTGCCGACGCTCGAGGCCTGCACGAATGCCGAGGAGATCGTTCAATTTCAGTGGCTCGTACGTCAGGTGCCGCTGTCGACCGACATGCGCCGGTACGCAGTCGAATTGGTTCGAGCGACGCGCCCTAGCGAGCCGAGTGCGCCCGAGGCCGTGCGTACGTACGTTCGCTATGGTGCGAGCGTGCGTGCAACGCAGTTCCTGTGTCTCGCAGCGAAGGCCCGTGCGTTGATGCAAGGCCGTTATCACGTCACCGAGGACGATTTGCGAGCGCTCGCGCCGCCCGTGCTGCGGCATCGCGTCCTGACGAACTATCAAGCCGAGTCGGACGGGAAATCGGTTGACGACGTGCTGCAAGAGGTCATCGCACGCTGAGGCGATCATCCATGGCATCCACGACCGCATCGCGCCTCTTGCCTCCGCAAACGCTCGCGGGGCTCGCCAATCTAGAGTTGATCGCGCGCACCGCGGTCGAGGGGTTTCTGATCGGTCTGCACCGCTCGCCTCACTACGGATTCAGCCAAGAGTTCAAGGAGTATCGGGCTTACGTCGAGGGCGACGACCCGCGCTTCGTCGATTGGAACGTGTACGCGCGGACCGAGCGGACGTATGTCCGACGCTACGAGGGCGAAACCAACACGCGCCTGACGATCGTGCTCGATGCGAGCGCCTCGATGGGCTATCGCTCCGGCGCGATCACCAAGCTGCAATACGCGAAGTTTCTGGCCGCGGCGTTCGCGTATCTCGCGTCGCGGCAGCACGATCCGGTCGGGCTCATCGTGTTCGACGAACAGGTGCGTCACTATCGACCGCCCACGAGTCGCACCGGCAGCCTCGCCGGCCTCATTCACACCATCGATTCCGTCGAGCCCGGCAGCGGCACGGACCTGATCGGCTGCTTCCGGCGTTTTCGTGAACATCTGCTGCGCCGAGGTCTGGTCGTCGTGATTTCCGACCTCTATTGCGATCCGGAAGCGATGAGCAAAGCCGTTCAGCCGCTCGCGTACCGTGGGCACGACATCGTGCTCTTCCAGCTACTCGACCCGAAAGAGCTCAAACCCGAGTGGCGCGAGGCCGTCGTGCTCGAAGACATCGAGACGCGTCAAACGATGAACGTGTCGCCCGACTATCTCGCCGAGGAGTACGGCAAGCGCATGGATGCGCATCTCTCTGCGCTGCGCTCCGCGGCCGCGCGCGCGCGCGCGGAGCAAGTGTTGATCTCGACGGACGAGCCGCTCGACCGCGCGCTACGCCGCTACTTGTCGTTCAGACGGGGCAAAGTATGAATTTAGGGGATAGGGAACAGGGGGCAGGGGATAGTCAGACGTGCTCCCGCACGCGTACTCGTGCTCGAGAAACGTATGCGCGCGACAGCGCCTCTGACTACCCCCTATCCCCTAATCCTCCGCGGTAGCCACCATGCTTGCGCCATTCTTCCTGCTCGGACTGCTCGCGATCGGCGTGCCGATCTGGCTGCATCGAGTGGCGCGCGCGAATCCCGTTCGACATCCGTTTCCCTCGCTCATGTTGCTCGAGCAGAGCGAAACGCAGCGAACGGCGCACCGAACGTTGCGCTACTGGCTGCTCCTGTTGCTGCGCATCCTCTTGCTCGCGGCACTCGCATTTGCATTCGCCGGCCCGTTGTGGCGCAACGACGCGAGCACCTCGCTTGCCGCGAATGCACGGCTCCATGCGATCGTCGTGGATGCCTCCTTTTCGATGCAGCACGGAGATCGCTGGACGCGAGCGCTTGCCGCGGCGGAATCGGTGCTCAAGAGCCTGCGTTCGGCAGATCAAGTGATGCTCGTTCGCGCGAGCGGACGGCGCATGGACATCGTGCACGAGCCCACTCCCGCGCGCGATGCGGGAACCGTACGTGCGAAGCTCAACTCGCTCGCGCCCGGCCGAGAGCGTCTCGATTTCGGTTTTGCAATGAGCACGGCGGAACAATGGCTGCGTACGCCGCGCCCGCCGGTGCTGTTGCACGTGGTCTCGGACTTTCAGCGAAGTGGCGCGCCCCTTCGCTTCGCCGATCTGGAGCCGCCGGCGGGCGCGCAACTCGTCATGCACGACGTGAGCGGTCGTGAGCGCGACAACGTCTTCATCGACAATGTGTCGCTCAGCGAACGCGACACGCGCTCGCTCGAAGTCGACGTCGTCAGCACCGCGAGCGAGCCGCAAGTACGCACCGTCATCGTGCTGATCGATGGCGAAGATCGCGCGAGGCGTTCGGTGACGCTCGCCGCCGCGGCATCCGAGCGCGCGCCCGAGCTCACCGTCAGCGGCGAAGGCGGCGGACGAATCGGCGCGAGCGCGGAGCCCGACGCGCCGAACAGCTCTTCCGCAGAGCCGAAGGCCGAACGTGCTCGTGTCGTATTCGAGGACGTGCATTTGGACGCCGGTGCGCATCGTGTCGAAGTCCGGCTCGATCCGCACGATGAGCTTGCCGACGACGACCGCTTCTTCGCCGTCGTCGAGCACGCCGACCCGCGGGCATTGCTGCTCACTCGGAATGCGGATGCCGAGGAAGGGGCGTATTTCGCCGCTGCCATCGGCGCACTGACCGCGCCGCGCGTGGAGGTAACGCGCGAGTCCGCAGGGCGTTTCGACGCAAGCGGACTCGGCGATTATTCGGTGCTCGTCGTGCCCGACATTTTCGCGGTGTCGAGCGCGATGGCGACACGGCTCGAGCAGTACGTGCGTGCAGGCGGTGCGCTCCTCGCGACGCTCGGTTCCGGAGCACAGGAGGCACAGCATGCGTTGTTTCCGGACTGGCGGATCGGCAAGCCGCGACCGAGACTCGTGCGCATCGGTGCGATCGACGCGAGTCATCCCATTCTGCGCGATGCGTCGGAGTGGCACCGCGTCAGATTCTTCCGACAAAGGCCCGTCGATATCCCAGATGAGGAGCGCATCCTCGTGTCGTACACCGATGGTTCGCCGCTCTTGATCGAGCGTACGCTCGATGCGGGGCGCATGCTCGTGTTGACGGCGCCGATCGATCGGCAGTGGAACGATCTCGCGATTCATCCGGCATTCGTTCAGTTCATTTCGCAAGCGACGCGCTATCTCATCGGCGGCGACAGCGCGATGGCCAGCGTGCGCGTCGGAGCACCGGTGGCGACCGGATTGACCGGAAGCTCGGGCGGGCAGATATTCGGTCCGAGCGGTGAGCGCGTGCTCGGATTGGCGGCGACGACGAACGCGGAACGGCTGGTTCCGACGGAGATCGGCTTCTATGAGATCCGGCATGCCCACGGGACGCGATGGCTTGCGGTGAACACCGATCGGCGGGAGTCGGATTTACGCCAACTCGACCCGAACTATCTCGCCCGGTGGCAGGCACTACGGCAGAAGCCGCTGCGCACCGAGGCGCCGGTCGCCGCGTCGAGCGAAACGTCCGAGCGGCGCTCGCTCGGGCCGCTGTTGCTGTGGATTGCCGCGCTGCTGTTGCTCGCGGAGGTGTTGATGGCGAATCGATATTTGGCCGTTCGCCGCGAGGTTGCACGATGAACGCAATCGAGCGGCTCGACGCCTATCTCGACGCGCTCCGCCGACGGTTGCGCACACATATATATGTACGCGGCACCGTGCTCGTCGCAGGTGCCGTCCTCTTCGCCGTCATCGTATTCTCATGGTTGTTGCAGCGAAGCGGCTTCGACGCGGCATTCGCCTTTGCGGGCCGGGTACTGATCGGCATCGCGGTTGCGGCGATCGCGATTGCGGGCGTGTGGATACCGCTTCGCGTGCTACGCAAGGAAGACGGGGCGCGAGTCTTCGAGCGCAAGCTGCCGCAGCAGCAGGGACGTTTGTCGACCTATCTAGATACGCGGCGCGTCGCACACGCGCGATCGCCTCTCGTCGAGTTGCTTGCCGAGGATGCGGTCGATGTCGCGAAGCGCACCCCTGTCGATGCGGTCGTGCCGGCCCACAAGATACGGCTCAACGCCATCGCAGCGCTGCTCGCACTCTGCGCGCTCGGAGCGCTGCTCACAGTCGCGCCGCGCGAGTGGAGTTACACGGGCCGCCATCTGCTCTTCGGCGCCGAGCTGCCCCGCGAGATCGTGCCCGTTCGCAAGATCCTCGTTCGGCCCGGCGACGTGACCGTTCGGCGCAACAGCGATCTTGCGATTCAAGCAACCGTCGAAGGTTTCGATCCGTCGCAAGCCACGATATTCGTGCGCTTCGCAGATCAAGGGCAATGGGAACGCGCGCCGATGCAAGCCGGGCAGGCCGGGACGTTCGAATTCCGCCTGTACGCGTTACGAAGCCCCCTGACGTACTACGTCGATGCCGACGGCACGCGCAGCCCGGAACACCGCGTGGCACTGGCCGATCTGCCGCGTATCGAACGCGTGCGACTCACGTACGACTACCCGGACTGGACCGGTCTTGCGTCCGAAGTGGACGAAGAGTCCCGCGATATTCGCGCCGTCTCTGGCACGAAAGTTTCGATCGAGATCGAAAGCGACGGTCCGCTCGAAGAACCCTTGCTCGTGCACGACGGGCGGAGCGAGACGCTCGCAGCGAACGGACGGACGAACGTCGGGACACTCGCGATCGAGAAGCCGGGGACTTACCACATCGCGGCGACGGTTGCGGGTGAGCGAGTCGCATTGAGCGACGAGTACGCGATCGAGATCGTCCCCGATGAGAAGCCGATCGTGCAGATCGAGCGGCCCGGCCGCGATTGGCGCGCGACGAACATCGAAGAGGTGCCCGTGCGCGTGCGAGCCGAGGACGATTTTCGCTTGCAGCGAGTGGAGCTGCGCTACTCGATCAATGGCGGCGAATGGCGCTCGCTCCCGCTCGATCGCGGCATCAAGGAGACTCGCAAGCAGACGTTGCTCGAGCTCGAGAAACTCGGCGAGCAGCACCAACAAGCGAGCGGCTCCGCGCTTCTCGCACCGGGCGATCTGATCTCCTACTACGCCGTCGCGAAGGACCACAAGCATTCGGTTCAAACCGATCTGTTCATGGTGCAAGTGCAGCCGTTCGAGCGCCGCTTCCTGCAGCAGAACGCGAGCGGAGGCGGAGGCATGGCCGATGAGCAAGGCGCGATCTCGGAGCGCCAACGCGAGATCCTGCTGGCGACCTGGAACCTGCAACGTTCGGAGGCTGGCAAGCGGCAGTCTCGAGAGCAGCTTCGCGACAACGCGAAGATGCTCTCCGACATGCAGGCGACGCTGTCGCAGCAGGCACGCACGCTGGCGACGCGTACCCGAGCGCGAGCGCCGGTCGAATCCGACGAGCGCATCAAGCAATTCGTCGAAAGCTTGGAGCGGGCGGCGGTCGCGATGGAGCCGGCGGCCGCGCACCTCTCCGCCTTTCAGCTCGAGAAGGCCATTCCCGTCGAGCAGCAGGCGCTGCAACAGCTCCTTCGAGCGGAAGCCGCATTCCGCGAAGTCCAGGTATCCATGCAGAACGAAGGCGGCGGGCAAGGTGCGCAGACGGCGCGTGACTTCGGCGAGATGTTCGAGCTCGAGATGGATGTCGAGAAGAGTCAGTATGAAAGTGAATCGCAGCTTTCCGAGACGAACAAGAACAAGGAGATGGAGGAGGCGGTGCGCAAGCTCAAGGAGCTCGCCGAACGTCAGGAGCAGCTCGCACAGGAAGCGAATCGCAAGCAGACGTTGACGCCCGAGCAGCGCTGGCGGCAAGAGCAGCTGCGACGCGAGGCGGAGGACTTGCGCCGCCGGCTGGCGGCGCTGAATCGGCAGCAATCGCAATCGCAGCAGCAGTCCGAGCGGCAGTCGCAGCAGTCTGGAGAGCAATCAGATCGCGAATCGGGTCAAGAGTCGCAGCAGCAGCAAGCAGCGAGCCAAGGCTCTTCGAGCGGCTCGCGAGGACGGCAAGGCTCGCAGCGAGCGCTCGAATCCGTCGATGAGGCGCTCTCCGAGATGCAAGCCGCGAACTCGGAGCAGCAGCGTAGTGCGGAGGAGCAGGCGAGTGCTGCGCGCGAAGCGAGCCGCAAGCTTCGCGAGGCTGTCAAACAACTCGACCGACCGAATCCGACGGGCCTCGATTCGTCGCTCGAGCAACTCGCCGATCGCGCGGGCGAGCTCGCAAACGAGCAGCGTCGGATCGAATCCGATCTGTACGAGGCGGTGCGCGAGTCGGGGCAATCGGGACCGTTGAGCCCACGCCGCAGCTCGATCGATCAGGCGCGCGCGCAAGCGCTAGTCGAAGGCAAGCAACGGTTGGCCGAACGGCTCGGCGAGCTGCAGAAGGACTTGCGCAACAGCGTGCATCGACATCGAAACGCGGACAAGGAAGCGAGGCAACAGCTCGCGGAAATCGTGAACGACGTCGAGGCGTCGGACTTGATGTATCGGATGCGGCGTAGCGCGGCGGAGATCTACTACGGCCGTGCGCGCGATGCGGCCGCACGAGAAGGGATCATCACGGAATCGCTGCAGAACTTGGAGAACGATTTGCGTGAAGCGGCGGCGCGAGCAGGCAAAGGCGAAAGCAAGTCGCCGCAGGACGACCCTGCGACGGAGCAATTGCTTGCGGAGGTCGCGGAGTTGCGGCGTCGTGTCGAGCGCAACGAGCGGCTGCAGGCGGTTGCGGGCGAAGCATCGCAGCGCGACGCGGGGCAAGCAGCCGAGCAGGGACAAGCGCGAGCGAGCGAGCAAGGCGAGTCGCGACAAGCGCCGCGACAAGCGCGCGGCGGCGCGTCCGGCGACAAAGGCCCGAGAGGTGCCGAGAGCGCGCTGTCCGCATGGGATCCCGTATCGCCGAATGCACGCTTGCCCGAAGGCACTCTCGAGGGACGCGATTCGCTTGCGCGGCAATCGACCTCCATAGCCGATCGGGCGCGTCGCATGCGGGAGCGAGCCAACAATCGGGAGCTCACGGCACGGGAGATCGCAGCCTTGCGCGAAATGGCGCGCGAATTGCGTCGGCTCGCGGGAGATCCGCTTGCAGCCGAAGCGGCGGCAATGAAAGGCGCGGTCGCGCAGATCGAGTTGACCGCGCTTGCCGCCGTCGCCAATGCGCGCCGCACCGAGCCGGCGAGAGCGACCGTACCGATCGGCGATTCGCCCCAGTACCGCGAAACGCTCGCCGAGTACTATCGAAGGTTAGGAGGAGCGGAACGATGAGGATCGACACCGTGCTCCCTCTGCATGCATTGCGGCGCATGACAAGGAACGCCGTGCGCATACCTCGGTGCTGAGTCGAGGGCGGTGTCGCCGTGATCAGAGGAGTCGCAACGCTCGTGATCGCAGCCCTGAGTGCGGGATCTTCGAACCTCATCACGGGCGACGGCGGCCGAGCGGGACAGCCGGCCGATCTGGGGAAGCTCAATTTCGTTCGCGTGATCTACGACAGCGAAGGAACGATGGGCGAGGCGTACTACGTGTACGACGGCAGGCTGTGGGCGCGATGGGAAACCGACTTCCCGGAAGGCGACGACAATTTCTCGCGTCGGCTCGCTCAGCTGACGCGCATCGACGTCAATAAGCGCGCGTTCAGCCGCATGCTGACGGCACCTGATCTCGGCGATTTCCCGTTGCTCTACATGTCGGATGTCGGCTACATGGTGCTCACGCGTCAAGAACGCGCGGCACTACGTCACTATCTATTGAACGGCGGATTCGTGTGGGTCGACGATTTCTGGGGCGATGCCGAGTGGCAGCAGTTCGCTCGCGTCATGCGTGAAGTCCTCCCCGATCGAGAGTGGCAGGTCTTGCCCTCCGACAATGGCCTCTTTCGCAGCGTGTTCGACTTGGAGGCTGTACCGCAAATCCCGGCGCTTCCGTTTGCAAGTCCCATCGGCAGCACCGCGGAGCCGCCGGGTGCGCACAAGCTGCCGACGGGTTCGATGGAAGAAGCGCAGATGCGCGCATGGCTCGACGACGAGGGCCGCATCATGGTTCTCGCAACCCACAACACCGACGTCGGCGACGGTTGGGAACGTGAAGCGTATGGCGAGTGGTACTTCGAAACGTTCTCGACCAAGGCTTACATGGTCGGAACGAACGTCGTCGTTTACGCGATGCTGCATTGACTAGCAGGTTGACGGTTGACCGTCGACGGCTAGAGAAGGCCCACTCTTACTGCCCACCCCGATGATCAGCCGGCGGCTACGCAGTCCACGTCCTTTAGGTCGTAGCGGGCGCCTGTGCGTGCGTGGATCAATGTGCATTGCGAGCCGCGCTTGACGAGCTGAAAACGCTCAGGCCGTTCGTAATCGCGGCCCGAGAGTCGTCGCCCGCGGGCATCGCGCGCCGGTTTGCGTTCGATCACGAGCACGCTTTCGCGAGTGAGCGCATCTGCGGCGATCGTGACGTTCGAAGCATTGAGCGCCGAATGCACGATGCGCAAGATTTCGACGCGACTCTCCGCGGTCGGTTGAACGATGAGTGCCGGCACTTCTTGCTGCGCCATGGAAGCACATGCAGACAAACAGCACACGAGCGCGAGCGGCCAAAGTGAACGGTGCATAGCTATCTCGAATCACGCAGGATGCGATTCTCCCGGAACGGAGAGCGAATCATCGTGCCGTCGATGGGGGCCCCGCTTTCGCCGGTCTTCAGCCGCGCCCCAGGGGCGGTGCTCGACGCTGCCGGACACTGCAGATTCCCGCTCGCGCGGAAACCGAGTGCGGCGGCGAGTCGCGCCTCGGTCGGATCGCCGAGTTGGCGCGAGAAATCGTCGCCGACCAGGCAACCCGGGATTCGCGCATTCGGGTCCACGGGGGAAGGATCGTCATTCGGTGCGAAGCCATCGCTGTAGTCGCCGAATTCTTGCGCGTTCTTCCCCTGGAACTGGATCGTGAAATACGTCGTACCGCAGTTGTCTTGCGGATAGAAGCCGTAAGGCTTGCCGCAGGTCCTCGTGCCGATCTGATAGACGTCAATATCGACGCCACGTAGCCCGTTGATGATCGCCTCGCTTGCCGAGCACGTGCTTCCGCTCGTGATCACGTATACGCGGTCCAAGCCGAGCGTAGGAAGCGATTGGTTCGGCGGCAACTCGCTGAAACCCAATGTCGTCGTGTGAAACGGCGTCGGCACGAGCGGCCGCCCGGTGATCGGATTGGTCGTCGGGTGCTTGTCGTTGAACACGATGCGCTCGAAGACTTGACCCGTCGTGCGTGCGGGACCCGCGATCATGTAGGCGAGCTGAGCGGCGATGTCCAGATAGCCGCCTCCGTTGTAGCGGAGATCGAGTATCAGATCGTTGATATTCGCATCGCGCAGCGTTTCGATCGCGTCGACGAGCTGGCTTTCCGACGTCGCGATGTGATCGTTGAACACGATGTAGCCGACGGGGTCCGTATTTGGATCGAGGACGCTGACGTTCTGCACCGGCGTCGTCTCGATCTCCTCCGGTGTCATCGTCACGGTCAACTCGGTGCCCGAGCGTTTGAGCAGTCGGAACGTGTGCGGCTGCTGGTCGGAGGGGGCCAAGCCCTCGTTCAGCGTGTCGACGATCGCTTGCGTGTTGCCGTAGATCGCATCGGCGCCATCGATCTCGAGCACCTCGTCGCCGCGCTCTATGCCTGCGGTCGCGGCCGGCGAGCCAGGCTCCGTGAACGCGACGACGATGCGTCTCGGCGGTGCACCTTGCAAGACGATCCACTGGCGCCGTAACCGAAGACGACGCCTGCTTGCGAGAGCTGGTACCACTCGAACGAATCGTACGTGAAATGAAACTGATCCTTGGGTGCGCCCGAAGGTGTGACGGCACTCGTTCTAAGCAGGTCGAAGTAGTCGAGCGTTTGATAGCTTGCCGGGTTCAGGTCCGGTACTTCGCTGTACCAGAGATAAGTTTCGTTCGTCCAGGAACGAAGGAAATTGTTCTCGTCGATGCGGGTGCCCGCGATGTCCGGATACGGGGTATTCGTCGCGGGATTCGTTCCGGTGCGCGGCGCAACGCATCGATTCGCGAACGTCGAAGCGGGTTGGTATACGCCGGGCACATAGTCGTTGCCGGCGGGAGGCGGCGGCTTCTGACCTCCACCGATACCGCCGCCACCGCCGCCTCCACCGCATGCGGCCAGCACGCCCAGGGCCAAGATCGCGACTGAAGCACGCACGACGATCATGTTCGACTCCGTTCAAAGCGCTTGTTTGCATCTTTTACTACAGGTCATGAGATCGCGCCATGCGAGCCTCTCGGAAGGCTGCATGTGTTGGCGTTCAGCCAGCGTTCAGTCGGCGGAAGGCTTCAACTCTGGATCCGGCTTGCGACGGGGTACTGAAAGACTCCGTCGATTTTGATCTGGATGCCGTTCTTCCAACGGGGGAGGCAAAGACTCCGTAATGTTGATCTGGAT
>Ga0079224_100012051_pt1 | contig 11950 bp, 7 predicted proteins | sample Stecom2015_FD_80414 | JGI IMG/M metagenome (GOLD analysis project Ga0079224, IMG submission 80414) | Agricultural soil microbial communities from Utah to study Nitrogen management - Steer compost 2015 | ecosystem: Environmental > Terrestrial > Soil > Agricultural land | place: USA: Utah... | reverse complement strand
GGGGCGCGCCGACCAGCGCTCGAGCTCCTCCTCCTCGGCGGCGCTGCCCAGCGGCAGCGCCTCGATCACCTCGTGGAGGAAGATGCCGACTGTGCGACCGCCGGGCGCCTGGTCGGCGCCGGGTTCGCCGGCCGGGGCCGGCCCATCGCCGGCTGTGTCCGGCTCCGGGTCGGTCGGATCGAGGTCGCCCGGGTCGCCGGCGTCGAAGGTGGCGACCTCCGGCGCGCGCGAGGCCCGCTCGGCCTGCTTGAGCCGCGTGTACGAGGTGGTGACCGGGCCGAGCCGGTCGCCGGCCAGCCCGAGCGGCGCCGCGCCCGCCTCCGCCCCGGCACGCAGCGCATCCGGCGGCTGCCAGGTGGCCGCGAGATCGCCGGCGCCGGTCGCGGGCGCCGCGCCGTCCTCCGGCGCGATCCGCTCCACCGCGACCAGGCCCTCCTCGCCGCCGGCGGAAAGCCACCCCTGCACGCGCGCGTTCAGGAGCTCGGCCAGGCGGCGGCCGTCGCCGGCGGCGGGCGCCGGCCAGCAGGGCACGTACAGCCGCCGCGCCGCGCGCGTGAGCGCCACGTAGAGCAGCCGCTCGCTCTCGCCGCGCTCCTCCAGCGCGATCAGCTCGTCGATCGCGCCGCCCGGCAGCTTGCCGACGTGGACGCGCCGCTCGCCGCCGTCGTGATAGGCGCGCACCGGGCGCGCGGGCGCCTGGCCGTCGCCGCCGACCAGGAACACCACCTCGGCCTCGAGCCCCTTGGACCGGTGCACCGTCATGATCTGCACCGCGTCGCGCTCGCTCTCCAGCCGCTGCAGGTTGCGCTCCTCGCTGCGCTCGGTGTCGTGGATCCAGCGGGTCAGCCGCCGCACCAGCTCCTCGAGCTCGCAGCGCGAGGCGAGCACCTCGTCGAGGAGGATCTCGAACAGGTGGAGGAAGTTGGTCAGCGCGCGCTCGCTGGGCGCCAGCGCGATCTCGCGCTCGATGAGGCGGCTGTCGTCGAGGATGCGCGGCAGCAGCCGCTCGTAGTCGAGCCGGTCGGCGAGCTGCTTCCAGTCGAGGAGCTGCGCGATGAGCGGGTGGCCGTCGTCCGCCTCGGCCAGGCGCGGCAGCTCGCCGAGCGGCACCGAGAAGAAGCGGGTCTGCCAGGCGCGCAGCCGGGCCGAGCGGTCGCGCGGGGCGGCGATGGCGGTCAGGAGGTCGCGCACCTCCAGCGCCTCGTCGGTCTGCAGCAGGCCCTCCTGCTGGTAGAGCGCGCAGCGGATGCCGTCGCGCCGGAGGCGCGCGGCCACATCGCGCGACTCGGCGGTGGTCCGCGTGAGCACGAAGATGTCGCCGGGGGTGATCGGGTGGCGCCCGGCGCCGTCGAGCCCGCCGGCCAGCAGGCGGCCGATCTCGCCGCTCACGTGGCCGATCAGCGCGGCGCGGCGCGCGTCGGCCGGGCCGGTCAACCCGCCGAGGTCGCACAGGCGCAGCGGCGGGCCGTCGGCGCGGGGATCGGCGCCGGCCGGCTGCGGCGCGGCGGCGACCGGCTGGAACTCGATGCCGCCGGAAAACAGCGGCTCCTCGCCGCCGAAGATGCGATTGAGCGCCTCGACCATCGGCGGGCTCGAGCGGTAGCTGGTCGCCAGGCGCACCGGCTCGCCGTCGCCGACGATCTCGCTCCGCGCGCGCAGGTAGGTGTGGACGTCGGCGCCGCGGAAGCCGTAGATCGCCTGCTTGGGATCGCCGACCAGGGTGAGGTGACAGGCGCCCGGCTCCGCCTCGAGGTACAGGCGGCGGAAGATCTTCCACTGCAGCTCGTCGGTGTCCTGGCACTCGTCGATGAGCGCGTGCGGGTGGCGCTGGCGCAGCCGCGCCGCCAGCGCCGGCCCGCCCGGGCCCTCGAGCGCGCGCCAGACCTGCTCGAGCATGTCGCCGAAGTCGAACTGCCCGCGCTCCGCCTTGTCGCGGTCGAGCCGCTCGCGCACGACCGGCAAGAACGACACCGCGACCGCGGCGGCAAGCGGCACCGCCTCGTCGGCCAGGGCGCGCGCGGCGGCGAGGAGCGCCGCGGTGACCGGGCCGGGCCGCTCCGCCTTGCCGGCGTAGCCGGCGAGATCGCGCGCCGCCTCCCACAGCGGATCGAGCACCGCCGGCAGGCCGTCCTCCGGGCGCGCGGCCGCCAGCTCGAGCACGGCCTCGGCGCGCCGCACCGCCGCCTTGACGGTCGAGGCGTGGGTCCGGTCGGCGCGCAGCGCCTCGCCGACCCCGCCCGGGCCGCCGGCCGCCTCGATGGCGGCGACCAGCCCGGCGAGCCGCTGGTCGATCTCGTCCGGGCGGTAGCTCTGGACCAGCCGGCCGCCCAGCCGCATCAGCTCGCCGAGCATGCCGGCGAGCTGGTCGACCTTGCGGCCGCGGCCGTGACCGAGCCAGGCGGCGAGCAGCTCGCCGTGCACCGGATCGGTCGCCAGGGTGTCGCGCATGCAGTCCGACAGCGCCTCGCGCAGGGCGACCTCGGTCGCGACCTGGCTCTGCCGCAGCGGGCGGCGGCCGTCGAAGGCGCTGTCGAGCAGGACGCGGTGGCAGAAGCCGTGGATGGTGTGGATCGCGGCCTGGTCGAAGCCGTGCAGCGCGGCGCGCAGGCCCGCGCGCGCCTCGCCGTCGATCCGCCAGTGCGGCTCGTCCGGCGCGGCGCGGTCCTCGCGCAGGTGGACCAGCTCGCGGACCAGCGCGCGCACCCGGCGGCGCAGCTCGGCGGTCGCCTTCTCAGTGAAGGTGACCAGGAGGATGTGCTCGAGCGGCACGCCGCCGCGCACCATGAGGTCCACCACGCGCCGCTCGATGAGGTAGGTCTTGCCGGTGCCGGCGGACGCCTCGACCACGTGGTGCCCGCCCGGCGGCATGGCGGCGAGGGCGGGCGGCACCGGGTAGCGCACCGCGCCGGGCGCGATCGGCTCAGCCATCGATCCGCTCCAGGCGATCGAGCCAGATGCCGTAGCGGCGCTCGCGCAGCGCCTCGGGGTCGGCCGGCGGCGCGATGTGGCGCGGCAGGCGCAGCGGGCCGGCCTTGCTGCTGAAGAAGCCCTCGCTGGCCGCGAGCTGGCGCACGGTGGCGGCGAGCGAGGCCGGCCGGCGGGCGCGCGGCCCGCGCGCCAGGCCGAGCGCCGCCTCGCACGGGAAGAGGTAGTCGTGCGGGCGCGACAGCATCTCCTCGACCAGCGCGGCGAGGTGGGCGCGGGCGGCGGCCGGCTCGAGCGGCGGGAAGGCAAAGCGCGTGGCGGAGCCGGCGCCGGTCAGGAGCACGGCGCGGTGGCCGCCCGGCGCCGCGAGGCCGGCGGCCGACAGCGCCAGCATGTCGATGGCGCCGCGCAGGACGTGCCGGTCGGACCAGCTCTCGCCGGTGACCAGGAGGATCGATCCGATCGCGTCGCCGCCGAGCGGCTCGAGCCGGCCGACCAGGCGCACCGGCGCGCCGCCCGCCTCGATCTCGAGGGCCGGCTCGAGGCGGGTGATCGGATCCTCCTCGCGCACGCCGCCGAAACCGATCAGCTCCGGGCGGGGCAGGGCGCCGGCCAGGGACAGGAGCGCGGCGCGCCAGCGGCCGAGGATGCGCGCGGCGCGCCGCTCGGCGCCGTCGGCGAACGGCCCGGTCGGCGCGCGGCCGGCGTCCTGATCGCGCTGCGAGGCGGCGCGGTGCAGGCGCGCGAGCGCGCCGGCGTCGCCGCCCTCGGCCAGGTGGGCGAGGAAGACGCCGCGCAGCGCGGCGGTCATGGCCAGGAGGCTCTGCTCGAACGGCTCGTCGCGGCGGGTGAGGGCGTCCTCGTCGGAGGCGGCGCGCAGGCCGAGGGCAGAGGCGGCCCAGCCCTGGAGAGGGCACTCGAGGAAGCGGCGAATGGCGGTGAGGGGGAGGGTGAGGGGCTCCGCCGCGCTGGCGCGGGACAGGCGAGAAGGCGCGGGCGCGGGCGCGGGCGCGGGTGCGGGCGCGTGAGCGTGAGCGGGCGCGTGAGCGTGAGCGGGCGCGTGAGCGTGAGCGGGTGCGGGTGCGGGGGCCGCCAGGGCCTGCAGACCGAGAAACCGCGCCAGCTCGGCTCGCTCCGGCCGCGCCAGCTCGCGGCGCAGCGCCTCCTCGTCCGGCACCGGCGCCCCCCGCGCCGCCGCGTGCGCCGCCAGATCGCGGCGCAGCGCCGCGCAGATCGCCTGCCGCCGCGACACCGGATCGCGCGCGTCCGCGTCCTCCCAGCGGCGAAGCGGGAACCGCCGCGGCACCAGGGCGGCGTCCTCCGGCGCCAGGTACCCCTCGGCGAGCACGTCCACCAGCTCGTGGATGAGCGAGGACGGCTCGAGCTCCTCGCCGGTCTCCTCGTCGCGCGCCACGTACGACAGGACCAGCCGCTCGCGCGCCGACAGGAGCGCCTCGAGGAAGGTGTAGCGGTCGCGGTCGCGCGGGCTCACGTCGCCGGCGCGGCGCGCGCCCGCGCGCAGGTCGAAGGCCCCCGCCTGATCGCCGGCCGGGAAGCGCCCGGCGCCGAGCCCTGCCAGGTAGAGCACCCGGACCGGCAGCGGCCGCATCGGCGAGAGCGGCGCCACCAGGATGGCGTCGGTCGGCAGCTCGCCGCCGCTGCGCAGCGCGCCGAGCGCGTCGCGCAGGAGCTCGCGCACCGCCGGGTAGGCGACCGCGCGGCCGTCGAGGTCGAGCGCCGCGAGCTGGCGGATCGCCTCGCGGCAGCGGGCCAGCGCCCGCTCGTCGGCCGGCGAGGCCGCCCCGATGTGCCGCGCCACCCACCGATCGATGTGCTCGGCCCAGGCCTCGAGCGGCCGCGCCTGGTCGCGGCAGGCGCGCGCCTCGCCGATGAGCGAGCGGGCCAGGAGCGCGAAGCGCGCCGCGCTGCGCCGCTCGTCCGGCGCGACCCGCGCCGGCAGGTAGCTGTGCGCGCCCAGCCGGACCGCCGGCGCCTCGCCCCCGGCGCCTCCGTCCATGAAGCTGCCGAGGGCGAGCCGGCGCAGCCCCTGGTCCCAGTTGTAGATGTCGCCGGCGATGTAGGTGTCGCGGTGATCGCGCTGGTCGGCGCCGTGCACGATGCCGAGCTCGTCGCACCAGCGGATCCAGTCGTCGCGATCGACGTCCGGGTGGCGGGCGAGCACTGCCGGGTGGACCATGAGCCCGAGCAGCTCGGGGCGGGTGAAGCGGCCGAGCGGCACATCGAGCAAGAGGAGCACCGCCTCGATCACGCGGCTGTCGCCCTCGAGCGGCAGGTCGACCGCGCGGTGGCGCAGGCCGATCTCGCCGAACGCGGCGCCGATCTGCGCCTGGTAGCGCTCGCAGCCGTCCGGCGCCAGGAGCACGGCCACGTCGCACAGCCGCAGGCTGGAATCGGCCGCGAGCTGCGCCGCGATGTGGTTGCCGATCACCTCGAGCTCGCGGCGCACGCCGGGGCAGGCGAGCACCTCCACGCTCCGGTCGCCGGCGGCGCCCGCACGATCGGCGGCGGTGCGGCGCGGCGCCCGCGCGAGGATGTCGCGCTGCAGGCGAGCCAGCGCGCTCTCGCCGCCCGGCTCGACGAAGCGATCGGTGAAGTCGCCCTCGGTCATGTCGTTGAGCGCGGCGACGTGCTCGCGGCCGGGGCGGCCCCACAGGGCGAGCGGCGGGGTGTCGTCGGCGGACCGCGCGCGCGCCTCGACGTCGTCCCAGAACTCGCGGCACGGGTTGAGGCCGTAGACCCGCAGCGGCAGCGCGCGGCCCAGCCGCGCCAGCATCGGCCGGTAGCCGCGCGCCAGGTAGGAGAAGCCGATCATGTGGACCGGCGGCGGCGGCCCGGCGCGCCCGCCGCGCGCCGCCTCGGCCAGCTCGGCCGGCGGCACCTCGGCGAGGAGCGCGGCGAGCGGCCCGAGGCGCCCGCCGGCGCCGGCGCTGGCCTCGGCCAGCCCGCCCGGCGCGAACAGCCCCCGCCACAGCGCGCGCTGCCACCCCTCGGTGGCCGAGCTCGCCGCCGCCGCCGGCTCGCGCGCCCACGCTGCGATCATCTCCGGGCGCGACAGCGAGTACTCGAGGAAGAGGCCGGCCAGCTCGCCGGCGAGCTGCGCGCGCCGCACCTCGCCCCCGGCGCCGTCGCCGCCGGCGTAGTCCCGCACCGGGGCCAGCTCGTCGCCGGCGAGCCGCGCCGGATCCGAGAGCAGCGAGAGCAAGAGCGACTGCAGGAGCCGGCGGTGGAGCACGCGCCAGCCCGGCCGCGCCCGCTCGACCAGGGAGGCGAGGAAGCCCTCGAGGAAGGGGAAGCGGATGTGCGCCGCGATGCCGCTCCGCCGCGCCACGCCCAGCCGCACCGCCGCCGCCACCACCCCGCCCGGCACGATCACCGTCGCCGGCGTGAACAGATCGAGCGCGCCGCCGTCGCGCGCCGCCGCGAGGTCGTCGGCCAGCGCGTCGACCAGCGCCTCGAAGCGGTTGCTGTAGGTCAGGTGCAGCACGCGACCCCGCAGCATACCGGCCCCGGCTGATCAGCGCGGGTCGGTGCTCTCGAACAGGCGGGCGGCCGAGCCCTCGATGAAGCCCTGGAACAGGCGGCCGTCAGCGCCGCGGTAGCGGCGGGCGAACTCGACGTAGCAGGACGGGATGCGGAAGGTGCCGTCCTCCATCGGCACATCCGCCTCGTCTGCCAGGGTGGCCGACTGCTCGAGGAGCTGCGCCGGGCTGCCCTTGATCTCGCCGCCCGACTGGTTGAGCTGGAAGCCCTGCTCGGTCAGGAAGGCGTCGAGCTCGGCCAGGCCGGCGAAGGTGGTGAGGTGATTGACGCTGATCGTGAAGTGGTTGGCGCGGAAGCCGAACGCGGCCAGCCAGGCGGCGTACTCGCTCTCGGCGCGCAGCCGCTGGTAGGTGGCGTGGTCGATGCTCCACCGCCGCCCCGAGGTGGCGAACATCGGCTCGGCCGCGGCGCCGGCCGGTACCTGCGCGACCAGCGCGCCGATCGCCGCCTGCGCCTCGCTCGACAGCGACGCCACGTCGAGCGCGCTGATGAACAGCCGCGGGCGGCGCTGGTCGGCGTGCTCGTAGTGGTAGGCCAGGAGGTGCTTGTCGGGGAACTCGTAGCTCTGCGCCGCCTGGTAGCCGGCGGCGACGAACTCGCGGTCGAGCGCCTCGATGTCGACGCCCGGCAGATCGAAGCCGCGCAGCGCGATGTGGTCGTTGACGATCCGCTCGCCGCGCTCGCCGAGGAGCGCGCGGATGCGCTCCGCCTGCGGCGCGATCGCGACGTAGTCGCTCCACATGCGCGACAGGAGTTCGTCGAGCGAGCTCATGCGGTCCGCGCGCGCGCCTCGCTCAGGTCGCCTTGATCCAGGCGTCGAACCGGCCGTAGGCGGCGTCCACCTCGGCGTGGCCGCGGCAGCGGTCGACCGCGCCGAGGAGCCCGTCGAACACGCGCTCGAGGCGCGCCTCGACCCGGCGCAGGTCGGTCTCGGACAGGCCCGGCTCGGCGCGCGCCCGCTCGACCAGCGCGCTCACCGCCCCGGCGTTGCCCTCGAGCCAGGACTCGATGCTGGTCGCGAGCCGCGGGCAGCTCGCGCCGCTCTGCTCGACGTAGGTGGCCAGCCCCTGGAAGCGATCGAGGATCTCGAGCTCGGGGGCGCTGCCCGGGCCGGCGCCGGTCGCGGCCCCGCCGGCCGGCGCGCCGCCGCGCGAGCCGCCGCAGGAGGCCACCAGCGCAAGGAGGAGGGCTGCCCTCGCCGCGAGGTGCATCTGCATGAGGCGACCATATCACCGGCGCGGCGGCGCCAGCACGCCGAGCCGGCGGGCGACGAGCGCGCCGCTTTGGTCCACCTCGCCGAGCACCCACACCTTGTAGCCGGGGCCGGCGATGCGCGGCACCGCGAGCGGGCCGGCCAGGCGCAGCGCGCCCTCGGCGGTGCGCAGCCACAGCGCCTGGCCGCGCCGCTCGACCACGCCGACCCGCGGCGCGCCCTCGCCGGCCACGTCGAGGATGCGGTAGCTCCCGTCGGGCGCGATCGCGACGCGGTGGCCGGCGAGGCGGGCGAGCTCCGCCGCCGCGCCTTCCGGCGCGCGCGCGGGATCCGCCGCCGGCGCGCGCGCGGGATCCGCCGCCGGCGCGCGCGCGGGATCCGCCGCCGGCGGGCGCGCGGGATCCGCCGCCGCGCCGAGCGGCGCCGCCCAGGCAGCCAGCGACGCCGCCAGCGCGAGGGCGCCCCGCCGCCTCGCCGCGATCACGACCGCCCCGCGCCGCCGCCCGAGCCGGCGAGGGTCGCGAAGTAGTCGGACAGCGCGAGGAGCGCCTCCACCTCCAGCGGCCCGAACTTCACGCCCATGCCGGGACCGCGGCTCCCCGGCCCCGCTCCCGCGCCCGCGTCCGCTCCCGATCCAGCCTGCGCCGCCTTCGCCACCCAGCGCACCTCGGCGGCGATCTCGATGACCCCCGCCGGGCCCGGCACGTCGAGCTCGAGCGTCAGCGCGGTCCCGACCTCCGCCGGCCGGTCGGTCTCGATGAACGCGCCGCCGACCCCGATGTCGTGGGTGAAGGCGGTGACCGCGCTCACCGCCGGAGCGCCGGCGGGCCGGAATCGCACCGACACGCGCCGGCCGGCGCGCGCCTTGCCCCTGAAGTGTGCCCGTCGCTCCACCGGACCTCCCGTCGTCTTCGTATGATGCGCCCTTTTCGGCCGGGTGGGGCCCGGGCCGGTTGGAGCACTCACCTATTGTGCCCTCGAGGCGGGCGCAGTAGGGTCCACGCGCGTGAAATATCATCTGATTGGCATCGGCGGCACCGGCATGGGCGCCCTCGCCGGGCTGCTTCGCGCGGCCGGCCACGAGGTACGCGGCTCAGACGCCGGCGTGTACCCGCCGATGAGCGATCAGCTCGCCGCGCTGGGCATCCCGGTGTTCGGTGAGTTCTCCCCGGCCAACCTGGCGTGGGGGCCGGACCGGGTGGTGGTCGGCAACGTCTGCCGCTCCGACCACGTGGAGGTGGTCGAGGCGCAGCGGCTCGGGCTCCCGCTCACCTCGCTGCCGGCGACCCTCGGTGAGGAGCTGATCGCCGGACGCCACTCGATCGTCGTCGCCGGCACCCACGGCAAGACCACCACCGGCTCGCTATTGGCGCACATCCTGGTTCACGCCGGGCGCGACCCGTCCTGCTTCATCGGCGGCGTGCCGCTCGACATGGGCACCGGCCAGCGGCTCGGCGGCGGCGAGGAGTTCGTGGTCGAGGGGGACGAGTACGACTCGGCCTTCTTCGACAAGGGATCGAAGTTCTTCCACTACCGGCCCGCCACCGCGATCCTCACCTCGGTCGAGCTCGACCACGTCGACATCTTCTCGTCGATGGACGAGGTGCGCGCCGCCTTCGACCGCTTCGTCTCGCTCATCCCGGAGGACGGCCTCCTGGTGGTGTCGGCCGACGAGCCGGAGGCGCGGGCGGTGTCCACCCGCGCCGCCCGCTGCCGGGTCGAGACCTACGCCGTCAGGTGGAACGACGCCGCCCGCGCCGACACCGCCAGCGAGGAGAGCGTCGACGGCGCGGCGCCGGTCGCCGACCAGGAGCCGGCCACCTGGGAGGCGGTGCAGGTCGAGTACCTCAAGAGCGGCCGCACCCGCTTCGAGCTGCGGCGCGGCGGCGAGCACTACGACCAGTACGAGACCATCCTGAGCGGCAGCCACAACCTCGGCAACGTGACCGCCGCGATCGCGGTCGCCCACTCGCGCGGGCTGCCCAAGGACGCCATCCGCCGCGGCGTGGCCAGCTTCGCCGGGGTGGCGCGCCGCCAGCAGTTCCGCGGCGTCGCCCAGGGCGTCTACGTGCTCGACGACTACGCCCACCACCCGACCGCGGTGGCGCGCACCCTGCTCGGCCTGCGGCGCCGGTTCCGCGGCCGCCGGGTGGTGGCGCTCTACGAGCCGCGCTCGGCCACCTCGCGGCGCAGCACCTTCCAGGCCGAGTTCGCCGAGGCGTTCGCCCACGCCGACGCGGTCGTGGTCGGGCCGCTGCACGATCCGTCGCGCATCCCGCCGGAGCAGCGGTTCGACCCGGAGCGGCTGGCGCGCGAGCTGCACCAGCGCGGCACCCAGGCCAGCTACCTGCCGGTGCTCGACGACATCGTCAACCACACGGTCGACCTGGTGCGGCCGGGCGATGTGGTGGTGGTGTTCAGCTCCGGCGCCTTCGGCGGCATCCACGAGAAGCTGCTCGCCGCGCTCGGCGACGCCATCATCCCGGCGCGGGCCGGCGACATGGGGGCGATCCGCGAGCTCCTCCGCAAGCTGGACCTCGACTGGCAGGACCTGCGCGACGAGGACCACCGCAACTTCTACAAGCTCGTCAACGAGAACGGGTTCATCGGCTGCGTCGCGATCGAGGTGTACGGCGAGGACGCGGTGCTGCGCTCGCTGGCGGTCCACCCGGACGCGCGCGGCCACGGCTACGGCTGGATGCTGGCCGACACCGCCATCAACCAGACCCGCCGGCGCGGCGTGCGCCGCCTCTACCTGGTCACCGAGAAGAACGCCAGCGACTTCTTCGCCGAGAAGCACGGGTTCCGCATCGTCGACCTGTCGCTGGTGTCGGACGAGGTCGCCCAGTCGCCGAGCTTCCGCTCGAGCCGCAGCCGGGGCAAGAACCCGATCGCGATGCGGCTCGACCTGTAGGCGCCATGCTCGGCGAGCGAGAGCTGGACGAGGCGCTCGCGCTGGCGCGCGCGATCGTCGGCGAGGCGACCGCGCTCTTGCGCGGGGCGGGCGACCGGGTCGGCCCGGTCGCCAGCAAGTCGAACGTGCGCGACCTGGTCACCGAGTGGGACACGCGGGTCGAGGACCTGATCCGCGGGCGGCTGGCGGCGGCGACGCCGGACATCCCGATCCTGGGGGAGGAGCGGGGCGAGTCGGAGGCGGGCGCGGTGGGCGGCGCGCGCGCCGGGCTGCAGTGGCTGGTCGATCCGATCGACGGCACCGTCAACTTCGCCCACGGCCTGCCGCTCTGGGGCGTGACCATCGCGCTCGAGGAGGACGAGCGCCCGGTCCTCGGCGTGATCGCGGCGCCGGCGCTCGGCTGGGAGCACCACGCGCGCCGCGGCGGCGGCGCGTTCGCCGAGGGCGGGCGGCGGCTGGAGGTCAGCCGCACCGCCGCGATCGAGCGGGCCATGCTCGCGACCGGCTTCCCCTACGACCGCGCCACCACCCGGTGGAACTTCGCCGAGTGGGAGCACTTCCAGGTCACCGCCGGCGCCTGCCGCCGGCTGGGCGCCGCCTCCATCGACCTGGCGATGGTGGCGCGCGGCTGGCTCGACGGCTACTGGGAGACGCGCCTGCACCCGTGGGACCTGTCGGCCGGCGCGCTCCTGGTCGAGGAGGCGGGCGGCGTGGTGACCGACATCACCGGCGGGCCCTTCCGATCGGCAAGCGGCAGCGCGATCGCGACGAACGGTGCTATTCATGGAGATGTGCTCGCCGGGCTGGCCGCGGTCGCCGCGGCCCGGGCGGCGAGCGGAGAGGCACCGTGACCCGAACCGCCGCCACGCTCGCGCTCGCACCCGCCGCCGCCCTCGCGCTCGCCGCTGCGCTCGTGGCCGCCGCGCCGCGGCCTGCCGCCGCCGCACCGCCCGCCGGCGGTCGCGTGGACGTCGAGGCCGCCCAGGCGATCCTCGCGGTCCAGCGGCTCGACGGCTGGCTGATGGTGCAGAGCGGCAGCCAGAACCCGATCGCCGCCGACCTGGTGCGCCCGGCCGGCGCCCCCACCCGGCAGTGGTTCTACTTCATCCCGGCCCAGGGCGCGCCGGTGGTGCTGGTCCACAAGAGCGAGGTCGGCGCGTTCGAGCAGGTGCCGGGGCGCAAGATCGAGTACACCGGCTCGCGCGACCTGCGCGCCGGGCTGCGCACGGTGCTCAAGGGCTCCCGCCGGGTCGCGATGGAGTACGCGCCGAAGTCGGGCATCCCGAGCCTCACGCGGGTGGACGCCGCCACGGTCGATCTCGTGCGCAAGCTCGGCG
>Ga0079224_100012050_pt1 | contig 11950 bp, 9 predicted proteins | sample Stecom2015_FD_80414 | JGI IMG/M metagenome (GOLD analysis project Ga0079224, IMG submission 80414) | Agricultural soil microbial communities from Utah to study Nitrogen management - Steer compost 2015 | ecosystem: Environmental > Terrestrial > Soil > Agricultural land | place: USA: Utah... | reverse complement strand
GCCTCCCCGCTGCTGTACGCCAGCCTGCGCGCGGCCGGTGCGATCAGTGAGGAGGAGCTGCTCACCTACCGCCGGTTGGGCAGCCGCCTGGAGGGGCACCCCACCCCGCGACTGCCCTGGGTCAGGGTGGCCACCGGCTCGCTCGGCCAGGGACTGCCGGTCGGGGTGGGGCTCGCGCTCACCGCCGCGGTGCTGGACAAACTGCCGGTACGGGTGTGGGTGCTCTGTGGCGACAGCGAACTCGCCGAGGGCTCGATGTGGGAGGCGTTCGCCCACGCCGGCCAGGGGCGGTTGGACAACCTGACCGCGATCGTGGACGTGAACCGGCTCGGCCAGCGAGGCCCCACCCGGCAAGAGTGGGACACCGCCACCTACGCCCGGCGCATCCAGGCGTTCGGGTGGCACACGATCGAGATCGACGGGCACGACCTGGACCAGATCGACTCGGCGTACGCCCAGGCGACGGTGACCCCCGGCCCGGTCGCCATCCTCGCTCGCACGGTGAAGGGCAGCGGCGCGCCCGAGATCGAGGACCGCACCGGCTTCCACGGTAAGCCGGTCCCCGGCGCGGACCAGGTGATCACCGGGCTCGGCGGCGTGCGGCACCTGCGGGTCCCGGTGGCGGTGCCGGAGGGCACCGGGCCCGCGCCGCGCCGGTTCCCGAGCGGGGGCCTGGTGCTGCCCCGGTTCACCGTCGGCGACCAGGTGCCCACCCGGGACGCGTTTGGCCAGGCGCTCGCGGCCCTCGGCGACGCGCGCGGCAACGTGGTGGCGCTGGACGGTGAGGTCTCCGACTCCACCCGCAGCGGCCGGTTCGAGCAGGCGCACCCGGAGCGGTTCTTCCAGTTCTTCATCGCCGAGCAGCAGATGGTGGCCGCGGCAGTGGCGATGCAGGCACGTGGCTGGGTGCCGTACGCGGCCACCTTCGCCGCGTTCCTGACCCGCGCCTACGACTTCGTCCGCATGGCGGCGGTGGGGCGCGCCAACCTGCGGCTGGTCGGTTCCCACGCGGGGGTGGCGATCGGCGAGGACGGGCCGTCCCAGATGGGGCTGGAGGACCTGGCGGCGTTCCGCGCGGTGCAGGGCAGCACGGTGCTGCACCCCTGCGACGCCAACCAGACCGCGTACCTGGTGGCGGCGATGGCCGACCGGGACGGCATCTGCTACCTGCGGACCATCCGCGGCGCCACGCCGGTGATCTACGAGCCGGGCGAGCGGTTCCCGGTCGGGGGCAGCCGGGTGCTGCGGACCGGTCCGGAGGACCGGGTCACGCTGGTGGCGGCCGGGGTGACCGTGCCCGAGGCGCTCACCGCGGCCGACCGCCTCGCCGAGGCCGGGGTGAGCGCCCGGGTCATCGACCTGTACTCGATCAAGCCGGCGGACGCCGGTACGCTGCGCCGGGCAGCTTCCGAGACCGGAAACCTGGTCACGGTGGAGGACCACTGGCCAGAGGGCGGGCTGGGTGACGCGGTACTGGACGCCCTGGCCGGTGACGGGCCGCTGCCCCGGGTACGCAAGCTCGCGGTGCGGGTGATGCCCGCCTCCGCCACGCCGGCGGAGCAGCTCCGGGCGGCCGGCCTGGACGCGGAGGCGATCACCGAGGCGGCGCTGGCGCTGGTCGCCGGTTGACCTCGTGGACGATCATGGAGTCCGGCTCCGGTAGCGGTGACCGCTCTTAATCGTCCGGGAGGAGGGGTGGTGGCCCAGCGACCAGCGCGGAGGCTGCTGTCCAGCGGCGCGCCGGCCGACCGGGAGACCGAGGTGGAGCGGGCCCGGCGGAACTTCGCCGAGCTGCTGCAGGAACTGCGGGTGGCGCAGACCGGCGTACAGATCTTGTTCGCGTTCCTGCTGATCCTGGCGTTCACGCCCGGGTTCGACGCGAGCGATCCGTTCACGCGTACCGTCTATCTGGTGGCGCTGCTGGCCACGGCCGGGGCGACCGCCCTGATCATCGGCCCGGTGCCGTACCACCGGCTGGTGTTCCGCCGCCAGCGCAAGCCGATGCTGGTCCGCGACGCCCACCGGATGGCGTTCGGCGGCCTCATCCTGGTGGTGGTCTCGATGGTCAGCGCGGTGCTGCTGGCGGCCGACTCGATCCTCAGCCGCGGTACGGCGATCATGGTGAGCGGGGTCACCGGCGCCTGGTTCCTGGTGCTGTGGTGGGTGCTGCCGCTGCTGAGCCGCCGGCGGTGAAGCCGCCAATAGCCGTGGGTCTGGTGGCCGTGGGTTAGGTGGCCCGCGGCCGGGGTAGGCCGTTGGTATGCGGATCCGGTCGCAACCGCGGGGCCGGCGGGGAACCGTGGGGCACGCGTACAGCCCGTTGAACCTGCGGTTGCTGTTGGCCTCCTTCGGTCTGGTGACCTCGGCGGTGCTGGCGTTCCTGTGCTGGCGCGCGGACCTGACGGCGCTGGCGGTGCTCCTCACGGTGCTGGCGGTGGTGGCGGCGGTGGACCTGGTGGTGATCCAGCTCCGCCGCGCGGCCCGCCGCCGGGAGCGGCCGGGCGCGCGGCATTCCTGGTTCGAGTAGCGGGATTCCTGGTCCGGGTACAGGTTTCGGAGCTGGTGATGCGGGTAATGATGCGCCATGAGCCGCGCCCGAGATGGCGATGACAGCGCCGGGCGACGACCGGGTGCGGCGGGGCGAGCGCCAGGTGCGGGCCGCGCGGACGTGGTTGGGGGTGCCACGTCTGACGAGGGGGGCGGCCCCCTGGCGCTCGCCACTTCCATGTGCGGCTTCCATGTGCGGCGGCGTCCTGCGCTGAGCAGGGCGCCCCGCTAAAGGCTCCAGCCGTTACAGGGCGCCCCTGCTCAGGTTCCGGCTTCCCATAGGGCGCCCCTGTTGGGTGCTCGGGCTTGAGCAGGGCGCCCCGCTAAAGGCTCCAGCCGTTACAGGGCGCCCCTGCTCAAGCTCCAGCCGTTACAGGGCGCCCCTGCTCAAGCTCTGGTCGTTACCGGGCGCCCCTGCTCAGCAGTTCGCGGTAGTGGGCGTCGAGTTGCCGGGTGATCTGGTCCCAGGCGTAGCACTGCCGGACCCGGTCCAGCCCGGCCGCGGCGTACCCCAGTTGCCGGATCGGGTCGGCCAGCACGCCGCGTACCGCACGTGCCAGCGCACCCGGCGCGCGCGCCGGCACCAGCGCTCCGGTCACACCGTCGATGACCGCGTCCCGCTGCCCGCCGATGGCGGTGGCGACCACCGGCACGCCCGCGGCCATGGCCTCCAGCGCGGTCACGCCCACCGGCGCGTACCAGGCGGCGCAGACCACCACATCGGCACGGTGGTACCAGAGCGGGAGGTCGGACGCGGGCACCCGGCCCACGAACCGTACCCGGCCGGCCACGTCCCAGTCCCTGGCCATGGCGCGGAGCCGGTTCACCCGCCGGTCGCGAGCTGCCCGCTCGGCGCTCGGCCCGCCGAGGACCGTGGCCTCCGCCTCGGGCAGGTGGCGCAGGGCCGCGAGCAGGTCCACCACCCCGGTGGGGTCCTCCAGGCCGTCGCCGACCGCCACGATGCGCCGGGGACCGGGGTGGGACGGGGCGAGCGAGCGGCCCGGCGCGAACCGGCCGGCGTCCACACCGGTGGGGATCAGGACGGTACGCGGTCGCGGTACCCCGAGCCGCGCGAGTTCGTCGCGCTCGGCCCGGGACTGGGCGATCACCAGGTTGACCGCGTTGCCGAGTTGCCGCTCCAACCCCACCCGGGCGGCCGGGTCGGTGGTGTCGCCCAGCAGCCGGCGCCGGACCGACCCGAGTTCGTGGTAGGTGAGCGCCACCGGCCGGTGCGCGAGCTGCGCGGCGGTGCGCGCGGCCAGTCCGCCGAGCCAGTAGTGGGCGTGGATGAGGTGCGGCATCCAGCCGCTCTGCCGCCAGTGGCGCGCCAGCGTGTCGCCGAACCGCCGGGCGTACGCCAGCACCGCCTGCTCCGACGTGGACCTCGCCGGGCTCACCGGTACCCGCTCGACCATCACTGCCGGGGACACCGGGTACGTGCCCGGGGGGTGGGGGGCGTCCGCGCTCGTGAAGATCCGGACCTCATGCCCGAACTCAGTCAGCGCCTGGCACAGCTCCACTACCCGGCGGGCCTCACCGCTGTCGGCCAGATCCCCGGCAGGGGTGAGCGGGCTCAGAGCCGAAACCACGGCCAGCCGCATGCGCCATCCTCCGGTGAGCGGGCGACCCCTGCCCGTTCCCCGCACCTGACCCGGCTAAACCCCAGCGGTGGACGGCGGCGGTTCAGGCCTCGCCGGAGGCCACCTCTCCGGCGGCGAGGCGTTCCCACAGCCCGGAGATGCGTAGCACCTCGGCGACCTCCCCGACCGGCCGGGTGATCCGCAACCAGCCACCCGCGGCGACGCACCGGTTACGCGCCCGTACCAGTGCGTTCAAGCCGGTCGAGTCGCAGAAGCTCACGTCGTGGAGGTCCACCACCAACCGGTTGGTCCCCTCCGCCACCAGGCTCTCCACTTTGGTCTCCAGCTCGCTCGCCGTCGCCAGGTCGATCTCGCCACTGAGCGCCACCGTGGTGGCACCGCCGGCGTCACCGGCGACGATGGTCAGCTTCATCGCCTCTCCTCGGGCACCCGGATGCGGCGGCCGGCCCTCGGGCCGTCGGGACTGGCAGTCAGTTCGGCGCCGGGCGCGGCACCGGTTAAGAGTGTCCCACGAGCGGGTATGGAGTGCCAGGTAACGTATGGGATTGCCACATGGTCACGGGATACCGACCGACCCCCTAGGCGGTCCGAGACAGAAGTGGAGTCATGACGCAGCCACTGACCTTCCGACTCGACCGCAGGCTGCCGGTCGCCGTGATCGCCTTGCACGGAGAACTGACGCCGCTGAGTAGTCCGGTCGCCCGGCAAGCGGTGATGGAGGCGCTGGCGGCGGAGCCGACCTCGGTGGTGGTCGACCTGTCCGGGATCACCGCGTTCGAGGAGGTGGCGCTTACCACGTTCGCCGCCTTGGCGCAGGTGGCGAGCCGGTGGCTGGGGGCACCGTTGCTGCTCGCCGCGCCCTCCCCGGCGCTGGCCGCCGGGCTGCGGCGGATGGCGGTGGCGCCGCCCCTGCCGGTGCACCCGAGCGTCCGGGCGGCGGTGGATGTGGCGGCCAAGGAACCGGTGCCGTTGCGGGTGCACCTGCGGATGAAACCGACAGTGGACGCGCCGCGGATCGCCCGTGACCTGGCGTACGACACCTGCTGGGAGTGGGGGCTGCCGGACGCCGCCACACCGGCCAAGATCGTCAGTTCGGAGCTGGTGACCAACGCGGTCCGCCACGCCGGCACGGACGTGGACCTCACCATCACCCTGCACGATCATTACGTACGGGTCTCGGTGCGCGACCGCGCCCCCAAGCTGGCCCGGATGCAGACCCCGTCCGAATCCGACGATCACGGACGCGGTCTGCTGATCGTTGACTCGCTGGCCACCGCATGGGGTAACGTTTCCTTCGAGGACGGGAAAATCGTATGGGCGACGGTGGCGCAGCGGCGCCGGCCCCCGGGTCAACGGACCGGGACTAGTGCGACCCGTCGCCATCAAGAGGTTTGAGTTCGCGCGCGGCTGGAAACAACAACAGAGACCCCATCAGCCCACTGCGAAGGACGCGTGCTATGGACGCCGTACGCATTGAAATGCTCCGCAACGGGCAGGAAGACCGGTTCGTGGTGGTTGGCGAGCTCGATCTCGCTTCCGCGCCCCAGCTCCGCGAGGCTCTCCTCGCCGCCCTGGATCAGGCGCGGCCCGGTCGGGAACTGGTAGTGGACGTCTCCGGCGTCCGTTTCCTGGACTGTACGGCGGTGGGCGCGCTGGTCCAGCTCCGCGCCCGCGCCGAGGAACGCCACTGCCCACTTCGAGTGGCCGGGGCCGCCGGCGTGGTGCTCGAAGTGCTCGAGATCGCCGGGGTGGCCAAGGACCTCGACGTGTACGCCGAGTTGGGGCCGGACGAGCCGGGCCGGCTCAGCTCCCGGGCACCCGTATCCTCCGGCGGCGCGACGCCCGACCGCCGCCCCTCGGACGAGGTCATCTCCTCGCTGCTGGACGCCATGACCGAGTTGACTCCCGGCAGCGAGGAACACGAGAAGATCCGCACCCACATCATCACCGCCTGCGCGCCGTTCGCGACGGGGCTGGCGCGGCGGTTCACCGACCGGGGAGAGCCGTTCGACGACCTGAACCAGGTCGCGATGGTGGGGCTGCTGAAGGCGGTCGACGGCTACAACCCGCAGCGGGGGCGCGAGTTCGTCGCGTACGCGACCCCGACCATCCTGGGTGAGCTACGGCGCCACTTCCGGGACCGGACCTGGGCCATGGCGGTGCCGCGGCGCTACAAGGACATGCGGTTGCTGGTCAACTCCGCCCGCGAGGAGCTGACCCAGCGCAACGGCGTACCGCCCAGCGCGGCTGACCTGGCCAGCCATCTGGGGGTGAGCACCGACGAGGTGCTGGACGCGATCGAGGCGGCCCAGGTCTACCGCTCCACCTCCCTGTTCACGCCGGTCGGCGACGACGGCGTCACGCTCATGGACGTGGTCGGCGCACCCGACCCGGACCTGGACGCGGTGGACGACCGGGTCTCGCTGCCGCCGGTGATCGCGAAGCTGCCGGAGCGGGAGCAGCGCATCCTGGCGATGCGGTTCTACGGCAACATGACCCAGTCGCAGATCGCCGAGGCCACCGGCGTGTCCCAGATGCACGTCTCCCGGCTGTTGAAGGGTGCGCTGGGCCGGCTGCGGGAGGAACTCGCCGGCTGCGAATGAGGCCGGCCCTGGCGGCCCGCTCCGTGGCTCACTCGGCGGCTCACTCGGGAGCTTCGGTGGACCCGGGCGACCCGGTGGATGAGCGCGGCTCGTTGCGGTGGCCGAGCGCGTCCCAGATCTCATAGACCGTCTCGTAGGTGCGGTCCTCGGGTAGCCGCTCCAGGTCCGCCAGCACCTCCGCCGGTGCCGACTCCCGGCGCGCCACCCGGACCAGGTCGGCCTTGTCCGCCGGCAACACCGAGCGGGTCACCCACCGCCCGAAGCTGCTGCGCGCCGCCAGTTCCTCGCCGGTCAGCGGCTCCGGCGCCCCGCCCGGCCGTGGCCCCGCTGGGATCGCCTCCGGCTCCGGCTGATCCTCGCCGGCGGGCTCCGGCTCGCGCCACTCCTGTGCCCGCGACCCGCCGGGCCGGCCGCGGGTGTGGGACTGGGCCTCCCGGGCCATCTGCTCGTCCAACAGCCGACCGTGCTTGCTGTTGCCTCGCTCCATACTTCGCGGGTACCCGGACCGGCATCCGGCTAACCGGACCCCTGGCGACCATCTGGCGCCAGACCGGCACTAGCGAACACTAGCGACTGGGACGGTCAGCCCGGCCAGTTCGCGATCAAGCGTTCCAGCTCGTCCTCGTCGTCGATCTCGTCGGCGAGCGCATCCCGCGCGATCTGGGCGGTGACCGGGTCTGTCCGCCGGGTGCGCTCGTACAGGTCGCGGTAGTAACGGATCGCCGCGCGCTCACCCTCCAGGCTGTCGGTCAGCATCGTCCACAGGTCCGCCGGATCCTTGGGCGCCGGCCGGTACTCGGTGTAAGACCGGGTCCCCGCCTCCGACGGGCTCGCCAGCGGCGTACCGCCCAACTGCGCCACCCGGGTGGTCAGCACTCCCACGTGCCGCCACTCGTCCTGGGCGGTCCGCGCGAACAGTGCCGCCACCGCTGGGGCGTGGACACCGGAGGCCACTGTGGACAGCAAGAGATACCGGTAGGCGTCGTTGATCTCCGCGGCGATCCCCTGGTTGAGCAGATCGATGATCTCGTCGACCTGCTCGCCCACGATCTCCCGCCCGACAGTTCCCATCTGCGATCCTCCATCCGATACGAACACCCCGCGTCCGGCGTACCGGGTGCGGCCGGGTCGCGCACCCGCTCACGCCGGCTGCTGGCCGGCTTGCCGTCGCGGTGCCGCCACACCGGTTCCTACCCGGGTGCCCGGGTTGTTACACGCGCCGGCCGGCCCCGCCGGGCCCCGCGATCTAGGAGCAGTTCATCCCTGAATCGGACGAATCAGGCTGAAAAACACCTAGATCGACGGGGCAGATCTGCCTTGAGAAACCCGGCTGCGGCGCGGTTCCCGGCGTGTCACGATTGAATCTGGGTACGACCGGACTAGTTCCAGCGGCACGACCAGAGGAGGCGCCAGGGTGGCGGACCGGAGGACCCCCGCGGCGGTCAACAGATCGACAGAACCCGATCTATCGACCGGAGGTGCCAGGGGGCAGGCGCGCGCGGGCGCCGCGGCGGAGTTCCGGTCCGAGCCGTCCGAGCCGGTCGCGCCGGACGTCGAAACGCCGGAGGCAGAAACGCCGGAGGCAGAAACGCCGGAAGTCCAAGCATCCGGGGCCGACCCGACCATCGGTGAGTTGGAGCTGGCCGACCGGCAGGCGCTGCGGCGCGTGGCCGGCCTCTCCACCGAACTGGCCGACATCACCGAGGTGGAGTACCGCCGGCTGCGCCTGGAGCGCGTGGTGCTGGTCGGGGTGTGGACCGAGGGCACGCTGGCGGAGGCCGAGGACTCGCTGGTCGAGTTGGCCGCGCTGGCCGAGACCGCCGGCTCGCTGGTCCTGGAAGGGCTGATCCAGCGCCGGGACAAGCCGGACCCGGCCACCTACATCGGCCGCGGCAAGCTCGACGAACTGCGCGACGTGGTCGCCGCCACCGGCGCGGACACGGTGATCTGCGACGGCGAGCTGTCCCCGGGCCAGTTGCGCAACCTGGAGCAGGAGACCGGGGTCAAGGTCATCGACCGCACCGCCCTGATCCTGGACATCTTCGCCCAGCACGCGCGCAGCCGGGAGGGCAAGGCACAGGTCGAACTGGCGCAGCTCCGTTACCTCCTGCCCCGGCTGCGCGGCTGGGGCGAGGCGCTCTCCCGGCAGGCCGGCGGCCGGGCCGGCGGCGCCACCGGCGGCGTGGGGCTGCGCGGCCCCGGTGAGACCAAGCTGGAGACCGACCGGCGCCGCATCCAGACCCGCATCGCCAGGCTGAAGCGGGAGATCGCCGGTATGCGTACCGCCCGGGACACCCAGCGCGCGAGCCGCCGCCGGCGACAGGTGCCCAGCGTGGCGATCGCCGGCTACACCAACGCCGGGAAGTCCAGCCTGCTGAACCGGCTCACCGGGGCCGGCGTCCTGGTGCAGGATGCCCTGTTCGCCACTTTGGACCCGGCCACGCGGCGCGCGCGGACCGCGGATGGGCGGATCTACACCATCTCCGACACGGTGGGCTTTGTCCGGCACCTGCCGCACCAACTGGTCGAGGCGTTCCGCTCCACACTGGAGGAGGTGGCCGACGCCGACCTGATCGTCCACGTGGTCGATGGTGCCCACCCCAACCCCGAGGCGCAGGTACGCGCGGTGCGCGAGGTGCTGACCGAGATCGGGGCGGACGCGGTGCCGGAACTGCTGGTGGTCAATAAGACCGACGCGGCCGAGGAGGAGACCCTGCTGCGGCTGAAGCGGGACTGGCCGGAGGCGGTGTTCGTCTCCGCCCACACCGGCGCCGGCCTGGAGGACCTGCGTACCGCAGTGGAGCGGCGCCTGCCGCGACCGGCGGTGGAGGTGGTCGCGTTGGTGCCGTACGACCGCGGGGACCTGGTGGCGCTGGCCCATGAGCGCGGCGAGGTGACCGAGGCCGGGCACGAGCCCGGCGGCACCCGGTTGGTCGCGCGCGTGGACGAGGCGACCGCGGCCGCGCTCGCGCCGTACCAGGTGGTGCGGTCCGGCTAACCGGCATGCTTGCTGGTCTCGGTCGCGGCGTCGTGGGAGACTGACCCGATGCGGCTGAGTGCGGCGGGATTGGGGGGGGCGAAGGGTCCGGCGCGGCGGCGGGCGACCGCGGCGATGGGGTTCGTGCTGGTGCTGGCCGGTGGCGCCGCCAGCCCCGGGGTGGCGGCGGCGCAGGAGAGCCCGGAGCCGGCACCGACGTCGGCCCCGCCGGCCGAGATCTACGTCCCCGAGCCGGTGCCCGGCGAACCGGTCTGCGAGATCACCGATCCGCGCCTCACCGAGATCTCCGGCATGGTGGCGACCGAGGACGGGTACATCGTCGTCAACGACGGCCAGGACTTCGGGTTCGAGGACCGGCTGCCGGTCTTCTTCCTGGACCAGGACTGCCAGGTCGTGGACCAGCAGGCGTTCCTGATCGGGCGCCCGCTGGACCCGGAGGGCATGGAGTACGACCCGGAGAACCAGGCTCTGTGGATCGGTGACACCGGCGACAACAGCGCGGGCGGCACCGGCGACGGCGACACCCGCCCGCACGTGGCCTTGTGGCGGCTCGACCTCAGTGGCGGTGACCGGACCCCGTTGATCCACCGGTTCAACTACCCGGACAACCAGCCCCGTGACGCCGAGGCGCTGCTGATCGACGGCGACGGGACCCCGATCATCGTGACCAAGGAGTTCGGCACCGCCCAGCTCTACGTCCCGACCGAGGTGGTGCCCAGCAGCTCCCTCGATCAGTTCCTGCCGCTGGAGCAGGTGGGGGAGTTCAGCCCGCCGGACACCGGCACCGACAACCCGTTCCAGGGGCCGGGCCGGCAGGTGATCACCGGCGGCGCGGTCTCCCCGGACGGCTCCCGGGTGGTGCTGCGGACGTACGCGGACGCGTTCGAGTTTGACGTCACCGACGGCGACGTGCCGGGGGCAATCACCAACGGGGTACCGCGGGTGACCCCGCTACCGGGCGAGCCGCAGGGCGAGGCCATCACCTACACGCCGGACGGTTCGCTGTTCCTGACCGTCTCGGAGGTCGCCGAGCTGGAGGACGTGGCGCCGCAGATCCTGAGCTACACCCCGTCGGTACCGCCGGAGCCGACCACGCCACCGGCGGAGCCGGCCGGCGCGCCGCCGGCGGACTCCGGCTTCTCCCTGTTCAACAACGTGCAGGACATCATCAACCTGATCGCGGCGGTGGGCGTGATCGGGCTGATCCTGGTGGGGATCGGGGTGTTCGGGATCGTGCGCGCCCGCCGGCGGCGGGCGGCCAGTGACGACCCGGACCAGGCGGCACCGGTCACCGGCCGGGCGAACCTGTACGGCGCCGGGGCGGAGGGAGGCGCGCCCGGCTCACCCGGCGCGCCCGGCTCACCGGGCGCGCCGGGCTCACCGGGCTCACCGGGCTCGCCAGGTGCCGCTCAGGAGCAGGGGTGGGAGCCCGGCTCCGGTCAGCCGTCCGGCGTCTACACCTCCCGGGCGGCCGGCGGCGAGTACATCGCCGGGGGCCAGGCCGCGGGCGCGGAGCCACTTGCGGCGGGTCAGTCCGGTGGCGAGTACGCCGGTGGTGAGTATGCCGGCGGGCAGTACGGCGGTACGGAGTACGGCGGTGCCCAGCAACCGTACGGGGGCAACGAGTACCCGCAAGGGGGGCACGGTGCCGGGCCCCAAGGGGGTGAGTACGCCGGCGGCCAGTACGCGGGCAACGAGTACGCCAGCGGCCAGTACGCGGGCAATGAGTACGCGGGTGGCGGGTACGCCGGCGGCCAGTACGGCGGTAACGAGTACGGGGGCGCCGAGTACGCCGGTGGCCAGTACGCGGGCAACGAGTACGGCGGCAACGAGTACCCGGGTGGGGAGTACGGCGGCGGCCAGTACGGGGGCAACGAGTACGCCGGTAACGAGTACGCGGGCCAGCAGTACGCCGGTAACGAGTACGCGGGCAGCCAGTACGCGGAGGGTCAGTACGCGCAGGGCCAGCACGGCGGTGGTTACGGCGGAAACGAGTACGCCGGTGGCGGCTACGCCGGAGGCGACCAGCCCGGCGGACTGGGCTACCCGCAGCCGGGCTACGGTGCCGAGTACCAGGCGGAGGGTGGCCAGGGCTACCCGCCTGCGGGTTACCCACCGCAGCAGTACCCCGACCAGCAGCAGTACGCCGACCAGGGTTATAGCGGCCAGGGGGCCGCCGACCAGGGTTACAGCGGCCAGGG
>Ga0079224_100012048_pt1 | contig 11951 bp, 14 predicted proteins | sample Stecom2015_FD_80414 | JGI IMG/M metagenome (GOLD analysis project Ga0079224, IMG submission 80414) | Agricultural soil microbial communities from Utah to study Nitrogen management - Steer compost 2015 | ecosystem: Environmental > Terrestrial > Soil > Agricultural land | place: USA: Utah... | reverse complement strand
TGGGGCTCGCTGCCGCTCGAAGGCGGCATTGAAGCGGCGTTCAAGGCCGAACTCGAATCGCATCCCGATCCGGAAACACGTCTGGCCGAAATTCGCGCTTGGGCCGAAGCTTTGCGTTCGCCTTTCCGAACCGCCGAGAGTTTCTACGCCGAGGAAATCATCGACCCACGCGACACACGAAAGCTGCTGTGTGAGTGGGCGAACCTTGCGCAACGCGTGGGTGAGACGGGGCCGTCGAGCTTTGGCATGCGGCCTTAGTGCCAAGGTCCGCTTTTCGCCGAAGAGAGACATTCAGCTCAAGAAGCTCGCGTGGCCAAGGGCCATCCACAGCGACTTGAGCGAAGGTGCTTTGGAGCGCGCCGATAGCGCGGCAAAAGCCTTCGAACGCCCTAAGCTTAGTTGATGCGCTGACAAGGGGCGCGCGTGCGCGGTTGGCTAGAGGCGTGGTGGCTATGATTGCGTTTGGCAATGATTGCGATTGACTCACTCCAACGGCCACAACGCCCTTGATTGACTCACCGCTCCCCCCAAGTGAGCGACGTGCGGGCCGGGCCCCTCTGACGACGCACCATCTCTTCCAGATGATGTCGTGATGTCGGACCGCATCGGGAACAACCCGGTGTTCGGCTCGGCTCAATCTCTGACCGCCAAACCGCGCGCCAGCTGCTCCCGAGGCAAAACCTTGAGAAGCGGAGGCAAAGCTTAATGCCCCTTATCAATTCCCCAATCGATGGCGCGCCCATGCGCCAGATCAACCGCTACGGCATCGAGTTCGACGTCTGCCCGACGACAGGCGGCGTTTGGCTGGACAAGGGCGAACTCGAAAAACTGATCGCCTTGGTCAAGGAGGAAACGCTCGCCGAGGCGTCTCCGCACCGACGCCGGCATCGTGACGATGACGACGATTACGACGACGATCGCCGCAGAGGCCGCCACGGCGGCAAGCGGTCGAGGCTTGCCGATCTCTTCGATTTCTAGGGCTTGGCCAAGACGCGCGCGCAAGCGCCAAGCGCGCGCGTCATCGGCGTCTCAGCTTGGATCGATGCCATGAAGACGTATCCCCTGCACAATCAGAATCATCTGCGCGCGCGCGCCGCGCCGCCCGATAACAATCCTTTAGCGTACACTCACTCAGCGGGTGCGAGGCGGTTCGCATGAAGCCGCCGCAGCGCGCCGGAACCGGCGCTTTAGAGTTTTTGAAGACCGAGGCCGGCGGCGGTATGTTGCTTGTGGCCGCGGCGGCGGCAGCGATGATTGTCGCCAACTCGGTCTTGTCGCAAACTTACTTCAACATCCTCGCCATGCCGCTGGTTCTAGACCTCGGGGTTTGGCGTGTCGAAGCTACACTCAAGGATTGGGTCAAGGACGGCCTCATGGCCGTCTTCTTTTACGTTATCGGCCTTGAACTTAAACGCGAACTCACCGTCGGTGAATTGTCGAACCCAAAGACGATCGTATTACCGGTGGCGGCGGCGGTTGGCGGCGCGGCCATTCCCGCGCTCCTCTATCTGCTGCTTGCCGGCGCCATAGAGCCCCGCGCTTGGCCCGTGCCGGTGGCGACAGACATCGCCTTTGCATTGGCGGCGCTCTCAATCCTAGCGCCGAACGTCGATCCGCGTACTCGACTCTTTCTGCTGACGCTCGCAGTTGTCGATGATCTCATGGCGATCGTGCTCATCGCCCTACTCTTTACGAGCGACCTGGCGATCATCCCGCTTGCTGGGGCCATTGCGTTGCTTCTCGCGATCTGGGCGATAGGGCGCCGCCAAGCTTTGCCGGTTTGGGTCTATCCGACAGCAGCGCTCGTCACATGGGCGCTAGCAAAGGAGTCTGGGGTTCACACCTCTGTCATTGCTGTAGCGGCTGCCATGATCGTACCGGCGCGGACGGCGCCAGAAGGCGCGAGCATCGTCGGCAAGCTCGAGCACGCTATCCATCCCTTATCCGCCTATCTCGTACTCCCAGTCTTCGCCTTCTGCGCTGCCGGCATCTCTTTGGCGGGACTTCAGCTGCAGCAGGTCACAGGCGGTGTCAGCGCCGCCATCGCGCTCGCCCTGGCGCTCGGCAAGCCTCTCGGCGTTGCAATCTTTGCCACCGCCGCAATGCGTTTGTTCCAGACGCCCCTGCCATTCTCGGTGCGTGAAGTAGTCGGCGTTGGCTGCCTATGCGGCATTGGCTTCACGATGAGCTTGTTCATCGCCGGTCTCGCCTTCGCAGACGACAGTGCGGCAGAAGACGCCGCGCGTCTGGGCGTGCTGATGGGTTCGGCGCTGTCGCTCCTGATGGCGGCGGCAGTTTTTCGGCTCTGGCCTAGCTCAAGCATCCGCGCACGGGGGCAATGAATATGGAAGCCGGGCTACAGATTGTCGCCGGATTAGCCCTGCTCGCCATCGGCGGTGAGGGTGTTATTCGCGGCGCAGTGGGTGTTGCACGCCGCTTGGGACTCTCAGAACTGCTGATCGGGCTTACGCTCGTTGGCTTCGGCACATCGGCGCCGGAACTGATGACCAGCATCGACGCCGCCCTCGCCGGCTCGCCCGGCATTGCTATGGGCAATGTCGTTGGCTCCAACATTAGCAACATCCTGCTCATCTTGGCGACGGTCGCTCTCGTCCGCCCGCTTGCGGTGAACCCGGCCGCTGTTCGTCGCGATGGTTCGCTGGTCATTGCCGCGTCTGTGGCGCTCGCCGCGCTGGCGCTGGTATTTGGCGAACTCAATCGCTGGATCGGCGCTGCTTTCGTCGCGACCCTTGCACTCTACATTGTCACGGCTTGGCGCCTGGAAAGACGCGGTGGACCGGCCGCGGAAATGCACGAGGCGGAAGGCCACACCCACGACCCCGCCCCGAACGCGCTTTGGATTTCTCTTCTCTTTGCCTTTGCCGGGCTGGGCTTGCTGGTCTGGGGGGCGGATCTATTGGTGGAAGGCGCTATCAGCACAGCGCGAGTTGGGGGCGTCTCCGAAAGCGTTATTGGACTGACGATCGTGGCAATCGGCACGTCGTTGCCGGAGCTGGTGGCCACCCTCGCCGCGGCGCTCAAAGGCCGCTCCGACGTGGCGTTCGGCAACATAGTCGGCTCCAATCTCTATAACATTCTAGGCATTCTGGGCGTCACCGCCCTCATCCAACCGCTGACAATTCCCGCTGATATCGGCGTCATAGATTGGGCCGTCTTGATCGGCAGCGCCTGTCTGCTTCTTGTCTTCGCGGCAACCCGTCGACGCCTGACGCGCCTGGAGGGCGCGATCCTTCTGGCCATCTATTGCGGCTATGTCGGTTATCTCTTGTCACCTTGAAACCGGATCTCAGAGCCTCTGAGACCAGCACGCGTACGAATGGGAGATTGAAAGATGCGAATGGGTCTGTTCATAGCGCCGGCGCTCGCCCTTGCCGCATGCGGTGAGATCAACACTGAGATTGATCGCGCCAAGCAAAGCGCTATCGAGGCTGGTCAAGACGTGTTCAATGCCGGCGCCGGCGTGCTCGACACCCGCACAGCGTGCCTGCTCGCGGGACAATCGGAGGCCTTTTGTGGCTGCCTGTCCGAACGGCGAGGTTCCGATATCACGCCTGAACATGTCGAGGCTCTGAGCGCTGCGGTGCGCGCCACGCTGGAGGGACAAGCCCCGGAGACCGCCTCGCAGGCGACCGAAGGAATTGACGCAGCCACGCGCGAGGCGCTCGTCCAGTGCGCAACGGATGCGGCGATCGAAGGCGCCGTGGCGGGGGGCAATTGATAGCGATGACAACATCACCGACGCGGAGCGCGATCGCTGCGCCTTGGCTATTCCGACGACACCCACTGGGAGAAGACCTCTAGATCATGCCCGCGCAAAAACCGAAACTCGTCAATCTCGACCTCGATCTCATCCGCGCCTTCGTAGCCGTGGCGGATGCGAAAAGCTTCACACGCGCGGGCGTCCGCTTGGGGCGGACCCAATCGACGATTAGTCTGCAGATTAAGCGGCTGGAGGAGCAGCTCGATGCCGAATTGTTCAGCCGCGATCCACGCAAAGTAGTGCTCACCGCACAAGGCGAAGGCCTGCTGGCACAGGCACGCCGGCTGTTGCGCGTCAATGACGAAATCATCGGCGAAATGTTCGAGCATGCGCTCGAAGGTGAGGTACGCTTCGGCGCACCCGAAGATTTCGCCACCACGCACCTACCCGGCATCCTCGGCGATTACGCGCGCGCCTATCCGCACGTGAGTCTGTCGGTAACTTGTGACCTAACACTGAAGCTGATGGACAAGATGTCCCAAGGCGAACTTGATCTTGCGCTGATCAAGCGCGAACCGGTTGGCGCTGATCTCGGACAGCCGGTGTGGCGTGAACGCCTGGTTTGGGTCGGCGCTGGCGAAGACATCCTGCCCAAGGACGGGCCCATCCCGCTGATCGCTGCGCCCTCGCCATGCGTCTATCGCAAACGCGCAACCGCCGCACTCGATCAAGCGGGGCGCGCCTGGCGGATCGCCTACACCAGCCCTTCACTCGCCGGTCAGCAAGCGGCGTTACGAGCGGGCCTTGGCGTGATGGCGCTGCCAAGCGAGATGGCGCCTGAAGACCTTTTGCAATTTGGATCCGAGCAGGGCTTTCCCCCGCTCGCCGACGCTGAGATCGCGCTCGTTCGCGCAGGCAAAACGCTGTCAGTCCCCGCCGAGCGGTTGGCCAATTTCATTCTTGCGTCGCTTAACGATGCGAGCAGTGCGACGCCTTCTGCCGCCTGATGCCGCAAGCGCGGTCGGCAGCGCAGCCGACGCACAACAACGCCTTAGATCCATTCCGAAACCCGATCAGGTGCATTGAGAGATTCAATCACTCGACCCCTGAAGGCCGACGTCGGCGCCACCATATCTCTTCCACCAGGCCGGGCCCCTCTGGCGGCGGAATAGCCGCGATGTCGGACTGGAGGATCGCGGAGCGGAGCGCCGACACCTCGCGCTTGTCTCCCCCGACATCCCTCAGCGGGATTTTGGCCTCCGTCCGCGATCCGCATCGATGCGTGAGATAGAGGATGTGAGATGGCTTTCGAAGACTTCCAGAACCAGAGAGAGCGCTCGGCCACTGCTGTTGCAAGCGCCGACACCGTGTACGATGCCGGGCTTCGCCAGCACATGCTGGGCATCTACAATTACATGTTCGCCGGCTTGGGCTTGAGCGGCGCCGTCGCCTACTTTTTGACCGCAACCGGCGCAAGCGCACTCTTCTTCACGGCTCCGGGGCAATTCACCGCCTTGGGCTGGGTCGCCTTGTTTGCGCCGCTTGGCCTTTTGCTCTTGGCCTCGTTCAACGCCGCCAGCCTTAACACCGGTGCGACGCACACCATCTATTGGTCGGTCGCGGCGCTCCAAGGCGTCAGCCTCGCGGTCTTGTTCCAGGCCTTTACTGGCCAATCGATTGCGCAGATCTTCTTCGTCACCGCCGCGGCCTTCGGCGCCTTGAGCCTCTTCGGCTATACAACCAAGCGGTCATTGTCCGGCATGAGCACCTTTCTCATGGTCGGGCTCATCGGCCTCGTCATCGCCTTTATCGTCAACATCTTCCTGCAGTCGGGGCTTCTGCAATTCGTCGCGTCGGTGATCGGCGTTCTGGTGTTCGCCGGTCTCACCGCGTTCGATACCCAGCGTCTAAAGACTGAGTACATTGCCGGGGTCACTGGCGACATGGCGGCCAAGGCGCAGGTGTGGGGTGCACTCAGCCTCTACCTCAACTTCATCAACCTATTCCAATTGCTCTTGTCGCTGTTCGGACAGCGCGAAGAATAGCAAAGCATCTTCTCTGCTCCCCCGCGCGCGGCAGCGCGCGGGCGTCGTCGTTGTAATCTCGATCGAAGCGCGGCGGAGAGATCAAACCCTTACACGCTGCATAAACGGATGATGATTGTCATGCGCATTGCTCATCACCGCGTAGCTTGAATCGACACCTTGTCTGCCCAACTCCAAGGGGCGGGCCGGGCCCCTCTGGCGGCATGTGCTGCGATGTCGGCCCGCATCTCTCCGTTGCGGACAATCAAGCCGCCGGAGTGCGCATGAGGAGCACTATGATCAACGCGATCGGAGCCTTGCATACAGCGATGCACGGCAAGAGGCGCCCAGAGGACGACGTTCAGGTTCGGGCCGAGGTGGAGAAGCGCCGCCCCAAGCCGAAGGATGACATTGAGGACCGCGAGCGCCCACGCGCTGAGCGCAGCGAGCGAGGTTTGCGCGCATGATCGCCAAAGCCTCACCCGCAAATCTTGCGAGGCGTCACGCTGCAATCGAAGCCGACCTCGTCTGCGAGCTCAAGCGTCCGTTGCCGGACTTCATGCGCATAAAGCGTCTGAAGCAGCAGAAGCTCAAGATCAAAGACACGCTGGCCGCTCGCGTTTGCGATCAACAGCCGCGTGGGCGGCGCTAACCTTTAGCGCTCCCGGTCTCTCCGGACCGGGAGCGCGCTCTTTTTCCGAGGCGCGGATGCTGGTGTTGTGCGTGTAGCTCCAATCTTTTCGACAGTTTCGAGTAAGCCTGCGCTGGGGACGCGAGGCCATTCTGTCCTTTTACCCCGCCGAGGCGCGGCTATGCGCTCGTCATGAGCGATGCCCACATCGTCCAGGACTTCATGCTGGTGATGATCTATATGATCGCCTGCTTGAAGCTCTTGCTGATCGGCGCTCTCGCATGGATCGCAAGCTAGACGCAGACCCCGACATAACGCCGTTCGTCAGAAGCGATCAGGGCGCAACACTTTGACTTCGCTTGTCGCCACAACACCGGGATAGGCTTTGAAATAATCGCCGAGCCAAGCCAAAGCCGACTCCGCCGACGCTTGCGATCCGATGGTGATGACGAGGCGCATCCCAGCTTCGTCGACGCCGGTCTGACGCCAGGTCCCATGAGACCCCGCACCCTCAACGCCGACAAAAACACTACAGCCCTTGAAGCCGACGCGCTCCAGCATGCCCTCGATCTCGTCTAGCGCATGCGCCTCAACGAAGATCTCAAGCTTGATGCGGGTCACAAGGTTCATCTGACATCACCCGTACAATAGACGCGCGGCGCCATGATAGAGAGGTATTCCGACGAGCAAGTTGAATGGAAAGGTGACGCCAAGCGACAATGAAAGGTAGATTCCGGCATCAGCCTTAGGCAACGCGATCCGCATGGCGGCAGGCGCTGCGATATAGGACGCAGAGGCCGCGAGAATTGCCATAAGGCTTGCATCTCCCAGCGATAAGCCGAGGCTGGCGCTGGCCGCCAACGCCACCCCAGCGCTAAGCACCGGCCAGCCCACCGCAAACCCTATGAGACGTAAATTGAGCTTCGCCGACTCAGCCAATCGCCGTGACGCGACCAATCCCATATCGAGCAGAAAGAGACAAAGCGCCCCCTGAAAGAGAGCGGTCACGAATACATCCAGGCGCGCCATGCCGCGCTCACCAGTCATCACGCCGATCAGGAAGCTGCCCACAAGCACGACCGCTGCGCCATTCAAGAACACTTCGCGCCAAAGCGCAGGCCTAAGACGGGTCTCAGCAGTCCCCTGACGCGAACCGGCGATGAGGAGTGCGGCCAGAATCGCGGGCGTCTCCATCAGAGCCAGCACCGCCGCCATGTAGCCGCCAAATTCGACGCCGATGCCACGTAGATATTCCGAACCCGCAGCGAACGTCACAACTGATACGCTGCCATAGTGCGCCGCCGTGGCTGCCGCAGTCACCCGGTCAAGCGCGCCAAACGTGCGCAGTGCTGCATAAGCTGCGAACGGCGCCGCAAAACTCAACACAAGTCCAAGGCCGCCAGCCGCAATGAGCTCTGGCGTAAGCCCGCTGGCGCGCGCCTCCACCCCACCCTTGAATCCGATGCAGAGCATCAGATAGAGCGCCAAAGTCTTCGCCACTTGCTCAGGAATGGTGAGATCTGACTTCAGGCCGCCCGCGATGGCGCCAAGCGCGAAGAACAATACTGCGGGCGTCAAAAGATTGGCGGCCGCGCCCGCACCGATGCCGCCAAGCAAATCCAGCATTCCGCCCCCTGTTCGCCACGCCGTGCCAGAACGCGCGGGAGCCGGGCATCAAGTTTCTTCAATCATAGCGATGAGCAAAGACAATGAGCGCCGCCGTGGGTCGCCTGTCCACACCGCGATCGCAGCTTTGGCGTCGTGGCGCCGACAACAGCGATTGCCGGCATTGCTGCTTTCAATCGCCGCAAGAGTTGTGCTCAACCAGCTTCGCCTTCAAATCTCTTGTGAAGCAGCAAGCGATGGAGAAACAGGTGACTTTCGTCGAGCGGTTGTTGATACGCGAAGAGATCGATTCACTCGAACTGGAGCTGGCGCGCGCTCGCGCGTTGGACAACAACAAACTAGTTTCCGACATCGAAGCGCGCATAGCCCGTCTTGAAGCAACCTTGGCCATCTCACGTCGCGCAGATGTTCGAGTGGTGGTCGACAAGCAAGGTCGGCCGCTCACTCACGCCGCATAACGCAAATAGCAGCGGACCGCGTACGGAACGGGCTATACGAGCTGATTCTTAATGACCGGAATGGCCCCCCTGCGCCACCCGATCACTTTTCCCAACCGGCTGGGTCTCTCGATAGCTGTCATTGGCGCCAGCCGTGCACGCGTGCACAGGTGCTCCAAGACAATCTCGGCATGGCTTCGCAAGGAACTATCGCGGGCCACTCCATTTTAAGCGAAGGCGCAGTTGCGTGCTCGGAGCCTGGATTAGGTTCCGCGGAATGCGAACTCACAGGACCGGCCATGGTCATAGACCGGTCGCTGCCATGCTCGCCACGCACCGGCCCTCCAGCGACGCTTGGCCCAAGCCTGCTCCCGATCCTCGCTGTCGGCGTAACGGCAATCCTTGTGACAATGATAATCCTCAATCGTCATCGCCATGATCGTTGGCTGAATCCGACAGATCGTCACTGGCGCCCAGGCGTCTTGGTTCGCGGGGACGACTAGCCGGGAGCGCTCGCCTGTCGACTCAATAGCTGGCGGAATTGCGGTCTGTAAATCGCGCGGCGTCCCTTCTGACACCTCGCTCCAACGAACCTGGCGGGCGCGGTGTTGAAAGCTATCGCTTTCAGGGCGAACCCAGCACGCGACACACCAATGGACGATTATCAGCGACGAGCGGTCTTCCCCGCGCGCTTCTGACGAAGCAAGAACACGAAGCCCACACTCCTATTCAAGGATCTGCGATGCTGCGCTTGACGTCTTTATGCTTCCTGATTCTGTTGAGCGGCTGCTCTGGCGGCCATCTCACGCGCGAGGCGCCTACGGCCCCGGTTCAGGATGAGTTCGGCGCTTATGAATTCCGTTCAGAGGCGCTCGCACGCCATGTTCGCGCCTTTTACCAGGAAGGATTTCACGCCCAGCCTCGCGGCAATGTCACGATCATTGAACAAAGCGACGGGCTTGTTGTTGTCGACACGGGAGGGTCTCCAACCGCCGCATCCGAAGTGATCGGCCATATTCGGGAAAACTACCGAAAGTCTGTGAAAGCTGTCGTGTTCACCCATTGGCACGGCGATCACGTTCTTGGCGCAACTGCGTTCGTTGAGGCCTGGCCGCAGGTCAGGATCATTGCGTCGACCGAAACTGCGCGTATGCTTGCCGACCCGGCCTCAGATCAATTTATGCCGGGCGAAGACGCCGCCGCCAACCAACGCCTACAGGTCAATATTCAAGCCGGTGTCGATTATTTTGCCGACCGCTCGGACGACGCGGAACTAACCCCGCGGGAACAGGCGGGCTTTGCACACGCGTCGCAGGAACTCCGCCGCTACGGTGAAGAACTGCAAACAGCGCGCCGCATTCCCCCGACCGAGACGTTCACTACATCACTCGAAATTCCCGACGCGACTGCGCCTATCGAAATTCATCTCTTTGGGCGCGGCAATACCGAGGGCGATGCAGTGGTCTGGCTGCCGCGCCAGCGTATCGTCATGACGGGCGACCTGCTCGTCGCGCCCGTTCCCTTTGGTTTCAACTCATATCCTCAAGATTGGATCGCAACGCTTCAGGACATCGCCGCCCTCGAACCCGCAATCATCGTGCCTGGACATGGCCGACCAATGCGAGATCAAGTCTATCTGCAAAACATCGTCGCTGCTCTGCAATTGGCGCGCGCCGAAGCCGCACGCGTGGCCGATAATGCCGAGGTGACGTCGGAAAATGCACTGCAACATTTCCAATTTGGAACGATCGAGAACGATTTTGTCGGCGAAGATGCTTGGCTCCGTCGTTGGTTGAGAGCCTATTGGTCAGGTCCCATCGCTTCGAGCGCTTTGCGGGAAGCACGCGGACAGCCCATCGTTCAGGGCACACCTTGAATCTGGGCCTCCGACGGCCGCGCAAACAATTCGAGCACCGGTGCCCCGAACGGTCATCTCCTGGGATGCCGCGCCCCTCAGAACGCGGCAAGCTTGCGCTATTCCTCAGGAAGCGCCCCACCGGTCAAACCCGGTTCTAACGAAGCCGGTGACTGCGTCGACTTCCTGGCTGGTCTACGCGAGCCGCCTTCCCCGCACAGAACACGGTCGCAACCCGCACGACGGCGCGATCGCCCGGCCATGTACGGGCAGATCAGTAAGCGCCCCTAGCAACGTTGCGTCGATACGTTCGCGCCACTGCTCCGGGGGTGAACCCATAGCTTCGCCGTAGCGCGTGGGTGAAATGGCTCTGATCCACATAGCCTGTCGTCGTGGCGACTTCCGCCGGATTTACACCTCGCTTTAACAGGTCTGCTTCGCGTATGCGACAGCGCAGGTGAGGCACGCAACCTGCGTTGTCTCTCTGTGTCTCGAGCGACCGATTGAGGGCTCTTCATCACACGCCGCAACAGCGCGACGGCTGGTGCTATTGAAAACGCAGCACATCTACAGCGATGGTCTCGTCATGCACGCTCTCACCACGCAGAAAGCCGCGGATGCGCTCAAGAATCTGCGGCGAGGACAAGAACAGATCGTTGTCATGCCCGGCCCCTTCCAGCACCAGATGCGCGCTGGAACGAAAGCCGCGGCGGACATCCTCAGCGTTAGCGGGCGGCGTGCGGGAATCGAGGTCGCCGCTGATTAAATAGGCCGGCACACTGGTCCCCAGGCGACGATGCCAGCGCCGTGGCAGCACGCGTACGCCGAGCGCGCTGGCAAAATCCGCGCTTGGGAAGTTTATTGCGTTCTCAAACAGGGATTGCCGCGTCTGCGCCATGACGATGCGATGACGGTCTCTTGACACCGGCGAGGCGGCGTCCATTGCCAGCGCCATCGGCGGCAGCGGCGCCAGGAAACGGCGCAAGAGCAGGACCATCTGCCCGATACCAGAAAAATCGCCTTGCTCCATCGCCGCATAGAGCGCCGGTAAGCGCGCAGCGTTTGGCGTGGTCGCCAGCAAGAACGCCGTAACGGTTTGGACGTCGTACTTGCTCACCAGCACGCGGGTCACAGCGCCATCGCGCCCGCGCACCTCAGCCCAGGCTGGCGCCTGCTCGAGACGATCGAGTACGCGCACGACCGAAGCGCGCAAATCCGGCGTCAGCGCCGCTGCTGTCGGATCGGCGGCGACGCGCCGCGCTAAGGCTTCCAGCGCAGCATCGGCTTGAAGCGGCAATTTCAACGTATGGTCAGGGCCCTCGATCCCAGCCAAGACGACGCTGTCGATCAGATCGTGATGGTCGCGCAAGACCGCGAGCGCCAAGAAGGTTCCGTATGAAATGCCGATCAAGCGCACGCGTCCGCCTAATGCGCGCGCGAGATCGGCGACGTCGGCTGCGTTTTCGGCTGTATTGAACGCTGAGAGATCGATTCCCGCCGCGCGCCACTCAGCGGCACAGACCGCGGCGGCCGCTTCCAGGCTCGCGTTAAAGCTCGCTTCGGTGGAAGCCTCATTGCTCGGAAAGCGCCATGGCGTCGAACAAGGCGGGGGAGCGGAAGAAAGGCCGGCCCCGCGCTGATCGAGCAAAATAACGTC
>Ga0079224_100012047_pt1 | contig 11952 bp, 10 predicted proteins | sample Stecom2015_FD_80414 | JGI IMG/M metagenome (GOLD analysis project Ga0079224, IMG submission 80414) | Agricultural soil microbial communities from Utah to study Nitrogen management - Steer compost 2015 | ecosystem: Environmental > Terrestrial > Soil > Agricultural land | place: USA: Utah... | reverse complement strand
GGTGGTAAGGGTAACGTCACCGCACGATTTGTCAACTTGCTGCCATGTATCAATTCGGAGTTTGATAGCCACTAGCCCCGCCGTTGGAAGGGTGCCGATTTCCGCACCGGTAAGGTATTCGGCAACATAGGAAATGACAGGGTTGTGACCGATGCACATGACGCTACTGTACGCGTCGTCGAGTTGCGTGATAAATTCAAGAAAGGTTCGAACGGAAGCTTGTGCGAGTTCTTCATCCGGAATAATCCGTTCTTCATCAAACTTTATGACGTCGCTGAGAAGCTTCGCGGTAGCATGGGCACGAACGGCGCTGCTGGTGTAGATGACGTCAGGATTGATCTTTTCACGATGGAGGTAGGCTCCGACCCTGAATGTCTCCTTGGCACCCGTGGGCGTTAACTCTCGATCGAAATCCGACTGACCCGCTTGTTTTTCAACGCTTTGTGCATGACGCATCAGGTAAAGTAATTTGCCCATAGGCGCGGTATTTTCAATTGTCGACGGGATCGCAATAATAACGGTAATATTATCATCGAAATTTGATTATTTAAAAAATTCAGGATATTTGGGCGTTTTGAAGGACGAATGACATGGCAAAAAACCTCGTTATCGTAGAGTCGCCGGCCAAAGCAAAGACCATAGAAGGCTATCTGGGTAAGGATTTCAAAGTGGCGTCCAGCATGGGTCACGTACGCGATCTGCCCAAAGGAGGTGATGCAATCGACATAGAAAAGGGGTACGAACCTACCTATGAAGTAAGCCCCGACAAGAAGGAAGTTATCTCCCAATTAAAGAAGCTTGCCGAAGATGCTGAGATGGTTTACCTGGCTTCCGACGATGATCGTGAAGGAGAAGCGATTTCCTGGCATCTGAAGGAAGTACTGGATCTTAACGATGAAAAGACACGGAGAATCGTTTTTACCGAGATTACAAAGAAGGCGATTCTCAACGCGCTTGAAAATCCGCGCGGCATCGATATCGATCTGGTGAACGCACAACAAGCGCGTCGTGTGCTCGATCGTCTCGTCGGCTATGAGCTTTCGCCCATACTCTGGAAAAAAATAAAGACAGGTCTCTCGGCAGGTCGCGTGCAGTCTGTCGCCGTTCGCCTCGTTGTCGAGCGCGAGCGCGAAATCAATGAGTTTCAGGCGACCTCCGCTTACCGCATTACTGCATTGTTCGACCTGGGCGACGGAAAGCAACTGTCGGCCGAGTTAGGCGAGCGGTTCGAAAAAGAAGAAGACGCACTCGCCTTCCTTGAGTCGTGCAAAGGCGCAAAGTTCAGCATCACCGATCTGCAAACTAAACCGGCCAAGCGTTCACCGGCGCCGCCGTTTACCACTTCAACGTTGCAACAGGAAGCTTCACGCAAACTGAGCTTTTCGGTAATGCAGACGATGATGGTGGCACAGAAGCTGTACGAGGCCGGAAAGATCAGCTACATGCGTACGGACTCTGTGAATTTATCGAACGAAGCGCGTCAGGATGCCATCCGTCAGATCGAGACATCATACGGAAAGAACTTCGTTCAGCCCCGGCAATACAAAACGAAGTCGTCGTCTGCGCAGGAGGCGCACGAAGCGATACGTCCTACCGACTTCTCGGTAACCAATCCGGGAATGGACCGCAACGCACAGCGTTTGTACGAACTGATCTGGCGTCGTGCCATCGCATCGCAAATGGCCGATGCCGAGCTGGAGAAGACTACGGCGACTATCGGTATATCCACAAACGAACGCACGCTCACCGCTACAGGCGAAGTGATCCGTTTCGAAGGATTTCTCAAAGTACATATGGAGTCGGCCGACGATGACGACGAAGAAGAAAACGGCAAGGTGTTGCCACCCCTGGAAATAGGGCAAGACCTTAATCTGTCCTGGCTTCGCGCACGTCAGTCTTTCACCCGCCATCCTCCGCGCTATACGGAAGCGAGCCTGGTGAAAAAGCTGGAAGAGATGGGCATTGGCCGTCCTTCCACGTACGCGCCGACCATATCGACCATTCAGAAGCGCGGATACATTGTCAAGGAAAGCCGCGACGGGGTCGAACGACAATACAATGTTTTCACGCTGGAGGACGACAAGATAGATCGGCGTCAGGAGACTGAAATTACCGGCGCGGAAAAGAATAAGCTGTTCCCCACGAATACAGCCATGATCGTGAACGACTTCCTCGTCGAACACTTCCCCGATGTGACAGACTACTCCTTTACGTCTGAGATCGAACAGGAGTTCGACGAAATCGCCAGCGGCAAGTTGGAATGGAGGAAAATGATCGACGACTTCTACAAGCCCTTTAATAAAAAGGTGACCAAGACGGAGAAGGTCGAGCGATCCTCCGTAGGGAAGAGCCGTGAACTGGGTGTCGATCCAAAGACCGGTAAGAACGTATACGCCAAACTGGGTAAGTTCGGCGCCTACGTTCAGATAGGAGAGAATCCAGACGACAACGGTGGTGAAAAGCCGAAGTTTGCCAGCCTGCGTCCCGGTCAGTTCATTGAGAGCATTACACTTGAAGAGGCGCTCGAGCTGTTCCGGCTTCCGCGGGAAGTAGGGGAGTTCGAAGGGAAACCACTCACAGTGAATATCGGACGGTTCGGCCCGTATATTCTTCACGATAAAAAATTCGTATCCATACCCAAGACGGACGACCCGTATACGATTCAGGCCGACCGCGCGATCGAACTGGTCAAAGCCAAACGGGAGGCGGACGCGCGCAAGACGATCAAGGAATTCGATGAGAATCCCGACATAAAAGTCCTGAACGGCCGGTTTGGTCCGTACATCAAGGCGGGTAAGAAAAACGTCAAGATCCCGAAAGACAAAGTACCTGCCGAACTGACGTTGGAGGAGTGCCTGGCGCTCGTGGAAGCAGCGCCGGAGAAAAAAACGCGGGGTACGGCGGCACGGAAAACAACAGCACGCAAGAAGAAAAGCTAAGCCATGAAAAAGCTCGTCGTACTCACCGGGGCGGGCATCAGTGCCGAGAGTGGCATTCCCACCTTTCGCGATTCCGACGGCCTGTGGGAGGGGTATGACGTAAGCGAAGTGGCTACGCCCGAAGGCTGGCGAAAGAATCCTGAACTGGTACTGGAATTCTATAACCAGCGAAGAAAGCGCGCGCTTGAGGTTGCGCCCAACGATGGGCATCGGATATTGGCGGAACTGGAATCACTCTTCGACGTTACCATCATCACGCAGAATGTAGACAACCTTCACGAACGTGCCGGATCTTCGAATGTGATTCACTTGCATGGGAGCCTGTTTCAATCTCGCAGTACGATCGACGAGTCGCTTGTGTACGACATCGAAGGTTGGGAGCTCAGGCCTGGCGATTTGTGTGAAAAAGGATCGCAGCTGCGACCCAATATTGTATGGTTCGGCGAATTGGTGCCGATGATGAAGGTGGCGGCATCTGAAGCGGCGAAGGCGGATGTATTCCTCGTTGTCGGTACGTCTATGGTGGTGTATCCCGCGGCGGGTTTAATCCACTATGTGCCCAATCACGTTCCGAAGTTCTTCGTAGACCCAAACCTTCCCGACGCCGGACATGTGCCGAACCTCACCATGATTGGAGAGAAGGCGAGTACGGGATTGCGAAAGGTGAAGGACGCGTTGGTTGCGCTAGCTTGACAGCTATTCCCCTGTATTCACCTTATCAAGAAACTTTCTGAATTTCGAAGTGTTGTAGTCGGCCATACCGCGTTTCTTGTATACGATGGTACCGTCCGGAGCAATCACAAAGGTAGACGGGATAATGCGCACCTGGAGTTGCTCGGGTAGGTCACCCGCGATATATACGGGAAAGGTATAATTGTTCTTTGCGACGTAGTCTTTAACCTTTTGAAGGTCTTGCGGCCGGTCTATCGACAGCATGACAAACTGAATCGAATCACTGGCCACCTGGTCGTACAGCTTCTGTATGGAGGGCATCTCCGCTCTGCACGGTCCGCACCATGTAGCCCAGATGTTGAGAAAAACGGTTTTGCCGCGATAGGTGTTGAAATCCACTGTTTCACCCTCCGGGGTAGTAACAGAAAACGAATATTCAAACATATCCTTTCCCGGCTCGGAGGATGCAGGATTGGCGTTCTTAAGGCCCGTGGCGAGGACTATCCTGCCGGCGGCTGATTGGAGTCCGCTTAGTGCGTTAGTGTACTGCAACAACAGGAAAGCAGCCCCAACTAACAACCAGGGACGGGAGGCGCGCCACACCTTTTTAACAACGCCGGGTATTACGGATGTGCTCATTGGCTCGATTTTAAACTATTTTGAAGCGTGAAAAGTGCTTATTTCGGTTTTTCCTGACATCCTAACGGGTCCGGCAATGACGGAACTGCGTACCGCAACAACACTTTTTATCGTCTTTTTTGCATTTTCTGCTTTCGGGCAGAAAGTCAAATACAAAGATATCTACAGTCTGCTGAGTACCAAACAATACGACGCGGCCGAACCGTTCCTGAAACGTTATCTCGCCGGCGATCAGGGCAATCCCAACGCATTCCTGTTTATGGGCATGATCTACCAGGAAAAGGTGGCTGCCTGCCATGTACTGCGGGAAACACCATCATTGGTCGCCTATGCTGATTCCGCAATACAATGTTTCGACAAGGCGTCATCCCTGCTCACCGAGCGTGAGATCAAACGGAACAAGGAGTACTACCAGGCGTACAACCGCAGAGACCTCAGAACGGGTGAGTTCGGCATTGCACTGTCAGACATTCAGTTCGACCTCCAAAAGCGGAAGGAGGCGCTGCTGACACGGTCAGCGGCCGCCAAAATGATACGCCATCACCTGGAGTCGGCCGACAGCCTCTACGCAGCGAGCGCATCGGCCTACAAAGTACTCGCACAACATCATTCGACAGGTCACAGTCTTTTTCTCCGGGCGAATGACAGTACGGTGGCGTTGCTCGACGACCTGTCGTCCCGCTTCGATGCGGCGTTGAAGGCCGTGCGCTTGTATCAGTCGAGTATGTCGTCACCGGGTGTTCCCGCCTACCGTCACGATTTTAACCTGCGCACCCTGTCTGCCTACCCGACGGAAGGGATGGATGCGATCGACTTTCTCGCGGAGGAGGTGAGCCTTTGGGATTACGGAACATTTGCCGCTGATGCACGAAAAAAAATTCTCGACGATATTCTGCCGTTGCAGAAAGAGACAGTGACACTCCTAACCGCACTATCAGCTGCGGAAAGTGAATCGGGAGATCATGCTGAGGTTACCGCATTGCCATTTGATCGTTTCGGTCGTTATGACGATAAAGACCCGCTGCCTCTGGCACTTGCGCGCTTATATATTGCCGACCGACAGTATCACGAGGCCCGTGCGAATAGGGAAGCTGTCGCTGATTCGCTCGATGTACACCTGCAACTGGAACTGGCGCGAAGTGAAGTGCGTGCGCTTGAGCGCGTCGACAGCGCTGTTGCATTGTTTCGCCTGCAAGACCTGAAAGAAGGATTGCACCGTTACGCGCGTTTCCTGCCGACCCATCTCGGCACAACGCAGGCGGTGGTATCGCTACTCGATACCGTCACAGCGGCTGTCGACACGAGCCGTCAACGCGTCAACGAAAACCTTGCGATGCGCGAGCTTGAGGCGCAACGGTTGCGGGTAGGGGAGGATTACATTCCGTTAACGGCTGCGGATACACTGGAAGGCTACCGTCCATTGCTTACGGTTGACGAACAGTATACGATAGGGGTAAAGCGTGTGGACTCGGTTTCTTTTGCCGGGTACTTTTACGCGATCACGCCATCGCGCGTGCCCGACATTGCCGCGACATTTGCGCTGGACACAAAAGCATTCGATGACTCCCACTGGCCGTCCGTCAAGGCACTGTCCACAGATGCGAATGGGCTGCTTTATTATGTGCTGATATATTCAGAGGACGCGGATCAGGAAAAGTATCCGGCCAAGGTGGCTAAGGTCTATCGCATTGATGGCTTGTCGTGGGCAACGGATATCAAACTTGGATTTCTGCCGGAGTCGTTGGAATATGAACCTGCCGCCGGAACGCTGATCGTCCGTGGGGCGGATACTTTAATTATTGACAAGAACGGGAATCCTCAATGAGGGCTCAGGCCTGCACGAGTTTCTTCCAATCCTGAAAGCGCATGTCGATGCGTTGGCGGATTTTTTCGTAGTTATCCCAGCTATCGGTGACGTGATAAATGGACGGGAGGCTCTTTACGAGTATTTCGTCATAATCGTTCCGGTACAATCCACCTCCATAATAATAGTAGGTGAACATATTTCCCTGGCGGCTGAACAGTTCGTATCCCAGGTAGCCATCCCAGATCTCGCTGAGAATCGTACATGAGATCTCTCTCCTTTTGAAGCGGAAGATTTGGTTAGACGCCTCTTCCTCAAAGTATTCCGAATAAAGATCCGAATCAATGATCCATCCCAGGTACATGCCGATGTGAACGTAGGCCTGCTCTATGGGAAGTGAATCGGGAAAATTTCCCAGAAAATGGGTCTTAGCGTTATCGTAAATCGTCTTTTGAATGTCAGCCTTTTTGTCCATTTACAACTTACTTCGTTAACAACCTAAAATAATAAATTAATCGGACTTTACCCGGATTTGTGCAGGATTGTTGGTCCGATACAGCTATAAATCTGTCAATGAAAGAAAAGGTAAGCGACGAACACGCCGGCAATTAAACCTGCAAGGTCGGCAATCAGGCCGGCCGTGAGCGCATATCGGCTATTTCGGATGTTCACCGATCCAAAATACACTGCAAGGATATAAAATGTTGTTTCAGTACAGCCCCGCAGTATGGCAGCGAGGTTGCCCACAAAGCTGTCGGGTCCGAAATTATCCGGATGTGCCACGTCCAGCATCATGCCACGTGCCGCGGTGCCGCTTAGCGGCTTGAGGAGTGCTACAGGAAGCGCATCGACAAAATCCGTATTCATTCCCATGAACGCAAACACGCTTCCAATGCCGCTGATGATGTGGTCGAGTGCACCCGAGGCGCGAAATACACCGATGCCCACGAGCATGGCCACGAGGTAAGGTATGATTTTCACCGAGGTGGTAAATCCTTCTTTTGCTCCTTCGACAAAAGTCTCGAAGAGTCTCACCTTCCGAATAAGTCCCAGTACCAGGAACCCGACAATGAGGGAGACAATAATAAGACTGCTGATAAGGCTCGACTGTTGCTGCAGTTCCTCGGGTGGGAGGGAGAGGAAATAGGTTACGGCGACTACGATAATAGCCGTCAGCCCACCGATGTAGGCGAGCAATACCGGGTCGATCAGTCTTATCCGCTGTCGTATAGACAGGTACAGCAGGCCGATCATGGTTGAAAAGAACGTTGCAATCAACGTCGGGATGAATATCGCGGTAGGATCGACTGATCCCAGACTTGCGCGATCGACGATAATGGCAAGGGGTATGATCGTGAGTCCGGAGGTATTCAAAACAAGAAACGTAATCTGGGCGTTGGACGCGGTATCGGGATCGGGGTTGATGTCCTGCAATTCTTTCATGGCTTTCAACCCCAGCGGGGTGGCGGCATTATCGAGACCCAGAATATTCGCGCTGAAGTTCATAATGATCGAGCCGGTTGCCGGATGATCGCGCGGCACTTCAGGAAACAGCCGCGAAAAGAACGGGCCGACCAGCCGGGCCAGCAGCGGCACCATTCCGCCCTTCTCGCCAATTTTCATCAGCCCGAGCCACAGCGCCATTACACCGGTGAGATACAGGGATATTTCAAAGCCGGTGCGGGCGCTGTCAAAGGTCGACGCCAGCAGAGCCGGAAAGACTTCAGTGTCGTTAAAGAAAATCAGCTTGGCGAGGGCGACGACAAAGGCGATAAGGAAAAAAGAAACCCAGATATAGTTTAGCGCCATTCTGTCGAGTCAGGTTAGGTAAATCAACAAATGTAGCGTGACAATTACAAGTTGGCGAGGGTAAGGCTATGAACGGCCGCAAGACCCGCCGTTTCAGTTCGTAGCCGCGCCGGACCGAGATTGACCGGCAGGAAACCTGCTGCTTGCGCCATCTTCATTTCTTCCGACGAGAAGTCGCCCTCGGGTCCGATCAGCACGCAGTACGATCGCTTCGGTGTCGCGGCCCGCACCAGATGCTGCGCTCCGGATGCCGAAGCGACAAACCGTTGTTCCTCATCCGCCTTCCGGATCATGTCGGAGAAGAGGACCACCCCGTGGATGGCAGGCAGTGTGGCGCGAAGGGATTGCTTCATGGCGCTGACGGCCAATCGCACAAGCCGATCAACTTTTACAGCGGTGCGTTCACTGTGTTCACATGTCATTAAGGTGATGGTACCCACGCCGATCTCAACAGCTTTCTCCACAAACCAGTCGATACGCTCCCTGTGCTTTGTGGGCGCGATGGCGATGTGGGTGGTGTACTCGGAAGCATCCGGCTTATGTTCACCGCGGATATCGAACGCGCAGCGGCTGGGGTCGGGTGATGTTATGATCGCATCGTAAAAGGAACCCAAGCCATCGGTGATCCGGATGGTATCGCCTTGCTTGTGGCGCAGTACCTTTATACAGTGGCGCGATTCGTCAGGATCAAGATGCCGAACACCTTCCCGTATTCCCGGCTCGTAAAAAAGCATCAACCCGCTTGTTGCAGACGTTGTACCAGGGCGACGTAGGCGCGCATGGCCTCTTCGCGGGGCGTGGATTTCTTTGAGGCCCAGGCGTCGTACTTAGCGATGGCTTTGAAGTCGAAGCCGCCGGGTCTTTCACCTGATACGTCGCCCTCGGTCGCCTGCGTGAACAGGGCGTACAGTTCCAGCAAGGTTTCGTTGTCGGGACGTGCAGGAAGCTTCCTTGAATCTTCTACCGCCTTTTCAAATTCTTCGTTCAGGTTCATCCGGGCAGGGAATAGAAAGATTAGTCGCGTTCTTCGATGGGCACATAGGGCCGGAGTTGCTCGCCGACATAGATCTGCCGCGGGCGTCCGATGGGCTCCCTGTTGTCGCGCATTTCTTTCCATTGTGCGATCCAGCCGGGAAGGCGCCCCATTGCGAACATTACGGTGAACATATCGACAGGCAGGCCGAGCGCGCGATAGATAATCCCGCTGTAGAAATCGACATTGGGATAGAGTTTACGCTCTACAAAGTACGGATCCTGCAAGGCCACTTCCTCCAGCTTTTTGGCGATGTCGAGTACGGGGTCTTTCACGCCGAGCTTGGCCAGCACACCATCGGCGGCCTTTTTGATAATCTTGGCGCGGGGGTCGAAATTTTTGTACACGCGGTGTCCGAATCCCATCAGGCGGAACGGATCGTTCTTGTCTTTGGCCTTTTTGATCCATTTTTCGATGTTGCCCCCGTCTTCGCGGATGCTTTCGAGCATGACAATCACTTCCTGGTTGGCCCCTCCGTGAAGGGGTCCCCAGAGGGCGTTGATGCCGGCGGAAATAGAGGCATAGATGCTGGCGCGCGAAGATCCCACAATGCGGACGGTAGAGGTGGAGCAGTTTTGCTCGTGATCGGCGTGAAGGATCAGCAGCTTGTTAAGGGCGGATGCCACTACGGGATCGACTTCATACCGTTGTGCGGGGAGCGCGAACATCATTTTAAGGAAGCGCGAGCAGTATTCGAGGTCGTTGTCGGGATAGTTTACCGGGTGACCCATAGCGTTTTTATAGGACCACGCTGCAAACGTTGGCATTTTCGCCAGACAACGGATGATACTCAGATAGACCAGGTCATCGGGTCGGTTGGGGTCGAGCGATTCCGGGTAAAAGGCCGTCTGTGCGCAGAAAAGGGAAGCCAGGACACCCATGGGGTGAGCGGTTGACGGGAAGCCGTCGAGTATCTTTTTGATGTCCTCATGGACCAGCGTGTGGGTTCGGATGTCATAGGTAAATTCCTCCAATTCCTGCCGGTTGGGCAGTTTGCCGAATATGAGCAAGTATGAAACTTCTTCGAAGGTAGATTTTTCCGCGAGTTCCTCGATCGCGTACCCCCGGTATCGGAGAACACCCTCATCTCCATCCAGGAAGGTGATCGCGCTCTTGGTTGCTCCGGTATTCTTATACCCCAGGTCCAGGGTGATCGCACCTGACTTCTCACGAAGCTCGCCAATATCAATGGCAACTTCCGCCTCGGTTCCTTCAATTACCGGGAGTTCATAGGTTTGACCGTCAAGTTTCAATTCAGCAGTTTTCGACATATTCAAGGGATATTTAAAAGGTTTTAAATATAAGCCACCACGAAATCAGAAAAAAATCGACCTTCCGAAATAATGGGGCGCAACACGCTGCGTCCCGGTGTGTGAGTCGGCAGGTCGCCCTGCTGACCGGCCGCAGGGTGGCTCCGATATTGTCCGTACCTTTGCTACGACCGGGCTGAAGACGGCAGACTCAGGAATTTTTGAGCCCCTCCATGGGTTGTTAATCGTGGATATTGGTAAGAAAAAGATTCGTGTAATAAATGCCGTACTTTTTTTGTACTCGGGTAAGATTTACTGTTGATATTTGATAGGCCTGTTGCCAGTAGAAGGGATATGATAAATTTTGGATTCGGCCGGGGCAAGAGCCTGGCCGTCGATTTGGGAAATACAACCACAATGGTGGGCGATGAGGAGAACGTGCTGCTTTGCCAGCCCTCCTGTATTGTGTTTAATGCGAACAACAACTCCGTCAAGGCCGTCGGCTCCAAAGCCTACGAAATGTTCGAAAAGACGCATGACGAGCTGAAACCGGTAAAACCCTTACGTGGAGGCGTCATTGCCGACTACTACTCGGCGTCCCGTCTTATCCAGGAGCTGGTACACCGGGTCTGCACCGTATCCTGGTTTGGAGGCTTCGACAACATCGTCACCGGCGTGCCCTTTCACACTACCGAAGTCGAGCGCCGCGCCCTTCGCGATGCCATGGACCAATTCAACGCACGCAGGCATTACCTCATCTATGAGCCGGTGGCGGCAGCCCTCGGACTGGGTCTCGACATCCAAAGCCCCGAAGGAAAACTCGTGCTGGATATTGGCGGCGGCATCACCGAGATCGTCGTCATCTCTCTATCGGGTGTCGCCGCGTTTCAATCGCTGAAGGTGGCAGGCGACGCGTTCGATACCGCCATACAGGACCACTTCCGCCGCAATTACAATATGGCTATCGGCATGAAGACCGCCGAACAGGTGAAGATACAGGTGGGATCCGTTGTGCCCGACCCGGAAGACGAGCCGGAGCCGATGCTGGTACGGGGTAAAGATCTGATCACGGGCATACCTATGATCAGGAAGATCGACCACCGGGAAGTGGCCGAGATCCTGGAAAAGTCCATCAGCTCGCTGGAGCACAGCATCGTCCAGACCCTGGAGACCTGCCCGCCTGAACTTGCCGCCGATATCTATGAATCCGGATTGTATGTCACCGGGGGCGGCGCCATGCTTCGCGGCCTGAAGCAGCGACTCGAGTCGCGCATCAAACTGAAAGTCCACATCGATAAGGAGGCCATGTATGCCGTGACGCGCGGCATCTCAAAGGTGCTGAAGGAAAACCGGAAGTACAACGCGGTCCTTTTCGAGTAGCCCTCGATCGCTCCCCATTCACCGAAGTCATAAAACAAAAAAAGCGATGAGGATCTTCACCGCTTTTTTGCTCTTACATGCCAGAACCCGAACTGCCCTGGCCGCTCTCTCCAAATAGCGACGGGGGTGTGCTTATGGGTTCAGGAGCAGGCTCCGGAGGTTGTACCGGACTGGGATTCGATCTCCGCCGGACTGACTTCCGCTTGGCGCCCTTCTTGGCTGTCTTCTTCTTTGCAACCTTCTTCTTAGCTACCTTTTTGGTTGCTTTCTTGGCAGCTTTCTTCGCCTTCTTAGCAGTCTTTCTGGCCTTCTTGGTAGCGGCTTTCTTTACAGACTTCTTAGCGGCTTTCTTTTTCGCAGCCTTCTTCTTTACGGTTTTCTTTTTAGCGGCCTTCTTTTTTGCCGTTTTTTTGGCTGCCTTGGCAG
>Ga0079224_100012046_pt1 | contig 11952 bp, 10 predicted proteins | sample Stecom2015_FD_80414 | JGI IMG/M metagenome (GOLD analysis project Ga0079224, IMG submission 80414) | Agricultural soil microbial communities from Utah to study Nitrogen management - Steer compost 2015 | ecosystem: Environmental > Terrestrial > Soil > Agricultural land | place: USA: Utah... | reverse complement strand
CATGCCGCAAAATAAAAAATAAAAATGTAGGGGCAAAAAATATTTTGCCCCTACTCATCACGCATCGGGCACCCGCAAGGGATATCCACCAGTCACCAATCACTAGTCACTATTCACTAATCACCAATCACTAATCACTATCCCCTATCCTTAAAACCTTACATTCAACCCCAATAAGAAGTTTGTTTCTGCTTGCGGATAGTATGCATTACCGTACAGGCGTGTACCATCAGGTGTGATGCCCCCATATGTATAACCATGCGATACATATTTTTCATTAAATATATTGTTGATAGCGAGATTCGCATCTATATTTTTAATGCCCAATAAAGAGAACTTATAACGCATGCGAAGATTATTCACAAAAAATGAAGGGACACTGCGTTCATCCGACTGCGTATTGTCTAGATATTGTTTTGATACATATTTGCTTGCGAAAGCAAATTCCAATGGACGTATAGGGGAGTAGGAAAACTCATTAGACAAGATAACAGACGGAGAGAAAGAAATGGTGGTTGAGCGGTAGTGTTGTTCTGTCTGTGGCACATCCAGTTCGTTCCATTCTTCATCCATCACCGTCAAGTATTCGGTATAGTTCTTGATTTTGTTTTCGCTAAGACCCGCCGTAGCATTCCATCTAAATTGCTCCGATATTTGCCAGGCACCGTCCAACTCCAATCCGATGCGGTAGCTGTCGGGTACATTTTCACGAATTGAGCCACCTACATCGTTAATCTCGCCTGTCAAGATCAACTGATCTTTATAGAACATGCCATATACGTTGGCACCGATGTTTAGTGTTTCCTTTCTGAGCCGGTATCCTGCTTCTATATTGTGCATTTTTTCTGCCTTTGGCCGTGCATTGGGAGATGATTCCACGTAATCATCGCGAACAGGCTCTTTGCTGCCGAAAGCATAAGAAGCATAGATGTTTGCCATTGGTGAAAGCATATAAGTAGCCCCTATTTTCGGGTTGAAGAAATGGTGCTTCACATTCACATCCGCCAATTCCAGGTTGTGGTTAAACCCTTCAAACGTATAATCTACTAACCGGTATTGCAAATCCGTGTATAAGCGCGTAGCACCGAATGTAGCATTCCATTTTCCGTATATGTTGACATCGTTTTTCTGCGCGTCATTAAAGTAATATCTATCGCCGAGCTGGCTATCCGAAGCATATTGCGCCCAAATCACCTCTCCATAATGATCCCCACGGTATTGGTTGGCACCCCCGCCGAAAATAAGGTTGTGATTTTCATTCACGCTATGATTAATAGAGAACACTGTTCCGTAAAAATGATTATCCAGCCAGCGACGACGGATGAGATCTGTCGTGTTAATAGTCGTCCCCCCGATGTCTATCGGCATCAGACCATAATCAGCAAAGGGTTCATCTTTTTTGTGCTCTTCGTAATAACCGGCGCCCCGTGTATAATGCAAGGCGATGTTCATCGTTGTACGTTCAGATGCGAAGTAATTGTAATGCAGGTGATGATGTGTTTGCGTATAGTTGTCCGTTTGATTGTCGTATGTAAAACCATTATAGCGTCGGTTGTCTTCTAACATTTCTTCCGGTACACCGTCCCATGCTTGATAGGTTTTCTCTTTGCCCGAGAATATCGTTGCCTTCAACTGGTGCTTTTCACCATAATATCCTCCATCGATGTAAAAGGACTTCAGATCAGATGTGGCGCGGTCGATGTATCCATCGGAACTGATGCGTGATAAACGGGCATTGAAAGCATATTTTTCATCGATCAATCCCGTACCTACTTTGACGGTATTCTTCCACGTATTGTAAGATCCTCCGGTATTGTTAAGTTCGGCATAAGGATTTACTTCCAGCGCGTCCGATTGGATATTCAGTGAAGCACCAAAAGCTCCTGCACCGTTGGTAGATGTGCCGATGCCGCGTTGGATCTGGATGCTTTCCGAACTAGATGCGAAATCCGGCAGGTTGACAAAGAACGAACCCATACTCTCTGCATTGTTTAGGGGAATACCATTGAGGGTCACGTTGATACGTTGGTTGTCCGATCCACGGATGGTCATTTTTGTATAACCGATTCCTGCGCCCGCATCTGAACCGATAACGACGGACGGAGTTTGGTCTAACAAATAGGGGATGTCTTGCCCGAGATTACTGCGCTCAATATCCGCTTTTGAGATATTTTTGTAGGTTGTAGCAGCATTCTCTCCCGCTCGGGTTGCGATAACCTGCACTTCGCCGGTCATTCTCGCCTCCGTATGCATCACCACCGATAATTCCGCTTGTTGCACGGGGTTTACACGTCTGTTGTAAGTGCTGTAGCCCACATAACGGACTTGCACTTCGGCGGCTTCTGGTTTCACGTCAAAAAAATGCGTTACTCCTTGTTGATCGGTTGTTTGAATGACGCCCTGAAATTCAACCGTTGCTCCCTGCAATGGGGTTTGTTCAGCGTCGACGACGCGGACGGTCAATTGGCTCTGAGCGAAAGTGATAAACGTAACCAAAAGCATTGCCATGGTAAAAAATCCATGCTTTAACATAAAAATAAAATATTAAAATAAGTTAAACATACTATTGCCAGGGGTTAGCAACAGCCCATTATTTAACTAACCTTCCCTACGCCAGTATTATCTGGATCAGGTGCTCCCGATATCATCGGGATGGGTATAATCTCAGCCCGTCTTTGTGTTTAATAAAAACAAGGCACCCCTTTCGATAACGGCAAAATTAAAGATTAATTTAACAATTCTCAAATTATGGCGCTATTTTTGATTATATCTGATAAACTAAATTTTTTTCAATTAGGTAGATGAGGTATATTTCAGCAAGTATTGTTGTTCCGGTGAAAGGGAACTTCATGAGAAAAGGTGTTGTTGCGATTGATAAAGCAGGAATGATAAGGGGGATCTATGAAGAAACCGATCCTGCCATTATGGATGCAGACAAAGAGTTTTACGAAGGTGTTTTAATACCCGGTTTTGTGAATGCCCACTGTCATATCGAGTTATCTCACATGCTTGGTAAGACGAAAAAGGGAACGGGATTGCTTACCTTTCTGGCCGATGTGATTAAAAAACGTGAAACAAAAGAGAAAGATATCCTAGCGAAGATAGCCGCTGCCGATAAGATGATGTATGAGAATGGCATCCAAGTAGTAGGAGATCACGTCAATACCGATTTATCGGTAAAGACAAAATCGAATAGTCCTATACAGTATCATACCTTTGTCGAGGTTATGGCGATGACAAAAGAAGATATACAGACTCGTGTTGACAAAGCGCGCGACATTGAATTTTACTTTGATGCCAATCACGCTTCCATTACACCACATGCACCCTATTCGTGCTCGAAAGAGCTGTTTAAAGCGTTTCGTAAATTGGTAAACGAAGATAATATCTTGAGTATTCACAACCAGGAAAGTAACGAAGAAAACAAATTGTACCGCTATAAAGAAGGAGAATTCCTCCAATTTTATGAAGAAATGGGGCTTAATGCGGAAGCTTTCAAGGCACAGGCCAGAAATTCTATACAATCGTATCTTGCCCATTTGCCCAAGAACAATCCCCTTCTATTGATTCATAATACGTATACATCGCTAAAAGACATTGATTTTATCGACCGCCTGGATAGAGATGTGTACTTTTGTGTCTGTCCAAAATCAAACCTATATATCGAGGGCAAACTGCCGAAAATACTCAACTTTGTTCCGAATCAAAACCGTATGATCGTTGGTACCGATAGCTTAGCTTCAAACGATACACTCGATATCCTGGAAGAATTAAAGGTAATATCTGCCCATGCTAAACAATTGGATTTTTTACAGATTCTGCAATGGGCAACGATTAACGGAGCAGAAGCACTGGGGTTAGCCGACAAGTTTGGCTCTATAGAAGTCGGGAAAACACCCGGATTGGTCTTGTTAGAAGGTATGAACAATTTACGGCTGACGGACAAGGTTACGTTGAAAAGAATAGCTTAGTTTTTCGTTCCTTTTCCCTTTTCTTCTGTACATTTCCTCTGAAAAAATACCTTTTAAGGAAGAGGAGAACCGAGCTTTGCGAGCTCACCGAAGGTAATTAGAACATATTCGTTTTATATCCCTGTATAATGATATTGGATATAAAAGCGAATTTATCTAAGTTTGCCTATTATGAAACATCTCCATATCAGGGTATCGGGCAAAGTACAGGGCGTATACTATCGGGCGACTTGTAAAGCTGTCGCCGATCAGCTCGGTGTCAAGGGGTTTGTCATGAACCAACCCGACGGCTCGGTATATATTGAAGCGGAAGGCAATAACTATACGCTTGAGGCTTTTTTGGAGTTTTGCAAAGAAGGGCCTGAAGCTGCAGAGGTTGTTGAGGTGCACTCCGAGGAAGCTCCGCTGCGGGGCTATCAGAATTTTGAAGTACTAAAAAAGAAAAAATAGCCATTGTGTCTTCCATCAAAAAATTTGTGAGTGATACGGTGATATATGGTGTGACAACCATTGTTTCCCGGATGATCAGTTTTTTGATGACGCCAATTTATCTCCGTACGTTTAAAGACGCGGCGGTATATGGGGTGTATTCCTATCTCTATTCTTGGGTTTCGATGCTGAATGCTATTTTAGCATTTGGAATGGAAACTACCTATTTCCGATTCTTACAGAAGGTGGAGCCTAACGATAGAGATCGTGTGTTCAACAATAGTTTTATCGTCACGTTGATGACATCTCTACTGTTGCTAGCGTCCGTTTTCGTCTTTATGGATCCTATTTCCGCCATGTTTGCAGATGATGGTAGTCCAGAAGAATATGCGAAGTATATCCAGTACTTCGTATTTATTTTAGTGGCAGATGCATTAGCTGTCGTGCCTTTCGCCAAACTCCGTGCACAGGGCCGACCTGTTCGCTATAGTTATCTGAAGTTTTTTAACATCTTCGTTATACTCTTTTCAAACCTATTTTTTATTGTCTATTTACCAGAGTGGACTAAATCGTCTGCCTTTTGGGCTGATTTTGCCGCTGGTTGGTTCCAGGAAGGGTGGATCGGTTATGTTTTTCTTTCCAATCTGTTGGCAAGTGTTTTAACGTTACTTTTGTTGATACCGGAGATATTAACATTGCGATTGCGGATAGACAAACCACTTATGAAAAGCATGTTGTCCTATAGTCTTCCCATTTTGGTTGCGAATATCTCGTTTATTATCAATGAGAACCTCGATAAGATGTTTTTTCCGAAACTATTACCGGGCGCGTACGGAAAAACCGAATTAGGGATATATGCAGCCGTGACCAAAATCGCCGTTTTTCTAAATTTATTTGTTACTGCCTTTCGGTTGGGTGCTGAGCCTTTCTTTTTTTCGTATGCAAAAAATGAGAACGCTCCGCGTACCTACGCCAAGGTTATGGAATATTTTGTGATTGTGATGGTGTTAGTGATGGTGGGTATCACGGTAAACCTGGATTGGCTCAAGTATTTTATCAAAGGAAACGAACTTCAACCCGAAGTGTATTGGACGGGGCTTAAGGTGGTGCCGTTTTTATTGTTCAACTTTGTTCTTTTAGGAATTTACATGAACCTCTCTGTCTGGTACAAGTTAACCGATCAAACACGATTCGCTTTATATATATCCCTTATAGGCGCATTGGTGACCATTGCGTTGAATCTCCTTTTAATTCCGATATATTCCTACCCAGGTGCGGTAGCAACGACAACCACAGCCTATTTCGTAATGATCGCACTGTCGCTTTATTGGGGACAGAAATACTACCCTATTCCATATCATTTTTTCAAAATAATACTATACCTTGTTAGCGGAATCGGTATTTCGCTTGTTAGTTTCTTTGTGTTCAATAGTAATTTTTGGATCGGAAACGGACTGTTGCTACTGTTCTGTGTCGCTATCGTGCTCTTGGAGAAGAAAAATATACAGGGACTGCTCAGGAAAACGAAATAATGATAACCATCCTACCGGCATATAGCGGAAACCGTTTTAGACCGCTATTGTCTCTTCCGCAAACCTCTCTTTGATTTCTTCCAAAACACCTAAGATATCGTTGTGATCTTGCAAACTAACCAGTTTGGTCCGGTATTCCTTAAAGTTTGGTATGCCCTTGAAATAATTGGCATAATGCCGGCGCATTTCAAAAATACCAGTTTTATCCCCTTTCCACTCGATAGATTTGACCAAGTGCGTTTTGCAAACCTCTACCCGTTCATCGATGGTAGGGCCTTCTAATCGCTCTCCCGTTTCGAAAAAGTGTTTGATTTCCCGGAATATCCACGGATATCCAATAGATGCACGTCCGATCATGATACCATCCACCTCATATTCCATACGCCAAGCAGCAGCTTTTTCAACAGAATCCACATCGCCGTTTCCAAAAATTGGGATCTGGATACGCGGATTACGTTTTATGTCGCGAATCATGGTCCAGTCCGCTTGCCCTTTGTACATTTGTGCACGGGTCCGTCCATGAATGGATAACGCTTTGATGCCTACATCCTGAAGACGCTCAGCTACTTCATATACATTCTTGGTGTTATCATCCCAGCCCAGACGTGTTTTTACGGTGACCGGAAGAGATGTCGCATCCACGACAGCCTTTGTCATAGCCACCATCTTGTCGATATCTTGTAATAAACTGGCACCGGCACCACGGCAAGCTACGTTCTTTACCGGGCAGCCGTAATTGATATCAATTAGATCGGGTTGCGCCAAGGTACATATCTCGGCCGATTGGCGCATGCTCTCGATATCAGAGCCAAATATCTGGATACCGATCGGACGCTCGTATTCAAAAATGTCCAGCTTTTGTTTCGATTTTGCCGCATCGCGAATTAATCCTTCCGAAGAGATAAACTCCGTATACATCATATCCACGCCGTTCTGCTTACATACATAACGGAAAGGCGGGTCGCTGACATCCTCCATCGGCGCCAATAGCAACGGAAATTTCCCTAAATCAATATGCTCACCAATCTTAACAGTCATTGCATTAACTTTTTGCAAAGTTACCTAAATTTTTTTGCTTCATTTTTTTCTTGATGAAAATCGTTTTTAAACCCCTTTTTCTTGATAAAAAGGGGGCAAAAATCAAGACTGAGCACGTTTTTGCTATTTTTATTCGTCTATTCCTAAACAAAATAAACTCGCTTCGCTTCGGACAGTATTTTGTTTTTAACGGAATAGTCTTCATAAAAATGGACGCAAAAAAGCGCAAGGTCGTTTTACCCGCGTAACCACGAAGCATTATCGATTGCTTTCAGCTACGCTATTCCCCTCCATTGGAGGGGTGCCCGCTAGGGCGCGGTGGTAAATTGTACTATACCCCTTTTAACCGCTAATGTCGCCTTGGAATTTTGCATTTGCACAAATTTGCATTTGCACCTGCCCATTATGCAAAGATTCCCAGCGACGAGTTTTTTGTCCCTTTTTTGCGGAAAAAAAGGGAAATCGGAAAAAATCAAGGAAAAAAAGAAATTATTTAAAAAAACAACTGTCCAAATGATCATTCACCATCCCCACAGCCTGCATATAGGCATAGCATATGGTTGTTCCAAAAAATTTCATTCCGCGTTTTTTGAGGTCTTTGGCAATAGCGTCCGATTCGGGGCTATGTGTCGGCGCCGATTGGAGGTCCCGAAGTGAATTGATGATCGGCTGTTGTGCCGGCATAAAACGATAGAGATAGTTGTAGAATGAACCGAACTCTTCTTGTATTTGCATAAATATTCGTGCATTTTTTACGGCAGCCTCGATTTTACCTCGGTGTCGTATGATACGGACGTCTTGCACGAGTTCTTCTACTTTAGACTGATCAAATTGCGCTACCTTTTTGTAGTCAAATCCGGCGAAAGCGTGTCGGTATCCCTCCCGTCGACGGAGGATGGTCATCCAACTTAACCCAGCTTGTGCCGATTCGAGCACCAGAAATTCAAACAGAACGGTGTCGGAAGTGACCTGCCTGCCCCATTCTTCGTCGTGGTATCTTACATACAATTCGTCATTGCCACACCACGGGCAGCGTTCAACCGGAGATAAAGTCATGTCTTTTTCGTCTTTTAGCTTGCTAATAATTATGCTAACTTTACGCCAAAGTAAGAAAATTTTTGAATGTATCTATTGAAGCGTATCTTTTTGAGCAGCGTACTATGTTTAATGCTCCAAATAGGATGGGGGCAAGGGAACACGGCAGGCCGAACCCCGGTGCTAGATAGCTTAGAAATGGCAGAAATAGACACGTTTAATTATGTGATTCCGCCGGCGCAGCGCCCCAATAAGCTACTTGATCAATTCCTGGCGGACATCCAGCAGCGAAGTGTCAACATGGAAGCCATGTTGGATTATATTAAATCTTCGACAGACGATTCGGAAAAGACAGTACATCTCCAAGGAGAGAAGAAAAGTCAGCGCCCGGGATGGGTCTTATTGGTCGTTTTCTTTTTATTTTTGGCCATCGGGCTTGTACGTCTCGCCTTTCCGGGTGATTTTTCCATGATCGTCCACGCCTATTACGATGAGCGTACCTTACAACAGGTCAGCAAAGAAGATAGTATGCTCACGTCCTGGCCTTATATCTTTCTATATCTTATCTTTAGTTTGGCACTGGGGCTTTTTATTGTGCTGATGGAGTCATCTTTCGTGCGATTTGATATACTCAGTTGGGAAAACTATATGCGGACGACGTTTTTCGTTGCGTTGTTGTTCATTGTTAAGATACTCTTAATTAGGTTTATTTCGTTTGTATTCGAAATAAATCGTTTGGCAAGAGAATACATTACCGTGCTTTACTTGGTCTACTTTAATAGCATGCTTTTTCTGATGCCGTTTTTGCTAACCGTAACATTTGTGCCGACTGCTTATTTTAATATTTTGTTAATTTTGTTCAGTATATTAGTGTCTATCTTGTTTATATACAGGTTTTTGAGAACTGCTTTTCGGTTGGTTGGTAATCTTCGGCTTTCAATTTTTTATTTAATTCTGTATCTTTGCGCACTTGAAGTAGCGCCGATTTTGATATTGGTTAAAACATTGAGCAATTAAAAAAATGGAATATGCAAGTAGATGAAGCCAGAGCAAAGAAGGTAAAAAGCATTTTAGTTACCTTACCAAAACCTGAAAATGATAAATCTCCTTATTTTGCGTTAGCAGAGAAATATAACTTGAAGTTGGATTTTAGAGGGTTTATTCACGTAGAAGGTGTTCCCGCTAAAGACGTGCGTAAGGAAAAGATTAACTTTGCCGACTTTACTGCCGTTATTTTTACCAGTAAGAATGCGGCTGACCATTTCTTCCGTGTATGTGAGGAAATGCGATATGAAGTGCCGGCGGACATGAAATATTTCTGTATTTCGGAGGCCGTTGCTCTTTATCTACAAAAATATATCCAATACCGTAAGCGTAAGATTTTCTTTGGTAAGCAAACGGCGCGGGATTTGGAAGAGGTATTGAAGAAGCACAGCAAAGAGAAATTCCTTTTTCCGTGTTCGGATGTAGCAAATGAGGAAACGCAGAAATGGTTGCAGGACAACGGGTACGATTTTACACCGGCGGTATTGTTCCGGACTGTTATCAGCGATATTAAGGATTTAGAAAATGTGTTTTATGATGTAATCGTTTTCTTCAGTCCATCCAGTGTACAGTCACTTTTCGAGAATTTTCCGGATTATCAACAAAAAGATACCCGTATTGCTGCATTTGGTACAACCACACAGCAAGAATTGCTCCATCACAATTTGATTTTGGATATTCCCGCTCCTACTCCGGAGGCACCAAGTATGACCATGGCGGTGGAGCAATATATTAAGCAGGCGAATAAATAGAACAAGGCATATTTCTAGGAAATTGTGCTTAGCAGTAGACACGTTAAAATAATATTACCATCATACATTTAAAAGGAATATTTTTTTAAGTTTGTAAATAGTTGTTAAGCGTAATAAGAACTTGTGAAACTAAAACCAGTAAATAGTATATCAGGGATTGCTCCCAAGGATTTTGTTCGAGATTATCTCAACAAAGGCCAGCCGGTTATTATTAAGGATTTTATCAGTAAAGAAAGTCCTTGTTGGCAAAAGTGGAGCTATGACTATTTCAAGGAAATAGCGGGTAAGGAGCAGGTGGATATATATGGACGCGAAGAAGAGTCGCAAAATCATGCGGCGAGTCCGCCTGTCGGACGGATGAGTTTTGGCGAATATCTCGATAAAATTAGCAGTGAACCGACAGAGCATCGCCTATTTTTGTTCAACCTGATGAAAATTCGGCCGGAGCTAAAGAAAGATGTTATTTATAACGATGTGACAGGGGGTAAGGTTTTGCAATGGCTTCCCTATATGTTTTTCGGTGGAGAGGGGTCCGCAACGCGGAATCACTTCGATATCGATATGTCGCACGTATTTATTTCGCAGTTTCAAGGGACAAAGCGTATATGGCTCTTTCCCAACAATCAATCCGATTTAATGTACAAACTGCCCTACAACTTCCATAGCATTGCCAATTTAAAGACAAGCAGTAAAGACAAGTATCCTGCATTGAAACTGTTGGAAGGCTATGAGGCGGTCATCCATCAAGGAGATACACTCTATATGCCGGCAGGATGGTGGCACTATATACAGTACGAAACAGAGGGATATTCTATTTCTGTTCGGGCATTGGCAAACTCTCTGGGCGAAAAAATAAAAGGTGCCAGAAATCTGTTTATCACCCGATATTTTGACGATACTATGCGGAGGGTATTTAAAGGCAAATGGCTCGATTACAAGATAAAAACAGCGGAGAAACGTGCCAATCGAGCGATGCGGAAACGTGAGAAGAAATAGTATTATTATTGATAGAAAGTTAGAGGGTTAGAGAGTTAATTCTTTAACCGAGGCGGTCCTCCGTGGTAAGCGCAGCGTCACTCAGAACATTGTCATGAAACGGAGTCTGGAGACTCGGGAATATAGATAAATCCCCAGAGCGTCTGCGAGAGACGCTGGGGACAGTTTGCATTTGAACATCGGACTTCTATAATCTTCCGATGAACGCCTTGATTGCTTCTCTGGGATCCCCTGTTTTCATGAAATTTTCACCGATCAAAAATCCCTGGAAACCTGCTCTTTTCAAGTCATTGATGGTGCCTGGGTCTGAAATGCCGCTTTCGGATATCTTGAGGAAACGATCGGGGATTTTGTTCACTAAACTATAGGAGTGGTTTAAATCCACCACGAAATCCTTCAAGTTGCGATTATTCACACCGATAGCATCTATGCTATTAAAGATGTTGCGCTGGAGTTCTTCTTCATTATGTACCTCCAGTAATACATTTAATCCCAATGATTTTGCATAATCTGCGTACGCTTCGATTTCGGAGCTACTCAGGCAAGCGGCGATCAACAGGATGATATCAGCGCCATAAGCCTTCGCTTCCGCGATCTGATAGGGATCTACTATAAATTCTTTACGTAACAAAGGAATGGTCAAAACCTCCCGCGCAGCACTTAAATCCGCCAGAGAACCGCTGAAAAAACCCGCATCTGTCAGAACAGATACGGCAGAAGCACCTGCATCTTGATAGCCCTGCACAACGTCCGCCACGCTTGAGAATCCATTGATTAACCCTTTTGAAGGCGACGCCCGTTTAAATTCTGCGATGATGCCCGTCCGTTCAGGGTGCAATACGGAGTCTTTCAGCGCGTAACAAGCCCTGTTGAAAAGCGGATACTGCTCCAGTTCTTCCAACGAAACCTGCTTTTTATCTTCCGCTATCTCTATTTTTTTCTTCTCAATTATTTTGTCTAGTATAGTCATTTTTTTAGTTGTCAGTGATCAGTAAATTTTAATTTTTTGTTATCGATACCTACTTCCCATGTCCCTCATTAACATTAAATGTCGCATCCGGAACTTTGGTAACTGTAGAAACTCATCCTTAGTACTATCCCTTATACCAAAGATCCGAAGCGACGAGTTTTGCTACACTTTTGCGGTCAAAAGTG
>Ga0079224_100012043_pt1 | contig 11952 bp, 11 predicted proteins | sample Stecom2015_FD_80414 | JGI IMG/M metagenome (GOLD analysis project Ga0079224, IMG submission 80414) | Agricultural soil microbial communities from Utah to study Nitrogen management - Steer compost 2015 | ecosystem: Environmental > Terrestrial > Soil > Agricultural land | place: USA: Utah... | reverse complement strand
TTCGTGGTCGCGTTCCAGTAATGCGCATCGAAGTTTCCGGCACACCGGATTTCCGGTTCAAGGCCAAAGGCGGCAACGGATACTCCTTCGATATCGGAGCCTCCAAATCCATCGGGGGCGACGAAAGCGGATTCAGGCCCATGGAACTGCTGCTGGCGTCCCTGGCCGGATGTTCCGGAATCGACGTGGTCAATATCCTCAAGAAATCACGGGTCGCGTTCACCTCCATCGACATCGAGGTGGATGGAGACCGCAAGGAAGGCACTCCGTCCCCATTTTCCAGGATCGAGATCCGGTTCCGGATCCATGGCCCCGAAGTGGACCGGGCCAAGGCCGAAAAAGCCGTTTCCTTGAGCCTGGAAAAATACTGCTCCGTGGCCGCGTCCCTGGATCCGGCCATAACCGTTACCAGCGCGACCATACTCGATACCTGATCCCGATCCGGCCGGGATCCGTTTTCAGGCCAGGTATTCCGATACCAGCCATTCCCGGCGCCCGTCGGCATGTTCCACCTGCAGATGGCCATGGACATTGACTCCCAGGGGAAGCACATGGGGTTTTCCCGGCCTGTCCCGCAGGCGGTGACGGCGGTTCCAATCCACCTTGGCCTGCCATTGCAATAGAATGCTTTCCGGCTCGTAATCCTCGGGCCTCTCGAAAGCCTCCCGCACGCGGCGATAAATCCCTTCCACCAAGGCTGCTTTGCTTTCCGGAGGCATTCCCGCGTCCGCCAGGCAGGCGGCTGGCGAGCCCCCGTCCGCGACCGGAGGCGCGCCGGCAACATTGATGCCGATGCCGATCAGGATGAATTCGCGGTAGGATTCCATCAGGATGCCGGCCGTTTTCGCGCCACGCAGGAGAAGATCATTCGGCCACTTGAGGCGCAAATGCGCGCGGTATTCGGACGCGGCCGATCCAGCCGCCTCTTCCCGGAGGTGAATCCCGATTTCCAGCGGCAGCAGGGCCAGCCTGCGCGGCGGCAAATGGCGGCGGTTGATGCCGATGGTCATATATATGTTACCGGGGACGCTCTTCCAGGCGCGGCCGCGGGTGCCCCTGCCATTCGTTTGCTCTTCAGCGGAAATGAGAATGAAATCCTGCGAGGCTGCCCGGGCTTTCGCCGCCTCCATGGTGGAATCCACCTTTCCCAGCTTGATTTCCGTTGTTAACATGGGCGTATTTCCAGTAATGTCGTGACTTCGGTCAATAAAGGTAGAACAGAGCCTTGCGGAGCGCTGGATCAAGCTCTATAATCAGGGTGATGATTCCGTATTGGGCCGTCCTGTCCTTGATTTCCATGACATTGTCCCACGCCGGAGCTTCGGGCCCTTCCACACGTTTCCCGGGTAATCAGGGCTTGCCCGGCACCTTCGATACCTATTCGTCCCGACCGCTGAAAGAAGGCGCCCTGATCATGGGTCTGTCCAGCCGTTGGATCCGGGACATTTCGCTGGCCGAAGACGCTCTGATCCGGTCGGAAGGGCGCGTCAGGCATCTTGAAGATGCGTTTACAATGCATACCAGTCCCTTTTTGGCGGCGGGTGTGGGATACGGAATCGACATATCCCTGCTTTTTCCGGTTTATTACGAATATTTTCCCGGCGCTCCGGCGGATAAAATGGAATCCTGGGGGTCCGGGGATTTGGCCGCCCAATTCAAGATAAAGCTCCCCTGGGATACTCATTTCCTTTCCATGGCCGGTATCGGCATGGTGACGCTTCCCACCTCGTCCGATGGGGGACTGCTACCCCGGCAGCTCGCATACCATCCCTATGATGATGCTTTTCCGGACGCGATTTCCCATCCCTTCGGAATGGATAGACCCCGGATCGGGGCGGGTCTGGGGATCACTTTCGATTTGACCAACGCTCTGGGCCCCTCGGTGGCTTTGCATTTCAACGCGCTCGGGGACCGAACCTGGGCCGATGCCGAATACAATCCCATGGGAACCTTGACGGCATCCACGGGACTGGAAGCGAATGCCGGCAAGTACGTTAGGCTCGAATCCGAACTGCGCCATCAACGGCTGACCGCCGATCCGTCCATGCTGGGCTCTCCGATCGGCAGGAGCACCACTCTGAGCTTGGGGGTGGGGTTCGCCTTTCCCCTGGGCGTAGGCTTGCGCCTGGGCGCCCATCTGGCCCCGGAGGCGTGGAGTCCTTATCAGCCATTGGATTTTAAGGCCGGGAACGCCAAGGAACATTCCCTGGCCTACCGCATTCATCCGCCTCTTTCGGCGATGGCCGCGGTTTCCTGGCATTGCTTCCCCTTGGGCCTCGATAAGGACAACGATGGAATTCCCGATGGCGATGATCTTTGTCCCTCGAAGCCCGAGGATCGGGACGGCTTCCAGGACGAGGACGGATGTCCGGATCCGGACAATGATGGCGACGGAATCCTGGACGGTTCGGATCTCTGCCCTTATATCGCCGAAGATCACGATGGCTTCGAGGATCAGGACGGATGTCCCGAGCCCGACAATGATCGGGACGGATTGCCGGATACCGAAGACCAATGTCCCAACGATCCCGAAGATCGGGACGGCTATCAGGACGAAGACGGATGCCCCGAACTCGACGATGACAAGGATGGGATTCCCGATGCGGTCGACAAATGTCCGATGGAACCGGAGAACTATAACGGAATAGAGGACGAGGATGGATGCCCCGATCGCGATACCGATGGAGACGGGATTCCCGATTCCAGGGATAAATGTCCCACCGAACGCGAAATCATCAATTTCTTCCAGGACGAGGACGGATGTCCCGACGAAAAACCCGAGCCCATCGGGGACGGGATTTTGAAGGGCATTGATTTTCCGGCCGGCAGTTCGGAATTGCCTTCGTCCTCATTTCTGATTCTCGACGGCCTGGCCGCCCGTCTTTTCGCCTATCCCGGAACGGAAATCGAAATCCAGGGCCATGTGGACGATCGCGCTGGCCCGCGCGGCAAGGCACTGTCGCTGGCCCGCGCCCAGGCGGTAATGGAATACCTGCTCAACCGCGGCATAGAGGCCCGCCGCCTGAAGGCAGTGGGCTACGGCAGCTCCAAGCCCCTCGGCTCCAACCGGACTGCCAAAGGGCGCGATGCGAACCGGCGCATACAGGTTCGCCGGCTGAATTGATCAGGAGCCAAAGGCGCCGTACCCCCTTGAAACCCGGCCGCGGGGGCGATATCATAAGCGTAGCATGGCAAAGTTTCCGATCTTGGCGATTGCGGCGCTTCTGGGCCTTGGGGCCTGCGGTTCCTCGGGGCAATCCGGGCGATCCGGCGCTTCCGATTCCGACAAAGAGAAGCTGATCGAGGCGCTCACCCTGTTCGTGGAATCGGTGCAAGGAGAGCGGTTCGAAAAAGCCATGGGCTTCCTTACCCCGGAGGAAAAGGAAAAGATGACCGATCCCTCCGGCCAAGTTCCCCCCGCCGTCCAGAAACAATTGAAAGCACTGCGGCTGAGCACGCTTGCTTCCAAACGAGGAGTGATTCTGGAAAAAGGAAAACTTGCAGGCATCCATCCCTGGCTGCCGAACCTCGAGCATACGGCTCAAAGTGCGGAGGGATTGGATTCTCTGCCGCCCTTATTCCAATAGGGGAGACGGGCCTATTCCCACCGGGCCGACTTCGGCGAAGCGAGGAAGCGGGCGAACTCCTCTTCGAAATTCGGAGTGAAGCCTCCCTTTCCCAGCTCCCGCGCGATTTCTTCGCGGCTCCAAAACCGTATCTCGTCAATTTCTCCCGGATCGGGCCGGAAAGGTCCCGGCGATACATGCAGATAGGTCAGGATATTTTCCGACTCCACCCGATTGCGGATCCGGGACGGGTACAGGATATCGAGGTCCCCGAGTATAAGGCCCAGTTCCTCTTCGGCCTCCCGGCGCGCGGCTTCTTCGTATGTTTGCCCGAACCCAACATGCCCGCCTACGGACGTGTCCCATTTCCCGGGTTGGGTGTCCTTGCTCAGGGAGCGCTTTTGCAATAGGATGCGGCCGTCCGGGTGCACGACCAGCACATGCACCGACCTGTGGATCATTTCCGGATTACCATGGCATTGGCTGCGGGGAACAGGCCCCAGCACCTCGTCGTTTTCGGTGACTCTGATCAACATTTCTTCCATGGAGATACTCCCCTTCGGGGGAAAAAATAAAAAAGCGCGCGGGATCAGATTCCCACGCCGAATTTCATCACATAGTAGCGTTCCTCGAGGTGTCCGGTGTAATATCCCGCTTCCTCCGCCCAAGTGGCGAACTCATAATGGAAAATGGTGAAGAGATTGCCCCCCAAGCCGGCCGTAGGGTACCCCCCCTTCAGGCCCAAGGACAACCTCCCCTTCAGTACCCAGGGGATCAAGGTCTGCTCCCATTCCGCGCCGACATTGATTTTGTTCAAAGGCTTGTAGTTGCGGTCGGCGTTGAAAATGTCTTCCAAGTCGAGGGCGAAGTTCACCTTCCTTTTCCACCGGCCGTTGTTTTCCAGGCGCATTGGGGAATAGGCGACGCCCACGGTGAATTCCGGGGTGATGAGGCGGTGATTTAGGATCATGAACAGGTTCTGAACCGCCGCGCCGAATCGCAGGTCCGGCGTTTGCTGCCAAAGAACGCCCGCGTCCAGGGCATGGCCTAAGGATCCCAGGTCGCCGAAATCGCTGACTTTTTCGTAAATGCTGTCCTGAATGGCGTCCTGCACGTTTTTCCGGCCGGTTTCATCGGATAAATCCGTAAGAGCCACCTGAAAGGTCCCCATTTCGGATCGCTTGGCCATACGGTATCCCAGGCCCACCGACAGGCGGTCCTCGAAATAGCTGGTGGCTCCGGCGATCTGGCCCACTACATCGAGTTGGACATGCCGGATTCCCACCTGCGGAAGTATCACGCCGGCGTCGGCGTAAGGGGACATTTGCGCATCGGCCCAATAGGCCATGCCGAAATTGTGAACGGCAAGTTCGCCGCCATGGAGGACGGCGACCTTCACCGGCCGGCGATCGAAGGCCGAAAGATCGGAATCCAGGCTGGTATCGGCCTGCAAGGCATCCATGCTTCCGAAGCTGTCCTCATGGTCCTGGTAGAATTTGAGGATATCGAGCGCGTCGCTCACGGGAATGGCCGTTCCCAGGAAATCCATGTGCATGTCGAACTTATCGAGCGGATAGCGCTCCATCCGCGGGTGCAGGCGCTTGTTGCCCAGCCGGCCGATCAGGTTCAAACCGGCCGGATTGTAATGCATGGCGTCCTTATCGTCGACCACGGCGACAAAGGCATTGCCCATCGAAAGGGGCCGCAAGGTCCGGTGCTCCGGGCCGGAACGGCCGTGCGCCTCCATGGCGCCGGACAGCAGGGCCAAGCCGGTCAGGATCGAGGTGGGGGCCAGGCCCGCCTTGATACGGCTGCTGGCGGGCATAATCGTTTCCAAATCGTACTTTTTCATGAGCATCATCCCATCCGCCTGTCAGTAATTGTTCCAGCAACCGCCGATATGCAGCTTCGCGGATTCCAGTTTCTCCTTGGTACCCCCGTCCAAATCGACGCCGGCCTTGACGGCCGCATCGTAACGGACCTGCAGGGAATCCTTCTGGACCGCCACCCGGTAAGCCTTGTCCTGGTACTTTCCGCCCATGACGAATCCGGCTCGCGTTGTGAATACCAGCCTGAGGTCGGAATCGAGAGACTCCCCGGGATCGGGAACGCCGAGCGGATCGCTTCCCATTCCGTCGCGATCGTTGTCGATCAAATCGACCGGAGCGAGCCTGGCGTCCTCGTCGATAAGTCCGTCTCCGTCGTTGTCTATTCCGTCGGCGATTTCTTCATCTATGCAGCCGTCCCCGTCATTGTCTTTCTGATCTCCGAATTGATAGAAGGTTACCGCTTCCCCCAGGTTGTTGATGACGCTATCCATTTTTTGGGTCACGGATTCGGAAAGCTCGCCGCTGCTGTCCCCGCCGGCCTGACCGGTAATGGCCGGAGACAGGAGTTTGAGCACGTTTCCGGCCGAGGAAAGGCCGCCCGCGACGTTCTGAATCAAGTTGTTGAATTGCTCGGTCTTTTCCGGAGTATCGAGCGAATCGACGATGTCCTGGAGGTTTTCCACCTTGAATCCCCCGCTGGCGCCGAAGGTGAGGTTCTTAAGGAGATCGTCCTGGGAATCGATGGTATTGTCCCCGTTCAAATCGCGCAAATTGGCGATCGCGTAAATCAACTCCACGAAACCGAAATCCGCGATGATCCTTTGGTATCCCAGTTTCAGGTCCGAAAGCGGAAACTGCGACTTCTTGTAGTAACCCGGGATACCCTGATCGGCCTTTCTCCAGTAGTCCTCCATGAAGGCGATGCGGCCGGCCGCCAGGGGATCTTTCCTGGCGGCCGGTCCCTCGGGATTCCTCGCATAGTTGTACCATTGCGTGAGAGTGTCGCGCGTAGTCAGAATCCCCAGGTGGATTCGGGCCCTGGAAGTGGCCTGCAAATAGCGGGTCAGGGTCCAATCTTCGGCTCCGATGAACGGGATGGCGTCGGTCTTCTCCGCTTCGCTCACGTCCTTGATCAGGGAGGATGCGTTCACTTTCCAGTAGCGCAGGATCGACTTCACATAGCCATAATAGGCCAGGGAATTAGCGCTGTCGGCGGCAATGGCCGCTTCGAAGGTTTCGTAGGCCGCTTTGTAGTTCCGGAGGCGGAAATAATTCTCTCCGTCGGTGAGCATCGCATCCGGGTTCCGGCCTGCATCCCCTTCGCCGCCGGGGTTGAACACATTGCAGGACGCGAGGACAAGCCCCAGGCCGATACAGCAGCTTTTGAATGGTTTGCGGGCTGGATGCATTTTGCGCTCCGAGTAAGATTTCATAGATTTTAAGGGTGGCCCCGCGGAAAGATCAACACAATTCTGGACAGGGTCCGGAAGGCGCTTTCCGGCGGAATCCGGAAGCCGTAACTCCGGTTATTCCAAGGCCTCCCGACGATTCGGAAAACGGCCGGGCCGGCGGCCCGCGGTTCGTTTTCGACGCGGAAGAGGTGCGGATCCGGGAGGAATCGCTGCGGGAGGCCGCGAGGGAACTCAAGTCGTCCCTGGCGGCCATGGCCGGGGATTGCGAAACCGCGGAAGGATACGCGGCGCTGCAAGCCGGGCTGGAGCTATTGATGCCGCGCCTGTACCTGCGCTACGGCGAATACGTTTCCTCCGTCCTGGAAACCGGTCCGGAAAGAGTTTCCTGCGCGAAGGGTTGCTCGCACTGCTGTTCGCACTACGTAACTTCCGTGGAACCCTATGAGCTGCTTTTCCTGCACGGCCGCATCCGTTCGGGGCCGGACTACCCCAGCCGCGTAATCGGCATGCATCGCCGCGCGGCCCTGTTCCGTTCCCTGCGGTCGGGTCCCGCCGATGAGGAAGCCGAAGATCGCGCCCTTTACCGCTACTATCTTCGCGGTATCGCGTGCCCCTTCCTGGCCGATGGCGGAGCCTGCGGCGTTTATTCCGCCCGTCCCATGAGCTGCCGCATGTTCTTCAGCCTGTCCCATCCTTCCCTTTGCCGGGGGAAGGCGGTTACCGCTCCCGGGAACCGCAATTTCCTCATCGAGCTGCCGGAGGATATCGAGGCGGACCTGGCCCGCGCCGGCTCCCTTTTCGCGCGATTCGAATTTCCGGAAAGCCTTTTCGAGGGCTTGCTCAGGGTGAATGAGGTGTTCGGCCGTTTCGACGCGGCGCGGGACCGGAGCCCGTCTTAAGCCTTCTCCGCGGCCTTGGCGGCCCAACCCGAAAGGAGTTCTCGGCTCCACGCATCGAAGGTTCCCTCGATGATCCGACGCCGGCATTCGGCCATCAGATCCTGGTAGAAATGCAGGCTATGCAGCGAGGCCAGCTCCAGGGCGAGAATCTCGCCGGCCACGAACAGATGGCGCAGGTAGGCGCGCGAAAAATTCCGGCAGGTATAGCAGCCGCAGCGCCTGTCGAATGGTTCATCGGTTTCTTCGGCATGGCGGGCCGCCTTGTAATGCAGCGGGCCGTCCCAGGTGTAAACCGTTCCGTTGCGGGCGTTCCGGGTGGGGAGCACGCAATCGAACATGTCCACTCCCAGTCCCACCAGGGTCACCAGATTGGCCGGAGTTCCCACGCCCATGACATAACGCGGTTTGGAGGCCGGCATCAGCGCGGTGCAGAACCCCGCGATATCGTACATGATCTCCGCGGGCTCGCCCACGCTCAGCCCGCCCAGGGCCAGGCCGGGAAGGTCCAAAGTAAGCAAATGTTCTATGGCGCGGGCGCGCGCCTCCTTGTGCATGCCGCCTTGCACGATGCCGAAAAAATTCTGGGCGTAGCCGTGCACGGGCGGATTGGATTCCAGCCATGCCAGGGCCCGCTCCGTCCAGCGCTGGGTAAGCGCCAGGGATTTGTCCACCTCGGCGGGAGCGGCGGGGTAGGGGGTGCATTCGTCGAAAGCCATTATGATGTCGGCGCCGATCTTCCTCTGCGCTTCCATGACCGATTCGGGAGTGAAGAGATGCTTGGAGCCGTCTATATGGGATCGGAACTCCACGCCCTTCTCGGTTATCTTCCGTAGGGTTTCCAGGCTCCAGACCTGAAAACCGCCGGAATCCGTCAGGAGGGCTCCGTCCCAGGCCGCGAACCGGTGCAGTCCGCCGGCCTTCTCGATGAGGCCGCAACCCGGCCGCAAATAGAGATGATAAGTATTGCCCAGGATGATGCGGGCGCCGGCCTCTTTGAGGCCGCGGGGAGAAACGGCCTTGACCGCGCCGGCCGTGCCCACCGGCATGAATACCGGAGTAGGGATATCACCATGGGCGGTCCGGAGCAAACCGGCCCGGGCCCGGGATGCGTTTTCCCCGGAGCCGGGAGGAGTTGTCTGGATTTCAAAAAATGGAGGCATGGCTGGCTTTAACCGGCCTCAAAGTTGCCTTTCCGCCTTGGAGGCGTCAAGTGTCGATCGGACCTTGGCCAGCAATTTGGCGGGCGAGAAAGGCTTTTCCAGAAAATTCGGCTCCGAAATGGGAGAGAAATCCGGCATCAGGTATTCCGGAGCGTATCCGGACATATAGAGCACGCGCAATTCGGGACGGATGATCAGGATCGCATCCGCCAAATCCTTTCCGTTCATGCGGGGCATCACCAAGTCCGTCAGCAACATGTCGATTTTCAGATCCTTGGAATTCGCGAAGCCCAAAGCATCCTGCGGAGTGGCAGGTTCCAGCACATGATATCCCTCCAGCACCAGAATGTCCTTGGCCAGCTTGCGCAGGTCCACATCGTCTTCCACCAGAAGCACGGTTTCACCGTAGCTGGGGAGATGCCTCGGAACCATGGTGGTTTCGCTTCCATCCACATCTTCGCTATCGGCGACGCAAGGGTAAAACAATCTGAAAGTCGTGCCGCGCTCCAATTCGCTTTCCACCCGTACGAACCCGGAGTGCTGTTGGACGATTCCGTAAACCGTGGAAAGACCCAGGCCGGTTCCCCGGCCTTCGCCCTTGGTGGAGTAGAACGGTTCGAAAATGCGGGGAAGCACGTCCTTGGGAATCCCATGGCCCGTATCCCGTACCGTCATGCAAATGAATTTTCCCGATTCGGCTTTTTCCCCCTGAAGCAGGGCGGCCGAATCCAGATCCCGGGCTTCGATTTCCAGCAGCAGAGTCCCTCCCCGCGGCATCGCATCCTTGGCATTGACGGCCAGATTCATGATGATCTGTTCCATTTGGCTGCGATCGGCCTTGATCTTCCCCAGCCCCGATTCGTATCGGGTTTCGAGCACGATGTCCTCGCCGACGACCATGCGCAGCATGGAGAGGGAATCCCGCAGCACGGAACCCAGGTCCAGGATCTGGGGCTGTACCACTTGTTTGCGGCTGAATGTCAGGAGTTGCCGGATAAGGGACGTGGCCTTGAGCACGGCCTTTTCGATTTCCACCAATTCCCTGTGGGAGGTACCGGTCTTGGATACCTTCATTTGCAGAAGATTCGCGTATCCGGAAATCACCGAAAGGATGTTGTTGAAGTCATGGGCCACCCCTCCCGCCAGCCTGCCTACCGTTTCCATGCGTTGGGCCAGCAGCAGTTGCTCTTTGCTTTTCCTGAGCGATTCTTCCGCATGCTTGCGGTCGGCAAGGTCCCGCATTTCCCGGTCCACGGCCGGTCCCAGCCTTTGCAAATGACCCTTCATCAGATAGTCGTTCGCACCGGCTTTCATGGCCGATACAGCCATTTCCTCCCCGATGGTGCCGGAGATCATGATATAGGGAAGCTCCGGCCTCATTTCCCGCACCAATTTCAAGGCCTCCAGACCATTAAACGCGGGCATGGAATAATCGCTCAGGACTATATCCCATGGTTCACTCATGATGGCCTGTTTCAATTCTTCCCGGGATTGCACCTGTTCTTTGCGGATTAGCGCGTAGCCGCTTTTTTCCAGCTCCCAGGAAGCCAATTCCACGTCGATATCCGAGTCTTCCACGAATAGGATTCTGAGTTCCTTCATTGGATCCATTTCCAAGCGCCGTACGCTCTTTTCCCGGCGGGCCGGCCACCGGGTATAAACACAAATCCTATCCTATCCTATCCTGGTTTCCGATAGCACCAATCTTTTTACTACTTCTGAACCTATTTTACGCACAAAGTGTGCGAAAGTGGCAAAATTTTTGAAATGTTGGCAAAAAAGCCGGGGTGGGCTTTTTTATGGATGTGGAGAGGGATTTAGGCTTGGTAGATGAATTCGAACGCTTCGCCGAGCTTTTTGACGAATCGCATCTCCACGCCATCGACCTTCACCTTGCCCTGCATGGGCTTGGGAAGCACCACGGTTTTGAACCCCAGGCGCATCGCTTCCTTGACCCGGGCCTCCACCTGGGGAACAATGCGCAACTCTCCGTTCAACCCCAATTCTCCCAGCGCCAAAGTGTTCGCGAGGCATTTGCGGCCAAGGTGATTGGAGGCCACGGCAGATGCGATGGCCAAATCCACCGCCGGCTCTTCCACCCTGAAACCGCCGGCCAGGCTGACGAAAACATCCTGCGGACCGATTTCGATGCCGGCGAATTTCTCCAGCAAGGCGAGTAGAATGGTAAGGCGCTTGGAATCCAAACCCATGCTGACGCGCTGGGGCATGGAGAAATTGCTGCGGGAAACCAGGGCCTGAACTTCCACGAGAATGGGCCGCGTTCCTTCCAAAGTGCAGGATACCACCGATCCGGGATCCCGTTCGCCCCGGTTCCCGGCGAATACCTGGGAAGGATTGTCCACCTGGATTAATCCTGAGGCGGCCATTTCGAACACGCCGATTTCATGGGTGGCGCCGAAGCGGTTTTTGACCGCCCGCAGGATCCGATAGGCGTTATGGCGTTCGCCTTCGAAATAAACCACCGAATCGACCATATGCTCCAGCATGCGCGGACCGGCCAGGACGCCGTCTTTGGTGACATGCCCCACTATGAAGACCGCGGTTCCCGTGGACTTGGCGTGCACCATCAGGGCCAGGGTGCATTCCCGCAATTGGCTCATGGAACCCGGAGAGCCTGGCAATTCCGGTTTGTAAATGGTCTGGATGGAATCGATGACCAGCACGCCTGGCCTGGTCTGCTGGCATTGCTTGAAAATGACGTTCAGATTGGTTTCGGACAATACGAACATGTCCGGCGAGGGGGTTTCCAGACGCTCCGCGCGCATTTTCAGCTGGGTTAGGGATTCCTCGCCGGTGACGTACAGAACCGGCACGTCGGCCACCGACAGAATCGTCGCCATTTGCAGGAGGAGGGTGGATTTGCCGATGTCGTGATCGTCGCCTATAAGGACCTGTGAACCTGGGACGATGTCTCCTCCGAGCTCGCGATCCAATTCCGTAAGCCCCGTCCGCAGGCGGGGATCCTTTTTCGACTACACTTCATTGAGACGATGGGCCCCGCCAACCACGCCGCGGCAGAGCATCTGCGACGTCACCTCCTGGGAACTTGAGGCAGTCTTCGTTAG
>Ga0079224_100012041_pt1 | contig 11952 bp, 15 predicted proteins | sample Stecom2015_FD_80414 | JGI IMG/M metagenome (GOLD analysis project Ga0079224, IMG submission 80414) | Agricultural soil microbial communities from Utah to study Nitrogen management - Steer compost 2015 | ecosystem: Environmental > Terrestrial > Soil > Agricultural land | place: USA: Utah... | reverse complement strand
CGCGGAGGTCCCACCGTCGGGGTGGATCGGGATCAGGATGCGAGATGCGCCTGCAGCAGCCAGCGGTCCTTCGTCAGGCCCTGCTCGATCGCGATCGCGATGTCCTGACTCGACAGGTCGATGTCGTCCAGACCCTTGATCGCCTCGCGAACAGTGACGAGCGTGGCGTCGATCTGGCCGACGACCGCGGCGACGGTCTGCTCCCAGGGCTGGAAGCCGTCGGCGATCTCGGGAAGGCTCGACTTCTCCGCGACCGTGCCGATGCGCGAGTCGACCGGGAGGCCGAGGGCGATGATCCGCTCCGCGGCCGTGTCGGCGTACTCCTGCGCATGGGCGACGACGCCGTCGAGCAGTTCATGGATCTGCTGGAAGCTGACGCCACGCACGTGCCAGTGCAGGTGCTTGCCGTTGACGACCAGCGCCTCCAGGTCGCGCACGACCGGGGACAGGAACTGCGCCGCGCCGGCGGCGATCTCGTGCGAGGCAGCGAGGTCGGACGGGGCCTCGGTGATCTTCGGGGCGGTGGTCATGGGCATTCACTCCAGTCGTCTCGTCGTGGGCTGCTGACATCCACTCAACCCGTTCCGGACCGTGATTTCAACGAAGATCAGGCTTCCCAAAGCTAGCTGAGGCTGGCCTGACCGACACTCCGGCACGGCTCGGGTGGCGGCGCGTGAGCCGTCCGATCACCGTAGTGGCGCGCGCCGTGCCCGGCCACTCGACGCCGCTCAGCCGACGAAGGGCGCGGGGCGCCACATCTCCAGCCGTGCGATGGTGCGGCGGTGCACCGCGTCGGGCCCGTCGACGATGCGCAGCACCCGCGCCCACGCGTAGAAGTACGCCAGGGGCGTGTCGTCGCTGACGCCCGCGCCGCCGAACACCTCGATCGCCCGATCGATGACCCGGGTCGCCATCGCCGGCGCCGCGATCTTGATCGCGGCGATCTCGCTCAGTGCGCCCTTGGCCCCGAACCGGTCGATCTTCCACGCGGCGTCCAGCACCAGCAGTCGCGCCTGGTCGATCTCGATCCGCGACTGGGCGATGAGGTCCTGCACGTTCGCGTAGTCCGACAGGTGATGACCGAAGGCGACTCGGCTCTTCGCTCGGTCGACCATGAGCGCGAGCGCTCGCTCGGCCATGCCGATCGCCCGCATGGCGTGGTGGATGCGGCCCGGCCCGAGGCGGGCCTGTGCGATGTGGAACCCGTCGCCCTCCCCGGCGATCAGGTTCGACGTCGGGACACGGACGTCGCGGAACACGATCTCGCCGTGCCCATGCTGACTCTGGTAGCCGAACAGCGGCAGGCTCCGCTCGATCTCCACGCCGGGGGTGTCGCGGGGGACGAGGATCATCGACTGCCGTCGGTGCGGTTAGGCGTGCGGATCGGTCACGCCGACCACGATGAACACCTGGCACCGCTCGTCGAGCGCCCCGGAGATGTACCACTTGCGGCCGTTGACGACGTAGTGATCACCGTCCCGGACGATCGAGGTGGTCAGGTTGGTCGCGTCGGAGGAGGCTACGTCCGGCTCGGTCATCGCGAACGCCGAGCGGATGTCCCCGTCGAGCAGCGGCTCGAGCCACGTCTCGCGCTGCTCGGGCGTCGCGAACAGGTCGAGGATCTCGATGTTGCCCGAGTCCGGCGCCTGACAGTTGATGGCCTCGGGGGCGATGACCGGCGACCAGCCCGAGACCTCCGCGATCGCCGCGTACTCGACGTTCGACAGGCCCGACAGTCGCGGCAGGAACAGGTTCCACAGTCCGCGACGCCGCGCCATCCGCTTGAGGTCCTCCATGATCGGCGGGTACGCGTGGTCGCCGTGCCGTCGAAGGAACTCGTGCCACACCGGCTCGGCGGGGAAGATCTGGGTCCGCATGAAGTCCCACATCTGCTCACGCAGCTCGTGGGCCCGGGGGGAGAGGGCGAAGTCCACGGCCCGATGGTCCCACGCAGGTGGGCCAGGATCGCCGGGCTCGACCGGTGCCGTGGCAGGCTGGGTCCGTTCGTCCGAGAGGGGAGCGCGTGTCCGAGTCGATCGCCGTCGTCGGCGCCGGGATCGTCGGCCTGGCCGTCGCCCGACGGCTCCAGCAGGTCCGGCCGGGCGCCGAGGTCACGGTGCTCGACAAGGAGTCCGAGGTCGGCCGGCACCAGACCGGCCACAACAGCGGCGTCGTCCACGCGGGCCTGTACTACCCGCCGGGCTCGTTGAAGGCCACGCTGTGCCGTCGCGGCGTCGCGCTGTTGCGCGAGTACGCCAGGGAGAAGTCGGTGCCCTACGTCGAGTGCGGCAAGCTGGTCGTCGCCCTCGACGCCGCAGAGATCGGGCGGCTCGACGACATCGAGCGTCGCGCCCATGAGAACCGAGTCCCGGGTCTGCGACGCCTCGGCGCCGCCGAGATCGGTGAGATCGAGCCCCATGCGGTCGGTGTCGCCGCGCTGCACTCTCCGCACACCGCCATCACGGACTTCGTGGCGATCGCCCGCGCCCTGGCCGCCGACGTCGTCGCCGGCGGTGGACGGGTGCGGCTCGACACCGAGGTCACGGCCGTCCGGCGCGCACGCGGCGGCGTCGAGCTCGCGGTCGCGGCCGAGGAGCGGCTGCACTTCGACCACGTCGTCGTCTGTGCGGGGCTGCACGCCGACCGCCTCGCCGTCGCGGCGGGGGACGAGCCCGATCCGACGATCGTCCCGTTCCGAGGGGAGTACCTGCGCCTGGTGCCCGAGCGCAGCGACCTCGTGCAGGGGTTGATCTACCCGGTGCCGGACCCGCGCTACCCGTTCCTCGGCGTGCACTTCACGCGTCGCGTCGACGGCGCGGTCGACGTCGGGCCGAACGCCGTGCTGGCCCTGGCCCGCGAGGGCTACCGACGTCGTGACGTGGTGCCGGCGGACGTCGCGGCGGTCCTGAGGCACCCGGGGTTCCGGCGGGTCGCGAGGCGGCACTGGAGGACGGGAGTCGGCGAGATCGTCGGGTCGATCTCGCGGCGTGAGTTCGTGCGCCGAGCCCGCCGTCACGTGCCGGAGCTGCAGCCCGGTGACGTGGTGCCGGGAGGCGCCGGGGTCCGAGCCCAGGCGGTGGACCGCCACGGCACGCTGGTCGACGACTTCCGGATCCACCACCTCGGCCCCGTGACGGTGGTGCGCAACGCACCCTCGCCCGCGGCGACCTCCTCGCTGGCGATCGCCGAGCACGTGGTGGACCGCATCGACCTGAGGTGACGCGTTCGCGGGCCGGAGCACCCGGCGTGGTGCATGCTGGACTCGGACGATCTGACGCAGTGGCGAAAGGACGAGGACATGGCGAACACGGTGGTGGTGGGGGTCGACGGCACCGAGACCTCGCGGAAGGCGGCGCAGCGGGCCGCCGAGGTGGCTCAGGCGTTCGACGCCGAGCTGGTGGTGCTCGTGGCGGCCGACCCGTCGATGGCCGTCGACGTTCCCAGCACCGGCGGTCCGCGCATGACCGCCGGGGAGGTCGCCGACAAGATCGCCGAGGAGATCGCCGCCAAGCTGCGTGAGACGGCGAAGAAGGTCACCACGATCGTCTCGCAGGGCAAGCCCGCCGAGGCGCTCGTTCAGGAGGCGACCCGCCTCGACGCGCGACTCATCGTGGTCGGGAACCGTCGCGTGCAGGGCATCGGCCGGGTCTTGGGCAGCGTCGCCCACGCCACGGTCGCCCACGCCCCGTGCGACGTTCTCATCGTCAAGACGGTCTGATCAGGCCAACGGCGTGCCGAGCGCCAGGTCGACGTGGCGTGAGGCGTCCAGCACCGCCACCGGCCGGGCGCCGACCGCGCCGTCGGGAGCGACCGCGCTGAGCACGTAGCGCCCGTTCGCCGGGCGCGGCACCTCGTAGCGACCGTCGTGGCCGGTGTGCGTCGTCGTGACCGCCTCCCCGGTGAGACGGGTGAGGATCACGAGCGCCCCAGTCACCGGGCGGCCCTCGCCGTCGGTGATCGTGCCTCGCAGGGTGAGCCGATCGCGCAGGACGAGCGGGGGCAGTGCGTGGTCGCCGTCGATCGTGACTTGGCGCGTGCGAGGCTGCCAGCCCTCGGCCGCGGTGACGATGAGGTAGTCACCCGGACCGGGGATCGCCGCGGCGAACTGCCCCTCCGAGTCGGCCTGGCCCCAGTCGACGGGCTGGCCGTCCGCGGTCAGGATCGTGACGACCGCGTTCGTGACCGGAGCGCCCTCGGCGGTGACGACGGTGCCGTGGACCACGAGGCACGGTCGCCCGGTCGAGTCCGTGCCGGCGCGATCGGCCTCGGGGGCGAAGTCCTTCATCCGCAGCGTCGGCCACGTCACCGCGATGGCGCCCAAGGTGGCCAGTGCCGACAGCCAGAACAGGGCGTCGATCGCGCCGATCGGCGGCACGGCGTGCCCGGCGACGGTGACCGCGGTCGCGGAGAACACCGCCGCGACGGCGGCGCTCGCGGTCGACGTGCCGACCGAGCGGAGCAGCACGTTCAGGCCGTTCGCCGAGGCGGTCTCGGTCACCGGCACGGCGCGCATGATCAGGGTGGGCAATGCGCTGTAGCCGATCGCGGTGCCGACCGACACCACGACCGAGCCGGTCACGACCTGGGCGAGATCGTCGCTGAGGTAGACGCGGGCGGCGTAGGCGATCGTCATCATCACGGTGCCGACGAGCAGGGTCCGCTGCGGTCCGATGATGCGGATCATCCGCGCCGCCACCGGCGCCGTGACGCCGAACGCGACGGCGCTGGGCGCCATCCAGAATCCGGCCTCCATCGGTCCGATGCCCAACCCGTACCCGGATTCGGCAGGCGCCTGCAGCAGCTGGACGGTCAGCAGCATGTTCGCGAACATCGCGAACCCGATGAGGACGGAGGCACCGTTCACCAGCACCACCGCCCGGCGGGTGGCCACCTTCAGGTCGACGAGGGGGTGTGGGGTCCGCAGCTCCAGCGGAGTCCACACGGCGAGGATCGCCGCGCCGAGGACGAACGCGACGAGCGTCGGGGGAGACGTCCAGCCCCACTGCGCGCCCTTCGACAGGCCGAGCAGGATCGCGGTGAGCGCGGCCGAGAGGAGCACGGCGCCGCGCAGGTCGAAGGTGCCGTTGGTGCGCACGCGCGACTCCGGCAGCACGAGGTGGGCGGTCGTCAGCAGTGCGACGCCGACCAGTCCGGTCAGCCAGAAGATCGAGTGCCAGTCCAGGTGCTCGGTGATGAGCCCGGAGGCCGGAGGGCCGATGCCCGCGCCGATCGCGAGCGTCGCGCTCATCAGGGCCACGCCGAGGGGGATCCGGTCCCGCGGCAGCTCGTCGCGCATGATCGCGATGCCGACGGGCACCAGCGCCATGCCGACGCCCTGCAGGGCCCGGGCGGCCACCAGCAGCGGGAGGGCCTGGCTCACCGCGCCGAGCGCGGAGCCGAGGATGGACACGCCCAGGGCGACGACCATCATGCGCTTCTTGCCGTACATGTCGGCGAGGCGAGAGAGCGTGGGCGTGGCGACGGCGCCGGACAGCAGCGTCGCCGTCACGAGCCACGAGGCGGTGTCCGGCGAGGTGTCCAGCAGGTCCGGGAGCAAAGGCAGCAACGGCAGGATCAGCGTCTGCTGCAGCGACACGACGATGCCGCACAGGGACAGGGTGATCACGACGAGGGCCGGACTGCGCGGGGTGGGCGGCGCAGGAGTACTCACGTGCGTCCTTTCACGATCATGAACTCACGTTCATGCCGTCCCAGTGAATCAGGCTCGGACCGCGCCGCGCGTGGCGGGCCGCGCTCAGCCGATCGCCTTGCCGGGGTTGAGGATCCCCTGCGGGTCGAGTGCCTGCTTGATCGCACGATGCAGATCCAGCACGGCCGGGCTGAGCTCGCGTCGCATGCCGGATCGCTTGAGCAGGCCGATCCCGTGCTCGCCCGAGACCGTGCCGCCGAGGTCGAGCGCGACGTCGAGGATCGCCTCGAAGGCGGTGCGGGCGCGTGCGCCTGCGGCCTCGTCGCCGATCGGCGTGAGGATCAGGGGATGCAGGTTGCCGTCACCGATGTGGGCGATGTTCGCGATCGTGACGTCGTGGTCGCGGCCGAGGGCCTGGATCCGGGCGAGTGCCTCGGGCACCGCCTCGAGCGGCACGCAGACGTCTTCGGTCAGCACCTGGCCGAGCCGCTCCAGCGCCACGAACGCGAGTCGGCGCGCGGCGAACAGGGCCTCGGACTCGGCGGCGTCGGTCGACCTGGTCGCCCACGAGGCGCCCGCCGACGTGAAGATCTCGACGATCCGGTCGGCGGCGGCATCGGCGACGGTCGGCGGGTCGTCGACCCGGGCGAGCAGCACGGCCTCGGCATCCGCCGCCAGGCCCATGTTCTTCCATCGATCGACCGCCTCCAGGCACTGCCGGTCGACCAGCTCCAGCGCGGCCGGGACGAGACCCGCCGCGGCCACCGCCCGCGCGGCCCGCCCGGCCTCGACGAGGGAGCCGAAGCCGCCGGCGATCGTCACCGTCGGGCCGGGCGTCGGCAGCAGGCGGACGGTCGCCTCCGTGACGATGCCCAAGGTGCCCTCCGAGCCCACCAGGAGTCCGACGAGGTCGTAGCCGACCACGCCCTTGGCAGTGCGGCGACCCACGCGCACGACCTCGCCGGTCCCGGTGACGACCTCCAGCTCGAGCACGTGATCGCGGGTGACCCCGTACTTCACGCAGCAGACGCCGCCGGCGTTCGTCGCGATGTTGCCGCCGATCGTCGACCACGGCGAGCTCGCCGGGTCGGGCGCGTACCAGAGCCCGTGCTCGGCGGCGGCCGCCCGCAGGTGGTCGTTGACCACGCCCGGCTCGACGACGGCGAGCCGCTCCGTCACGTCGATGCGGCGGATCCGATTCATCGACTCCAGGGACAGCACCACCCCGCCGGCGACCGCGTTGGCCCCGCCCGACAGGCCGGTCCCGGCCCCGCGGGCGACCACCGGGACGCCGTGTGCGGCGCACGCGGCGACGACGGCCCGCACCTCCGCGGTCGATGCGGCCCGGACGACGGCGATCGGATCCGCGGCGGGCGCCCAGACGGCGCGATCGCGGCTCAGCCCGGCCATGACGTCGGGGTCGACGACGACGCGACGCGGCTCCACGGCCGCACGGATGAGGGTGAGGGTCTGTTCCGCGGCGCTGGACATCGGCCACCTCCTGCCCCGACCGTAGCGGCGGGCCGACGGAGCTCGAGCGGCGGTCTGCGTCGTCGCCGGGCACACTGGCCCGATGGGCGGCCCACTGCTCACCATCGGTCACGGCACCTCCGACCGCGCGGAGCTGATCGCGCGCCTGCGGACCGCGGGCGTCGCGTCCGTGGTCGACGTCCGCCGGTATCCGGGCAGCCGGCGCGACCCCGAGATGGCTCGCGAGGCGATGGAGCGCTGGCTGCCCGAGTCGGGCGTCGCCTACCGCTGGGAGCCTCGACTCGGCGGGCGGCGCCGCGTGCGGCGGGACCGAGCGGAGCGGGACGGCTGGTGGCGGGTCGAGGCCTTTCGCGCCTACGCGGACCACATGCGCAGCGAGGAGTTCGGCGCCGCGCTCGATCAGCTCGTCGCCGAGGCGGACGGGACGCTCGCCGTGATGTGCTCGGAGTTCGTGTGGTGGCGTTGCCACCGTCGCCTCATCGCTGACGCCGCGGTGTTGCTGCGGGGCGTCCCCGTCGTGCACGTCATGCCGGACGGAGGTCGCCGATCGCACGAGCCGTCCGCGGGGGCGGTGGTCGTCGACGGCCTGCTCGGCTACCCCGCGCCGGAGGCGAAGTCGCCCCGGCGGGGCTAGCGTGACCCCAGCTGAACGAGCCAGGAGGTGGCCGGTGACCGACACATCCGACATCGAAGTCCTCGCCGGGGTGGCGGGTCCGCAGCAGGCGCTCAGGGCGCGGAACCTGCGCCGGATCGGCGTGGTCGTGCTCGTGCTGTTCGTCGGTGCCGCCGCATCGGGGTGGCTCGGTCCGCGGGAGTCCACCGCGACCGACCGGTCCGGAGACCTGTCCGTCCAGGTCACCTTCCCGCAGGTGGTCCGCGCCGGGGTCGACACCACGATGCAGGTCGTGGTCGAGGGCGGTGCGCCGGACGCGCCGCTGGCCGTGGAGATCCCGGCCGAGGTGTTCGACCGACTCGGGTTCGACACGATCGTCCCCGCACCGACCGACGAGTCGAGTCGCGACGGCGCCGTCGTCCTGGTGTGGGAGCAGGTCCGGGACCCGGCGGCCACCGTCACCTTCGTCGGACGGATGCCGACGCGAGCGAAGCTCGGGAGCCTGCGCTACCCGGTGCGGGCCGTGGTCGGTGGCCGGACCATGCAGGTCGAGGCGCGGACGTGGGTGCTGCCATGAGCATCGTGCTGAGCTCGACGGTGGTCTTCTTCCTGGTCTGGATCGTCGTTCGCATCGTCGGCAAGCGCGAGCTCAGCGAGCTCTCGCCGTTCGACATCGTCGTGCTGGTCGTGCTGGGCGATCTGATCACCGAGGCGGTCCTGGCGGAGGACACCTCGATCACCGGGGCGCTGACCGCGGTCGCGACGTTCGCCCTGCTGACCCTGCTGCTGTCGTGGGTGTCGTGGCGGCTGCCGAAGTACCGCAACGTCTTCGAGGGCGTGCCGACACTGCTCGTGCGCGACGGTCGCGTGCTGGACGACGCGCTCACCGCGGAGCGTCTCAACCACGAGGACCTGCTCACCGCGGCTCGCGAGGAGGGGATCGAGAGCCTGGACCGGGTCAAGTGGGCCGTGCTGGAGCAGGACGGACAGTTCTCCTTCTACGCCGAGGAGGGCTGATCCTCAGGCCACGCGCAGCACGGTCACGGCGAACGCCGAGTCCGGCTCGACGGGGTCGAGGTGCCACGTGGCGAAACGATGCTCCACGGTCGCGATGCCGCGGTCGGCGAGACTCCGCAGGTCCTCGTCATAGCGAGTGAACGGGTACGTGTCCTGGTCGCGGCAGCCGATGACGACACGACCGCCCGAGCGCGTGACGGCGCACATCCGCTCCAGCACGCGGCGCTCGGTCCCCTCGGCGAGGAACACCAGCACGTTGCCCGCGCAGACGACCAGGTCGACCGGCTCGCCCCCGACGTGGTCGAGCGAGAGGTCCACCAGGTCGGCCACGAGGTAGGTCGGTCCGGGGTGATCCTCGCGGGCCGCCTCCAGCAGAGCGGGGTCGACGTCGACCCGGTACGTGGTGTGTCCGGCCTCGTGCAGGGCATGCGCCGTCCGGCCGAGGCCGCAGCCGGCGTCGAGGATGCGCGAGCCGCGGTCGGCGAGCATGTCGGCGAAGCGCGCCTCGCCCAGCAGGTCGGCCCCGTCGGCCTCGAGGGACCGGAACCGCTCGATGAACCACTGGGAGTGCCCGGGCTGGGTGTCGGTGAACCAGCGGGGCGGGGGAGTGGAGGTCATGAGGCCATCTTGCCCCGCGGGTCGGGTGTCAGGCCGCCACGGCCGGGTACGTCCCGGGCGACCCCGACGAGACAGGTGAGGCAGATGAAGGCCGTGACATGGCAGGGCAAGCGAGACGTGCGGGTCGAGGACGTGCCCGATCCGCAGATCCGGGAGGACACCGACGCGAGCATCGAGATCACCACCACCGGGCTGTGCGGCTCGGACCTGCACCTGTACGAGGTGCTCGGGCCGTTCATGACGCCGGGCGACATCCTCGGGCACGAGCCGATGGGGAGGGTCGTCGAGGTCGGTTCCGCCGTGACGAACCTTCAGGTCGGCGACCGGGTGGCGGTCCCGTTCCAGATCGCCTGCGGCTCGTGCTGGATGTGCACTCGCGACCTGCAGACCCAGTGCGAGACGACGCAGGTGCGCGAGCACGGCATGGGAGCCGCGCTGTTCGGCTACAGCAGCCTGTACGGGGCCGTTCCCGGCGGCCAGCCGGAGCTGCTGCGGGTGCCGCACGCCGACTACGGCCCGATCGTCGTCGAGTCCGACCTGCCGGACGATCATTTCGTGTACCTCTCCGACGTCCTGCCGACGGCGTTCCAGGCGCTGGAGTACGCCGCGGTGGGCGAGGGCGACACGCTGCTCGTCGTCGGCCTCGGACCGATCGGGGACATGGCGGCGCGGCTGGCGCTGCGACGCGGTGTCCGGGTGATCGGCGCCGACCTGGTGCCCGAGCGGCTGACCCGGACCGCGGAGCGGGGCGCCGAGACCTACGACGTCACCGGGGTCGACGTGGCCGAGGTCGTGCGCGAGACGACGGGTGGGCGCGGCGCCGACGGCGTCATCGACGCGGTCGGCATGGAGGCGCACGGTTCGCCGGTGTCCCAGATCGGCCAGGCCGCGGTCGGTCTGCTGCCCGACTTCCTCGCGCGCAAGGCGATGACCACCGTCAGCGTCGACCGGCTCGCCGCGCTCCACCTGGCGATCGACGCCGTCCGCCGCGGCGGAGTCATCTCGCTCAGCGGCGTCTATGCCGGCACCGTCGACCCGATCCCCTTGCAGACGCTGTTCGACAAGCAGGTCCAGCTCCACATGGGCCAGGCGAACGTCCGCCGCTGGGTGAGCCAGGTCAAGCCCTTGGCCGAGGACCCGGCCGATCCGCTCGGCCTGGCCGACTTCGCGACCCATCGGCTCCCGCTGTCGGCGGCCCCGGAGGCCTACCGGGACTTCCAGGCCAAGACGGACGGCGTGGTCAAGGTGTTGTTCCAGCCCTGAGTCAGCGACCGGAGAGCCACCGCCGCAGCACGCCGCCGCGGTCGGACCGCTCGTGGCCGGGGCACCACTCGGACGCGGGGACGCCGGCCTTGACCTGGGCGACGTGCATGCCGCATCCCGACCAGGTGGTGCGGCCGCAGCTCCGGCAGCGGACGGGCCGACACATCAGGCCGCTCCTTCGCCGGCGTCGATCGCGTCGGCGAACTCGCAGAACGCCTCGTAGGCCCGGGCGCCGTGGATGGTCGCCGGTCCGCCGTGCATGAGGAACGTGACGCCGATGGCCTCGGCGGCCTGCTGACGGGTGGCGCCGGCTCGAGCGGCGGCCTGGGCGTGCGAGGCGATGCAGCCGTCACAGCCTTCGACGACACCGATCGCCAGGGCGATCAGCTCCTTGGTGGCGCGGTCGAGTTCGCCGTCGACGAACGCGGCACCGGAGAGCTCGGCGAAGCCGCGGTAGACGTCGGGGATCGCGTGGCGCAGTCGGCGGTGCAGGGGCGAGAGCTCGCGCAGCACGGCCTTGCCGTGGGCGGATGCGTGATCGGACATGGAACCTCCTCGTGATAACCCCCAGGGGGGATTGAGTCAGAGCCTAGCACAACCCCCCAGGGGGATAACTCGACTCGCGATCCGACTGGAGGAATATCCCCCATGGGGGATATTGTTGACGGGTGCGACAACCCCGCCGGGGATACGAGAGAGGTGCCCTATGACCGAGTCCACGCTCCGCGCGATCGTCCCGCTGCCGTTCGCCGACGCCGCCGAGGCGGTCCGCGAGTCCCTCGCCGACGCCGGCTTCGGCGTGCTGACCGAGATCGACCTGAGCGCGACCCTGGAGCAGAAGACCGGCGTCACGCTGCCGCCGCAACTGATCCTGGGCGCCTGTCGGCCGCCGCTCGCGTTGCAGGCCCTGCGGGCCGATCCGGCGGTCGCGACGATGCTGCCGTGCAATGTGGTCGTCGCCGAGGAGGGGCCGTCCCGGACCCGGGTCGAGACCCTCGACCCGACGGTGATGGCCGAGATCAGTCCCGCGCTGGCTCCTGTGGCCCGCGAGGCGCGCGACCGGCTGACCGGCATGATGGACATCCTGCGCCATCGGACGGAGGAGAGCGATGCGACTGCCGGCTGACGAGGTCAAGCCCATCGTCACACGACTCAAGCGAGCCAACGGTCACCTGGCCTCGGTGATCCGGATGCTCGAGGACGGCGGTGACTGCGAGGACGTCCTGACGCAGTTCGCCGCGGTGACCAAGGCGATCGACCGGGGCGGCTACGCCCTGGTCGCCCTCGCCATGCAGCAGTG
>Ga0079224_100012040_pt1 | contig 11953 bp, 9 predicted proteins | sample Stecom2015_FD_80414 | JGI IMG/M metagenome (GOLD analysis project Ga0079224, IMG submission 80414) | Agricultural soil microbial communities from Utah to study Nitrogen management - Steer compost 2015 | ecosystem: Environmental > Terrestrial > Soil > Agricultural land | place: USA: Utah... | reverse complement strand
GTGGCTATCGGCTGAGAAGATTTTCTCTACGGATATCAGTTGGTCTGCAAAAAGAATCGGAGCATTCATCTGTTTTGCTTTCTGCAGGAAAACTTCACTTGTTTCTACTTGGGTCTGAGAGATCACTACCGGTACGCTTTCCTTGATGATCCCGGCTTTTTCTGTGGCGATATCAGGCAGCGTATTCCCAAGAAACTGGACGTGATCCCAACCGATATTGGTGATTAGGCTTAGCTCAGGCCGTATTACATTGGTACTGTCAAACTTGCCTCCCATGCCCACTTCGATGATCGCGATGTCGACATGCTGCTGCGCAAAATACCAAAAGGCCATCCCCACGGTCATTTCGAAGAAACTCGGCTTTAATTGATCCAGCAATTCCCTGTTGTCCGCCACGAATTGGACTACGGAGTGTTCCGGAATTTCCTGTCCGTCAATGCGAATTCGCTCCGTAAAGGACTTGAGATGCGGAGAGGTATAAAGTCCGGTTTTGTATCCTGCAGCCTGCATGACAGCGGCTAAGGTGTGCGAGGTGCTGCCCTTTCCGTTAGTGCCGGCGACATGGACAGATTTGAATTTCCGCTCGGGATTCCCTAAGTGTGCACAGATTGCCAGTGTATTGCCGAGATCCTTCTTGAAAGCGGACGCACCGACTCGCTGAAACATCGGTAAGGAATTGACGAGATACTCCAGCGTCTCCTGGTAAGTCATTGCTTAATCGACCTTGATGGTGAATGTGATCTTACCTGTGGAAAAATCTGCTGCTGCGCCACTTTGCTTTCTGAAGTTGATCTCAGTGACGACTTTACGATAGTAGGCGAGCACGTCGTTAGACACGTTGTATTCCAAAGGCACGGCCTGCACTACACGCCCGGCATCGTCAATAGTAATCTTGAATACGATCCGCCCATTGCGCACTGAAACTTTGTCATTGATATTGGGACGTGAGGCAAAGTCCCATCCAGCCATATCCAGACTGTATCCACCACCCATGCTGGTACCTTTGCCGGATCCCTCGCCCATGATGGCTCTACCGTCTACCGTACCTGTAGGCTTTCCCTCATCACCTTTGGTGTTGCTATTACCTTGAGCGCCGCCGGAAGCCGGGGTGGTGCTTTTTCCGGAGGTTCCCCCTGCGCCGAAGATAGCTCTCTCATCGATCTTAGGTTTTTCGGGAGCTTTCTGCGTAGTCGCTTCTGCTTCTGATTTCTCTGGAGTGACTACCGCTTTCGCCGGCTCTGTTTTGGCAGGCTCCGGTTTTTTCGTTTCTGTCGTCGCCTTTTCCACTCCCTTGATCGGAGATGGAGTCTTAGTCACCGCTAGATTTTCTGCTGGTTTAGTGGCCGCCTTGGGCTTCGCTGTCTCGGTTTTGGGGCTTGGGGCCGGAGTCGAAGGCTGAGTCACTACGGGGGCTACTTCGCCCGGAGCAGCTTGCTCGATATTTTGGGAGGGAACCTCAGATGGTGCGTTGGGGCTGTTACGATCTCCGGATCCTGTATCCGTAAAGCCGATATTTAATTCGAGCCCATAAGTCGGTAAAGGCGGGATCTGCTCCTGCCACACTACGATGAAATAGAACGCCAATAGCATCAACACGTTGATAGCTATCGTAATGATGGCAGATTTTCGTTTGCTGTCTTTCTCTACTTGATCGGCGTCCCAGGTCTGCATGGCTAGAAGGGTTTTGTTGCGATGGATACGTTTGCTTCCAAACCGGCAGCAATGCCACCTATCTCCACCAAGTATTCAACGGGAACTTCCTTGTCAATGTGCAAAACCACCTGACCTTTTTTTCCCTCCAACAGGGAAGCCAACTCCGCTTTGATCTGATCGCGACCCACAACGCGGTCGTTGACAGAGTAGCGAAGGTCCTTTGTGACAGATACGGTGACTTCCTGCATCACAATGTCCGAAGTCTCACTAGACGGTAAGTTCACGGGGAGACCGGAAGGTGTGATGAAAGAAGAAGTCAACATAAAGAAGATCAACAACAAGAAAATAATGTCTGTCATTGAAGACATGCTAAATGCTGATTCTACTTTATTTTTTGCCTGAAGTCCCATCTTATTTGTCTTGAAGAAGATCGATAAATTCGATGGAGGTGTACTCCATGTTGTGGACCAACTTTGACACTTGGGTTACCAAGTAGTTGTACCCTAAATACGCTACGATACCCACTACGAGGCCAGCGGCGGTCGTGATCATCGCCTCATAGATGCCGGAGGAAAGCAGTTTGGGAGAGACCATCCCCTCCTCCTGTGCGATCGAGATGAAAGCCTGAATCATCCCGGTCACAGTACCCAAGAACCCGATCATCGGCGCAGCCCCGGAGACGGTAGCCAGGAGGCTAAGATTCTTTTCCAGTTTATAGATCTCGATCTTGCCCACGTTTTCGATGGATACCTCGATGTTTTTGAGCGGAGAACCGATACGGTCCACTCCTTTTGCGATCATGTTGGCCACCGGGGTATTTTCCCCAGCACAAAGCATCTTGGCTTTTTCGATCTGTCCACTTTGCACCATCACTTTCACTTGATCCATCAGATGGCTCGGAGTCTTAGCTGCCTTGTTGAGAGTGATTAATTTCTGGATGAAGATGAAGATCGCCAGCACAAACAGTGCATAGAGAGGAATCATCATGTATCCCCCTTTGATGAGGATGTCCAGTAAACCGATGCTTTGGGGATCAGCGGCGGTAGCCAGGCTGTCCATAGAATTTAGGGAATCAGTCGAGAGTGTTTGGAGCAACATATTAATATTTCAAAATCCACAGTTCTTCGGTGTATTGGGATTTGATCTCTTCGAGTCGCGCTGCAGCCATCTTGAAATTATCAAATTTCGAAAGTGCGAGCCGATAGTTTTTACCTCCATCGAAAGGCGATATCAGATATAGCTCAGCAGACCTGCCAAAATACTGATTGGCTTCCTTCAATGCCAATCTTTCGCTTGGCAAGCTACCAACAATGATAAAGTATTGCGCTCGCTCTGTTTTTGAGTCAACACGGATCAAATTCCCCGTAGCTGTATTGGCAATAGTTGTACCATTTTCCGCAGGTTTGGAAATATTAGGATGTGAAACCTCACCAGATTGGTTAGAGTCTTGATTTACAGCAGCTTGATTTTGTTCAGCTATTGTAGAATCAACAGGTTCTGCGACGGCAGATGATGGCTGCTCCAGCGGTTTTTCGACGATCTCAAATGCAGGCTCTACGTTTGGCTTGCCGGTGTTTGTCTGAATCTGCCAAACTATCACTCCAACTATCCCAACGGCGATCACAAGCACCGCCCACATCCACCGAGAAGATTGTTTTGTTCTCGATTCGTCACCAAACGAAGAGTTGGAAGGCACCGCGTTCTCCACAGCTTTAACGGGCTCCCCTGCCGGTGCAACGGTCCCCATAAGCTCTCCGCTTGCGGAAACGTCCACAGCGGGACTGTCGGCAACCACTGGTATGGCGGTCTCAGTGTCCAGATTGGAAACGGCTGTTTGCGGTTCCTCTTTTGACCTGATCGGAATGATTTTCACAAAAGGAAGCCCATAATCCTTGGGATCCGTCCAATGTTCTATATCTGATTCGTGTGCCGACATTTGTAATTTTGAAAAGCTACGAAACTAACCGAAATGCGGCGAAAGGCCAACCGCCGAGTGAAACATTATCAGAATTTGAAGCTCGCCCCTCCGATCAACTGGATTCCTCTGACTGGATAATTCATCCATCGGGTATTGGCGCCGTTCAGAATATTATTGCCTTCCGCAAAGATTGAAATGCGATCTGTAATCTTAAAATCTGCTTTTAGCTGAAGATCCGCGATGGCTTTAAGATTGACAACCTCATAATTCAGAGGAACCATGATTCCGCCGATTTCTCCCAGATCCGGAATGATCGGCGCTCCCCTTCCCTTCACACCACCCATCAAGTTCAGATTGGCCTGAATCAAAAGTCGATCTATCGGAGTGACCTGGTTGTTGATCCGCACTTCCCAGACCGGTCTATGCCAAGCCTCTTGTTGGGTGTTGAGCTCGTACTGATACAGGTCCAGTCGGCTACCTACGGTATATACCTCATTGATCTTGATGCCTACTTCCGCATTGAGATTCACCACGGTGGATTTGTCGTCATAGACAATTTCAAATCTCGACGAGTCGGCGATGGAGTTAGCAAAGAAGTGAAGCTGATTATATCGGCTGACAGTGATGCCGGCCCGGTAATGAAACGCTTCCTGGAACTGGCCTTCAATTCCACCTTCGATCTTATAGTTGTTCACCGTATTTAGCAAACGCTCGCTCGGACCGAGGAATGGGTTTTCGTTTACAAATCCGAAGTAAGTGTTGCGCTGTACATCTCCGGAGAACTCAGCAAAGAAGCCGAACTCATCGGCAAACTGATAGCTGGCCTGAAGGACCGGGAAGACATGGAAGTCGCTGGACTTATCGGCGATTGAATCATTCTCTGAGATCAGATTCACGCCTGCTGTAAAGCGAAAAGCCTCGTAATTGTAAGAGATACGCGGACGGATGGAGAAATAATTCCGCTTCTCCTGGTAGTTGACATCAGTAGGATTGGTATGGAAATAAGAGAAATCCACCTTACCAGACCAGTCCGACTCGGTTCGGAGCTTCCCTCCTGCCTCTATGCCTACTTCACTTTCTTTGACAGCATAGCTATCATCGAAATGCCTAAAGCTGAGCTGTCCTTCATAAGAAAGCAGTCCTGTCTTTTCGATATCCCGGATCCCAGCTTTTAATTGCACGTTGCGTAGTACGTTATCGGCGGTTTCAAAGAGCATGTTCGGATCTTCGAAAAGCCCGGGATCTACTCCGTAAAACGAGTATTTGTCCTGAGCCCAGCTCAGACCGCCGAAGACTTCGAATAAGTCTGTAAAGTAACTGCCGTCGGCCCCAAACATTGTATGTGACTCGGCACTCTCTTTCCCCGCAACGGGACCTTCGCCAAAGCTCTGATGTTTGAATTTCAAAGCGTAATTCAGCGGATCGGCACTTATTGACATATATCTGCCTTCCAAAAGCGGCGAAGCATAATTGCCGTAACCGGCGCGAATGTAACCGGGGTAGAGCTGCACCTTATCCTGTCGGTAGTTTTTCTGCAAAGCAGTAGGCTGAAGGTTCAATGCTGGCAAGTTCAAAAAGAACGGAGTGACCTGATAGTTGAAGTTTCCCAATCCAGTCGCCTGCGGCAACAGCGGCATCCGTTCAAAAGATCTCGTCTGCGTCGGAACGGTGAGAACACGGTCTTTTCGTATCACAAACTCCTGATCTTGAACCTCTCCCCGTTTCTCCGTCTGTGCCAGAACCACCGTAGCTTCTAAAGAAAACGCAGCGGCAAGAAATAGAATTACATTTATTTTTTTCATGGCTTAGTTCAGGATTTTGAGTTTGGCTTCAGCTTCCGCTTTGATATCTGCATCTGTCGAGCGCTCCACGATAGATTCCAGGGTTGCTTTTGCCTGGAAGTCTTCGCCTGTCTTCTGATAGTTGTCTGCAAGCAAAAGGAACATCTTACCGTACCAATATCCATAGTCCGCAAACGGGCCAGAGTAGTCAAAGATGGCTTCATTGGATTTGGCGACGTCATCTCTCTCCTGAAGTGTATAAGCCAACAGGTACAATCCCTCCGCTCCCTGTATCGTCTTATGATCGTTGACCAAAGTTTGCAGCGTTTGCTCTGCCTGGGATTTTTGGTTTAGCTCCAGCTGAGCTTTTGCCTTGGTCAGCATAGCAGTTGGGGTAGATTCTGGGATGATCCCGTCCAGCGTCATCAGCTTTTCTGCGAAAGTAATGGTGGGCTGATAGTTGCCGAGCGAAAAATTAGCCGTCATCAAGCCCTTGATCACTTCAGCCTCTTCTACCTTACTTCGGGCATTTTGTGCAGCGGTCTCCAGATACGGAATAGCAGCAGCATAGTCACCTCTCTCCAGCTCGATCGTACCGATCTTTTGCATCGCCCGTACCCGCTGAGGAGAAGACGGTTCCTTCTCCAGCTGCTTGAAATAACCCAAGCCCCGCTCCTGATCGCCGGCTTGTACATAAGCATCTCCCGCAAAATATAGCGCATCCGCCCGCTGGGCAGATTGAGGATAGTTTCTCAGATAGTTTTCAAATGCCTTAGCCGCTTGAGCGTAATTCTTATCGAGATACACACTCTTTGCTGACTCAAATTCGAGCGACTGTACGTTGCCGGAACCTGGGTTGGCTCCCTTATATCTAGCCAAATAGTCAGCGAACTCCGTAGAGCGCCCTTGAAGCGCAAGCGTTTCCTGCAGCCCTTTCAGAGCTGTCTCGCTATTTTCTGAATTGGGATACTTATCCAAGATCGCCTTGTAGTCGGCGATGGTCTGATCGTAGTTTTGCGAGGAGAAACTGGCGACTGCCCTGCCCTCTAGCGCATACGGTACGAAAGGCGAGTTTGGACGACCTGAGATCAAGTCGGAAAAAGCCCGGGAAGCCTCGTTGTACTGGACCTCTTCCAAATAGATCTGTCCCCGCTGAAACATCGCGTCTTCTATGTATAGACTGCTCGGAAATCCGGCGACAATCTTGTCAAGGTTGAACAATGCATCGTTATTACGGGACTGAAAATTTTGAACGATTGCCAGACGATAGTAAGCATAATCGACCTGGCTATTAGCTTCCGAGATCGCCCGCTGAAATGTCGCCGATGCGTCCCCGAATTTCTTCTGCACATACTGACAATCGCCCAGTCGTAGCAAGGCGTCGTCGTAGTTCTGTTTTTCTTGGTTCCCTCTTAGCTTCTCTGTGTAGAGTCTAAATTGCTCTTCGGCTTTCGGATAATTCTTGGTGTTGAAGTACGCATAGCCCAGTCCATAATGGGTCTTGACCAAAAAAGGATTGTTGCTGGCAGGTTTTGCTGAGCGAACGGCCTCATAGGAGCGGATGGCCTGAGGCAGATTACCATCTGCGGCAAACAGCTCGCCTTTCCAAAACATCGTCTCCAGGAGCAATGCCTTGTCCACCGGAAATGCCTGTGACTTGTCCAAGAGCGCCAGTGACTGCTTATACTTCTGATCCCGATAATAGACCATCGCTTGATAATAGGCGACCTTCTGATAGGCAGCCTGAATACGCGGCGACTTGTTTCGGATCTTGTCCATCTGATCGATCGCCCGAAGGTAGTCGTTTGACTTGATCAGCGCTTCGGAAAGCAGGGTTTCGGCTTCGGGTCTGTTTTTGCCAGATGGATAAGTCTCGAGGTACTCATCCAAGGCTGAGATTGCTGTTGAGAACGAGCCTTTTTGAAGACTTGCCTTGGCGTAGTTGAAGTGAGATTCCTCTTGAATTTGCTTGTTGAAGCTGGACTTTGAAGCAGCTTGAAAACTGGTTGTCGCAAACTGATAGTTGTCCACCTTGAGGTAGGCATGACCGAGATAATAGCTTGAGGACTGCCCTATCTCATCGGTAGCGGAAGCGGAGACCTTCAGGTAGTCGGTAGCCCGCTGGTAGTTTCCGATCTCGAAGAAGGAAATCCCGGCTTTGTATACTTCCTCACGGGAAAGGACTCCCTTTTTCGCATTGATAAAGGCGTCATAATTTTTGGCTGCATTGGCGAAATCCTTTTTGGCATAATAGGCCTCTGCAAGGTAAAGATTGATGGTTTCCTTACGATCGAGAGTTTGACCGGAAGCCAATAGTGGCTCAGCGTAGCTGATTACTTGGTCGTATTTACCATCTTGATAGTAGAGTGCCGTCAGCAGGTAGGGAACCTTGGTAGCATAGAATGTCGATTTGGAAGCTGCTTGCAGATCGGAGATTGCTTTGGGGTTGTTGCCGCTTTCCATCGCTATGAAGCCGCTGTAGTAATAGGCGTCGGTACTGATTGGCTGATTGAGGGCTTTGGCCTGATCAAAAAAGGGAGCTGCGGCTGCGTTGTTTTTCAGTTGGAAATAGGAATAACCCTGCTTGAAGAGCACCTCTGCTCTATTGGCGTCGCTCAGGCTCTTGGCATTGACCAATGCGTATCCCTCGATCGCTTCTTTATAATTCTTTTTGTAGAAAAAGTGGTCTCCCATATACAGTCCTGCGGTCGCCACGGAAGGGTGATTGCCGTGGTCAAGAATGTAGGCCTTCATCAGACCGGGGCCATCTGGACTTTCGATCTGGAGCGCAGCCATCGCTCGGTGTAACTCCACGGATTTTTGCTGCTCGCTGGTAAGTTTCTGGCTAAGCAGACCACTGTTGTCGTAGAGTGAGGCAGAAAACAGTTGCTTGTCAAAAAGCTCCAATTGGTAATCAAGCGCTTGCTGAGAACTGGTCTGATACAGCGTGGATTGTGAAAAAGCGTCCACGCTCATCCCCAGGCCCGCCAGCAGTACCAGGTAGTATTTCATAGGATTATAGATGGTTTTCAAATGCCACATGGAATCTCGCATACTTGATAGTTTCCAAACTGGGTGATGTCTTGGTCATGCTCGATTTCATCCGTTGATAATTGATTTGTCCAGGCCAAATAGAATCTCGCATGAGATATGATCAATACTCCATGTATCATCCCAGCACGCACGATGTCCTGATTTGGCTCTTGGGTAATCTTAGTGTAAAATCTTGTACACTAATTCGCGGAGGATTTCACCTTGTTCCATGCTTCCGGAGTCAACGCCCTTGAAACGAAGATCTGCCTCTTTGATAGATGCGAACACCTCAATTACCTTGCCCAATTTGTAGTTGCGCGCCGCAGCATTGTACTCTTTTAGTGCGTACGGATTGACCCCGATCGCGCCAGCCAGCTGGCTGTCAGGCATCGCTCCCGCCCGGTGAATGAGTGCTATCTTGCTGAAATAATTATACAGCAAGGAAAAAATCGGGATAATCGGGTGAGCCTTTGGGTTTTGGATGAAATACTGAATGATCTGATTGGCCTTCATCACATCGCGAAATCCAATGGCCTTGGTCAACTCAAAATTATTGTACTCCTTATTGATGCCGATAAACTTGGAGATGTGCTCTGCGGTGATCTTGGTGGGCTCGGGAAAGTTGATCATCATCTTACCGACTTCATTGGCAATCACCTCCAAATTGTTTCCGATGGAGTCTGCCAAAAGCTGAGCGGCTTTGGGCTCAATCTGGTGGCCCAGTTCTTTGAAGTAGCCGTCGACCCATTGCGTCAGGTTCCAGTCTTTGACTTTCTCCGAATTCACAAAGACCGTCTTCTTGTCGAGTTCCTTCTTCAGTGCGCTCCTGCCATCGAGCTTTTTATGCTTATGGGCAAACACCAAGATGGTGCTCGGCAGCGGATTGTTGACGTAGCTTAGCAGCAATTTTTGCGCGTCTTCTTTTCCCAAATCCGGGATGCTTTGCGCTTCCTTCACGATCACCACTTGGCGATCTGCCATCATGGGAAATTTCCTGGCATTGCTGAGAATCACATTGACTTGGGAGTCCTTGCCATACATCACGAGTTGATTAAATCCTTTCTCGTGCTCCGCGATTGCATTCTTCTCAATATAGTCTGTGACCAGGTCAATGAAGTAAGGTTCGTCACCTTCCAAAAAGTAGATGGGAGCAAACTTTTTCGCTTTCAGGTCTTTAAGAACTGCTTCGGGAGATTGGGCCATGGATTGAGAAAACTAGACGGTTTAAAGATAACAGCAAGAAGGAAAAGGGTACAAAAACGGGGAAAATATTCTTTGGTAAACTATTCTGGACTTAACTTTGTATGACTCGTAAAAAAGTAATCCATTCCGGGCTTTCTCACAAGTAAGCTGAATAAGCCCCGAGATATATTGAGACAAACCGGTGTCTGGAACATGCCCGCCTTTCTAGTCCGCAGCTGCAGAAAAGTTCGGGTAGGTTCAACCCCGGATAATGATAAAAAGTAAAATGAGTTTCGAAAAAGGAATATCACTTTATAAAGAAGGTAAGTTTGACGAAGCACTCGAAATCTTCGATGAGCTCATCGCTGCTCGTGCCGGACAGGCAGAGCTGCATCTGTACCGCGGCAGGATCCTGACCCGCATGGGCAAAGGTGAAGCAGCGCTCCGGGATTTCGATTTTTTGATGGACTTGGAGCCCTACAACACCGACTACATCAGCGATCGTGGAGTCGTCTTACATCTGATGGGAAGAAACGAGGAAGCACTCGGGGAGCTTGACCGTGCTGCCAACCTGGACCCTAAAAATCCTTACCGATACAGCAGTCGTGCTTTTTTCAAAGACCGGATCGGCGACCTGAAAGGTGCCGTTCAAGACTATGAAAAAGCCATTGAGCTGGATCCTGAAGACGCTGTATCCTACAACAACAAAGGACTGGTTGAGGAAAAGATGGGATACAGGGACCGGTCTAGGGAAAGTTTCCAAAAGTCGGATGAACTTACTGGATATAAACCCGGTCAAGTCGGCGATCAAGGCCTACCCCCCGTCGGCAAACAGCCGACGGAGGGAGCAGCTGAATCTGCTAAGACAGAGGAAGAAACAACGAAGGTAAATTCAGGACACTTTTGGAATACAATCAAATCTTTGATCGGGGATGCTAAGACCCGAAAGGAATTCTTAGAATTCGTCAAAGCGTTTTTCTCGGGCAATAAACCTAAAAACTCTTGATCACCAGTAAGGGTTTATTGAGGAAATAAGACATCTTTTTCGATAGGTTCTTGGAAAAAATCTGGTCAAAGAAAGACTTCTTCTTACTCAGGGTCACCAACATATCCCCTTTGGCCAGCTGCAAATAGTTTTCCAATCCCAGAGCCAGGTCGTCTCGGTACGTCTTGAGGACATAGTTGATCCTGTCATATCGGACAAAGGGCTCCAGCTCTTCCACCATTACCGCGTGAAGGGATTTGTCGAGGGCTTTTTGGCTCTTAGAGATGTGGACGAAATCTATCTCGGAGTCAAACAGGCCGGCCATCTCTACCACCTTCTGAATCGCAAGTTTATCTTCTTCGACGTAATCTGAGGCATAGACAAGCTTACGGGGAGGCTTGAAAAACACCTTTCTCGGAACGATCAAAATGTCCCGATCGCTCTGTTGTACCATATCGCTCGCCCGGCTTCCAATAATCTGCTCCCGAAGATCATTCATCCCCTCAGTACCGGCTACGATCAAATCAGCCTTTATCGCTTTGGCAAAATTCAGCGTTTCGCTGACTATTTGGCCTTCTTTGAAAGCTACTTCACAACCATTCAATCCGTTCTTCAATCCTTCTTCAGCGACTGCTCTTTGGAGATTTTCGAGCTTCTCTCGGATGAAGCCGACTTGATTTTCGCCCTCCCGATCCATTGGAGAGAGTTTGAGATAATCCTCCCTGTTCAGCACATGAAACAAAACCAGTTGCGCTCTTAATTTTTCCCCCAAACGGGTCGCGTACTCGATAGCGTTCAGAGAACATTCAGAAAAATCTGTCGGGCAAAGAATCTTAAAAGTGTTTTCCATGGCTAAAAATCAATAACCTTTTGTCCGGCTAACCACATTCAATAAGCGCTCGTTGGCCTTTAACCTTCTAAAGTTTTCGATAATTTGAGGTGCTGCTGCCTGTGGGTTGGTGACGCTGGCGATATGTGGAGTGAGTTGAATTCTAGTTTCGTCCCAAAACGGATGGGATTCGGGCAGGGGTTCGGTGCGATATACGTCCAAGAGTGCGCCAGAAAGATAGCCCTCGTCCAGAGCTGGGATCAGATCCTGCTCCACTAGATGCTTCCCTCTCGCTACATTGATAAGGTAGGTCCCCGGTTTACACTTTTTGAAAAGTTCGAGATTCAAAATGTCTTCCGTGTCAGCCGTCAGCGGTAGCAGACAGACGAGCACATTGATTTCGTTGAGAAATTCCTCAAGCTTTTCCTGGGAAAAATAGGGATAAGGAAAGTCCTTCTTCTCAGTGAAACCAAAACCGAAGACAGGAAATCCCATGTAGTTCAGCTTGTCCAGCACGTCTCCGCCCAGGGCTCCCACTCCCATCACTCCGACCTTCACCCCGATCTCAGGAT
>Ga0079224_100012037_pt1 | contig 11954 bp, 12 predicted proteins | sample Stecom2015_FD_80414 | JGI IMG/M metagenome (GOLD analysis project Ga0079224, IMG submission 80414) | Agricultural soil microbial communities from Utah to study Nitrogen management - Steer compost 2015 | ecosystem: Environmental > Terrestrial > Soil > Agricultural land | place: USA: Utah... | reverse complement strand
TTCAACCATGGAATAACAGTTACAGGTTTATGGTTATTAATGAGTATCATAGAGAATAAATATAAAACTAGAAATATGAGTCAAATGGGCGGAATGGCTAAATTAGCACCTACTGCTTCAATTTTTCTAGTTATTTTAGCATTTTCTAATGTTGGTTTACCATTAACACATAGTTTTATTGGAGAGTTCATGATTTTTAATGGAATTATGCAAAGTGCATTCGATAATCATATTTTATTTATGGTTCTAGCGGGCTCAGGTATTATTTTGAGTGCGATGTATATGTTGCGTTTAGTACAAAAAGTTGCTTACGGTAAAGTTCCTAAGCAAGTAGAATCATATGTTGAAGTGAAAGATATATCCACACCAGAATGGATTGGTTTAGGTTTGGTGCTATTAATAGTGATTGTTGGTGGAATATATCCAAATGTATTTATGCAGGTTTTTTTGTAAAAATATAAAGAGAAGATACAGAAATATTATTTAAATTTTTAAAGTAATTCATAAGAATGAAACCACTTATAGCTGCTGCCGTCTTTGGTGTTTTAATGATGTTTGCGTCTTTGAATGTCAAAGAAAAGCGTAACCTCAGTAATTTTGCAAATGTTTTATTTTTGATCCTTTTAGGAATAAATATTTGGGAATTTGTAGAAGTGTATAAACACGGGGCTTCCATTGAAGCTTTTAAAGGTATGATTATTTATAGCCCTCTTAGTGTTTGGTTTAATACTTTAATTGTCGCCTTGTCTTTATTTTATTCCTTATATAATGCAAGAGGCATAGAACGAGTAGGAGTACATGTGGGAGAATATTATTCCCTTATTTTCTTTATGCTTGTTGGAGCACATTTATTGAGTGTTTATAATCATGTGTTAATTCTATTTTTGGGTATTGAAATAATCTCTATTCCCCAATATATTCTCGCAGGTGCAGATAAAAGAAGCTTAAAAAGTAGTGAAGCATCCTTAAAGTATTTTTTAATGGGAGCATTTTCAACTGGAATTACATTGATGGGTATAACTTTACTTTTTGGTGGTACAGGTACTTTTGAATTAAATGCGATGGATTTCAGTGAATGGAATTATATGATGCTAACAGGGGTAATTTTCTTGTTGATCTCTTTTGGATTTAAAGTCTCTGCTGCTCCAATGCATATTTGGACTCCTGATGTTTATGATGGTGCACCAACTGCATTTGCAGGTTTTATGGCTACGGTTGTTAAAGCTTCAATTTTTATGGCTTTTGTAAATATCTTTATTCATTTTTATGAATTGAAAGATGTTTGGCAAGCTTTAATTGCTATAGTTATTGTATTAACCTTATTAATTGGTAATATTACTGCAGTATATCAGCAAAGTGTAAAAAGAATGCTGGCTTATTCTTCCATTGCTCAATCAGGATTTATGCTATTTGCTGTTTATGCTAGTGATGCTATTGCCGTTAAAGGGATTGTATTATACGCTATTGCATATACTTTAGCTACATTAATGCTTTTTGGAGTTCTAAGTCATATGAAAGATCAAACTTATGATGGTTTTAATGGACTTTCTAAAAAAGAACCTTTTGTGGCCTTTGCATTAACTGTTGCTTTATTATCTTTAACAGGTATTCCTTTGACAGCTGGATTCTTTGCAAAGTTTTATATGTTACAAGCTGCATTTAATACTGGTATAGATTATACTTTATATTTAGTGCTTTTTGCCCTATTAATGTCTGCTGTTTCCGTATATTATTATTTCCGATTAATTTGGGCAATGTATTTTAAAGTAGGAAACCCTATTCTGGATTTTGAAATTTCAAAAGCGCAAAAAGCTATTTTAGCATTAGGATTAGTATTAATCATTGTGGTGGGTATTTATCCTGATGTTTTATTCTTCTTTTTATAATATAGAATGAAAGTTGTAAAAAGGGGTGGAATGCTATGGCGTTTCGCCCTTTTTTATTTATTATATGTGCAATAAAAAGGGTTTAGTCGGAATGGTGCTATGCAAGAAAAATTTATGGGTAGTATCCCATTGATGATTTCGAACTACCTCATTTTGAATTAGGGATAACATTGCATATCCTCCCCCAAAACCTAAAATGCCTATTTTAAGAAACACCCATGTTAATTGTATAAAGATCATTATTGTAATTTTAAAGAATATAAAAACCCTATTAGTAAAGTTGCTAATATTATCCAAATAGGTGAAATGGATAAAAATATCATTGCCGCTAAAGCAAGTAAAGGCAATAATGCTCTTTTAAAACTTAATTTTTGTGTTTTTGCTAGACTATATAAAGGGCTTATTATTAATGCTACAACGGCAGGTCTTAAACCTTTAAATGCCTTATCAATCCATGGATTTTCTTGGAATTGATGAAAAAATAATGCTATTAATTATATAATAATAAGTGGAGCAATTATTGTTCCTAATGCTGCTAAAATACTGCCTTTAATTCCTTTTAATCTATAGCCAACTAAAGATGCGATATTTGTTGCAAAAACTTCAGGTAAAGATTCTGTAATGCTAATTATTTCATGAAATGTATCCGAATCTATCCATTTTTTATCTACAATTTCTTTCTCTATTAAAGGTATCATTGCATGCCCTCCTCCTATAGTAAACAATCCTATTTTTGTAAATAATAAAAAGAGGTTTTTAGACATAATATTGTCTATTTTAAAGCTTTAATATACGGATAGTATTTTGTTTTACTTATCCCATTAAGGATTTCTTTTTCTAATAGTTTTAAAATTTTTTTCTTAACAAAATGTCTATGAGTAACTAAACTTATGGTTCTTGTCGGTGGATTTGAAGTAAAATAAAATAAATTCTCTTTATCTTTTTCTGTAAAATCTAAAGTAGATAGATAAGGGAGTAAGGTTTTTCCTTTATTAGCTTTTACAAACCGAATTAAACTATCAATGGAACTTGCTTTTAGTTGTATATTTTGATTGATATTATAAAAATCTTCCTCTTTACCACAAATATCTAAAACTTGATCTCGCATACAATGTCCCTCCTGCATTAGCCAAAAATTATCTAAATTTAAGGAACTAATATTGTTCGAAGTTTTTATTTCTGCGTCTTTATCAAATAGTAAAAATTGTTCCTTATATAAAGGGTATTCTTTTATATCCTCTTCTAAGGTAATGGGTGATAAAATGGCAATATCTATATTATGTGTTTTTATCTGTTGTATAATTTCATCTGTTGTCAATTCTCTAATATCAATTTTTATTTCTGGATATTTTTTAGAGAAATGCATTAAGAATAAAGGAAGTAAGATGGGTGCAACTGTTGGGATACAAGCTAAATGAATTTTGCCTTTTAATTCTCCTTTTAATTCCTTTGTTAATTCTGATAACTGTTCAATATTATAATAAATCTCTCTGATCTTCTCTATAATTAAAAATCCTTCAGCTGTGGGAGCAATGGGTCTTTTTGCTCTATCAAATATATTGATTCCAATTTCTTCTTCAAATTTAGAAATCATTGTACTTAAAGTTGATTGAGAAATATAACATTTTGCAGCAGCTTTTTCAAAATGTCTTGTCTCTTCCAAGGCTAAAATATATTGAAATTGTTGGATGTTCATTGATGATATAGATGTTTTTATCTAAATTATAGTTTTTATTGAATAAAATTAAGCTTTATATTTGTAGCAAACAAAATATTTAATAATGAGTAATGATCCTAATAAAAAGAAACTAAGTTCAGTTTCTGGACGTCCAATTGGAGAGAACCAAAATGTGAAAACTGCTGGGAAGCGCGGTCCAATGTTATTGGAAGATTTTTGGTTTTTAGAAAAATTAGCCCATTTTGATAGAGAAGTAATTCCTGAAAGACGCATGCATGCGAAAGGTTCAGGTGCTTTTGGTACTTTTACAGTAACTCATGATATTACGCAATATACAAAAGCTAAAATATTTTCTGAAATAGGAAAAGAAACACCTGTTTTTGCTCGATTTTCTACTGTTGCAGGAGAAAGAGGTGCTGCTGATGCCGAAAGAGATATTCGTGGTTTTGCATTAAAGTTTTATACTGAAGAAGGAAACTGGGATTTGACAGGAAATAATACTCCAGTGTTTTTCATCAGAGATCCTTATCGTTTTCCGGATTTAAATAAGGCAGTAAAAAGAGATCCTCAAACTAATTTAAGAAATGCAAATCATAATTGGGATTTTTGGACTTTATTACCAGAAGCATTGCATCAGGTTACAATTACGATGAGTGATAGAGGGATTCCTAAATCATATAGACACATGCATGGATTTGGATCACATACATTTAGCATGATAAATGAAGAAAACGAGAGAGTATGGGTGAAGTTTCATTTTAAAACAGCACAGGGCATTGAAAATCTGACAAATGAAGAGGCGGCTGAACTTATTGGTAAAGATAGAGAAAGTCATCAAAGAGATTTATTTAATGCTATAGAAAGAGGAGATTTTCCAAAATGGTATATGAAAATTCAAGTTATGACAGAAGAGGAAGCGGATAAATGTTCATTTAATCCTTTTGATTTAACTAAGGTATGGCCACATGCGGATTATCCTCTAACTGACGTGGGAGTATTAGAATTAAATAGAAATCCGGAAAATTACTTTGCAGATGTAGAACAAGCAGCTTTTAATCCAGCAAATGTAGTTCCTGGTATAAGTTTCTCTCCTGATAGAATGCTACAAGGTCGTTTATTTTCCTATGGTGATGCACAACGATATCGTTTAGGAGTAAATCATTATCAGATACCTGTTAATAAACCCAAATGTCCTTTTCATAGTCCTCATAGGGATGGAGCTATGCGCGTTGATGGGAACGAAGGTTCGACAATTCATTATTTCCCTAATAGCTATGGGCAATGGGAAGAGCAAGAAGGATATAAAGAGCCATTCTCTGCATTAAGAGGTGATGCTGGACATTATGATTTTAGAGAAGATGATGATGATTATTATACACAACCAGGAAACTTATTTCGACTGATGACTTCTGAGCAACAAAAAGCTTTATTTGAAAATACAGCAGCGGAAGTGGGTGGAGCAGAAAAATTTATTCAAGAAAGACATATAAAGAATTGTTTTAAAGCAGATCCAGAATATGGAAAAGGTGTTGCAAAAGCTTTAGGAATTGATATTACTACATTGGATATTTAATTTTAAAAACAGTATTAAATGCTCAATAAAACATTGATTTCAGTTTTAATTGAGCATTTTATCTAATATTTTATTCAAAAGCAATTTGACTAACTCTTTTGGTTGTTTCGCCATCTATTACTTCCTCGCGTATCATGGATTGAGCAATAGGATGCTCAAATACTTCCTCTAAGTTTTTGATTTTAGCAACAGGGACGTATTTTTTATGCATTGCTTCTAACAAAGCATTAGAATTATGCATTTTTATAGCATCATTTAAAATTTCAAATAACTCTTCACGATTTTTAACTCTAGCAGAAGTGGAATTAAATCGTATATCTTCCATAAGAAAATGTAAATTTAAAAAATTACATAATTTTTGAAAATGGATATTAGTTCCTATTGCAAAAGTAATTAATACCTTATCTTTTGTTGTAAATAGCTCACCGTAAGGTGCAATATTTGGATGCAAAGATCCAATAGCTCGGGGTATGTGTTTAGTCATCAAATAGTTAGAAGCTTGATTAGCTAAAGAAGCTATGGCTGCTTTGTATAAAGAAACATTTATACTTTGTCCTATATAAGCGCTATTTCCTTTCTTTTTCCATAACTGAATTAATAAAGCTTCCTTCAAATGATGAGCAGCTAAAATATCTATAAAGGCAATAGGCATTTTAATTGGTCCGCTACTTTCTGAACCATTCATAGCCATAATGCCAGATTCTGCTTGCAAAATTAAATCGTAAGCAACACGATCGCTTTCTGTTCCAAAACCATTGATTTTACCTATTATCAACTTAGGGTTGTTCTTTCGTAAAATCATATCTGATATTCCTAGCTTTTCTTGATCTCCTTTTTTGAAATTCATTAATATTATTGCTGCATCCTTAACTAAATCGAATAATACTTCTCGGTCTTCTTTAATTTTAAAATCTAATTTTTTATAATTCTTTTTATAATTCACACTTGAAAAATACGCTGAATTTTTACTGTTCTTATTTTCTTCTGGTAATTTCCATTGACGAGTTATATCACCATTTTGAGGATGTTCAATTTTTGTTACTCTTGCTCCTAATTCTGCAAAAAAACTTCCTACAGATGGCCCTGCTAGAACAGTAGATAAGTCAATAATATGTAAATCTTTAAAAGGTGAATTTTCCATTATTATTTAAATTTAAATAGGAATCAATAATTGAAAGACAATGTTCTTAATGAGAAAAATGAAATTATATCACATTATAACAAATGTTCTTTATAATATCTTAATAGTAACTTCATGTTTTTATCTGCATCATAATTTTTTTGTATCAATTCCTGACCGTTTTTAGCAATATTATTAGCAAGTTGAGGATTGTTTTTAATAAAATCTATTGCCTCTACATAATCCTCTATAGCATTTGCTAATAGAATCTCTTTTTTGTCTTTTGCTTCTATACCTTCAATACCCACCGGGCTAGTTAATACTAATTTTCCCTGTGCTAGAGCTTGAAAAATTTTAATTCGTACCCCTCCACCAGATTTTAAAGGAACTATTAAAACATTTTTATCGAGTTCAAATTCTTTAGCATCAGGCACTTCTCCATAAATATGAATATTATCATTTGCATATTTATACCACTCTTGATTCATATTTCTACCAGCAATATGAAAGCTAATATTGTGCATCTTCTTTAAAACTGTAGGTGCTATTTCTTCCAATAAATACTTTACTGATTCTTGATTTGGCAACCAATCCATGGCTCCTATATGATAAATTTTAATTTCTTTATCTTTTTCTATAATAGCTGTATTGTCATCAATATTTTTAATATCTATCCCAAAAGGATGTTCTAAGATTGGTGATTTAGGATTAAGTTCTTGAAAAAGCTTTGTATCTGTTGCTGAAATAGTCAACACTAAATCATATGCATCTTTGAACCGGATTTCATGATTTTTTATTCTTTTGGTTAAAAATTCATAATATTTTCGTTTCCAGAAAGAGTTACTTGATTTTGCTAATCTATTCCATATAGTATATTCAATATTATGCTGTCTGAGAACTATTTTTGCTTTTGAGTATTTTCGAATTGTTGTTATATAATCTGTTACAAATAAGCTATCTAAATGAATAATATCAAATTTTTCTTTTTTTAATAGTGCTTTTAGTTTAGTATGTACTTTTTCTTGATTAAATCGCTGAACATTATATGAGGTTTTCTCAAAAAGTATATTTTTTAATGCTGCCCACCAATGTATATCAGTATTTATATCAATTACTTCAAAATGGTCTAATTTTTTATAAATGGGTGGGAGATTATTTATAGGAACATAGTCACGCGAGGTATTCATGGCTAAGACGCTTAATTGTACTCCTGCGTCTAAATATCCTTTCATGTAATAATGAATCCCTAAAGATCCTCCATCATTGAGCGGGTAGGGAATTCTATTCATTATTTGAAGTATTTTCATTTTTTAATAATAAAATTTTCCACTGAACTGTACTCTTTCTCTTTTTTGCGTTGCAAGATGCCAGTTTCCATCATAATTAATAAGTATGGGCACTAATTTTCCCATTTTTTCTTCTAACTCTACATACATTTTTACATTAAAATCATAAATGCCAGCTTTATACGCTAAATGTAAATCTCGAGAAAGTATAGTGAAATCACTTTTTCTCAACCAAGTTTTCCAATATTTAATTACTGTATTATTTCTTTCTTTATCTTTTGGTATAGCAGAAAATTCATAACATAACTCACCTTGTTTTTCAACCAGATCTATTACGAAATCATATTTATCTGCCATTTTTTCCTCAAAAATACCTAATTTATTACTTATACCAGGTAATCCTGGGATGGCTACACCCGGATTGAATAGTAGTTGTTTAAGCTGAAGTTTGGATTTTTCAATTCTATTTTTCCCTCTTAATTCTTTCTCCAAACTTCCTTTAACTATATTATTTTCTCCACAAACAGTATCTTTTGTAAAAAACAATTCATCATATAATTTTGCTGTGAAATAATTATAATCTCCTTTTTTATTATAAAAATCTCCCTCTACTTTCTCCTCTAAAATATGCATAAAGCGACAAGAGTTCCGGTAGATTTGCTTCGTTTCTGATTGATAATGAGCTACGGTCTGTTCTTTATTTTTATGAAAAATGCGAATGTCATGAATGCCATTATATGTAGATAAATGCATGGATTTGAAAGCTTTGTAGAATGTGGTATCTTTTTGAATTATATCAATAAAATCATTTGTGCTAAAACTCTCAGGAAGACTGTGAATAACAACTTCTTTTAAATGTACTTTCGGGTAAAATAAAGTATCATTTGCACGTGCATAAAAAGAAAGAAATAGAAAAGGAATGAATAAAAAATAGCTCTTCATAGATTATAATGAATTTAAAATTAATTCTCCAAATTTAAAATCAATAGGATAAGTTATTTTAATATTATTACGATCTCCTTCAAAGAGATGTATTCTATATCCTGCATCTTCTAATACACTCGCATCATCACTATAATGGCTTTGAAAATCTCTATTTTTAAATACTCTTTTTATCGTTTTTCCTTGAAAAAATTGAGGTGTTTGTACACTTACATAATTTTCTCGGTTTACAATTTTGCTTTTTCCATCATTATCTATAGTTCTAAGAGAATCTGTAATATGAAAAACAGGAATAGCAGCGATATGTTCGTCTAATGCTTTTAAGCCTTCATCAAGTAGTCGTTTACTAATAAATGGTCTTGCAGCGTCATGGATTAGAATTTTGTCATAATCCTCAATTTGTAATAAAGCGTTTTGCGTGGAATGGAAACGTTCTTTGCCACCTTCTAAAAGAGCAATATTTTCTTTTGGAAAGTATTCATTTAATAAGTTTTGACAGATATCCATTGCTTGCTTTTGTAAAACAATGTAGATGTCTAATACTTTAGAATAATTTAAAAAATTTTGAATGGTATGTACTAATAATGGCTTATCCTTAATCATAACAAATTGCTTTGCTTGCTTAGATTTCGCTCTTTTTCCTATGCCTGCAGCCAATATTAAAACGGCAATTTTATTCTTTTTTTGCATGCAATCAAAGGTAAAACAATTGATTTTAATATAGAAATAGAATTTTAAAAACTCTATTGAAGGTAATCTAAATACATGCGACCTTTTTAATAAAAAAATGAGGCTATGTTTTTATTGTATAACCTCATTTGCTTGTGATTTATTTCGTTTCATTTCTAAATTGCTTGTTTTGAACACCTCTATCACTTCTTTCTGAAGAAGGAACTCTTTTCATTCGTTTATCTTCTGTACGTTCTTGCATTCTGTTTTCCCATTTCTCTCTTTGCTCAGGAGTAAGAATTTGATTTGTTTGTTCTCTTATTTCTTTTTGCATTGCGCGTCTATCATTCATATTTGCATTTTCATTTTGCATTTTAGAATGAGAAGTTTTATATAATTCTAATAATTTTTTCTTTTGCTCAGGTTTTAATTGAACTATTTCATCTAATTTTTGCACACGCGATTCTGGGCTTTCCATAGATCCTCTTTGCATTTGCGCATTTCCTCTATGGTTTACCTTGCTTCGCTCTACTTTTTGAACAGTTTCATTATTTTGCTGGGATTTCTTATTTTGATTTACTTTTTGCTGTGCAGTCACTACACCAAGGCCTAATAAAGAAATACCTACTGCTAAAAATATCTTTTTCATAATTTATTTTATTTTTTGGTTTTGTAATATAATCTACATCTCTTAAGACAAGAGAATAAATAAAAGGTTTAAAAATAAAGATAAAAATTTAGTTGTAATTTTGTTTATTATGAGTAAATATAAGAAAAAATCTATGGAAGAACTCTATAGATTGGATAAAGAAGAGAATAAAAATGCGAAAAAATTTCCGATTAAAATTTTATTAGAAGATGTACGCAGTATGCATAATGTAGGATCTTGTTTTCGCACTTCAGATGCCTTTCAAGTGGAAGAGATAATTCTAGCAGGCTTAAGCCCTCAACCACCTCATAAAGAAATACATAAAACTGCATTAGGAGCTACCGAAACCGTGGCTTGGCGAAGTATAAGTGATATATATCAGGAAATAGAAATTTTAAAAAAAGAAGGATATATTATACTTAGTTTAGAACAAGCACATGATAGTATTGCATTGAATCAATATCCTTTTTCTTCCGACGAAAAATATGTTTTTATTTTTGGTCATGAAGTTTGGGGTGTACAACAGGATACAATTAATGCTTCACATGCTTGTATAGAAATTCCCCAATTTGGTACAAAACATTCCCTTAATATTTCTGTATGTATTGGAATAACTTTATGGACAGCAATTCAAAATTATATTTCCTAATCTATAGGAATGTTTAGTTTGAAAATATGCTCTTCAGGTGGATAGCAATATTGCTCATTACAAACCTGAAAAATCACTTTACCTTCTATAGGCATGGAATTATCGCTAATTAATGTACGTTTAATATCAACTTGCTTTTCATGCCAAAATAAAGTTCCATCAATATAATCTAAGTTGACTGGAATGGGTTTTTGTTCCGTTTTCCATGATTCTTCTTTCCACACATAACCATGTGGGTCATCCATTTCAATTTCAGTATTAATTAAGGAGCCATCTCCTCCTGCATCTAAATGCCAAATGTGATATCCTTCAGCAATGAATCCTGTAGCATGAAGTAAATATTCATTACTTTTCTCGGTTTTTTCTATAGAAACTTTCCATTGAATTGGGTTTTCTGCATCTTGTGCATAAAGTTTATTAAAAGATAAAATTAATAAATTAAAAATTGTTAAGTATTTATACATGATTTATTTGTTTGAATTTAAGTCATTTATATCAAGATCTTCAAATTCTTCTTTTTTAAAACTCTTATTTATATCACTTCCTGTAGGCAATTCATATACTTCTAAATCGAAATAAGGAATTGCTGCTATTAAATGATCAAAAATATCACCCATTATGGATTCGTAAGGAATCCAATTAACAGTATTAGCAAATAAATATACTTCAAAAGGAATTCCATGTTCCGTCGGCTGCAATTGACGTAACATTATAGTTTTATTTTTATCAACTCCAGGATGATTTTCTATATACCATTGTGCATATTTTCTAAACAGTCCAGAATTTGTAAAATTTCGACCATTTATTGCTAGTGATTTATCAATGTTTAATTTTTTATTATGATTGTCAATTTCCTTTTTTCTTTCAATAATGTAATCTTTAATGGCTTGAATTTTCATGAAATTTTCTAATTCATCATCTTGGACATAACGAATGGTACTTTGTTTAATATACAATGAGCGTTTTATTCTTCTTCCTCCAAATTCTTGCATACCACGCCAGTTTTGAAAGGAAGAAGTTATTAAATTATGTGTAGGGATGGTAGTTACTGTTTTGTCAAAATTTTGCACTTTAACTGTGGTTAATGTAATTTCTAAAACATCTCCATCAGCTCCAAAGCTTGGCATTGTTATCCAATCTCCAATTCGCACCATATCATTTGTTGTAACTTGAATGCTTGCTACAAAACCCATAATTGTGTCTTTAAACATTAATAGTAAAATTGCAGATGTGGCACCCAAAACTCCAAAAAATGCTTTTACGTCTTTTCCTGTAAACTTGGAGAATAATAGTATAGCTGCAATAAAGTAAACAATTATTCGTACTACTTGTATATAGCTTTCGATAGGTCGCTTTGCAAAACTTGTGTTTTCTTTTAAAGCATCCGCCACTGATCTAATAATTGTCATTAGTATTGCAATAAATAACAAGATAATTAATATGTCATGAATTGCTAACATGAATTTAAGCAAGCTAGGAAAATGCTCAAAAACTATGGGTAA
>Ga0079224_100012036_pt1 | contig 11955 bp, 9 predicted proteins | sample Stecom2015_FD_80414 | JGI IMG/M metagenome (GOLD analysis project Ga0079224, IMG submission 80414) | Agricultural soil microbial communities from Utah to study Nitrogen management - Steer compost 2015 | ecosystem: Environmental > Terrestrial > Soil > Agricultural land | place: USA: Utah... | reverse complement strand
ATGAGTCGGCTTTTTCTGGAGTCGAAGTGAAAAGTGTGAGGTGCATCACAGGATAAAGACATCGTATTCAGCGAAATTTGTTCCATTGATACCTTAAAAAAAACTGATATGGAAAAGAGAGTCATTAACCCCTGGACATGGCAAGACGGTAGAAATTACGTGCAGGCTGTAGAGGTAAAAGATCTGCAGAGCACACTTTATGTTTCGGGCCAAACCGCAATTGACGATGATGGGACTTCCAGCGATGCTGATATGAGAACCCAGATGGTGAAGACGTTCGAAAATCCCGAAAAGGTTATTTTGCAAGCCGACTTTCAATTGAAGAACATTGTACGGCTCACGGTTTATACCACTAACCATCCCGAGTTTTTTGAAAACTTTGACCTCTGGCAAGATTGGATTTCCAAGCACGGTATTCAGGAGACAAGTAAGGTAGTTGAAGTTAAAACCTTGTTTGACACCCTGAAAGTGGAAATGGAGGCAACCGTAGTAAAATAACTGTCTTACGGAATATTGGAAAAGTAACGGTGCACTGGTTCGTGGAAAACGTATCGGGCGGACCCGATGCTTTAGAGACCGTTCGTGTGTGCCCTACTTTTCTAATTTTTGGGTTAGACAGAAATGAAGTGTGACCATGTTGATGGATTGAATCAGGGGTCAAGCGATTGATAACCCCAAGCTACGGAGGAGTTTTTTCTGCTCGAGTAGCAAAGAAGCAGCAGCGCAATACCGGGAACACCAACTGCCGCTAACTCTAGAACTTCCCGAGGATCGCTCCCGATAGACAACCTGCGAGAAATCCACCAATGGTGAGCATTTGCTTTTGCAGGCTTTCCAATGAATTGATTTCCCTTGATCCGCCGCCCGGGAGAATCCTTCCAAGGTCAAGCGCTGCTTGCGTGACGTTGCCCGTCATCATGGTAGTCGGGCCGAGCGTCTTTTTAGCAAACAATTTCCCGAAGGCATTTTGCAGTCCCATTGCGGTTACACATAACATTACGACTAGGTACATCCCTGTTTTGTCGTCGATTGCAGGTAAGTAGAGCAGTGCAAGGGCCATTACACCGCCTGCAAGCAATACGGAACCTTCAATCAATAGAACATCGTACTTGTTGTCCAGTTTATTTACGATGCGTCCTCCAGCCATCACGGCCAAGATGAAAACAGAGAACGTCACCAATTTTACCCAGTCAACAGGGCTCGCCCCGGCTACTGCCTGAGCAGCAAATACAATAAAGTTGCCCGTGACATGAGCGGAGAAGATGCTGTCCCCAGCGACGAATGTGGCGGTGTCAGCACAACCCGCCGTCCATGCCAACAGGAATGTCACCTGATCGATACGTTGCACTATTATCATGATCGAGTGCTTTGGCCGTTGTTGTTCAGCGTCCCGTTAGTGAAGGAGTTAAAATTTGAGATCTAAAGAGGTTCCTACAAAAAATCCGTCCCTGTGTTGCGGGATAACATCATTGATGAAGGCGCCCGTCTCGAAGTACTGCACGCCGAGGTTGTAGTTTAGAGAGTGGCTGATGTTCCAGGTAAAGGTTGTTATATACGCTGTCCCGATGAATCTCTCTGATGAATCGTAAGATGGCATTCTTAGTGATCCATTTGGTCCGTAGACCCCATCTTCTATGGATTGCCTCCAATTGAATACGACATCCATCGTAAAGGTGAAATTTTGAACGGGATTCCAATTGAGGTTGGGGTGGATAGACATTAAGTTTGACGGCCCCACCTGGGGGTTCATCCCGAAATATCCTCCGTTCGGATACATGGCATTAAAAGAACCGAGAAGGTTGTCATCCTTGGTTTTGTCCCCAGAAACGTAATCGCTCCGCAATCTCAGGGATGGCAGCTTTCTCGACTGGGGAGACTTATAGCCGATTTCTGAGGAAATTCCGAATGCACTGATCCGGCCTACGCTAAATGTTCCGAATTGATATCCCACTTCGAAATTGTAGACAAAGCCAGGACCGCCTTTCGACACTCGGGCTCCCAACGTATGTCGGAGTTCGTTGCCAACTCCGTCGTCAAACCTCGAGCCTGTTCGTTGGATGCCGAGATAGTCGAGATCAAAGTTGCTGTTTCGTGGCCTTACATAGGTGTGGTCGATACCCCAGAGGTTGGGTACGTAGGTCTACGAATTGTCAAATATCCCCTGATGGACGATCGCGTCCGCCATCATGAAGGCGTCGATACGGAATTTCGAGTTCGCAAACGCAATCTTTGCTCCGTCGAAGTACAGTCGGAGATTGGGCCCGTCTCGGACGTCAACAAGCCGGCCGCTTCCATATCGGATTTCTTGTCTTCCCAGTCTTACCGTAAGCGATTCGTTGTGTGTCAGGTAAGGAATAATGTCCACGAACAGGTTCTGGACATTGAGCTGATCTTCATCGATACGGCGCGGCCCGAGCTTACGTCCGTCTTCCAAACCACTGCGAAGCTGTCCGAAGATCCGAACCCGCGTACCCAGATGTAGGTCAGCATGCAAGTGATAGCGCTGGAGAAAGAAGATATCCCTCCCCACATCCAAGGAGCCCCAATCTTCATTCAGCGAGTAGTCCAGCTCTACACGAACCTCTCCGCCTAATGACACGTACGCGCCGGGATTTTGGAATAGGGGGATATATTTGATCTTGCTGACCCCCGTTCTTGGGCTGTCCTGCAGATCTTTGTATACTTCGTCATACCGCATCAGAGTAAATTTTTGTCCCGAAGCAACGTGTGCAAGAAAAACCATATATAGCAATAGTACAATCTTTAGGTTCATTTGTAGCAGTTGTTTAAGAAGTCGATCTGATGAATTGTGTGATTCCAGAGCAAGCCATCTCGCTGCATTTAGCAGCGGGATGAACGGTACCAGCTGGCCCTGATAACGGGGCCGCTAAGCTCATTGCTATGTGGTTTCCCTCATGGACGGGTGTTCTGATAGCCTCCGAAGTAGTTCACAGGACTCCAGGAGGGAATCGCTCGGAGCGAGGCAGGAGCAAGGTCCTTGTAGGTTTCATCGCCATACACGACTTTGCCATCCATGATGGTGAGTTTGGCGGTTATGGATTTGATTTCATCTCCCGAAACGGTAAAGTAGTCGTTGTCAAGAATGACCAGATCAGCATAATAACCTTCCACCAACTTGCCCTTATTTTCTTCTTGGATTAGTTCGTATCCCTTGTGGGTTGCAAGACGCAGTGCAGTGGATCTGTCTAGCCGGTTTGCTTCTGCCAAAACCTGCGCTCCACCCAGGGTTTTTCCAGTGGTGAGCCAGTAGAGAGCCACCCATGGGTTATAGGAAGCCACCCGGGTACCGTCCGTTCCCAATCCTACGGGGATGCCCAATTCCAGCATTTCTTTAACTGGAGGGGCGTTTGAGGCAGGTTTTATGCCGTAGCGTTGGATAAAGCTTTCCCCCTGATAGGCCATTCGGTGTTGAATAGCTATCCCTCCGCCAAGTGCCTTGATCCGTTGCAGGTTTTCATCGCTCACAGTCTCTGCATGGTCAAAGAACCACACCAAGCCATTTAGGGGAGTTTCTTTGTCTATTTCTTCGATTACCGCGAGAAATCTGTCGATACTTTCATTGTAGGTGGCATGAAGTCGGAAGGGCCAGCGATTGTTTACCAGAATTTTAAGCACTTCCTTTAGTTGTGATTCCATTGAGGGATTAAGTTGGGGTCGCGGTAACAGGAAATTCTCGAAATCAGCAGCCTCTCCCACAAGATTTTCCCCGCCGCCTCCGACGTAATAGTCCGGTTTGTCGATAGGCCTGTCGGCGTGCAATTCCACCATTCCCGTCCACCGGGTGTAATCTTCAGGTTCAGCACCCTTACGCTGCGCAAATAGGAAATAGGGTAGGCGGATACTAAGCTTTTGTTGCTCATAGAGTTCGTCTGTGATGCTGTAGTCCTCAGGGAAATTTTGGAAGCCTCCGCCGGCATCCATTACCCCCGTGACACCGAGGTGGTTAAGCTCGGTCATAAACTGTAAGGTGGAATTAGTTTCCTCTTCCCGGCTCAGGTTGGGCAGTCTAGCCAATGTGGAATATAGGATGAATGCGTTGGGTTCGGCGACTAAAAGCCCGGTCGGATTACCCTTTTCGTCCCTTTCGATCAATCCTTCGGAAGGATTCGGCGTGTCACTGTTAAAACCTAGCTTGTCCAATCCGGCTTTGTTTACCCAGGCCTTCCCATATAAGTAAAGCAAAAATGCGGGCACACTTCCGGTTGCTTCATTAATCTCTGCAAGAGTAGGGAGCCTCTTTTCTTCAAATTGATATTCATTCCAACCTCCTACTACACGAACCCACTGCCCTTCAGGAGTGCGTTCTGCCTGTTCCTTTAGCATCTCAAGAGCCCTCTTCAGAGAGGTTACCCCGTCCCACCGCAACTCTGCATTATAGAAGCGCCCTCCTCGGATGACATGCATATGGCTATCGAAAAGGCCGGGAATCACCCGCCTATAGCCGGCGTCGACCACTGTCGTGGTTTTTGCCTTTAATTTCAGAATGTCTCGGTTTGTACCGGTTTGAAGTATTTTGTTGCCCGCAATGGCAATAGCTTCGACTTCCTGATTACTTTCATTCAATGTGGAGATCTTCCCATTGATGATGATGATATCTGCCTTTTGGGCATATGCTACAGAACCAGCAACAAGAAATATGCATAGCAAAAGACTCGTAGTGATTTTCATATATGATGCGTTTTTAGAGGGCAGGGGTAGATGACCTGCCTTTAATCCATTTTCCTCGGAACTTATTTCTTCAGCATCTCCCGGGCGTATTGCACGCCGATCCCATACGCTCCTCCGTATTTGACAACGAGGTCATTTACTGCCTGGTAGGTCTCCTGACGGGCCCAGTCTCTCTGCAACTCCAATAGGTATTGGAGAGAGGTCATTGGTTTCGCTCCGGCCTGCACCATCCGGGTTACCGATTGGTCGTGCGCCTCTTTTGAGATGTCCCCCGAAGCATCTGTGATCACGTACACCTCATATCCTTCGTCCAGCGCAGACAATACGGGCCCAACGATACATACGCTTGTCCACAAGCCTGCCATGACAATTTTCTTCTTGCCTTTTCCCGTGATCGCTTTATGAGCATTGAGATCTTCCCAGGTGTTCATCGTAGTCCTATCTATATAGCCTGAGGTTGCTTCTGGATAAAACTCCAGAATTTCCGGAAACACCGGACCGCTGAATGACTTCTCCGCTACGGTGGTGACTACGGTTGGGATGTTGAAGATCTTAGAGGCTCCCGCAACCAGTCCGACATTATTTCTTAACTCGGTCGTGGAAATACTATTTGTAGCGAAGGCCATTTGTCCTTCGTGATCGATCAAAAGCAGCGAATGATTGCTTGGGTTTAATAATCCCTGTCCAGGATTTTGCGCAAGTGCGAGTACTGACAGAAAGGATAGTGCGATAAGTAGTGCTGTTTTTTTCATGTAAATTGGATTTTGTTTTATAAGTATGGTAATGTTGCTTAGTTCTTTGCGTGTCATTTTTCTGTTGAGAAAAATGTCTATACGGCAGAGAGAAAAGCCGATGTTGACAGATTTTTTTAATAGGATAGTTTAATTCTATCGAATTATGATTGTGTCAATATCGATTCTGTTATTGTAGCTGTGTTTCAGTCTTCTGCTGTGGATAGACGGTTGATCGTAATTTAAGTGGTGCTGAATGTCTCCAAGTACTACATACGTGCCAACCTAAAATAAGCTGAATATCAATTGATTACGGTATGATTTATGAAGCAGGTTTTCTTATATCTTCTATTTTTCTGAAATATTAGAAATTCGACTGTGTTAGTCGAAGTGATTCCAGTACACTTATTTAGAAGTATGAGAAGGAGGATTTGTATTCAATTTTATTGAATAGCAGCGTGTTAATAGGGAGTGATCAAAAAATGAATACTCTTTTGACGATTACTTCGCTGAGATAGAAAAAATGTGGAGGAGGGGATGCTTTAGATTTTTCGCTTCCCCTTTACAATCTTATCGCCATGAAGTTGGTCAAGAGAGTGCATTGGGAGGTGGGCTTCCGGCGGGTCTTCCGTAGTCTTCGGGCAGGGGAACAAATTCTTGGTTATCTGTTGGAGGCAAAATGATACGTCCTTGTTTCCAGTCTTCTTTAGCCTGTTCGATCCGCTCTTTTCTACTGGAGACAAAATTCCACCAGATGAAACGGTCTCCCAAGTGCTCGCCTCCGAGCATCATCAGCGTCGTAGTCTCCCTTGCGATAAGCACGGGGTCGACTCCTCGGCTAAAGACCAGTAGGTTCCCCGGTTTATAGACAATCCCGTTCACCTCGATGGTGCCTTTCACGATGTAGGCTCCTCTTTCGCTATAGCCCTGAGGTATGCCGAAATGGATGCCTGGATTTAGGACAACGTGCACGTAAAAAAGTGGGGAGTGCGTTTTCAGATTACTTTTTAGTCCAAAGGCGTCTCCGGCAATCAATCGCATCCAAATTCCCGTGTCTGTAAAAACAGGCAGCTGTTCTGCCTTATAATTTACAAATGATGGATCACTTTCCTCATCCTTTTCCGGGAGTGCTACCCATGTCTGTATCATCTCCAGTTCACCGCCGGCCAACATAGCCGGGTCTTCGAAGCGTTCACTATGGGCGATGCCTTTGCCGGCTGTCATCCAATTCACTTCGCCGGGTTTGATTACTTGCTCTACTCCCAGACTGTCCCGGTGGGTGACATTCCCACTGAACAAGTAACTGACAGTCGATAAACCGATATGTGGGTGCGGCAATACATCCAGACTGTCTGTGGCCCCGGCCTGTATATTTACCGGGCCACCGTGATCCATGAATATAAATGGACCTATCATCCTTCGAAGCCGATATGGAAGGATTCGCTTCACTGTGAAATTTGAGGAGATCGCGGCCGTTCTAGCTTCTATTACAATGTCCAGCATAGGTTGAATTGATTTAAAAGTCTTGAGTGAAGATAGGGATTTACTGTGATCCATTCTTGTACAGGACTAGGATCTGCTGTGTAAAAACATCTCGATAGGTTGTGCCGATTCAAAATACTGAAGGATTTAATGGGCGAGGGTTGGCCCTAGGGCCTAGCCCCCGGGGAGCCAAGTATCACGTCACCGGACTCTCTGGAAAACTCTATAAACAATCCCATATCGTTCGGTGTGTCGGGTGCCTGAACTGCATCTGTGCCTGGAATACCGATATTACGGATCAACTTTGCAAACCCACTCGGTGAGGCGATGGTAAGCGCACGGTTTATTTGTTTGCTGGAGGCTGCCACCACGTGAGGCGTATTCGGGGAAATCAAGAAATGCTCGCCCGGGGTGAGGGTAATTTTCTCTTTGCCCAGATAAACTGTAAATTCTCCTTCCAGCACATAGATGTGTTCTGCATATTTGGTATGCAGATGCAGAGGAGTTTCCATGTTTGGCGGGAACTGTCCCTCTATCAGATCATACGCCGATTCTATCTGATGCCCATCGGCTAGGATACGGAGGTGGGTGCCAAATAACCAAAATGTTTGAGACATATCGCTTCGTTATTTAAGAGTCTATCGGGCTAGTGGCGGGTATGTATCGCCTACGGCTGACTAAGTAGTAAATAAAGTGCCAGACGCAAGGAAAGTTGTCATTTTTGAGGTTGATAGTTTTAATGGCTTAAAAATTAATGTATTACGGGTAAGTTGTAAAAACTTTGTCAGCTACTTTGATGCCGTCAGAACTCCAATATAATAGGGCTTTTGGAGAAAACTCCATATGTATGGACTTCAGGTGACCCAGTTTTGAAACCCTAGTAATATGTAATATATTATTCTGGAAAAATATATAAGCGCCGTTTTTACAGAATACATACTGTAGTAGACCTATGGTCATGTTGTCACGATATACGCGGAGATATTCAGATGATATATCTTTGTCAGTGTTCCGACGGTGTTGAGTTTCTAGAGTGAATCTATTGCAAATTGGATACAAGTTTCGTCTTACCGGTAAAATATCTCTAGCAGGGAGCAGGTGGCTGGACTCAGTAATCCTGCGGCCTTCTGGAGCCTCTCGTGAAAATCCATTATATTGGAGTCTCCAAGCAGCTCACTCCACAATAGTGGAGACGCTGGAGAGATGCTGTGATTGCTGCCTGAGATCGAACTGCAGAACATGCCCTTAATTCCACTGGTGATTTTTGCCGGACGCTGAATGGTAACCTAGTCAAATCGAGGGGAATAGTGAAGCAGAGAGGGTTGTGGACGGTGGAATTTACCCTTTGGGTTATTTGTCTTCGGATCACGTCGGATTCGCGGTCTCCCTGATTGGCCTTTTTGGTCTTCTGATTGCTAAACCATTTCATCATGATCCAAGGCCGATTTTTTCTTTTTCAGATGTTCCTGTTGCGGAAACCCATTTCCCTGCAATCGCGACAGATCCCGCTAAGAAAAGCTGACAGCCTTTTGGCGATTCTGTACACCGCAGAACAAGACATTAGCTTCGAGGTATGGCACCGGCTCATCGAGTACCGTTTATACAAATCCGGTGAAGATAGAACTGACCTGAACACTGACCAAAGCTATGTCGGCCATGTACAGGCTTTGATCCCCAAACTGAGGGATCACCTGATGCAAGCCATTAGGTTCAACTTGCAGGTTTTCATCTATCTGAAATTGAGAAGCTTTCATCGGGATATTGCCTTTCTGCAGGCGGCCATTAATCTCTTTTGCCATCCTCGATGATTCCGCGCTGTCCGATATTGCCCGCCTGTTTGCTGATTGTGTTGGTCCTCCTCACCGGTTATCGGGTAGGGGCCGAGCCCTTTCACCCCTTACTTTCGTCAGCTAGCGTTGACAGCATCAGTAGCCTACTCCTGCATAGTAAGCCCGACACCAACCGGGTAAACTGGCTGCTGCAATTGGGGGAGGATTTTTTGAGCAAAAGTGGTATCATGACAGATCGTCTACAGGCGCTCCCGGGGTATGGGGACAGCGTCAGCCGCTATGGCCAAGAGGCTTTGGCCCTGAGCCAGTCACTGCAATATAGGAAGGGACAGATCCGCAGCGGATACGTATTGGGTAGGCTTTTCTCCCGGCAACGTCACGTCGAAGAAGGTGTCTCGCTGATTAAGAAAGCCATGGCTTGGAGCGGCGACTTGGGCGACCTGCCCTTGGAAGCGGAGGGTTGGTACTACCTGGGAGAAACCTATGAGCGTTCGACAGAAGACTTACCCGAAAAAATCCGCTGTTATGCGCAAGCGAGAAATCGGTACCGGCAACTTGGGAACCAGGAGAAAGAAGCCTATGTGCTCAAATGTATTGCCGACATGCACCTCCTACAGGGGGAATACGTGCAGGGGTACATTGAACTGCTGGAGGTATTGGCCCTCTACCGCTCGATTGGCTACCGCAGGCTCCATTACACGTATGACCTGCTGACGGTGGCAAATCACTACTTGGCTAACTTCCAGGAAGCGATCCGGTATGGCTTGGCCAGTGTGGAAAGCGCTCGGGCCACCCAAGATACGGCCGACGTTAACCTTTTTTACCGGAGGCTCGGAACACTGCATGAGGGACTCAATCAGTGGGAAGAGGGACTTCACTTTTTACGCCAAGCATTGGCTGACCGCCTGCAGGCGAAGGATCAGGTAAAGGTCATGCTCATCGCACGGCTAATGGTCTCTAACCTGCTGGCGCAGGGAAAAGCCAGGGAAGCTTTTGATTTTTTCACAAAAATTGTCAGAGAACATCCCCCTACCAACGAGGATTCAAGTTTGGAGATGGCTATTGCCCTGGCCGAGTGCCACCTGGCACTGAAGGAATACGCGATGGCGGAGAAATACTTCCTGAAGATGATGGACATTGAGAAAATGGTTCGTGAAAACGATTGGCGTAAAATAGAAAACTACCGGCGGATCGGAAATTTCTACCTCAACACCCGGCAATACGGCACAGCTCGGCAATACTTGGATGACGCCCTCCGCCTCAACACCTTGAAAGGCTCAATGCAATATGCAGGAGATATTCACCTGCTGCTTTTCAAGGTAGACTCCGCCCAAGGCCGCTACCAGGAGGCCATTGTGCACTACCAGCGTTACAAAACGCTTAACGATTCAATCTTCAACGAAAAGCAAAGCAAGCAAATCTCTACTCTGCAAATCCAGCACGAAACCAAGGAAAAGGAGCAAAACATTGCGCTGTTGACCCAGCAGAATGAGATCCAGCAGGCACGTCTGGAACAAAAAGATTTTCAGCAGCAGGTAATGATTGGCGGAGCTGCCATGCTACTTCTACTGTTAGGCGTCATTTATAACCGTTACCGCTTAAAACAACAGAGCAACATGTTGCTCGAAGACCACCAAAGGGAATTACAGGCTCAACACAGAGAACTGCAAACCCAGCAGGGCACGCTACAGGAGCAACAGCAACAAATTCAAGAGAAGAACCAGACACTGGAACTGTTGCTGGTAGAGAAGGAGCGATTGCTCAAGGAAATCCATCACCGGGTAAAAAATAATTTGCAGATTGTGATGAGTCTGCTCAATTCTCAGGTTGCTTCTTTGCAAGACAAAGCAGCTCTGACTGCAATTCAAGACAGCCAAAACAGGGTTCAGGCGATGGCGCTGATTCATCAGAAGCTCTATCAGGCGGCAGGCGTAGCCTGCATCCCGATGAATGCATACATCGAAGAGCTGGTGGCTCACCTTCGAGACTCTTACCCGCTTTCCCACAAGGTTAATTTCAAACTATCAATCGGGGAAATTGAATTGGACGTAAATATTGCTGTCCCTTTGGGATTGATTATCAATGAGGCGATTACTAATGCATTCAAGTATGCATTTCCTGGAGAAAGCATCGGTAGCGTACTTATCAGTTTGCTTCAAAAATCGGTCACTATCTACGAATTAACCATTGAAGATGACGGGGTCGGTTTGTCCGAGACTTTCGATCCATTGCGCAGCCATTCGTTAGGCATGACCTTGATTCAAGGATTTAGCGCACAGCTTGGTGCAGAGTTAACTGTAGAAGGGAGCAATGGGGTGAAAATAACCCTGGTATTTACCGACGAGAAATCGAATGCAATTAAAGAAGTAGATCATGCCAATTGATAGCACAAACCAGATTCTGCCATCCCAGCTAAGTGTCCTGATAGTGGAAGATGAATTCGCTGTTGCCAACGACCTGCGACAGATTCTCGAGAAAGCTGGCTACCGGGTAATAGGCATCGCCTTTACGGTGGATAAAGCGCTGGAAATCAAAGATCAACAAAAGCCGGATTTGGTGTTACTTGATATTATCCTCAAGGGCGGGCAGACAGGCATTGACTTGGCCCGGTTACTGGCAGAAGAGAATATTCCGTTTATCTACGTATCGGCTAATACAAATTCGAGTATTCTTGAAGAGGTAAAGACGACCAAACCGTACGGATTTATTGTAAAACCTTTCCGTGAAAAAGATGTATTGGTAGCCCTGGAGATTGCCCATTTCCGCCATGCTCATAGCATTGAAGTGCGCGTAAGGCAGGAGCAGGCGCTGCAAATTGCGTTAACTGATGCATTTTCAGGTAATGAGCCATGGGAGGATCGCTTATTAAAGGTCACCAAGCTTTTCCAGGACCATATTCCTTTTGACTATTTCATTATCGGCTTTGAAAAAAATCACTTAGTTGATGCCTACCGCTCCTGTAGTCTCTTTCGCATAGGAAAAGAGGAGTACCAGATAATTTGGATAGAAAACTTCCTTCAGATGACTGGGCTTTCGATAGAAAAATATCAGGCAATTCGGGAACAGTTACCTAATATGATTGATGCTATTTATAATGGGAAAGACTTTGAAGAACTATGTCGCAGAAACCCGATTAAAAAATTGATCGCAGGCACTTTCAACATGCAATCTAACTTGATTATACCCCTTACCACAGCAACTAACGGTGCTTTCTTCCTTTCCTTTTTCAGTCGCCAGCCTGCTGTCTTCCTGAAAGAACACCT
>Ga0079224_100012035_pt1 | contig 11956 bp, 10 predicted proteins | sample Stecom2015_FD_80414 | JGI IMG/M metagenome (GOLD analysis project Ga0079224, IMG submission 80414) | Agricultural soil microbial communities from Utah to study Nitrogen management - Steer compost 2015 | ecosystem: Environmental > Terrestrial > Soil > Agricultural land | place: USA: Utah... | reverse complement strand
TCGTCGCCCAGGCCCGCCGCGCCGCCGACGAGCGCACCAAGGGCCGGAAGCAGGTCATGGCGGGCGTATTCGGGGCGTTGCTGGCGGTCACGGCCTGGGGCGTTTCGGCAGACGCAGGCGCCAGCTATGAGGTCGAGTGGTTCGGTGCGTCCGGCGGAGCCCCAATGCCCCAGGGGGCTGTGGAGCAGCTGCTCGCTGAGCCTTGGCTTGAGCCGGTTGAAGTGCGTACCGGGGCTGCGGATCGGGGCGGGGAACCCATCACGCTTCAATCGTGCAGCAACTACCTGAAAGTAGCGGACCTGCGGGTCCGCCCGGTTGCCGGCGGAAACGTGGGGGAGATCTTTCAGGCCCGGGCCCTGGAATGCCATGCCGCAGCGCTCACTCTGGCCGCCCAACCGGCGGTGGTGTCGCACGTGCGCCCGCTGGCGTTCAACGAGGACCTGCCGGATCAGCTCCCGTGGCAGGTGGCCATGATCGTTTCCGGCGCAGAAACGGCGCGTATCGCCCATGAGCGTCCCCTTGCCACATGGAGCCAGGCGCTGCTCGAGCCGATCACCGGGTTTTCGCCGTGTGGCCAGTACTGCGGGACGTATCGCGATTTATCGCAGGAGCAGACGGTGCGCCTGTTGGCCCGGGGTGACTTTGATGGCGATGGTATCGAGGATGTCCTGGTCAGCTCGTGGGACGTCGCGTTGGGAGGCAGCTACCGGGCGACCCGCGTACTGTTGCTCACCCGTCGGGAGCCCGACGGAAAGATCGAGATGCTGCGTGAGCTGGATTATTGATACGCGAAGGTATCGGTTTCGCGGACATCCGGGAGTCGTCCGGATGGATGCGCCCGGTGCGCCGACGCCGCACGCAGGCAAGGGCGCTCCAAGGCATATGCTGTCGTCGGAGCGGATGACCGTATGACCAAGCCCGACCAGAGCAGGCTCGACCGTATCGTTGCCGATGCCCGGCGCGCCGCCGACGAGCGCGCCAGGGGCTACCGCGAGCGGGCGCTGAAGATGTATCCGTGGGTCTGCGGCCGCTGCGCGCGCGAGTTCACACGTGCCAACGTGCACGAACTCACCGTGCACCACCGCAACCACAACCACGACGACAACCCGGCCGACGGCAGCAACTGGGAGCTGCTGTGCGTGTACTGCCACGACAACGAGCACTCGCGCCAGATCGACCACACCGGCGTTTCCGCCCGCGACGCGGAGGAGGCGCCCTCCGAGGCCAGGTCCACGCCGTTCGCCGGGTTGGCGTCGTTGCTCAAGCGTGGCCCTTGAGGCGGCAGCTCCCGGGATCAGAATGACTTTTGACCGGTGCACCCGTTCTGCCTTTGCCCGACCCTGCGCTGACGTACCCATTCGGGAGGCCCCCATGCGCAGCCTGTTCCTACGTGCCGGTATCTGCCTGTTGCTGCTCCTGCCCGCGGCTGCCCCTGCGGAAGATGAGCGGCCCTATTCCGAAGCCATCCAGGCCAACTGCAACATCGAGAGCGATTACCGGCTGCAGCTGGATGCGGCCGGGGTGCGGCTTGAGGCCGAAGACGATGCCGGAGAGGGCCTGCCCGCGCTGATCGCGATCAGCGGTGGCACGGTCCGCCTGGATGGCGTGCCGCAGGCGGTGTCTGATGCCGACGCGGAGCGCCTGCGCGGGATCGAGGCGGGCGTGCGCGGGATGCTGCCGGACATGACGGCCATTGCGCGCGAGGCGATTGCCATCACCTTCGACGCGCTGGGCGGGGTGAATGCGGCGCTGGGCGGCAAGCGCAGCGAGGCCCGGCGTTTCCGGCAGATGCGCGAGGACGCGCTGGCGCGGGTGGAGGCGATGGAGGCGCGCGGCGAGTGGTCGTCCGAACTGTTCGGCGAAGAGTTCGAGGCAGAGGTGGAAGCGGCAGCCGAGGCAATGGCCGCCAGCTTCACGCCCACGCGGGCGATCTGGATGGCCATGACCGGGGGTATCGGACGCATGGAGCGCCGCATGGAGAAGTGGGAGGCGCAGTTCGAGGAAGAGATGGTGGCGCGCGAGGCGGCGCTCGAGCGCCACGCCGCGTCGCTGTGCGGCCGGCTGGAAGCGGCACGGCGCCTGCAGGATGAGATGGAACTGCGCCTGGATGATGGCCGCCCGCTGCAGGTGATCAAGGTGCAGCGCGGCGAGGTCGCGGCGCGGTAAAGTTGGGCCCATGCGCCACCCGGATGGTGGCAGACGGGGAGGAAGTGGATGATCGGCCCACGCAGGGTGGTTGTGCGCTGGATGCTGTTCCTCCTGCTCCTGGCACACGGCGCCGCGGCAGGGTCCGGGCCGCAGCCATGCAGCCGGGTCCTCTGGCGCGATGGCTACGGCATGCGCGCCGCGGACCATGAGCTGCGCGTCCGTATCCCCGAATCCGACATGGCCGCCGCGGCGGACGCGCTTGGGGTACACCCTCCCTACCGGGTCCGGGTCACCTTTGCGCTGGTGGAGCCGGGCCTGGCGGAAGTGGCGCAGTTCGCGGCGATGCCGCTTGGCGAGCGGGAAAGCAGCGTGGACCAAGTGCTTGATCCTTCCGCGCTGGAGCGCGAGGCGAGGTAGGCGTTCAGCTTGGCGGCTCCGGCCTTGCCACTGGGGGGAGCTGGCGCGCGGTTGATTCCGGTCAAGCCAGGCGCCCCTGATGTGGCGGATAATTCCGGCATCGTCCCCCAGCGGATCTGGATCCGGAGATTTCCATGAAGTTTCGACATATCGCCCGCGCGGCCGGCTGCGCCCTTGTGTTCAGTGCAATCGCGGCGTGTGCGCAGGAGGCCCCGGCGCCTTCAGCCGTGGCCGCGGCGGGAGCGGAGCCAGCCAGCGCCGCAAGCCCCGGGCCGCTGCCTGACAGTTCCAGCGCCCTGCCGCTGGTGGTGGTGCACAAGACCCCGACCTGCGGGTGCTGCGGCCTGTGGGTGGACCACGTGCGCGAGGCCGGCTTCCCGGTGGAGGTGCACGACATGGACGACCTGGGCCCGGTGAAGCAGCGCCTCGGCATTCCATATGGCAAGGGCTCCTGCCACACCGCCGAGGTGGATGGCTACGCGATCGAGGGTCACGTGCCGGCGGAGGACATCAAGCGCCTGCTGGCCGAGCGGCCCGACGCGCGGGGCCTGGTGCTTCCGGGCATGCCGATGGGCTCGCCGGGCATGGAGATGCCGGACGGGCGCACCCAGCCGTACACGGTGGAGCTGGTTCGGCCGGATGGCAGTACAGAGGCGTTCGCGAGCCACTGATCGGAACTGTAGCTGCTCCGATCTCACCGGTTACGCCTGAAGGCCTAAGATCTCCCGGGCGGGGTTGACCCGCGCTGGCTCGAGGGGAGCTCATGGAAGATGCTTTGGTATTGGGCGCAGCTGCGGCGCTGATTGGCTTTTTGTACAGCAGGAAGAAGCAAGGCCAGCTTGGGCTTGCCTCATTCACCCGGTTTCTGGGGTATGCCTGCGCACTTTTCTTCGGGTTTTCGCTTGTGCAGGACGCAGCGATGCATTTCGGCTACGCAGACCCGAACCCTGCAGTCCGGTACCTGATCTGGGTTGGCTTTATTGCGGGCGCCGTTTCCGGAACTGCCGGGTGGACAGTTGCTGCGCACCGTCGTCGAGGGCCGTGACGGCGGCTTACGCCGTCGCTGTGCGCTGCGCGGCTTCTCCAGATGCCAATTCACGCGGTGCCCACGCCTGATGTGAGATGCAGTCCGGCGGGGTCGATTGGGAAGATCCGGGGTGATTAGGCTTCTTGCGTGGCTGGCGGTGGCGTGCCTTTCGGGCCTGTCGCTGCCGGCAGCGGCGGACGATCCGCATGTGGCGCCGGGCACTGCGGAGGTGTTCCACGCCAGGCACCGGGATCTGCTGGATGCGCATCCGGATCCGCCGGTGAGCTTCCTGCTGCATTTCAGGTTCGACAGCATGGAGCTCACGCCCGAGTCCAGGCGGATGCTGCCGCAGGTGCTGGAAGCGGTGCGTCGCCGGCTGCCCACCGAGGTGACGGTGTTTGGCTACGCCGATGCCACCGGCAACCGGCGAGATTACCGCCATCGCTCCGCCAGGTTCCGCGATGACGAAGACGCCACGCCTTACGCAAGCAGCGTGGCCGGCCATGGGTTCACGCGGGTGCGGGCGGGCTGAGCTGGGATCCTGCAACGTCAGCGCACCGGCGGATCCTCCGGATGCCGGTCGGGATCGCGCACGGGATGGTTGTCGCCGGGTACCGGATCCTTGACCGGCGGGATGGTGGGATCGATGGGCTGGTCCGGCACCGGGTCGATGGGCTGGTCGGGGATCGGGTCCCGGCCGGGATTGGGAATCTGGCCCGGGATCTCCTCGGGCGGGGTGGGCGAGGGGGTGTGTGCGGTCTGGGGGTGGGTGGCGTTCACGCGTACTCCAGTCGGCAGCAAATGGGCGAAGCACCAGCATCGGGCCTGGCGGCTTGGGTGGGCGTGAAGCGCGTGTTGCGGCGCCAGAAAAATGCTGGCTGAACGGCACCGCGGCTTCTCACGCCTCTTGTACGAGTGCAGTTCCAGACTTTTCCGCACCCCCACAGTTGGAGCACCAGACATGAAAACTCCGATGACCCGCATCCCGCTTGCGATTGCCCTGACGTCTGCCATGGCTTTCGCCGTCGGCTGCGCCGACAACACCACCGTCGACGACCGCACCGGCATGGACGAAACCGCGGACGAGCGTGCTTCGCACCTGCCGCCGACCGGTTCGGAAACCGTTGCGCCGGAGCCCGCTGACAGGGACGTGACCTATGGCGAGGCCGTTGCCGATGGCTCCCCGGCTGACCGCCTGGATGACGGCATGGATTCCGACCAGCCGGTTGATGACACCTGGATCACCACCAAGGTGAAGTCGTCCCTGCTGGCCGACACCGATGTGTCCGGCCTGGAGATCAACGTGGAGACCGTCAACGGCGTGGTGACGCTTTCGGGACAGGTTGACGAGCAGATGCAGATCGACCGTGCAACCGCGATCGCGCGCGACATCGAGGGCGTGACCGAGGTGCGCACCGCGTCCCTGACCGTCGAGCCCGACAACAACTGATCGGCCTCTGCATGGGCGGGTACGGGCCTCTCAGTGCCTGCCCTTGAGGCAATGCGATGAGGGCGCCGGCCGATGAGCCGGCGCCCGCTTTTTGTCCGCGGGCTCAATCCCGGATCTGGCCGAGGTAATACTTCGCGGGCAGGTGGCGCAGGACGTCGCAGCGGCGGCGGCAGCAGGCCGCAGGTGACGAAGCGCTGCAGCGGCATGGCCGGGCGCAGGTACCAGGGGGCGTGGCCGCCATCGAGCACGGCGTGCATGTAGTTGCGCACCTGGGTGTCGACGGAAAGACGGGCCATCTGCGCGTCCCACCATTTGTCGAAGGCCGCAACGCCGCGCCCGACGCCCGGCATCGCCATCTGCCACGCCACCGTGGCACCGGCGCCAAAGTAGATGTACGCCTCGCGGTTGATGCTGGCGAGGGTGACGCGGCGCCAGAGAGCGGTGCGGTTCCAGTGCTTAGGGTTCGCCCCAGCTTTCGGGGCCGCCCGGCGCCGGGCTAGGGTTGGGGCAGCCCCCCAACTGAGGTCTTTTGCGATGACGATCAACTTCCAGGACATTGCGACCTCCATCGCCAATACCCTGCTGGCTCCCCTGAGGCTGCCGACGGAAGCACCCCCGGTGGCGCCCACCGACGAGCAGGGCAGCGCGCCCCTTTTCGACGATGCGGCGCGGCTGGAGGATAGATCCGAAGAGGTCTTGTTCGCTGGCAATTACGCGGCGGCTGACACCGAGGCTTCGGGTCGCGATGCCGCGGCCTCGCTGATCCACATGGGGAACAACAGTCTCGGGAGCGACAAGTCTGCGCAGGCCCACGCATTCAACCAGCAGATCGAGGCCCACAAGGACGACCCCGAATGGCTGGCCGAGTATTTCGGTGCGCTCGGTGAGGATCGGGTGGGCGAGCTCATGCGGCTCTCGATCACCGAGACCGCCATTGGCTCGAGTGGCAGCCCCGATGACCTCGCCCGTTACCAGAACACCGTCGACAACCTGCGCACTGCCCTGGACACGCTTGAGAAGAGCGGGAATCTCACCCAGGAGGACATGACGGCCCTTTACAAGAGCCTGGACCTCGACACCAGCGACGGCAACGTGTTCGGGGCGACGCTGGTGTCCGACCTGTTCGCCAACAGCTCCCAGGCAGTGAAGGAGCTGTTCTTCAACGCCGCGATGGCGGAGGGCAACGACACCTCCGCGGCGATCGCCTCGCACGTGCTCGCGAGCATGCCGGTGGAGGACCAGGTGCGGATCCTCGACGCCATGAGCCAGGAGGAGCTCGACAGCTTCGTCGAAATGGCCATGCGCGGGCAGTTCGAAGCCCCCGACTTGGAGAAGTGGTATGGCGAGGGCGACACGCAGAGCCGGGTGACCATCGGCGGGATCTCCGACATCCTCGCCAATGCCAACAACGAGACCTATTACCACCCCGAGGTGGCCGTCCCCGATTATCCGCCGCACCTGCAGACGGCCCTGTTCGACGCCACCGCAAGCGCGCTGACCAACCAGGACATCTTCGACAAGTTCACCGACGACGTGCAGTTCAAGGAAGAACTCGCCCAGCTGACCCTCAAGGAGCACGACGGCTTCCTGGACCGGGCGCTGGATGCCGACGGTGGCACCAATGGGGAGGATCTGGGCAGCGACACCCGGGCCGAGTACTCCAAGGTCCTGGAGATGACGCTGTTCACGCCGCCGCTGCCCGACAGTGCAGAGGACCTGGTGCGCCACATCGACGACCGCTTCAATGAGATCGGCGAAGACCTGGCGAACATGGATGACGCCGCATTCGAAGAGAAGTACGGCCGCAATCGGGGCGCCATGGCCGGCGCCTTCGGCCAGATGACTGGCGTGTTCTTCGAGGCGCTTGATTCGGGTCTGACCCGCGTCGAAAACGATGCGGACAAGGCGGCCGAGATCATGGACCCGCTGTTCAAGCTGGTTGACTTCGGCATCGGCCAGGGCCTGGGCAAGGCCGGCCCGATCGGGGCCGTGCTGACCAAGGCGCTGAACCTCTCGGGTGCCTCGGCCGCGGTGAAGAGCGAGGTCAAGGAGCTGATCAGGGAAGGCCACATCTCGGAGGCCATCCAGCTGATGAAGGACAACGGCGTGGACCTGTCCGAGCTGGGCGAGGGGCTCTACGAGCATATGCACGATGACGTGCTGCCGAACCGGACCGCGCCCAACGGGACCTATCAGGGCGAGCATGGGGACGTCTCGATCAAGGACGCCTGGCAGAACGGCTATGACTTCGTCGAGGGCGCTCCGGGGACCAACTGAGTAACCGGCTTGGCCTCCTCGCTCAAGCGGGAGCGTTGACCGGCTGGCTGCGGGCCTCCCCGGCCCGCAGCACCAGTTTGCGCAGTTCGTCGTACCAGAGCACGGCGCTGGCCATCGCCACGCAGACGATCCACTGGCCTCCGTCCAGCGGCACCGTGCCGAAGGCGGTGTTGAGCAGCGGCACATTCACCACCGCCACCTGCAACACCACCGAGAAGGCAATGGCGGCCCACAGCCAGGCGTTGGTGAACAGGTGGTGGAAGGCGCTGGTGGTATCCGAGCGGGCGTTGAAGCAGTTGAACAGCTGGGCGAACACCAGGGTGGTGAAGGCGGCGGTGCGGGCGTTCTCCACGCTGCCGCTGCCTTCGATCAGGCCGCCGGGCAGGTACATGTCCAGGGTCAGCAGGGCAGCCACTGCCATCACCAGGCCGATCTGCAGCACGCCCGACCACATGCGGCGGTCAATCACGCGGTCGTCCATGCGCCGGGGCGGGCGCTCCATCACGTCGTCGGACGTCGGGTCCAGGCCCATGGCCAGCGCCGGGCCGGTGTCGGTGACCAGGTTGATCCACAGGATCTGGGTGGCCAGCAGCGGCAGCACCAGCGCGCCGTCGGCGCCGCCCAGGCCGATCACGCCGGCCAGCACCACGCCCAGGAACACGGTGAGCACCTCGCCCATGTTGGAGGAGAGCAGGTAGCGCAGGAACTTGCGGATATTGGAGAAGATGCCGCGGCCTTCGCGCACGGCTTCCACGATGGTGGCGAAGTTGTCGTCGGCCAGGATCATGTCGGCCGCCTGCTTGCTCACCTCGGTGCCGGTGATGCCCATGGCCACGCCGATGTCGGCTGACTTGAGGGCCGGGGCGTCGTTGACGCCGTCGCCGGTCATGGCCACCACGTTGCCTTGGGCCTGCAGGGCGTGGACGATGCGCAGCTTGTGCTTCGGGGCAACCCGGGCGAACACCGCGGTGCGGCGCACCGCTTCGTCGAAGCCGGCGTCGTCGAGCGCGTCGAGGTCATCGCCGGAGAGGGCGCGGGTGCCGTTGCCGGTGATGCCAAGCTCTGCGGCGATGCGCGCGGCGGTGTCGGGATGGTCGCCGGTGATCATCACCACGCGGATGCCGGCGCGCTGGGCCTGGGCGATGGCCACCGCGGCTTCCTCGCGTGGCGGATCGATGATGCCGACGGTGCCAACGTAAGCCAGGCCCTGCTCGAGCTCCCCGGGGTCGGCGTCCTCTTCCCCCGGCTCCAGCTCACGGTAGGCGACGCCCAGGGTGCGCAGGGCGTCGCCGGCCATCGCCGCCACGTCATCGAGGATGCGCTGGCGCATTTCCGGCTCCAGCGGCACCACGTCCATGCCCACGCGCACGTGGGTGCAGCGATCGAGCAGCACGTCCGGCGCGCCCTTGGCCATCAGCCTCGGGGCGTCGCCGTGCTCGTGGTCGATCTCGACGGTGGACATCATCTTGCGTTCGGAGGAGAACGGGATCTCGCGCACCTGCGCGAAACGCCGGTTGCGGCGCTCGTGCAGGCCGAGCTTGCGTTCGGCCACCAGGAAGGCGGCCTCGGTGGGATCGCCCTGAATCTCCCAGGCGCCGTTTTCGCCCTGGCGCAGCTGGGCGTTGTTGGCCAGGCTGCCGCCGCCCAGCACCGCGATGCCCTCGGCGCGCTGTTCGGGAGAGGGCTCCTGCGCGTCGTCGGCGAGCAGCTCGCCCTCGGGCACATAGCCCACGCCCGAGAGATGGGCGATGCCCGAGGCGGTGGCCACGCGCTGGATGGTCATTTCCGAGCGGGTGAGGGTGCCGGTCTTGTCGGTGCAGATCACCGAGGCCGAGCCCAGGGTTTCCACCGAGGACAGCTGCTTGACGATGGCCTTGCGCCTGGCCATCCGCTGCACGCCCAGCGCCAGTACCACCGAGAGGATGGCCGGCAGGCCCTCGGGCACGGCCGCCACCGCCAGCGCCACGCCCAGCAGCAGCACCGCCACGGCGCCCTGCATGGTGTCGATGTCGCCCACCACGAACAGCGTGGCCATCACCACCACGGCCACCAGCACCATGCCGATGCCCAGCATCCGCCCCAGGCGGCCGATCTCGCGCTGCAGCGGGGTCTCCTGCGGCTCGGCGGCATCGAGCATGCCGGCGATGGCGCCCATTTCGGTGTCCATGCCGGTAGTGGTCACCAGCCCGCGGGCGGTGCCCTGGCCCACGGAGGTGCCCTTGAACACCATGCAGCTGCGCTCGGCCAGCGCGGTGGTGGCGGGCAGGGCGCCGGTGTCCTTGGCAACGGGGGCGCTCTCGCCGGTAAGCGGGGCTTCCTGCACGCTCAGGGCGGCAGCTTCGATGAGGCGGGCGTCGGCACCGACCGCGTCGCCTTCGGCCAGCAGCAGCACGTCGCCCGGGACGAGCTCGCGGCTGGGGATGCGCTGCACGATGCCGCCGCGCAATACCGAGGAAGTGACCCCGGTCATCTTCGCCAGCGCGGCCACGGCGCTGGACGCCTTGGCCTCCTGCACGAAGCCGAGCACGGCGTTGAGCAGCACGATCACCGCGATCACCAGCGCATCCACCGGCCAGCCAGCCGCGCCCTCGGCCCACCAGGCTGCCAGCGAGATGACGATGGCGACGATCAGCAGGATGACCAGCGGGTCGCGGAACTGGGCGAGGAATCGCTTCCAGGCCGGCACCGGGGGCCTGGCGGCGAGCTCGTTGGGGCCGTGGATGCGCAGCCGCCGGGCGGCTTCGGCGCTGTCCAGGCCGGTTTCGGGATTGGTGCCGAGGGTAGTGGCCAGGTCGTCGGCCGTGGCGGCCCAGGGGGTGGGGGGCAGCGGTTCAGGGGAATTCATCGGGGAACCATAAGCCGCCCGCGTGACGGAGGGAATGGCACACTTGGCGCATGCCCTCCCCCCGAAACCGCAGCCGTCACCTGCCGGGACCGTCGGCGCCGGCCCTGCTGGTCTTCTATGCACTGCTCGGCCTGACACCGCTGCTCATTGCCGCGCTGCGCGGCGGGGCGGGCGGCGAATTCTGGCGGGCGCTGTCATCGGGCCTGGCGATGATCGGCTTTGCGATGCTGCTGGCGCAGTTCCTGCTCTCCGGCCGGTTCCGGCGGGTCTCGGGGCGCATCGGAATCGACGTGACGATGCGCTTCCACCAGCTGGCGGCGTGGGTGGCGCTGGCCTTCCTGCTGGTGCATCCGCTGCTGTATGCGGTGCCGGCGCTGGCCGATGGACCGGGCGCGGCGCTGCCGCGCCTTGCGGGCATGTTCGCCTCGCCCGGGCTGCGGCCCGGGGTGGTGGCCTGGGCCGTGCTGGTGCTGCTGGTGCTCATGGCCGCTTGGCGCGACCGGTTGCCGCTGCGCTACGAGGGCTGGCGTCTGACCCACGGCGTGGGCGCGGCACTGGTCGCGGCGCTGGGCCTGCACCACACGCTGGGGGTGGGCAGCCATGCGCAGGACCCGGTGCTGGCGGGGTTCTGGATGGTGCTCACCGCGGTGGCGCTGGCCTCGCTGGCGTACGTGTACCTGGTGAAGCCGCTGCTCAAGCGGCGCGCGCCGTGGCGGGTGACGGGCAATGACAAGGTGGCCGAACGGATGTGGCGGGTGACGGTTGAGCCCGACGACGGGCACGGTTTCGACTTCCACGCCGGGCAGTTCGCCTGGCTCAACCTGGGCCATTCGCCCTTCAACCTGGTGGAGCATCCGTTCTCGATCTCATCGGCGCCGGAGCAGCGGCCACAGGTGGAGTTCACCATCAAGCAGCGTGGGGATTTCACCAACCGCATCGGCGAGGTGGAGGTGGGCACGCGCGCGTGGCTGGACGGGCCGCACGGCGCATTCACCGTGGCCGGCCGCGATGCAACGCGGCTGGTGCTGATCGGCGGCGGGGTGGGCTTTGCGCCAGTGGTGGGCATGCTGCGATCGCTGCGGGCGCAGCGCTGGCCGCATCCGGTGGATGTGATCTACGGCAACCGGCTGGAAGGGCAGATCCTCTATCGCGAAGAGCTTCAAGCGATTGCCGGCGAACTCGACATGCGCCTGCACCTGGTGCTGTCGGAGCCACCGCCCGGCTGGGCCGGGCCGACCGGGGTGCTGGACCGTGAGGTGATCAGGGCCTGCCTGCAGGCGCGCGACGGGCAGGTGCACCCGGAAGCGCTGTACTTCGTGTGCGGGCCGCTGCCGATGATGGATGTGGTGGAAGCGGCGCTGTCGGACCTGGGCGTGGCCGACGGCAACATGGTTTCGGAACGGTTCGCCTATCACTGAGAGGAGGGCAGGCATGCGCCAGCACAGGCTCGTCCGGGCAACGTTGGGGGTTGCGGCGGTGTTCGTGGTGGGGGCGATCGTGTTCGCCGCGGTCGGCCAGCGGCCTGCGGACGTGGAGGCGGTTGTCGCCGGCGGGAGCGAGCCGGTTGACGGTGGAGCTGTCGCGGCGGGGGACGGCGCGGTTCATTTCGAGCAGCGCTGCGGGCGCTGTCATGAGCCGGCGGACTTCGACGGCTGGGCGCGGGCGCATCCGGATGCGGCGGAGCGCGGGGAGTGGCTTGGCGATGTGCTGCAGGGGCACTTCCCGCCCCCGGAGGGGGAGCGGGAAGCGATCATCGGGTTTATCCAGCGCTCGATCGAGGTTGCGCAGGACG